>Ga0187886_1003379_pt1 | contig 11969 bp, 10 predicted proteins | sample June2016WEW_20_1_FD_133001 | JGI IMG/M metagenome (GOLD analysis project Ga0187886, IMG submission 133001) | Peatland microbial communities from SPRUCE experiment site at the Marcell Experimental Forest, Minnesota, USA - June2016WEW_20_150 | ecosystem: Environmental > Terrestrial > Soil >...
CCTGCTTTCTTCATAAATATATTCCCCCTTATTGTCTTAACCGAATAATCAACCTTGCGTCAGGAGAATATATACATCTTAAAACTGATTCAATCATGAACTACAATATAGCAAGCTGTAAGTCTTAGACATCCGGTTTTTCCTTTCATAGTAGATTTCTAATGCAAATCGTGATATTTGAAAACGCATATGTAATATACGCAGATTAATATTCATAAACCCTTTAACATTGCGTGAGGGTGCCATGGACTGATTACTGAAACCCCGTTTCTCAAAAGAGGCGGGGTTTTGTGTTTAATAAGAACGGTACAGAGAATATGGAAGAAAAATCGATAGAAAAGTGGAAATGTTGAGTTAACTGAAAGGGGCAGAGCTTTTGTTCTTATCTCAGGAAAAATTACGGATATACTTAATATTGATAAAAAATTTATTGAGCCGAAGGACTGAAGTGTCAAATGCGCCTAACTCAGAAACCTCTCTGAAAAATAATCTTGCTAATGACCAATGTAATGCTGGATATTGGTACTCGAAGCAATCAATCATGGTTCTGGTTGCCATCTTATTTTTGATTGTTCAATCAATTTCTTATCTAACCCCACCTTTTCAGTCTCCAGATGAATTTCATCATTTAGATAGGGCCTATTTGTTATCTAAGGGTGGGGTTTTCTTAGAAAGCTCAAATAAAGTAACTGGTGGCGATATAGATACCGGCCTACTTGATTACATGAACAATTTTGGCGGATTGCGATTTAAGTATGAAAAAAAATTACTGCTCAAGCATATCAATTATCTGAAAATATTCAATGGAGCGGACAAAGAAAGTTTATCGGACTGCCGAACACAGCAGCCTACTTCCCCATTTCTTATATACCTCAGGCTCTGGCTCTTTCGATCGGAGGCCACGCCGGTTTAAGTGTGCGGCATTCTTATTATCTGGCAAGACTTTTTTCATTAATGGCCACTCTTGGGATATTGTGGGCTGCTTTTTTGCTATACCCAGTTCCATTAATTGTCGTCGCGTTTTTTGTCACCCCTATGACCTTATTTCAACTAGGCTCAGCTAGTCTGGATGCAGTTTCGTTTGCCGTAACCGTTTTGTTTGCCTCCTTGTATATGAGGGGCACTAATAATGCCTATAAATTCGACAGTAAGATGCATATTGCATTCGCTATTTGTTTGTTTGCATTAGTCACAACAAGAATTAATCTCATTCCATTAACACTGTTACCTATTGTTTTGTACGCAACCCGTAAAAACAGAATTTATTTAGTCTCAACTTTCGTCTTAATTTCATTATCGTTTGCATGGATCGGATTTGTTTTAAAAACAGTGCAAGGGTTATCTGTTCGGACACTAACTACAACCGAGATAATAAAATTTTACCTAGAGCATCCAGTAGATTTTTATCACGTTTTTATTGCCACTATCACAGACAGCGGCATTTTGAAACACTACTGGTCTATGTTTATAGGAATTTTGGGTTGGCTCGATACCCCACTTCCTCAAAGCGCTTATATCATTTATGGTGTTCTGTTAACTGCACTTGCATTCATTTCGTTTCAACGCAATCGATTTTGTCTGCAAAATGGCAACTGCCTGTCTCTAGCAATCGCTACAGCCCCATCTATCTTCTTGATTTTTGTTATTCAGCTCGCATGTTGGACAAATCATCCCGCTAAAGTCATAGAGGGGATTCAGGGTAGGTACTTTACGCCGATCTTCATTCTATTAAGCTTTGCAGTATTTAACAGACGCCTGTCCCAGCTTGAAATAAAAATTGGTCTATCGGTGGTATTTATCATGGCTCTATTATCTGTTTCGATTATGGGTCCAACACTGCGTGATAGATATTGGCTTAGTTCTAACTACTCCGGTTATCTTGACTTAGATAAAGAAAATGGTACTTACAAGATGCAGCCTAGTGCTCAGTTAAGCTCATCCATGCCCTTGCAGTTGATGGTAACTTCTGGGCACAGAGAATATGAAGCTGGCCTGAAGCGCATCGGAGTAATGTTTGGAACGTATGTCCGGCAAAATCCGGGCGAGGCCGAGCTGCGTTTGAAGGGGCCCGATGGTGCTGAGTTTGTTCAACGTTTCTCCTTGCCGGACTTGGCTGACAACAAATATCGCTACTTTGACCTCGACTCAAAGCGATACGTGTCAGGGGAAATTGTCTCTATTACGGGTGACGGGGTAAGCACCTGGGAAAGCCATAGTGAAAAAGGTGGCGTCAACACATGCATAACTTACGAGTACAACAACGGGAAAAGACGATTCACCCCGGGGTGCCCACTCTTTTGATCGCAGAATCTGAGTTCTGATGTTTCAATATTGACCAAGAAGATGTTACCCGTCCGTAGAAAGCGCAATAAATAAAACTTAGGCTGAGAACGCTGGTGCAGCAAATAGAAAGACGTTTAAAACGTCTTGCAGATTACGAAATATTTGACAAGTGAACGGGTAGTGTAAAATTTTTTGTGTAAATTTAAAGGAGTTAAAAAGGTAGAAAAAATGGCGCTTTTTCTTTAGAAGGGTTTTTCCCCAAAAACCTAAGCTGAAAGGAGAAAGCGCCATGAAACTGGAAGTAACGGTAGCGCAAATTTACCAAGGCCGTGATAATGTACGAGTGTTGCATTCGCCCTGTTGGTCGAGACGTGGCTATGTCGGGGAACTGATAGTATTTATTTCTAGCGATGCCTCGCTGTAGCTTTAGATTGGTGTCTATGACCAAAAGGATATCTTTCGGTTTTGGGAGTGAGTTAAAGAAGTTATTTTGAGGAGGATGGGTGATTTTTAATCGCGTAGCAATAAGTGCATTAGTTATTTGTTTGCTATATATAGCAGGAGTGGTCGGATATAATGATTACTGTGGCTATAGTCAATTAAATTTTGTTCTTGATATGGAGTCATCACAGCCGGGGGTCGTCCAAGTCTTTTTTGATGTGGGGCGTGGCTACAATGAGCAAGACTCGTATTCAATCAGAATTCAAGGTAGAAACCAACAAAAGTGCGTTTTTCCACTGTCCAGTAAAGTAATAAAATCGATTCGCTTTGATCCGATAGATGTGTCAGCTGTGGTTAGAATAAAAGATGCGCGGATTGAAGATAAGCAAGGCAATGTTATCAAAAAAATTCCACTCCGAGATTTTAGACCGATACAACAAATTAATAAAATGGATACCCGTGACGGTACGCTGGTTATTCATACGATTGAAAATGCAAACGATCCAATAATGCTCATAGAAAATTCCTTTATTGGCAACCAAGTCATTTGGCACGACTATATAGTGAAGCGGGGATGGATAATTATTGGATATGGCCTGCTGATTCTGCTTTTTTTTACCGGTCTTTTCTATTTTGTTATGAACAAGTATGTTGCCGAAAACCTAAAGAAGAGAATTGTGTTTATTGAGCTTATTTCGGCCATTGCGTTCTCGCTCCTGGTCGTGGCGCGCTGGTGGTACTACGTCGACGCGTACAGCGTCAATATCCTCTACTGGGACCAATGGCATCTCTATGACGCGTTCGTCAAAAAGAAAAACCTGTGGGAACTCTTCCGCTGGCAGCCCGGTCCGCACCGGATGGGGGTCGGCTTCATCGTCACCAAGGTCGTCGCGTCGCTTTCGGGCTGGAACACGCGCGCGGAGGCTTTTGCCATCGGCGGCGCCGTTTGCCTCGCGATGGTCGCGGCGTTGGCCCTGCGGGCCCGACTTGGGCCACGACTGACCTGGGCGGACACGGCGATTCCGCTGATCTTTCTGACGCCGATCCAGTACGAGATCTTCGCGGGGGCGCCTTTCCCGTCGCTCGGCGCGGTCCCGCTGCTCCTGCTAACGCTGTACAGTCTCGTCTGGGCGGCCTGGCGCGGGTTCGCGCGATGTGGGGCCATCCTGACGCTGAACTTCCTGTTGATCTACACTGGGTACGGGGTTTTCGTCGGGATGATCACGCCATGCCTTTTCGGTGCGGAGGCCCTCCACGCGCATCGCGCGCATGACCGGAAAGGCCTTTGGCTCGCGCTGACCGGCGTGGCGGTCTCGCTCCTGTCGGCGGGGTCGTTCTTCGTGGGATTCCGTTTCATCCCAGGGGTGGATGGTTTCCAGTTTCCGATCCGCGAATGGTGGCGCTATCTGCAATTCATGGCGCTGATGCTAGCCAACTTCTGCGGTATCAAAGGTGTCATGCCGCTCTCCTATGTCGTCGGCTTTCTCATCCTTTTCCTCATGGCCACCCTGGCGATCGTCCATGCGGTCCGCACGCTGCGCCCGAGGGCGGCCGCTCCCGAATCTCCGACTGACGCGGTGATCGCCGTTCTGACGGTCTTCACGCTCATCTTCTGTGCCAACACGGCGATCGGGCGGATCTCTATGGGCCTACCGATCGCCCAGTCTTCGCGCTACGTCACCAATATGATCCCCGGGTTCCTCGGCATTTATCTTTGGCTGGCCGCCCTGCCGCCGGGTGTCCTGCGGCGACTCCTGCTGGCGGTGGCTGTTGTCGGCCTGATCGCCGCGAGCTTTCCACTGCGCGAAGCCGACCACGGCACACTAAACTGGTACTCGCAGGGCAAGTCCAGATGGAAGGCCGCATACCTGCAAACGGAGGACATCGGAGCGGCCACGCGCGCGGCTAATTTCCTCATTGATGCCGCGCCGGAAAGTGTGCTGAAGCAGAGACTGAAGTATCTTAAGAGAGAGAGGCTGAACCTCTATTTAGACGCTTCGTCGCTCCACTGGTCTCGCTACGCTCGCCGGTGAGCTTTGACGTTGTGGATCAATTATTTTGATCGGGAATCTTCATAATATTTCACTCACCATCATTATTGACTTGTAGGTGACAGCGAGAGTGCTCGTGTCCTTCCTGTAAGGTTGGTTTTTCATTTCGGCCACTCAATACGATATTTTAATCAGTAAGTGCGCCACGAGGCTGCACAAGAGATGAGGGGAGGTCCCTCGAAGTCGGTTTGCAGGAGCTGGCTTCAAACCACCTTAAGCTGCAATGGTAAAGAGTCATTGTGGTGAGCGTTAAGGAAAAGGCAGGGCAAAGACCTTGTCAGGTGAGGTTCAGGGAGGCGAGCGCAAGCGAACTACTTCTGAGGTGTCGAAATGAATTGGACGATGTCAAAACTGGGGGGCTTACTGATCTCTAGGATAAGTTCAAGGGGGACCTGTTTACTGCTTGGGCGGCATCCGGCATAAAGGTAGCGCGAACCTGATTCAGGCTCTTGTGTGGAACGTGGGAACCTGTCGTTCCGATGATAAGGGAGAAATTCAAGTGGAGGACCCACGAGAATGAGAGTACCGATGCGGGGCACGGGGGCGGACCAACTCGTATTAGTATGGAAGTTCCTGTAATGGGAATGGAGCGAAGGGGTTGGATCATCTGGTCTTGTTGTTTGGTTAACCAGAGATGGGAGGAACCAGGTGATAAGATAAAACCGCTAGGTTAGCCTGGCGGCTGGATGATAAGAGCCGGATGACGGGAGACTGTCACGTCCGGATCCGTGGGAGCGTGGGGGTGAAATTCCCCCCTGCCACCCGACTATTCTAAAAAATTGCGGAACTGTATCTCAAAAAGTGGTAGAAGTTCCGAAAGCTGTTCGATATGGTCAGGACAGTCCATGACCATTTAGGATAAAATTTGAAAGAGAGGCGCCATCATGAAAGCAAGAGGAAAAAACATAGTTCATGTGTTAACCCTGCTATTGATTGTTTAATTACTTTTGCCCTAATGTATAGCATAAGCAGCCAACCCGAGCGTACAGCCTACTGCTTCCAAAGCTTGCTCTCTATAAACTCCTCAATACAGGTAAGGGTACAGAGGTAGTTGGAAACTGGAGCAGAGGTGAATATGTTACAAAATTTATCGAGAGAATTTTGAATATTGATAACAGCCTTTTTATTTCAGTAGGCAGCTTAAGGATTAAGATACCAGGACTTACAGGATGGGTTCTATGCGAAAAACGAGGATAATAATTCCATGCTATAACGAATCAAAGCGGATAAACCCGAAGGCCTTTCTGTGCGCTTTAGAAAAAGACTTAAATCTATCTTTTCTCTTTGTAAATGATGGCAGCACGGATGAAACGTTAAATGTTCTCAAATCCATAAAAGAAAAGAATCCGGCGCAGGTTGAAGTTGTGAGCCTAGAGAAGAACTCAGGTAAAGCTGAGGCTGTGCGCCGTGGGATACTCAAGGCACTTGAAGGCCAGTTTGATAATGTGGGCTACTGGGATGCCGACCTAGCAACACCTCTTGACGCTATTGAGGTCTTTTGCCGTTTACTCGATTCCACTGACGTTGAAATTGTTATTGGCTCAAGAGTACGCCTTCTCGGTCGAAAGATTGAGCGTACGGCTATGAGACATTATTTAGGCAGAATATTCGCGACCTGTGCTTCAATGCTCCTTAATATAAGCATTTATGACACCCAATGCGGAGCCAAGATATTTAGAAATTCTGCTTCGTTAAGGCAAGTATTTGGTAAGCCCTTCAAAGTAAAATGGATTTTTGATGTTGAAATGCTTGCCAGGTTCCCCATATTGATGGAAGCGTCTCCATCTGAGATAAGTTCCAGATGGGTTGAGTACCCTCTTGATGAGTGGGTCGATGTAAAAGGTTCAAAGATTAAAGTAAAAGACTTTATCAAGGGGGGCATTGAGTTAAGCATCCTGTATTTTTATCTATGTACGCCTGCTCGCAAGGTCTATGAAAAATATCTTCTTGGTATAGACCCGAAAAAAAATGTTTGCTGAGCGTTTAACTACAGATTCACGACAGATATTTGCTATACTGTCCTCCCCTCGCAGACCTTCCAGATGATCCTCATTTTCTCTTCTGAATTGAATTTGCGGCGGTGCATCTCTTGATCTCTCGTACCACAGATTCAGGGCTTTGTTTGGTTTTAGGTTCCATTTGCTCCTCTCCTTTCTCAGGGGTTCATTATAATCTAAAACCGTCTCTTGTCTTATCCCTTCATCTGTCCACTTTCCTTTGAAACGCTACATCTCAGTGAGCAATTCTGAGGTGAGACCGGCGTAATTGTCCATCACCGCTTTCATTTGAGGCTGATCATGACGTATTCAGGTCGTAGGGGTCAAGTGCCTAGGCATATTACATTTTAATTAACCAAAGACGATAACTGCAAAGTAATACTTCTTTCATCTTTATCAGCAGCATCTTGTGAAAATGTATCCTTTTGTCTTTGTGCAATAACAATGTTTCCTTTATCATATTTCAGGATCATTCCGTCGGATCGGACAGATATTTTAGGGTCTTGGTAGTAAAATCTAAACGCATTTGATTTTAATATATATGGACCCTCGACAAATCGAATTGGCATGTTTGATATATATAATTTTTTTGAATCTTTTATGTATTCTGAAACTTGGATTATTGACTCCTTCGCTAACAAAGAAGCTTCTGACCATATTTTTCTTTGGTAATTTATATAGTTATACATATAAGAAAATATTATTATGCAAAAAATGATGATGATACAATATGCTTTTTTACCCGATATATCTTCTAATATTTTATTGAACCAATTGACCATTCCCACAGCAAGGATAATGCAAATAAATATAGACGGGAAGTATATTAAACGGCCATTCGGAACAGTATACAAAGTTGTCAGGATTGCAACAAAATACATCGTCATGAAAAAAAGAGTTGTCGTGAAATTTTTAAACAAGGCATGATAGATGATGAGAAATAACGAAAATAGAAATAATAAATGTGGCACATAATAGTTTGGGGCGAAAGGTTCTAATATGTAGTTATTTAGTGAGAGAACAGGATAAAAAATAAAATTGCTTATATTGACTATATCGAAATAATTTCCATAGCCACCCATAAAGATACCCACATATTTGTTGCGTAAAACGAAACACACAAGCAGACTTAACACTTGAAATGTGAATATCTTTAATATTGACGAATTTTTTAGCCCTCGAATGCCCTTAACTCTTATACCTAATATAATAAATATAAATGGCAAGGTAACAGCAATCTCCTTACTGATATATGCAAAAAAAGATAATATAAATATAATAAAGTAATCATATATTCTTATTTTACTTAATGCTCTTAGCGAATATAGCAGGGTCAACATTATAAATAATGTGGCTGTTATATCAAATCTGCAGCTGAGCCAGAAATATGTCTCCGATGACCACGGAGATACTAGGAAGATAGAAGCCGCAAGTAAACCTTCGTTATTTTTAAATTTCAACTCTTTCACTAAATAAATCAGAAGAATTGAATTTAATACATGGAGCATAATAGAAACAAGAATATATCCATGTGGATTATCAAAATGCCAGATATTAGTCTCGATTTTCATTAAAAAAGCAACTAATGGTCTATAATTCCCTGTATAATTGCTCGTAGTAAATATTGTTTTAATAGAGTTACTTAAAGGTGCATAAACTGATACATAATCATCAAACAGGAAAAAATAGTCTTTAATATGAGGAATATATATATTGAATATTACAAGAAAAAGGAGAAGTGAATAGATGATAAAAGGCATGTATTTGTATTGAAAATAAATAATTAAGCATGATAAGTAATTTTTGATAAATATTCTTAATTTCACATGATATTTGTTTATATGATAACCAACGATAAACAGTGTAGTAAGGAATAATATGACAGTAAAAAATGTATGCTTTACTGATTGATTACGTTTAAGATTTATAGCATTATAAATTTTCTCAAAATCAAAATTACTGACAAAATAAGGATTTTCACCTAATGATTTTACTTTCAGATAGCCATCGCGTACCTCAAACTCAGAAATATGGTTAATGGGTAAAAAGGATGAAGCTATTTCTCTTGCTGACTAATTATGTAATTCCCTATCATATACATTATAATAGAAAGAATAATTTAATGTGATTTTATTTATGCATATTGTCCCTGATCGAGTACCTGGGTCTATTCGGATATTTTTGATTCTTATCCCATGCGGAATTCCAAAAATAACCTTTACGACCCCTCTATTCTTCTCAACAAATGTCTTAAAAGAATCGGAATCATTGAAACCGCGACCAATATCATAAAACAACTGATATGTATCACTAATATTCGGTGATTGCACTTCAACGATTAAGGAGTTAAGAGGTAAATAATATTGAATGACCGCAAGTAAGCTCCCTGAAACAAAAATGAATATTATTGAAGCATATAAAGTAAATCGATTTCGAAAATTAATTGTTAACAAATTTATTGACATGTAAAAATATCACCTGATCACGATGAACTGTCTCATCGAAGGCATACTCGAATTCAGACTACCCAAATGTGACAGTCATGAACCTAGAAAAGTTTTGCAGTCGCTTATCCAATAATCAAGAAGAGCAAGCTCGGCTTTACCCCCTTATTCATCAGGAACTCCTACTGATAGAAAATTGCTTTTTAGTATGAGATCTTCTCAAGGCCACAGTGACAAATTTTTCAGATATATGCAATATCAAAAACGGCAGAACTCTAACTCTGAATGTGGTACATGTTATGGGGGCAGGTCACTACGACGCCTCAAGGAGGCATCTGTAATCTTGCCGCAGGTGACAACCTTTATGTCATGCCCGCAAGTTTCAGGCGGACATCCAGTAGTGATACAAAAGAAGATGGATCCCCGACAAATACCTTCGGGGATGATATAAGAAAGAGTCGATAACATGATTAGCAAAATTGTTCCAACCAGCCGGCAGTATGTTTATACAATTCCTTTTCTTTTAATAGTTTTTATCATTACAATGGTAAGTACGTACCACCAATCTCTGACGTACGACGAGCCGGACCATTATAAGTTTGGCCGCGACGCGCTGGCTGGCAGGGTTTGGGAAGCTTCCATGCAGAAGATGCCCGTGACAGCGTTAAACGTACTGCCCGTATACCTGCTGGAAAAAGCAGGCGTGAGGATGACAAGTAGTGAAAAAGTGTTTGTCGGCAGGATACCTACGGCGCTGGCGTCTGCGGTTTTGGCTTTGTTCGTATTTGCCTGGTCAGCAAGGCTTTACGGGTTAACGGGAGGGTTGTTTTCCCTGATTTTATACACATTCTGCCCGACGATTATTGCGCATTCCGGGCTTATTACGACCGATGTTTACTGCGCATGCTTCATGTTTATATCCGTTTATTTCTTTGTAAAATACATAAATAACGATGTATCCGCGCATTTTAAAACTCAAGATATTCCATCGTCTTGTCATACCCGAGATTTTCTATCGGGTATCCAGCAGTCAAATCACGAACAAGATGGATCCCCGACAAATACCTTCGGGGATGACACCAGGTTTACAAATGCGAGGATGCACCCCATAAAAAACGGCTCCCTTAAAAACCTCCTTATAGCGGCATGCGCTTCAGGCGTCGCTCAGGTTACAAAACATACGGCGCTTTTACTCTTCCCTATATTCATTATAATCTTGCTGTTTAATATGTACACAAGCGCTGCGCCGCACGGTAGGTGGTGTTTCCATGCAAAACGGCGCGTTCTGCACGCTATTATTTTCTTGGCGGTTGTATGGCTGATTATTAACTCAAGCTACTGCTTCAACGGTACATTTATGCGTGCGGGGGATTATATTAACAAATCTATGGAGCTGTCGCAGAAAGCGGAAAATCCCTCAGTATTTGCGGACCTTTCACGACGTTTAGGCGCCCGGTTTCCTTTTGTCCCGGTGCTATTTCCGAAAGCCTATTTAGACGCTTTTTTTAAGGGGATGTATTACAATATAACGGGACAAGGGCACGGGCCGGTATACCTGATGGGGAAACTCAGCTGGACCGGCTGGTGGTACTATTTTCCTGTGGTCTCGCTTTTAAAATTCCCACTGGCATTTTTTGCCCTGCTTCTGGTTTCTTTCGCTGTCTCGGGAAGGTTTATAGCGTCAAAACCGTTTGATGAATTTGCACTGGCAGTTTCTTCGGTCGTCCTTGTGCTATTTTTTTGCTTTTTCTGCACGGCCCAGATAGGAGTGCGCTATCTTATCCCTATACTGCCTTTTGTCTATGTTTTCATAGGTAAGACAGTAGCATACAGCCCCGGAAAATACGTCAGGTTATACAAAGTTGCTTGTTCTCTGCTGGCGGTCTGGTTTGTGGTTTCATCTATAACCTTTTTCCCTCATTATATTTCCTATTTCAACGAGTTGACCGGCAACCGCAGCAACCTCTACAAATGGCTGGCTGACTCCAACCTGGACTGGGGACAGAACGATTATTATCTTGTGGAATACCTTAAGAAGCATAGCGGAGAAAAGATTTTCGTAAAGCCGCAAAAACTTGTAGAGGGTACCGTAATCGTTGATGTCAACAGCCTCGTGGGAATTACGGTAAGCCAGGATACGTACAAATGGTTAAGGGATAACTACGAGCCGGCCGGCAACATCGCTTATTCCTGGCTGGTGTACCACGTCCCCGTGGAAGTCAAAAAGTGAGTTCAAGGTTGGAATATGCGCTTGGACAAAGAAATGAGATAGTCAAAAGAAGATTGGAAAGGGAAACTGCATTCCCAGAAGGAGTTAAGGTTATTAGCGAACGGACTTATCTCGGCGGGCATAATGATTTCGTGTTATTCGAGGCACGGGATCCCAAAGTTATCATGGCAACGACCTTAGCATGGAGTGACCTTCTCGAATTTGAAGCCATTCCTATAACAGAAGAGGTTATGAAATTGGTAAAAAGTAGGAAGTAGGACCCGTCGATTTTGCTCTATTGATGGAAAAATTGGGAATAGTTTTAATTCTGCCAAATATTTATGGCAGAGTCATAAATGGCCCTGCTTTTTTTATTGAGCACTTCAAGTCGTAATCACCGGTATAATCTCATCACATAAATTGAGGACTTGTAGATACCGTTCTTGTCAAGCGGAAGCTGGCTTATAATTTGGATCGTACTTTTTCCCGGATTTCAGGACGCCAAAGATAACATGAACCAGTTTTCTCATAATCGCACAGACGA
>Ga0187886_1003380_pt1 | contig 11968 bp, 13 predicted proteins | sample June2016WEW_20_1_FD_133001 | JGI IMG/M metagenome (GOLD analysis project Ga0187886, IMG submission 133001) | Peatland microbial communities from SPRUCE experiment site at the Marcell Experimental Forest, Minnesota, USA - June2016WEW_20_150 | ecosystem: Environmental > Terrestrial > Soil >...
GCCTGGTCTTGAGTTTTGGCGAAAATGGTCAGCCGGTAGAGGGCTCCCTGGATTTCAGCGGGGGGATGAACGTTGATCTGAGCGCGCACTTCCTGAAATGGGAAAGCCGAAAGCTGGTCCGGGAGGATATCCCCCCAGGCGGCAGGCACTCCTTCCAGCGAGAGAGTTAAGTTTTCCACCTCTTCGGAGCGGTTCTTGACGATGATATTGGCGCTGGCTTTACCTCCAGGCTGGACCTGGAGATGGGCGGGATCCAGGGTAACGACAATCAGATCGGGCATGGGGGTTTCTCCGCAATCACTTGGTCACAGTCAGAGTATAAATGGTATGGGCCGGTTTTTCCTCATCGATAATACGCCGCACACGGTCCTGATCGAAAGAGTCGGGGTTGCGGTCGTCGCCGACCCGGATAGTCACACTGAAATGAAACGGGTTCCCCTCCGGGCCATCTTCGACAATTGTGGGTGTCGTGCCCAGGTAAATAGCCAGATAATCCCGCAGAGCTCCGGCAGTGCCCCTGCGCCGGTATAAATCGGCGGCGTTCTCGATCAGCATGCGCCGGCGTGATTCGGGCCAGTTCTCGTCCAGAACGAGATCGACCCACGTCCCCAGCCAGGGGAGGAATTCTGCCGGAGTTAGAAGCGGATCAAAATAGGCGTATAGCTGATCGATTTGCCGGTCGAGAGGCAACCACAGCGCCTCAAAGATATTCAAAAATCCGCCCATGAAGGCGTAGTCGGAATAGGCGTTCGGCAGATATTTCAACAAATTACTTTTATGGTTTTCATCCACCCTGTCACCTCGCCAGATAAACGTTATGAAAATATGAAACGATCACTCCATTATTCGGAACGTTGATCACCTGGCTGCTTTTCCCCAGCCTTTGCCCGTTGGCGTCGTTCATGTCGATCGGGTAAAGGTTCAACTCCGTGGCATATTCGACGCCTGGGACGGTCTGGATCAAAGCATACACCTTGTCAATCGTCAAAACACGCCCAAACGGCCAGCCATTGCCATCTGGGCCGCCAAAAACGGGGTGGATGAAGCGGTATAAAGCCGCCTTGACTGCGTAGCGAACCCGCTCTGGTTCAGCTTTGGGGAGCGTTTTAATGCGGGTCTGCACCGTAACCCATACATATTGTGGCTGTTGAATCTCCAGCCGGGTGGTTAGCAGACGGCGGCTGTCCAGATGGTCACGTAATCGTACCACAGTCGAAGGTGTAAGAGCCAACAAGTTCTTAAGTGAAGCCTCTACAGCCGGGCGGCGCTCTTGAACGGCCAGCGCTTCGTGCAAATCAATGTGGCGGTCCATTTCATCGCCGTCCAGGGGCGGTTGGCTGGGGATAACCAGCAGCAAAACCGTGTTGGGTGGGATGGGCACGGCAGCCGCGGCGCCGGAAGCCTCTGGCTGAGTCTGCAAACAGCGTACGCGCCCAACGCCTTCGATCTGCCCGGCCAGGAATTCGTAATCATCAGCGGTGACAGCCCGGTAACGCGTCCTCAGCAGGGCTGGGCTGCGCAGCCGGGCATCTTCGAGGCTTTGGGCTTCCAGGCCGCCGGTGATCGGGGAACGATTGATCACGGAGGAGACGTAAGACAAAGTGCTTTTGAGCACCCGCACGCTCCCGGCCCCGACGTTGCCACGCACACCCCCGCCAACGCGGTAGCCGCGCATGCGGATAATGCTGCCGTTGGGGGGGATTGCCCCAAACTGCGGCTCGGTGCCATTGCGCTGGCGGATCGCTGGGCCAAACTCAACCTCTCCGCTGATGGGATCGAGCACGTAATGCCAGTCAGTAGGGGTTGAATTGCCGAAATCCGGCGCTTGTTGCCAGGCTTCCCATTCGTTCCCATCCGGCGACACTTCCACCACCTCGTAGGGCCCTTCCGGTTTGAGGATGTTGCGGTTGATCAAGCGGAATTTCTGCGCCGGCTGGCCGTTGCTGGTGCCGAGGATCTCGGATGCAATCGCCAGGGCATGGGTGACCGGCACGGTCATCCCGATGGTATAGGCGCTCACCCGGCGCAGGCGCGGCGTCTGGCGATAAGGTTCGGTGCCGGGAGGAAGTTTGTCCAACGGCATGCAGCGCAGCCAGGTGGCGGCTTCGCGCAGTTGTAACTGGTTGGGCTGGCAGCGATAAGGTAAAGCAACCAGCAAATCTCCATTCTGGTTAAAACCAGCCGTCTTATCGGAAACGATGCTGACTGTCTGCCAGCCAAATTCGTTGCCGCGCCACACCTGCCACTGCCAGGGCGGGTTGTTCGGATCGATGCCAATGCCGTGTTTTTCACACTCCACCGATAAAGCCAAAGTATGGGCGCTCAAGTCCTGGTCGAAGCCAAAATAGACTGCCTGGCCGGCTTTGGGGGAGCTTTCCCAGATGTCGAAAGGGGAGTCCTCATTCAAAGCCTGGGTATGATCCAGGTATTCCTGGCCGTCCAGGCTTACCATCAGCCAGCGCAAGCCTGGCATGCGTACTTCGACTTCTTCGTCTGTGGTAAATACGACAGCTTCTTCAGTTTCTGTGCGCACCGTAGCCACTTCAGTGTGAATAGGGATGATGATGCGGCGGTCGGGCAAAGGCGGCGCCGAAAGCGTAAAGGTGACATCACCCCGCGCCGGTTGAGCAGGTTCGAGTTTGGCGCCGATCAGGTTCAGGAAGGTCAGCATATTTTTGTCCGGCACCTGGTTCAAGCGGAAGATAAACTGTTCAGTCATCCAGGCAAACAGTTCGATCAGGGTAATCCCCGGGTCGCTGACATTATGGTCGGTCCAGTCAGGGCAGTAGCGCGGGATCAGCCGCTTGGCTTCGTCGACAAAATCCTGGAAACGTCGATCATCGAGGGATGGGATAGGCAATGACATAGTCAACTCCTGCTGGTTATTCGCCTGGAATCTGGTAGAAGGGATAGACCAGGCTGCGCTCGTCATGCGTGGCCTTGATCGAGTAGCGGATGCGGATGAGCAAAACGCCCGGCTGGGCTTTATCTGTTCCGGCGTTTACATCTAATACCTGGATGCGCGGTTCCCAAAAGTTCAATGCATCCTGGACGTACATTTCCGCCAGGCCGAAAGTTTCTGGGTTGGCCGGAGCGAAAATCAGCTCGTGCAATCGGCTGCCGAAAGTGGGGCGCATGACCCGCTGGCCGATAGGCGTACTTAAAATGATGGCGATCGACTGCGCCACCTTTTCTTCGTCCGAGACAAGGGCAATGCCGCCCCGGCTGTTCAACCCTGGCGGGAATTTCCATCCCCTGCCGATAAAATCGCTCATCCTGACCTCCGCTCAATCACCGTTATCAAAATAGGCAATAATTTCATGGTTTATGTCCCAATCACCCGAGTCTGGCCGGCAAAACTGACTGGTAATAACGGCGCAGGCGGGGCGGGCGGGATGGCGATTACCTGGTCGGCGATGCTGGTCTGGCAAAGCAGCGGCTGGCCCATCGAGGTGACTCTGGTGGTAAAAGTGGCCGGGTTGAACAGGGCCGAAACACACGGGGTTGGGCCAGGACCTGCCGGAGGGGGAACGGCGAAAGCGCAGCCGGCGATCATAAAGGGGGCCGCGGCCACCGGAATGGGAGTGCCGCTTAGCAAGACGCGCGGGTTCGGCACGGTAGGGGTGGCCTGCCCGCCATGCACGCACGTCACCACACAACTCATCGTTAATAAGGGTCCAGGCATCAGATCACCTCCAGCGCGCCGTTATTGACATTGACGGATGGGCCGGTCATGGCAATTTGTGCCCCGGCGCCGTCTTTCAAGGTAAGGTTAGCGGTGCCCTCGATGGTTGTCCCGGTGGTGCCTTTGATCGACATGGTGGTGTCGCTGCTCATTTCCACACCAGCCAATGCGCTGATCTTGACTGAACCCTGGGCTTCGATGGTTAGATTGCCCTGCACCTTGATTTCCAGCGAGTTGTCCGGCGAGTGCAGCACGATCTTATTGCTGCCGGTCTTATCGACGATGGAAATTGTCTCGTTGCCCTGGGTATCCTCTATTAAAATTATATGTCCGGACCTGGATTTAATAATGCGTTTATTGACCAGGCCATCGCCGCCGACCGCATCATTTACATCGAGCGGGGGTTTATCCATCCCATTCCAGAGGCAACCAAGGATGTATGGGCGGTCAATATCGCCATGCTCGAAGGCCACCAAGACCTCGTCGTCTACTTCAGGAATGAACATGAAACCACGCCCATTGCCAGTCATCGGGGTGGCCATGGGCGCCCAGGCGCTTTCATCATTGTCGGCCAGCCAGGGGAATTTTACGCGAATGCGCCCACTCCCATTAGGGTCTTTGTTGTTGGACACCAACCCGACCACTACTCCCGGGATATGCTTCCTGCTTGATGATTCTTCCACAATAGATAAAATATCACGGTCCCGCCGCCCGCTGATCACAAAGCGAGTAAACATGCCCTGGTCTTTATTCCATTCGTGGATCACCTGGGTGACGTAATATTGGCCATTGAATCGGTTGCCCACCCCCTGAATCTCAACCTGTTTACCGGGCACGACAGCTGGGTTACCATCGCATAGCCCTTCGGCTTCCACAAAGGATGAAGCCAGCTCATCCAGGGCAGCCTGGGCAAGCGTATCGGCTTCAGAGGGCGAGCGCACAAACTGGTTGACAATGGCGATTTTGGCTTCACCCCAGGTGTTTTTGGCAATATCCGCACCGGGTTGAGAGATGCCAATTTGAGGAGCGCCGGTGCCGGTGGTAGCCCGGCCTTCGATTTTAGTCTTCTTGTCGGGATCCCAACCACGCACCTCTACCTCGTTAACCTGCTCGGCAGTCGAAAGCCGGGCGCGAAAATTGCGCAGGGTTTCTCCCCAGGCCAACCTGACCGCCTGGCCAGTCGGTGCAGGTTTGTGAAAATGCAGGGCATCCTCTTCGACGTAGAACTCAAAGCCAAGCCGGCGGGCGCGTTCGAGCAAGAATTCGGCATTGGTCTGGTTATTCTGATAAACGTAATCGTAAGGCGCGCCAGGGGGATCATCAATCTGTCCTGGCCGCAAGCCGGATTCTTGGGCCAGTGTGCGCGCCAGGTCAGCATCGGTGACATTGTTGAAAGAGCGTCTTTTCCGCCCACGATAAAGTTTGTGGGACAGGTCGTAACCGCGCACGATCAGAGCCGGACTGGCCTGGTCCAATTCGGGTTCGAGGGCAGCGATCTTACCGGACAAGAGTTTGACTGGCGGGTCGCCTGCCTCGATCTCGATCTTTTTCCCCTCCCGAAAAGTTTCGTCGTCCAGCCATTTCATGTTGGGGTTGTGCAGACGCAAGGTAAACATGCTGGGCAGGTGCAGGCTATGATCGATTACGGCATCGGTCAGGTGCCCGGTCACATCTTCGGAAGCCGGGGCGCCGTCGATTTTGATCGATAGATGTGAAATGTGCGTTTCTTCAGGCATAATCGCCTTTCTGTAAGCTCATCAGCGGGGCGGGATCACCAGGGTCATCCCGGGCTGCAAGGCCAGGGGGTTGGCGATGTGATTGGCTTCGGCGATCCGGCGCCATTCACGGGCGTCGTTGTATTCCCGGTAAGCAATCCAATCCAACCGGTCGCCTTCGTTGACCACGTACATTTTCCGGCCGGGCTCGCCCTGGGAGGTGGGGTTGGTCCCGCCCAGATCATCTGGGTCGGTCACTTCTTTCAAAGTAAGGTTAGCCGTAGCTCGGATGGGGACGCCGTTCTCGTTAAACATGGTGTATCTGATGGCGCAGGAAATAATATAGCAGTCAAAATGGTATTTCGAATCCTGACCCCAGACCAACCGGCAACTGGGAGGTTGGCCCATCTTGCTCTTGGAGCCTTGTAAGGCTTTGTCGATCATCATGAAATTGAACAACATGTTGGTTTTGGTGCGCACGTCGTCGGCCGAGACGCCGCTACGAGGCAGATAAGAATCAAAGAACAATTCGAGGGTCATCTGGCGTGGGTCTCCGCCGCCGAACTCCCACTTGGGCACGTTGCCGCTCTTATTGGCCTTGTTTTCCCATTTGTTACTCTTGGATATGCTGTACTCGGTCGGATTAAACATAAAATCGACCTTCTGGCCGTTCAAAGAAGCCCCGGCCTGGTTCACTTCCAGGTGTCCGCGAAATAACTGTCCCATCTAACCTCCCATCAAAAATTGTACAACTGGCGCCGGTCACGTTCGGCGCGCAGGCGGTTCTTGAGAATACCGTAAACCTGGCGGGCCAGGCCATCCACGTTGGCGTTGGGGGCCGGGGCGCCGGTTGGCCCGGAGGAGGCGAGTGGGCCAGCCTGCCCGCCTGATGGCGCAGCTCCAGCCGCTTGTCCGGATGGAGCCGTGGCCGGATTGGCAGCTGGTGGGGCGCCGCTCGTATCCCTTGGTTGAGCTGAAGCGGTGTTTTCTTCGGCCAGACGTTGAATAAATGCGCTCGTGGCGGTGATAGCCGGCGCGGCAGCAGAGCGTGCAGGATGCTGCAGCTCCATCGAGCGCGCTTTTGGCCAGCCCTGTTCCACGATGTTCTGGATACTTTCTTCCTGCTGGCGAGCAGTCCTTTCCTGGCTGTCTTCAAAGACCTGGCCTGCGCTGCTTTCCTGTTTAAAGGCTAACGGCTGGCCGATATGGGTTAGTTCATGCCCAAGCAGCGCCAGCCCTTTGCTTGTGCTGACATCGAGCCTTCCAGGAGCAAATACAATGTTTCTACCGCTGGTAAAAGCCTCAGCGCGCAGGGTCTGCACCAACGCTGAGGTGTGCAGGCGTACGTCGCTGAGATCGCGGCCCAGGCGCGCCTGCATCGTCTCATGCAGCGGGGCGGGCAGGCGTTCACCAGCGCCGCCGGAGGCCAGCGCCTGCAGGGTGCGGCGAACGAGCGGCGCCTGCGCAGGCCACATCCGGCGCAGTACCTGCACGGCGGCCGGTTCAGCTGGCTGCTCGGGCTGCGTTTCCAGGCGGCGAAGAACGCTCAACAGCGGCCACTCTTGCTCAAGCATGCCCTGGACCGATTGACCGCCAGTTGCCTGGCCTGGTTCAGGCTCAGGTTGGCGAGGTGGAAGGAGCGTGAGCATGGCCTCGGGGGGGCCGACCTGAGAGGTCGGTGCCTGGAAAGGGAGGAGTACTTGCACAGGTTGGGCTGACCTGAGCGGCGAAGGTTGGGTCTGACCGCGGTGAGTTTCTGGCAAAGCTTTCCGTTGCAGAGTCCTTTTACTGGTAGAGCGAGGCGCGCTCTTTACAAGTGGTTGATCTGCTGTAGGCAGATCCGTCCAACCGTCGCTCGTGGACTGCCGGGTGGGCGGCTGCCAGCGTCCTTCAAATAAAGTGAGCATCCCCGCAGCCTGCCCGGGTTCCAGTATCGTAACAGGCGACTGGTTAGCGGTGATCGGTGGCTGCCTGGCTGCCATAGGCCGGGGCGCCAGGCGCAGACGGTCAGTCGCCTGACCAGCTTGGGGAACCCGGCTGCGCGCCAGGAATTTACCTGGTGAACCCAAACCGCCAGATGCACCTGCTGCCGGCGGTTGAATAAAACGCCTTGCACTGATCTCCATTTTTCCGTGAGAAATATAGCTGACGGCTGGCCGGCTTTTTTCTGCACCTAGACTGACCAGCCGGAATGGCCAGGCTGGACGAGAGACTTTTTGTGGCGCACTAGCGGTGAATTCGGGCAAAATACCCCGAGGAAGCGGGTTTTCTTTTGGAGCGGCCGGGCTGGTTGAGATGGGAGGATTATCAGCGGCAGTGGATGTCAAATCATCCTTTAGAGCGGCCGGGGTGGCTGAAATCGTGTGAATTTCAGTGGTCGTGAATGGAAAATTTTCAATTGGAGCTGCCGGAGAAGGTTCTGCCGGCTCCTCGACCGCTAATAAATTGAGCTGTTCTTTCCAGGCATCCGGTGGTTCTTCGATGCGGATACCCTCAGGCAGGCTGAGGGTTTGCAGACTGCGCCGGGCAATTTGTTTCCTGCTGATTGTGTCAAGTATGTGACGCATGTCGCGGCGGGCGCTGAAGGCTCGTCCGGGACGCAGTGATAGATCTAAAATGCCCCGCCAGGCCTTCCCGATGGGAGGGCGGGATAACCAGCGCGACGCCAGGTTATGCGACCAGGTAGACAGCCTGGGTACTATTGGCTGGAGCGACGGGAATATACGGTGAGGGGTTGAGAGGAGGGTCATGGCCGGGCGGCGCGCAAACCATCCCGGCTGGCGGTCGGTTGAGCCTGCTTGCGTACCCGTAGCGCGTGCCTTCTCATTCATAGGGTTTATTGCGCAAAGTCCAGTCCCTGGTGAGCCAGGGTCAGTGTTTCAATGGCGATGGCATTTTGATCGGCTGAGAGGGCGGTGGCAGCCCATTTGATCGGATAAGCGTCCTGATAGGTCCAGGTGCGCAGCGGCGTTTGACCGCTGACGTCGTACAGGGTAACCGTAACAGAGTGAGTGGTAAATTCGCCAGTATTGGCCCCTTTTACCACGCTCTGCACCCAATCCCACAACGGCTGGCCATCTGTCGCAATGCCTTTCTTCAAGTTGAGATTGTTGAATTTCCAGCGCCCGGGGAAACGGTGCAGGCGCGAATTGAGACCACCCTCTTTGTAATCGAAGGTTTCTGTTTCAAAATCGATCCCATTACATTCCGAAAAACGGGCCACTTCGACGCCCTGGATCTCGATGTGAAAACGGAATGAAGGCGATGGATCCGGTCCGCGAGAATAAGCCATTTGATTTTCCTCGCTATCTGCCAGGCCTGCTGCAATTTTGCAGCCCGCTGCGTTCGTGCAGGATCAGCAGGTCTTGCCGCATCAACTCGTAGACGCGGCGGGCGATCAATTGAACATCAGGAGCAGCAGCGGCCGGGCCGCCGGCCGGGGCAGGGGACTGGGCGGCGCCGGTCGGCGACGCGCCAGGCGCTTCTCCTTCCGGGCTGCCCTGGGAGCTGGGGTTAGCCAACACACGTTCAGCCGGAGGCTGCCCCTGGGTGAGCATATCCTCCTGCCGGCTCAGATTCAACATGGTTCTCTTCCAATCATGCCAGGCCGGCCCATACCTCGAGAGGAATTCCTTTGGAGGGCGGCGGCGAGCCTGAAGATTCGTTTATTTGCCTGTTGATGGCCGAAATCTCATCCATGAAACGATGGCGGTCGCCATGCTCCAGGTTGAGAATGTCAGCCAGCGGCCAGTGAAAATGAAAAGCGATGAAGGCTACCTCCTCGAACAGGCTATCGAGGGGGTAGCCTACGATCCCCCCGGGCCAGCGGTCTCCACCTCGAAGACGTGCTGGCACTGGGGACAGGTGACGGTCATCTGATTTTCGGCTTCAGGGCTGCCCTCGCTGTTGATCTTGCGATAAAAATCCTGCAAATAGGCCAGATCGGCAGTGAACAGGTTTTCGATCAGGTTGGTATTGATATCGGTGACCTTCCCCAGGTGGGTGATGACGCGGGAGAGCACAACCACGCTCAGGTAGGCCTCATTGGCCTTGACGCGCGGGTCGCGCAGCGGTGAAATCTCGTCCATAGCGGTGGCCAGGCGCATAGTGCCATCTCTATTCAGGTTACCTTCCGCGTCGACATATCCCTTTGGCAGGGTAAATTCAAACTCGGTCTGCAATGGGTTCTTTTTATTACCAGACACGGTCAACCTCCCGGCCAGGTGGCTGCGGATGGTTTGCAGTTCAACTGCAAACCATCCCGCTCACCTGACCCGCTGCATCAGGCTAACTTGCCCGCCAGATGCGCTCGCAGATAATCTCGGCCTCTTCGATAACGATGTCGTTTGAATTGGCGTTGCCGCCAGGGTTGCTGACTTTGAGCGGCCAGGCATTCTCGAAGTTGAATTCGGCAATTGGGGATCCGTTCTGATCGTGCATGATGATGGACCCGTTAGTGCGGGCGCTGACGATGTTGCCATCTTCCACTTCCTTGCGCCACTTCCACATCGACATGTCATTAGTCATGCCACGCTTCAGGGTTATGTGGCCATATTTCAAGCGCCCCGGTACAGCATAGTAACTCGGATTGCCCTGGTCATCGGTGAATTTATACTCTGCCGGCTCGGTCTCAGCCGAGACGACGGTTACTTCACGGAAAGAACCGGTCAGCTTGCTGCCGAATTTGACCGTGAAACGTGGACTTATTAGAGGATCTTTTCTTCCAGCCATACATCACCTCCTGGTTTTATTCATTGGCTGAGCCAGAGTTGTCTTCTTTTTGACTGATCTTGAACACCACAAACTCGGCCGGCTTGACAGGGGCCAGGCCAACCTCGATAATGCAGTAGCCCAGGTCGCGCAGCTCCTTGGGGTTGGTTTCTTCATCGCACTTGACGTAGAATGCCTCTTCGGGGGTTTTCCCAAAAAGGGCGCCCGAGCGCCAGACTACGGTGAGGAAAGCGTTGATGTCGCGCTTGATTTGCCGCCAAAGGATCTGGTCATTGGGTTCAAAAACAATCCAATTGGTGCCCTGCAGGATGGACTCCTCGATGCTGGAGAACAACCTGCGCACGTTGATGTAGCGCCAGCGAGCGTCGCTGCTCAGGGTGCGGGCGCCCCAGATGCGGATGCCTTGGCCGGGGAAGGCGCGGATGCAGTTAACCCCGATGGGGTTGAGCAAATCTTGCTCGTTGCGCGAGACGTTGCGTTCCAGGCCGATGGCGCCCATGACTACTTCGTTGGCGGGCGCTTTGTGCACGCCGCGCAAGCCATCGACCCTGGCATACACGCCGGCGACAAATCCACTGGGTGGGATCAGTTCCCCGTTGGAACGAACCCAGGGATAGTAGAGGGCGGCATACTTGGAATCGAAGCCCATCTTGTCTTTGCGCCAGGAGATCATGTCATCCACGCCCGTCCCATAAGGTGAATCGAGGATGGCGAAGCGGTCTTTCATACTTTCGCAGTGGTTGATCATGTCAGTCTGGATTTGCTTGACGTTGTCCAGGCTGAAGACGCCGGCTTTATAACCGGCCATGACATCCGGGCAGGCCAGTATGGTCACTTCGTCGATGGCTTCCAACCCGAGAATGCCCGTACGTTCGGAAGCTTTACCCCGGAACAGCTCGATAGTAGCCTGGTCCTTGAGCACAGGCGCCGGTTCAACAGCCGTATTATCGCCCTGTACTACGGCCAGAGCAGTCTGGCTGCCGACCGCCGGCATGCGTTCCGCCAGCGAACCAGGAGCGTCCAGGATTTCCGCTGAGAGGAGCCCGTCAGTCTCTTTGGTCAGCACATCTACCAGGTTGCGCTGGCCGCGCGCCCGCGCCAGGGTGACGTTCTGGACCGACTTGAATTCTTGCCCATCGCGTTTTACTGACAGAGTGAAAGTTCCTTCCGGAATATTGTCACCGGAAGGCGGCTGGACTTCGACGGAGACATCCGGCCCGGCGCCTTTGATGCGCACCGTTCTGGCGCCGGCCGCGTTCAGCAGGTAGCCTTCACCGGCAGGCAGCCGGGGGGCAGCCGGTTCGATATGTTCGACGACCTTGATGGGTAAACCCACCACAAAAGCGGCCGTCCCGCCGTTCAGGAAATAACCATACATGGCCTGGTGTAGATACCCGCCAGGCACAGACTGGTCAAAATCGCCGAACAGGTTGGTAAACTGGGTCCAGTTGGTGACTAACGCGGGTATGCGCGGCGTGGCTTGCTGGACCATCTCACCGGTAGGTTTCTGCGCCTGGATCGTCTCCCGGCAGAAACCAACCATTGCCAGCACAGCCGTGCCGGCTTGCTCGATCGGTCGGGCCCCGCGTTCGACTTCTTCAACGTAAACGCCGGGCGATTTGTAGTTATATGGCATATGAAACCTCCTGTATCCTGACTAAAAAGGTTTGATTCAAGAAAATCACGCGGTCACACATTACATAGGCACCTCCACCGGAAATGCCAGCTCGGGTACGGGCTGGCCGCGTTCTCCCACTGCTACTTTCAACGGCACCTGCACCGGCGCCTGGCCGGGCACCTCGACCACCAGGGTGTAATCACCGGTCGGAACGGCAGA
>Ga0187886_1003381_pt1 | contig 11968 bp, 7 predicted proteins | sample June2016WEW_20_1_FD_133001 | JGI IMG/M metagenome (GOLD analysis project Ga0187886, IMG submission 133001) | Peatland microbial communities from SPRUCE experiment site at the Marcell Experimental Forest, Minnesota, USA - June2016WEW_20_150 | ecosystem: Environmental > Terrestrial > Soil >...
AGTTAATATACTAATTTACTTGGAAGTATGCTTGTTGATAAAGATTTTTTATGGCCATATAATGGTGAACAATCTATGCTAAATACTACATGTTGGCATTAGAAGGATATTAATTTAAAAAAGGAATGAGTAAAATGAAAAAATTATCAATTGCAACAATTATTGCGTTTTCTGCAACTTCATATTGTGGCATTAGTCAAGCAACAGAAACAAGATCTACTTATGCTGGTATAGATGCTGTTTATAATAGCATGAAATTTAAAGGCGGTTATGGTGATAATGTTATATCTAAAAAATCTGCACCAGGATTAAATCTATTTGTGGGACATATGTTTCATAACAATTTTGGGGCGGAAGTAGGTTTTGAAATAGAGAAGAAAATGAAGAGATCCTCTACAGTATATCCTGGAGCACTAGTTTCTGGAGTTCTAGTACAACCTGGATATATTTCCTTTTCTTATGATTCTACAATTAAACAAAGACATCCTTATTTAGGAGTATTGGGTAAGTGTAATTTATTTGATAATACTTTTATTTCATTTTTGGTTGGTGGTTCGTTGTCTCATATAAATGCCAAATATATAGTTACTAGCTCTGGAGCCGGTCCGGCCTACAATGGAACTACTAAAAGTTTTTCAAAAACTAAATTAATTCCTGTTATAAAGGCTTCTTTGGAACATAAAGTAACTGATCGATTTGGAATAAGAGCTTTAATTACATGGAAAAATACTTCTGCAATAAAGATGACCGCAAAAGAAAATGGTACCTCAACTCTAAAACCAAAAAATACTTTTAACCTTGGAATTGGAGCATTATATTACATTTAATAACATTAAATACTTCCATCTTTATAAAGATGGAAGTATTTTGTTAGAGTGAACTTTATGGTATTGGGTAATATTTAGGAAGAGCTTTACAATATGCAGCTTTAGCGGTTTCGTCAGTTATAGCTTTAGTAAAATTAGGATTATTTGCTACAGCCATTATTTCTGCATGAGCACGTTGAGACGCTGCTGATAAATGATGTATACCAGTTGTTCGATGAAAAGCATGCAACAATTCAATTTTGGCACCAGAATCAGTGGCTGCCGCCATGGAATTATTAAAACTAGTTTCTGCAGTTGTAGGATCTACTGGAGCTACATCTACTACTGGAGCTGCATTTGTAGCTTCAGAATCTCTAGAAGAAGTTCCAGGAGCATTAGCTGCAAGGCTGGCTAAAAACTCATCTGTTTCTTGCCTTGATATGCTATAACTTCCAGTTACAGTAATATAGCCGTTGTCGTCCCTAGAAATTATTGCTCCACGCGCTCTTAAAAAATCTTCTCCACGAGGATCGCAACCTTCACCAATAGTTATACCGTTAATATTTATCATAATATTTTTCTCCATTTTAAGTTAAAATATAAAATCCATTATTAAATAATAAATTTTATACCATTAAAATAATATCTAATCAATTGGATTTTTCCGCCACCATTAAATAATTTAATAAACAAAATATTATTAAGATCTATATTTACTGTTTTATATATTCCTATGTATACCTTCATCTACTAATGAAATACTGTTTGCACTATAAGGATCATAAGTATCGGTATAACCATTTATCTGTAAATATAAAATAGACTAATATAAACTTTCAGCATCAATATTGTTTTCTATTAGCTGTAATACATACATTAATTATTTTTTCACCATCATCAGAGTATTCCATTTTATCCACCTTTTACATTGTGTTTTTTGGTTTTGATTCGGTTGGTTCTTCTAGTAATGGTTTAGCAATTTTTTCTCGTTTCTTAGTAATACTATTTCCTAGATTATCCGACCATTCATGTTGATGCGGACCTATACGACCATGATCTGTAAAACTAGGCTTACCATTGCCGTCTTTTAATTTACTGTTTTCTTTTTTAAGAAATTTGTTTTATTGAACCAGCATATTCAATAATATTTAGTAATTCATTAATAATAATTTCTCCTATGGCTTTTTGTATTTCTATAATTTATTTAGAACTTAAATATACCTTTTGATTTTATTCGTTTATGTTAGCTGTTGATTTCTACATTAACATGTTCTTCTATTATTTCAAGTACTTTTTTCATAGGGTTATAAATAAAATCTATTATAACATAAACAACAAAAAGAATAATCACAGGATACTTTGATTCATGTTTATACATATCGCTGCAAATCCCTAATTGTATAAATGTTATTATTATAAAATTTTTTATATGAACTGCTTTCTTGGCATTACCTAAAATAGAGTTTAGTTTATGTAATCTTTTTTTAAAACAAATATCTTCAGCTATAAATATAACCTTTTCAAAAGGATTATATAACGCAATTATTACAATATAACAAATATAAATTATTACTACATCGCCTTTAGATATGTAATTACATAAACCACCAAATAAATTCATAAACAAAACAAGACTTAAAGTAATCTTCCTTCTGTTAATCATTTTTTTTGCTATAACTAAAATATCGTTATGGCATTGCGGGAGAAGGAGGTTGTTTTCTTTCTTCATTTTCTTTCCTACATTGTAATTGTTGTATTACTGCATCTTTAGTTCCTTTTATTAAACCACCAACAATGCCAGACGCAACACCAGGAATAACCCCAACACCAGGCACAATATTACCAACTATGGCACCAGTAACCAAACCTCCTACTGTATTAGTAAAAATTAAAGTTTTATTAAGAGTGCACTCTGAATCATTAGCATTATAAGTGTCAATAGTTGAGATGGCAGTAGTAGCTAAACTTGCTAACCCTTTACTAACTGCTCCATCTATCATACCTGGAATCCCTTTAGTTAGACTGCCAGCAGCTCCACCAATGGCTTTATGTATAGCCTTGTTTACTATTATAGAAGTATTTTTTCAAGTTCAGAAATATTATCCAGTTGTTGTACCTTACATATCTTTTGTTGATCTGCAGCATCTAATGTGCCAACAATTCCACCTACAATACTCCCAGATAATGCTCCATTAATAGTGCCAAAAGTTCCTCCAACTAAAGCTCCAGTTTATATTCTTTCATACTACATATAACCCTTACTTACATCTAAAACATTGGTTAATTGTACATGAAAATTATTATTTAACCAAATATAGTATTTCATAATACTACATTTGAAAAATCCAAGTAACCTCTTCAGTCTTAGTATTAACCCACATCCTTACGTCAGGAGGATCTATTACTACATTAGGATCAAGAGCTTCAGGTTTTAAAAAAATAACTTCCACTTTATCCCCTTCACTTTCCCCAAGTTGTCCAGGTTTAACATATCTTATTTTTTCATTATTTAAATATATTTCAGCTAAATCAATAATTTGATCTCTAGTCATTTTTTACTCCTGGGGCTGGTGTGTTTGTTTTGGGTTTAAGTTTTTCGACGTATCTTATTGCAAAATCTTTTTCAAAATTGTTTAAATCATTCCATACTCTATTTTTTTGCAACCTTTCTAACACTAGCTGTTCTCGATCAAATCTAGATAGTTTTGAATATTTCTCATAACCTAATTTTTGATAATCCAACCAATGTGACAGTTCGTGCTTTACTTCTAATACAGTTGGATTTTTTGTGAGATAAATATGGTTTATCCCTTCTCTTCTAGCAATAAAACATGGATCTTTTATGACTTCGTATACATGGACACCACGTTTTTCAAGATATGTAACCAGAGTCGGTAGTTTTTCTGTAGGATATAAAGCCCCATCTAAATATGATTTAGCGGAAAAATAACTTATTTCGTCAAATGCTGGTGTAAATAAAGATGATTCTAGTTTGCTTGAAATGCCGAAGTTATTTCGTGCGCATCCCTTACTATATTGTTTAAATTGTTGAGGTATCCAACGAAGTGATTTATGCATTGCAGGTAAACCGACATCAGTTAAAATATCAACCACCGTTGCAGCACCATCTCCAAGGCCAGCTTTACGAGCTGCTTGATACACCATTGTTTGCGTATCTTCTCCAGTAACAAATGTCTTACCGCCTGCAACAATATTATCAGCAGCTTTAGCCAATAAAACAGTTGCAAGCGGAATTCCAACTCCTGTTTCAGCTAAGGCTCCAGCTAACGCTACCTGTCCAGCACCAACTGCAACTTGTACACTACCACCAACTCGAGTACCAACTTTATGTTTTTTATATAAATTTAGCATTTCCTTAGATTGTTCCTTATACATGTCGGCTTCTAAGGTATCGCTGTCAGTAGTTACTTTAACATAATTTTCTTTAAATCTTTGCCACCAATTTAAAGATTGTTCTTTTGGTAGTTGCGCTGCTGTTTGTTTACTTGGCGGTGCATCTGTTGAAAATGGGCTCTTAATTTCTGGTTCTATCCAATATCGCCCAGTTCTTCCTAGGTTAATTTGTTCTGAAGAAGTAGTGTCTAATGGCTTTTCAAAACCAGCTTGCCTAACTTCAGCTTTAGTAAAACTTCCGGTTACGTCAAAAGATGCAATAAAAGTTTTTTCTAATTCGTTAAGTTGAGCTACATTCATGTGATTAACTGTTTTACGAATTTCTTCAATTGCTTCTGGCAACTTAAACCCTCTACCATTTTGTGCTTCTACTGCTGCAAGTAGTTTTAGTTTATCCTCTATTGTACCAATTAACTCAACTTTCTTTTCTTGTAACGATATTTTTTGCCTTAATCTCTCTTGCTCAACCTTATCTAGATTTTCTTTTGCTGTACTATCTTGTTGTTGCTGTTGTTGCTTTAACTGTGCTTTTTGTGCTTTTAGTTTTTCAATGTACGCAGGTAATTTTGCAGATACTACTCCCTCTACTGCTCCACACAGCCAACCATGCTGACCTTTTACTGCTGTACCACGTACGCCACCCAACATCGCGTGCAACATAGTATGCTCTCCCGATGTTATGCTAGACAGACCATTAAGTTCGTGCATCGCATCTACTTTACTTCCGACTATAGCAAACGCCGCATTAATAAAACTATCTTTTAATGCTTCTTCTGCTTTTTTATTACATATTCCCATATTTAATCCAGCATCAATATTAGCCTTAGCTACATGATTGGTTACGCGTTGCGGCATGCTTCTTAATTTAGCATCTGTAGGTAGTTTTAAGGTACTTCCTATTTTATCCATAACCCCAGCGCTAATCATCGAAATTGCTAATTTTTTAACAGTATCTGTACTAACAAGCTCCTTTAAAGTCTTAGAAATATCACCATTATTTGCAACCATAGACGAAGCTGCCTGTGCGCACAACCCTTGAAGTCCAGCAGTTAACGCAGCATGAGCTACTCCTTCGGCTGCTCCAGACAATAAACTAGCAGCCCATCCAGCAGCAGTACCCTGAGTTAAAATTGCCGTTACTACCGCTACTATGGCTACTATTCCAGCACCAGGGCCTTCTGATGATTCTGCATGCCTTTCATAGTGCTCTATTAACGTTTTATAGGTTAAATCCTCTGGTTTTGTTATGATTTGTTCTAAAAAGCTTAATACTCGGCCACTTACAACTTCTATAACTGCAGATTGCGACTCAATCTCTATAGTACCAGTAAAAGTAGACTCGCTATAAGTTGTGCGTTGTATCGACTCTGAACTAGATTTTCTCCATAAAGCATCGGAACTACTTTTAACTCTTATTGAACCAAACCTGTTCTCTCCTTGCAAAATAGATACCTTACCTCCTGGAGCAGAAAATATATTCCGTGCTGCTGTACTATGTATATGGCGTAAAGTAACATCTGCACCAGAAATACGTAATTCTTTAGCAACATTAAATTTGGTACCTACAGATTTACTGCTGACTGACGCACGATACGATGATATCTTCTTGGAACCACCATACCATCTACGCCTTTTTCCCCTTAGATCCGCAACATGTTCATGACCACTAGTTGTATTCAACACACTTGTTTGACCTGCGCTAGCTATAGTAGCAGTTTTTGCATCTATTGAATGCGAATAAAAAACACTTGAGCCACCAGCTCGCGAAGAAAAATCTCCTGTAGTTTTATGCGAGGAAGCATGTTGGGTAAAATAAGTGTCTCGAATTGTTCCTGATTTTTTCTTTTCATAAAAATGCTGAACACGCTGACTAAGTAAATCTATAGGCAACTCTAAGACGTTCGCCAACGCTTGCAAGCGGGTGCCGCCTTCTCCAGATGCAGTTTCAACTCCATGAAAAATTATATTACCGCCACCAGACGAAATCTGTAACATATTTTTCGCTGCAACCCTTGCCTGACTAATAATGTAATCATCAAAATTTTCATTATTACCTCGCCTTGCTCTAATAGATTTAATCTCAACATCATCACACAAAGATCCAATTAAAGCATCTACGTCTGCTTCAATCTGACTAATACCAGTAACTTTACCATCTGCAACAACAGCAACATTTCCAGCTTTAATCTTACCGCTAATATTAATTTTACTTCTAGCTTTCTTAGCCTCACTGGTGCTGCGGTTAAGTGCTGGATCCGAAGTTTCTTTCAACAACTCAAAATGCGAGCTATTTTCCTGCACCCCAGGCACATCGCCAACTGTAGCTCGTAAATATATATTATGAACTTTTGCATCAGGCACACTGATGTGTTCACAAATACTAATAACTTCTGGTGAATTAGAACTAGCATCTTGAGAGCCGTTATCAGTAAGAATTTTAAAATTAACTTTATTAATTTTAGCAACTGCGCCCATAACTCCTGGTGAGTTGCTGGCCACGCCAAGCCAAAAGCCAGACTTACCAACAACATAATTCACATAATCTAAAATTTTATCGTCAACCAGTTGTTCTATCGCTAAATTTACGTCATCTACCCGTTCTACTAAAATCTGTAATTTTGCTTTTTCAGCCTCAGTGATCTCACAATATTCATCCAGATCTCCATCTAAAAATAATTTAGCATATGATTTATTAGTACCACTTATAGGTAAATCATGATCCAAAAAATATTTTATTTTTAATCGCTCTCCCTCTTCTATAAGCATGAGATGGGTGACTTTAAAATATCCAATTGCCAGTAATTCATCGCTACTTATTGGCAACCCTATAGATTCAAGCTCATATAAATCTTGATCTGAAAGTAAAGCACCTCTAAGTTCAGATCTTATAAGATCTTTAACCACCGGATCGTCAATGCTTTCTTTTAATTGTTGCACTGCCTTAATTCTAGCTTGCCATCCCACCTCTTTTGAGCCAACAATCTTGTAAATAGCAGATAATGCGCATGCTCCATCGGCCCCAGAAACAGCAATTGCTTCAAAATATTTTGGTTGTTCATTAGAACTAGATAATTTGTAAATTATTGGATCATAATTACTAGCAACATTATATTGAGGCATCATCGAAGTATTTAAAGCAGCACGTTCTGGCTGGCCGTATTTTTTGCTAGCCAATAGAGTAATGCCTTTTTTAGCTGTAAGTTCAGCTTGTTGGTCTATGCTGCCTTCCTCAGAATGAAAAGTTCCACTAGCTATTTCAATCTTGCTATCTTTATTTACTGTAATGTCAGATTGAGCATGAATACCTAAATCAGTAGCTTTTAGTGTACCCAGGCCGGTATCTACTTGTCCAGCATCAATTTTTAAAGTGTTTTTAGCTTGCAGTAATGCTTCGTTAGAGCTTTTGCCATTAACAAATATAAAGCCAGAAATATCCAAAGTTAAATTATTACCAGCTATTAATTGTTGTTCGTTATACCAAGTACCATCTTTAGTTAAAAATTCAATTTTTAAACTACCTGGAGTATTAATATTATGTTTTACTTGAGTACCGTCAGCTAAAGTTAACGTTAGTTCCCCGCTAGCCGTTAAATTAGCGGTTTTATACTCAAATTGATTTTCTACTAAAACAAATAAATCTTTGCTGGCTTTTAGATCTCCATCTAAATATAAATTTACGGCTTTTAGATAAAGATCATGCCTAGCATCAATACTAGCAGTTTTATCATGAAATAATTCTTTAGCAATAATTGATAATTTGTCTTTGCTTAATATTTTACCTAAATTAACAAATCCTGCTTTAGTTAATAATTTTGCCGCATCGGTACAAGTTATTTCACCTGATTTTAATAAATGCAAATAGTTTTTAGCCTCTATATTTAAAGTGGTGGCATTTAATTTACCATCTATTTGTACCAAATCAGCCGTTAAATCCGTGGCACCGCCATCAATATCTCCATTACTAGTAATTATTTCAGCATTACCTACTAATTTATCACTATGTAATTGGCCATTTAGTAGTAAGTTAGCAGCAGCTAGTTTGATCTGATTCGCCGCCAATTTACCATAATTTTCTACGAACAATTCGGCAATAGTGGTTAACCCTTGGGAAGCAGTTATTTTACCGCTTTGTAAATTTTCTAATGCTTCAATAGCATTCATGTCTATATTTTGTAAACTAGTGATTTCTCCAGCATTAACTATTAATTTAGCTCCAACTAGATTTAACGCATCTGCAGCAGAAATATTACTAGATTGATAATTTTGTAAAATATTTTGTATAGATAAACGTAAATTATGTTCTGAATTAATGGAGCCATAATTATGTAAATTGCCACTAATTACATCTAGAGCCTGTTGAGATGATATTTTCCCAGATTGAAAATTATTAATAGCATTAGTAGTTAATTTTAATTGTTCAGATCCTAATAAAACACCAAAATTATCTATCTTCCAACCACCAGACAAATTAAATTCTTTAGCCCGGATAACTCCTGTATTATAATTTTCTAAAGCATCACCAATCTTAATTAATGCTTGAGATTCCGAAGAAATTAATCCAGAATTTTTAATACTCCCACATACATCAATAATTAATTTTTGTATAGAATTAATATTTCCAGATTGTAAATTTTCTAGACAACATAACAATTTTAGTGTTAGCTCACCATATGCTTTAACTGTACCAGCATTTTGTAATTGCCCAACTGTAATAGCCATAGTACTAGCACTTTCTATTGTAGCATTATATAAATTTTTTAGTATATTAGACGTTAAAGACAAGTTAGTTGAAGCTGAAATTATACCATCATTAACTGTACTATTAGATTTTATTGCTACTTCCGAACCCACCATGCTACCGCCAGCAGTTTGTTCTATTTTGTTATAAACATCCGCTTGTAATTGTTTTTCCGCAGTTATACTACCTTTATTACCTAGATTACCGCTATCAATGCTAACATCCTCTTCACTAGCAACCACACCATCTTGATTAATAGCGATATTTATTCCTTGCAGCTCAGCTAATTGTTTAGCCAATAATTGTCCTGACAAGTTTATCTCAGCTCCTACCACCTTAGTTATATTAGCAATAATGCTACCAGTTGCAGTTTGATTAAAATTATAAATTGCCTTTAAATCAACACTTTTAGAGGCAATCATCTCTCCGGCATTTTCTGTTTTTGCAGCAATTAAATTTAATTGTTCTGATGAAATCAAACCAGATTCACTATTAACAATTTGATTAGCACTACTAATGTTAGCTGTTTTAGCTTGTATTGTCCCTTGATTATTTAACTGTTCTTCTACAGCCAATTGTAATTGTTCGGCAGAAATAATTTTACCGTTAGCAAGATTATTAAACAATGTAGTTATTATACTACTGTTTTTGTTGGTAATAATTTCCCCATCATTTGCTACATGTTCTCCGCCGAATAATATTTTATTAGAAATGAATTGACCAAATTCAGTTATTATTGTTGAATTGCTATAAAGTGTTAATTCTTCCCTGGCTTTAATTAAACAATCATTAATTATTTGTTCAAAAGCAGTTAAACGCATCTTAACATCACTAAGTATTTGTCCTTGCAATTGATTTTTTAATGTTGTTAACAAACTATTTAATTCTTGTTGGGCATGAATATTACCCTCATTAACTAATTTATCTAAAACAAAATGCAAGTTTTTGGTATGTACTTCTCCCATACTTTTATTATACCAATAGCCGTCAAGGTGAGATAATATTATTTCTAATTTCTGATCACCTACGATATTACCATCATTAATAAATTGTTTGCCTCCTACAATAATAGAATTAGATTTTAATAAACTATTTCGTTCATTACTTATAATTCCAGAAGAGTCAAACAAATCTAATTTGTTTACCCCTATTATTCTACCTTGATTAATTAAGTTACTAGTTGGTTGCAATTCGTCAACATCAATAGGTTTGTTATGATCACGCCTAATTAAAGACAATGCATCGTTACTTGCTATAACTCCCAAATGACTATTAATGATATGGTCTAAATAACTTAATTTTACATCTTTATCACCAAAAATAATTCCTAAATTAAATAATTTTTTCCCTAATCCAATAATATTTTGTGACGACAATATGGAATTATAATTATATAATTGTTTAGTATGGATGGTTAGATCTTGTTGTGCACCAATTAATCCATGATTAATAATTTTTGTTGTTCCATTAAGTGGGTTATGATTAAACTTCGCGTTGCCATTTGCAAACATTGTACCTCTATTTGTTAACGAAGCCGCTGCTGCACCCACACAATTTAAATTGGTACCTGCCGTTAATTTACCTTTATTCTCTAACTGTTGGGTATAAGATAAAGCACAGCCTTCACTAGTTGTAACGTTATTTTGTAGTAGTAAAGATTTGGCAGCAAGCTGTAACGTTTTACAAGTTAATTTAGCTGTGCTTTCAATAGTGGCATCTGTTTTTATGCTCAAATTTAGTTTTTGGTTACCACCACCAATTTTAACCGAACCATCTTTTAAAAAATAAATATCTACATCACAATCAGGAATTAACTCTTTAATACTTGCTTGTTCTTGCTCAGAAGAAAAAACACAAGGAACAATGGCTCCTTTATTATTACCATATTTATAGTACACTTGTATCTCATTAGGATTGCTTGTTGACGGGGAAATTTCCAGAACTAAAGAAGTTACCTCTGGCTTAATAGGATCCACTTCTATGTCATCCAAAGAAGTGGCATCTACATCTATAACATCCAAATTAATATGCTCTTTTGTGCTTATTGTACTAATTACTTGAGCAACCATACATTAACTCCTTTAAATTTCAAAAACGAGGCTTAGGGAATTTTGTGTTGGCGGTATGAGTATGGCCCCATGCATGCCCATGTCGCCCAGCAATCTCGGCACATGCTCCCACCCCAGCAACTTCTGTGTCATGAGTATGGTTGTTATATTTGTTAGACCAATCTGATTCTTTAGCAAGTCTAGCATTTATTTCTTGTTGCAAATTTTGTTCAACCTTGGTTAAGGTGGCATTAATCAAATCTGTTTTACTATTTAAAGCTGTATAACGTTGATTAATCATAGAAGTTAAATTGGCATCTTGGGTTGTTAACCGACCCTGTAACTCAGTATCTAATTTTAACTTTAGTGTACTTCTAGAATCTGCTTCGGCCTTTAATCCATTCTCTAATTCTCTTATACGTTGTTGATGTTCAATCTTCTGCGATTTTAATGCTTCTTCTAATTCTTGGTTTTTAGTGGTAAGACTAGTACATTTTTTTTCCCACGCAATTATTGTGTCTTGTTGTACTCCATTACTTTTTAATACACCTTCCAATTTTTCTTGCGTACTCTCTAAGCTTTTTTCCACTGTTGATATTCTACTTAAAATTCCCTCATCTACATCTACTGCAATTTCAGATGAATCTTTTGCTGAACTATTTGGTAATAATTTTGGAAATTTGCTTGGTAAATGTTCTTCTTCTATTTTTATTTTTTTGCCTTGTGTAAACATATAATACTCCCATATATAACTTGTTTTTAGTAATAACATTTTTATAATTTTTGTGTCTATCCTTATTTTTGTTAGTATTAATAATGAAGAATAAACAAAATATTTTTAAGGTGTTTGATTGAATTTAAATTTTGAACGACATATATGAGACACTCCTTGTTATTTGATCCACAGTTATTTTATAAAAATATCCATATCACTAAATAACAATTAACTTCCTGTTAATTTA
>Ga0187886_1003382_pt1 | contig 11966 bp, 7 predicted proteins | sample June2016WEW_20_1_FD_133001 | JGI IMG/M metagenome (GOLD analysis project Ga0187886, IMG submission 133001) | Peatland microbial communities from SPRUCE experiment site at the Marcell Experimental Forest, Minnesota, USA - June2016WEW_20_150 | ecosystem: Environmental > Terrestrial > Soil >...
ACGAAATCCGAGTTTCATAGAACCAACTCGTAACCTAACGACCCCAAAACGAGAGTTATCACACAGACTCTATAGGCCACCTTCCCGCAAGGTCGAAAGACAACTTCGCCTTGACGTGGTACGTAAGTGAGGGGAGAATGCGCGCGCACATTCCTGGCGAGAACCTGGCCGATCCGGGAGGGGACATGACCGAGAAAATCAGGGGAAAGAAACTCGCCCGCCGAGATTTCCTGAAGGAAGTTGCTGCCGGCGGGGCGCTAGCATCGACGTTGGGGGCGCCCTCATTCGCCGGTCAAACGGGCAAGCCGGCGACCGGAGCAGGAAGCCGTGGCCCCGCAAAGAAACCTACTGCTGGACCGAAGGCCCGTGTGCAGTTTCCGCGTAGCTTCACGGGGCGGAATCTGAAGATGCTGGCGTTCCCTCTGGGAGGCATTGGCACGGGGACGATCTCCCTGGGTGGCCGTGGGCAACTTCGTGACTGGGAGATCTTCAACCGTCCAGACAAGGGGAATACACTCGCTTACTCGTTCCCGGCCATCTGGGCCAAAGTCGGAGATCGCGGTGCGGTGGCGCGGGTACTTGAAGCCAGCTTTGAGCCGCCGTACGAAGTTGCCTCCGAGGGCCTCGGCTCCGTGGCAGGCCAAGAGCGTTTGTTGGTAAATGCTCCAGGCCTGCCACGTCTTGCGGAAGCCACTTTCACGGGTGCGTATCCGTTTGCGCACCTCGTCTTTCGCGATCCGAAGTTGCCGGTGGATGTTTCACTCGAAGCCTTCAACCCGCTCGTGCCTTTGGATATCGAGGCCTCAGGCTGGCCCCTGGCCGTCTTGCGATACACCGTGCGCAATTTCAATTCTGCGCCGGCCAAGGTGGGGCTCGCCTTCAGCATTGAGAACCCCGTTGGCCAACAGGGGAGGCAGGCAGCTTTCCGGGAGGGCCCCAGATTGAGCGGCCTCTTCATGAACAATCCGTTCCTCTCGTCCTTCGATCCCCTCAATGGTTCGTTCGCACTCTGCGTGGTGGGAGCCCCAGCCGGTAGTATCACCTATCTGCGAGGCTGGAAGCGGGCACAGTGGTGGGATGGCGTCCTGACTTTCTGGGACGACTTCACGACAGACGGCGCACTGGACTCGGACTCTCGGTCCGTCATGCCCGTGGGCTCGCTGGCGGTCACGCAAGAGGTTGCCGCTGGCCGCGAGGCTGCAGTCACGTTCCTGCTTGCCTGGCATTTTCCCAACCGCACGCCGGAACGTTGCGGCTGGCCGGCCCCCGAAAGCGTACCCAAAACCACGGTCGTGGGGAACGCCTATACCGAGCGCTTCCGGGACGCCTGGGACGTGAGTTTGCAGGCCGCTCAGGAACTTCCCAAGCTCGAAGCCCGGACGCGCGCGTTTGCCAAGGCCATTGAGTCGTCCACGCTACCGCCAGCTGTGCTGGATGCGGCGACCAGCACGCTTTCGACGCTGCGAGTGAACACCTGCTTCCGCACGGCGGACGGCGAATTCCATGCCTTCGAAGGCTGCGGCGATCACGAGGGCTGTTGCTACGGGAATTGCACGCACGTTTGGAACTACGAACATGCGACGGCTTACGTGTTTCCGGCGCTGGCGCACTCGCTGCGGGAGTCGGAGTTTCTGCGTAACACGGATATAAAGGGCCTGATGGGCTTCCGTTCTTATCTGCCGGACGGCAAGCAGATTGTGCCACTGGCCGCCGCGGACGGGCAGATGGGCTGCCTGATGAAGCTCTACCGCGACTGGAGACTTTCCGGCGACACGGATTGGTTGCGCCGGCTGTGGCCGAGCGCTAAGCGCGCATTGGAATTTGCCTGGATCGAGAACGGCTGGGATGCCAACCGCGATGGGGTCGCCGAAGGCGTTCAGCCCAACACTTATGACGTGGAGTTCTTCGGTCCGAACCCGCTCTGTGGAATCTACTACCTGGGAGCACTGCGCGCGGGCGAGGAGATAGCGCACGTTCTCGGCGACGAGGAATCAGCGCGTGAATATCACCGCCTGTTTGAGAGCGGTAAGCGCTGGTTCGATCAAAACCTCTTCAACGGCGAGTACTACGTCCAAAAGGCCGAGGGACGGCCCGAAGCGCAGATTGCCGGCGGGTTGCGCGTTGGCTCGGGGGCAGAGAATCCCCTTGTGCCCGACTACCAGGTGGGCGACGGCTGCCTGGTGGACCAGTTGTTGGGCCAGTGCCTCGCGCACGTTGCCGGCCTTGGCTACCTGCTGGACGAAGCGCACGTGCGGCAGACGCTCAGGTCGATCTACAAATACAACTACAAATCGAATTTGAGCGACTACCCGGGCTTGCAGGAGACTTACGCGTTGAATGACGAAGGCGGAGTGCTGGTGGCAACGTTTCCCTCGGGCAAGCGGCCGGAATTCCCCGTTCCCTATTTCGCCGAGGTCTGGACGGGTTCAGAATACCAGCTTGCCACGCACTTGGTTTTCGAGGGGATGGCCACGGAGGCGCTCACGGTGGTCGAGAGCGTTCGGCAGCGTTTTGACGGCGAGCGGCGTAATCCCTGGAACGAGTCCCAGTGTGGTTACCACTACGCGCGCGCCATGGCGGCTTGGGGTTGTGTCGTGGCCTGGAGCGGATTCCGTTATTCCGCTCCGGCGCAGGAGCTCACCTTGATGCCACGCACGCGACGCCAGGCGTTCCGTTGCTTCTGGTCAGTTCCCTCGGGGTGGGGTTCGTTTTCGCACACGCTCAAAACTCAGAGCCAGCAGGTGGACGTTCAGGCAACCGAGGGAGTAATATCCGTGGCGAGTTTGGTGGTCAATGGGACCAGCAAGGGTCCGTTCGGAAAGGTCTCCGCGCGACTAGGGACCGAAGCCGTGCGGGCAAGCTTGAAACAAGAGCTCGAACGGCGAGTCATAACCTTCGATCCCGTCCTCGCAGTTCGTCCGGGCCATCCCCTTGAGGTTCTATTGACAGCATGAGGACATGCTCCCTGAGGCGCTTGCCCGAGTGGAGGGACAGGTACGGTCGTGACTCCTCTGACTTCGGGACGGTCGGTTCAGCGACTGCCCCCCGGGGAAATTCCTTCGCGAGGCGCGGCCGAATATTCGCAACCCCAGCTTACTACTCGCGGTCTGACTCACTCGATTATGTAAACTGGCACGATGCCAAAGGCATAGATAAGCAACGCAGCTTTTCCCCGGAATTAATGTCGGACTAGGAGGAACAAGAGCTTTTAGGAGGATCGAACCGAGGTGTTGGGCTGCTCAAATCGCTGCTAAGAGTGTTAGGTGAACAGAATGTTTTGCATGGTGGGTCGAGTTTCACCCCTGCTCATCAATTTGGACTTCACCCATGTGGGCAAAATGCTGGAACGGGTGAAGGAAGTCGCTCGCTACCAGAGTCAGGTCGGAATCGCGTGCGTTAGACCTGCCAATGATCTGGTGATGAGAGCATGGATGCTTGCAGGAAGGGGGAGGAATGACGGGCTTTCTCGTGGGTTGTGATGTTGGAACGGGTGGCACGAAGGCGGTCGTAATGGCCGCCGACGGGGTAGTTCTAGGCTCCCATTACATTGAATACCCCCTGATCACCAGTCGGAATTCGGAGGATAGATTCCCTGGCGCAAAAGCTGAGCACGATCCGGAGTGGTATTGGAACGCAGTGGCCGGCACAATACAGGTCGCAATTCGACAGAGCAAAGTCGATCCCAAAGACATCAAGGGTGTTTCGATCAGCGCTCTTTCGCCCGCGTGTATCTTGGTGGACAGGGATCTTCACCCCCTTCAGAATGCGCACATCTGGATGGATCGCCGTGCCACTGCGGAATGCGACTGGCTGCGAAAGCACATTGGGGAAGACCGCGTCTTCCGCCTGAGTGCGAATCCCATCGACCCTTACTATGCAACGACAAAACTCCTGTGGGAGAAGAACAATCGCCCCGAACTCTACAGAAGGACGTACAAGTTTCAGACAGCTGCCGACTATCCTCGCCTCAAGCTGACAGGAAGAGTGGTTACGGACTACTCCAATGCCTCGCTAATCGGCATTGTCTTTGACATTGTGAAACGAAGGTGGGAAGAAGAACTCATCGAGGCGATTGGTCTGGATCCCACGAAGTTTCCGGATCCGTATCCGTGTGATGAAGTGGTTGGAGAAGTGACCCGGGAGGCTGCGGTACAAACAGGCCTCGCAGCCGGGACGCCAGTGGTGGCGGGGACCGTAGACTGCAATGCCGCGTGGGTGGCGGCGGGGGCGGTTGACTCTGGCGCCACGCAGTTGGTGATGGGCACTGCCGGCGTACTGGGTGTGGTCCACGAGAACCCCACCTTCACGAAAGGGATGATTACCATCATTCATACAGCCGATTCTCGCAGGAAGTACACAACTTTGGCCGCGCTGGTTTCGTGCGGCGCCTTGATTCGCTATTTTCGAGACAAATTCGGTCAGCTTGAGTGCGCCACCGAATCGATATCTGGCATAAATGCCTACGATATCATCAGTCGAGAGGCGGACCATGTGCCTCCCGGGAGCGAAGGGCTGATCATTCTCCCCTATTTTATGGGCGAGCGTACACCCATCTGGGATGCGCACGCGCGGGGAGTAGTCTTCGGACTCAGCCTGGATCATGGCCGTGGCCACGTGATTCGCGCCTTGATGGAAGGCGCTGGGTATGCGCTGTTACACAACTTCGACTTGATGCGAGAGAGCGGGGTGAGCATGCGTCTGCCTATTGTGCTCAGTGAAGGGGGGGCCAGCAACCCGCTGTGGCGCCAAATCATTGCCGACATTCTCAATGTCGAATGTGTGTTTGCGGAATCTTCAAAAGGGGCGCCCGTGGGCAACGCCGTGGCCGCCGGCGTTGGCGTGGGAGTCTTTAAGGACTATGACGTTGTGAAACAATGGGTGAAACTCGGCGCCAAATCGGTTCCGAATGCGGAGAGACACGAACGTTACCTGAGACTCTATGCGGTCTTCCGCGCCCTTTACCCCGCCCTGAAAGGCCAGTTTGTACGCGTGGCAGAGGCACTTCGTTAGTCGAGTTGACCTCAGTTGGCGGCCCGGCGGATTCGTCCTGAATTCCGAAGTTCAGGCGCAAGGCCGCTGGACAATCATGGTGCCGGGCTCGGAAAGGCCGGTGAGGGCTTTGCGGCGCGACTGAAGTGCTGCCCTTCCCTCAAGAGGGACGACTTCTTGCTGCACAGCTTTGTTTTTTCCTGTCTATTGGTTCAAGTGCCCTTAAATCTGATGGGCAGGGAGAGGATGCTGCTTTATCTGTCGGAATCCGGATTCAGAGGAGAGGAATAATGACGAGCACTGAGAATAGGGTCTATTTGATTTCGAACGGTGACTTGCGTGACTCGGCGTGCCAACTCGCTTGGCCTAAGCAAGAGGAGACTCTAAGACTGTGCCAGGCCGCTTTCGCGAAGCTCGGCGTCGAGGCTGAAGAGTTGACGCGCTACAACCCCCAGCGACGGCATGGCTTCCTGACGAAACAGTGCGAAGGCGCGGCGCTGTTTGCCAAGATCGAGCGGACCGCCCCCGTCGTTGTGGTGCTGAGTTGTTGGGCTTACGCGCACCACGTTACGGGAAGCCTCCAGGCGCATATAGGCCCCGTCCTCTTGCTGGCGAACTTTGACGGTACCTGGCCCGGGTTGGTGTCGCTGTTGAACCATGCTGCCACCCTGGACCGCCTTTGTGTGAAGAACTCGCGGTTGTGGAGCGAGACCTTTAGTGACGATCCGCTGTTCATGCAACAGCTTAAGGCTTGGTGCACCACAGGGAACATCACCTATAGTCAATCCCACTTAGCCAAGGCGGAAACTCTCAAGCTGTCACCTGAGGCTATGCGTTTCGGGACAGATCTGGCCGCGGATATTCTGCGGCACAAGCGCATTATGGGACAGCTTGATCCAGGGTGCATGGGCATGCTCAATGCCCTTATTAATCCCACCAAGCTGGGCGAGATTGGCATGCCCCTGGAGTTGCTGAACCAGTCGGATCTGGTGGCCGAAATGGAACTGGTGAGCGACCGGGAAGCACAGGACCATTTGAACTGGCTGATCAAGAAGGGTACCCAATTTGATTGGGGAATAGACCAGTTCGAGCACTTGGTGCATGGCCAGGTGTTGTCGCAAATGAAGATGTATAGCGCGGCGGCACGCATCTACAAGCGCTACGGCTTGAGTGCCATCGGCATTCCTTACCAGGTGGGGCTAGTGCGGTGTGTCCCGGCTTCGGACCTTGCGGAAGGCATGCTGAACAACAGCGACCGGCCTGAGGTGATCGATCCTGAAACCAACGAGGCGGTCGAAAAGGGCAAACCAATCGTCCATTTCAACGAAGGGGACATGGGTGCCGGCATTCCACAAGTATTGATGCGGGACATCTACCTGCGCAGAGGTCTGCCTGCGGAGACGACGCTACATGACGTTCGCTGGGGCCGGAACTATAGTGGCAAATTCGTTTGGGTCTTCGAGATCTCCGGCGGAGCACCCCCAGCACATTTCGGCGGCTGGCAGAACACCATGGTCTATCGGCAGCCCAAGGGGTACTTCCCACTAGGAGGCGGCACGTGTTCTGGTATCTCCAAGCCAGGAGTCATCACCTGGGCGCGGTTCTATGAAGCGTTCGGCGAAATCGGGATCGATTGCGGAACCGGTGAAGTCTTGGCCTTGCCCAAGGAGGAGGTCGACGACCGCCGCTGTCGGACTACTCGGGAATGGCCAATTGCCAATGTTCATATCCCTGGCTACGATGCTGAACAGCTTATGGCCACCCACATGTCAAACCACATCATCATCGGATACGGGGACATTCTGCAGGAGCTGGTAGCTACTTGCATGTGCTTAGGCATCCCCACCCGAGTCGCCGGCGATGTCAAGGACAGGCTCGTGTAATTCAAGTCGAGTGCGTGCTTCCGCCAAAGTATTTTGCTGGAGACACAAAGCTGAGTGAAGGTCCCGGTCCGCACTGCCTGATTTAAGAAAGAAACGTCCGAAATATGAAGAAGACGTAAAGAGCCGGCGGGCCATGGCGGCTCAGGCTTCCAAAGCTTCTGCATAGCTTCTTCGGGTTCAGGAAGCTTTGTGCAGTTACGGACGGAAAAAGGGTTTGTCGCGGCGGTTTCGTGCGGGGAAAAGGTTCCGTAGCATTGGAGACTCCGGGACAAGGCGGCAACAGCTCTCTGTGGGCCTGAAGGTGTGAGCCTATTTGGCCGGCGCAAGACGAAAGAACGAATTGAGGCAAGCTTCGTTCACGAAAGTTGAGACGGGAGGGTGAGTCTCCTTTGCTCGTGAGGCATTGCCAGGAGGAAGCTGGTATTTCTGGTGGCCCTTGTGCTCACTCAATTCGGCCATGCGCAACAAAACCCGTCAATACCCATAGGCCTGAAGTCGGTGGAGTAGCTTGATCGCCTGCTGCTGCCGCGCCAGAGTGTGTGGTTCCACCCGGTAGGCAGTCACGATGTGACCGGCGGAAGCGACGACGGGTTCACAGCCGGAAGGCAGCAAGTAAAGATTGGACTCGAAACTGTGCCGGAAACTTCATGGAGCGTGGTGCAGCATCGTGCGTATAGCTACCAAGGAATGAAATCGGCAGCGCGCGTGGTCGGTATCGATAGGTGAATCGGCACGTTGTTCATATGCCGTTGACCCTTCGGAGGGTGAATCAAATCTCCGGTGATGTCGAAACGTCTGAGATCCGTCCGGTGTACTTTCTGCAGCACGCTATTTTGGCCTGAAGGGTGGAAAAGAGATGAGTGGAAATTTCTGGGTTGGAATGGGCATTGTTATTGTCAGCGGGACGATTAATGGATGTTTTCCGCTACCCATGAAGTACTCGCGTAAATGGCGATGGGAAAACAACTGGGTCGTCTTCTCCTTAGCTGCGTGGCTGGTCCTGCCCTTGCTACTGTTATTCTTCTTTGTTCCTCACCTATCGCAGGTCTACCGAGAGGTTCCGGTCCGCGCACTCATCCTTCCCCTGCTTTTTGGCTTTCTTTGGGGCCTCTCGCAGGTCACACTAGGCTTGAGCTTTGAGGCGGTGGGTGTGGCGCTCGCCTTCTCAATCATGGCAGGGCTCTGCACCCTCACCGGATCTCTTATCCCCCTGTTAGCTTTTAGCCCCGGGGACTTGTTCCGTCCGCGGGGGCTCCTGCTGTTAGTGAGCATCCCCATCCTTATGGTGGGCTTGTGGCTTTATGCAAGGGCAGGCCTGAAAAGAGAACAGGAGCAGTCCCCGGCCATTGAACGCTCGGCAAGGCCCAATGTGAGCTTTGCGAAGGGGCTCGCCCTCTGTATCTTCACGGGTATTTTTGGCTCGAATGTCAATTTAGGTTTCGCTTTTGGGGGAGATGTCATCAGGAAGAGCCTCGACCTGGGTGCCAATCCGATAACCTCGACCTATGCAGTGTGGGCTCTGGTTTGCTGGGCGGGCGTGATTCCGAACATCTTGTACTGCTCGTATCTACTGTTCCGAAATCGCAGTTGGGGTATGTTCGCGGCGGCTGGCTGCGGTAGAGAATCCGTGCTTGCGATCTCGATGGCAGTACTATGGGCTGTCGCAATCTTCTCCTACGGAGTTGGTGCGACCATGGTCGGGAGATACGGCACATCAGTCGGTTTTGCGCTCCTGCTGGCAATGACCATAATTGCAAGCACAATGGTCGGCGTGTTGACTGGGGAATGGAAGGGCACTTCCCCCCGGACTCGCCGACTTCTTGCCACCGCCATGGCAGTGGTTCTGACTTCGGTTGCTGTCCTGAGCCTCGGAGGGCTTTTCTAAGCGTAAGTATCCCCCGGCAAAGCCGGGGGGCCTAAAGTTGTGAGCCGCTCAAAGCGGCTTTTCGGGGGCGCTAACGCAACCTCGCGTGGGTTGCGCCGCCTTGACGGTGGCCGCCGCGAATGGACTGGTCGGTCTGGTCTGCCACGCCGTGGATGGGACGCAGGTCCGGGCGACCTCGTCACGCCAGGGCGTAGGACATCGCCCACAGGTGGAGCGGGCTTTGGGGCGAGTGGAAGCCTCGATTCGGGCGATGGAGCAGGCGATCGAGGAGACGGAAGCCCGCGAAGAGGGCGAATACCGCCTGCCGGAAAGACTCCAGGAAGCGCAGCCGTTGTGCCAAGCCATTCGGGCTTCGCTCGAGCGCATGCAGGAGGTGAAGCGAGATCACTTGCATCCGCGCGAGCAGGAGGCGCGGATGCTGCCGTGCGAAGATCGCAAGGAGATGGCTTACAACGCGCAGGTGGCGGTGGACGGGGCGAGCGAACTAATCGTGGCCGCCGAGGTGGTGAACGAGGAATCGGACAACCGGCGACTGGTCCCGATGCTGGACGAGGTGATTGCAAACGTGGGCCAGGTGGCGGAAGCGACGGTGGCCGACGGCGGCTACAAGTCGTCAGTGGCTCTAGGCGAGGCGGAGCAGAAAGATTACGGGGTGTTGGTGAAGTGGGGCGGAGATGCGAGCGGCAAGCAGCCTGGGCCCTATCATAAGTCGCGCTTCCATCATCAGGCGGACGAGGACGTGGTGATCTGCCCGCGCGGCGAGCGGCTGGAGTTCGAAGCGGTGAAGACCAACCGCTGGAAACGCTTCGCGGTGCGCGGGTATCGCTGCCGGAGTTTTCCGCAGTGCGCCGTCCGTGAGGCGTGTAGTCGCAACCGGCAAGGGCGGCTGATCGAGATCAGCCCCTATGACGCGGCGGTGGCTCGGCAGCGGGCGCACCTGCACGATCCCGAGAAACAGCAGTTGCTGAAGCAACCGAAAGTGACCGTGGAGCCGATCCTCGGCGTGATCAAACAGGACTCGGGCTTCCGGCGCTGGATGGTGCGCGGGCTGGAGAACGTGCGCACCCAGTGGTCGCTGCTCTGCGCGACCTTCAACTTGAAACGGATGCATCGCGCCTGGGCAGCCGGTCAACTCTCCCTGGCCCCGGCCTGAACCCCCTCCCACGCACCTCCCGCTCTGCACCCTTCAGGTGCAGACGGGATCACCAACACGCTGTTATACTGTTTGGACCACGAAGTTCTGAGACAGCCTCTTATCGGAGAGTTATCAGGATGACCAGATCTGAGTATGCGTTGGCGATCCGAGCGCCCCGCGCCGCTCGGAGCTCTGCTCTGGGTCGTCGAACGTCCGGGGAATGGACTCGTAGCGGCGGAAGGCGTTTCCTCCGCTGGCTCTTTTACCGCTTCCCACACCCTGTGTCCAGATCGGGGCACAGGTGTCACTTCATTGCTGAGGTTCCGGGTGCCTCCGGCACCCGGCTTTGAAATATAAGAAGAGTGTCAACATGACCAGCAGAGAGCGGGTTCTCAGAGCCATCCATTTTGGAAAGCCGGACCGGCCTCCCATATCTCACGCCATCTTGCCATCGGCGCAGTACCATTACGGAAACTCACTGAAAGCGATCACCGACGGAGTCCCCGAGGACTTCGGCTGGGGCCTGCTACCAGATCTGCCCCCGGAAAAACTGCCGCCCATGTACAAGACAGGGACCAACCGCGACGAGTTTGGCACAGTGTGGCGCGTTACCGTGCAAGGACGTTGCGGCATCCCTGTGGAGTACCCCATTGCTGAGAATTGGGAGAATTACCGGGACTTCAAGTGGCCGGTATTCAGCGCGGGTGTCCCCAAGTACCGCCTTTACAGCGGCCACATGAGGGGGACCGGCGACGACTACTACGCCCGGGGCGGCTGGATTACCTTCTTTGAGCAGATGCAGCAGTTGCATGGCTTCGAGGCAACCTTGATGGACTTGGCCCAGGATCGCCCGGAGATATATCGTCTCCGTGACGATCTGATTCAGTTCAACCTCGATTGGCTCGGCCGCTGGCTGGCCCACCCATACCAAGGTCTGCACTTCGCCGACGACTGGGGGTCGCAAACCAGCATGCTGATCGCGCCCACCATATGGCGATCTTTCTTCAAGCCGGCCTACGCCGCCATGTTCTCCAAAGTCAAAAAGGCTGGACTCCATGTCTGGTATCATAGCGACGGCCATATCCTCCCGATCATGCCCGACCTGTTGGAACTGGGCGTGGAGGTGCTCAACTGCCAGGCGTCCGTGATCGGCCTGGAAAACCTGAAACCCTACGCCGGTAAGATCTGTTTCCGGACCGACATCGACCGGCAACACGTTCTGCCGTTTGTCTCTCCGGCGGAAGTAAAGCGATACATTCATCATCTGTTCGAGACGATCGGTACCCCCAAAGGCGGCATTGTCGCTTGCGGCGAAATCAGCGAGGATGTGCCGATCGAGAACATTGCCGCAATGTACGAGGCTTTCCTCGAGTTCCGCTACTAGGCTGGTTATGCAACTCGTTTTGGGTGTCGTCCTCGCTCTGGTCGCCGGCACAGTCAACGGAATGTTTGCCCTTCCCATGAAGCTGGCGCAGAGATGGAAATGGGAAAATATCTGGCTGCCATTCAGTGCCTTGGCGATGGTGGTATTCCCGTACGTTATTGCCTCGCAAGCCATCCCACGCTTGGCAGAGACGTATGGGCAGATCGATCCGTCCAGCCTCATGCTCGCGGTGGCGTGCGGCATCGCCGCCTATACGGGATCTCTGCTGTTCGGAATCTCAATTCCGCTTATCGGAAACGCCTTGGCCTTCGCGCTGCTGGTGGGTAGCATGAGTGCGGTCGGCGTGCTGGGTCCGATTGTAGTGTTTCAACCAGACGTGTTGGCGTCGCCCGGCGGGAGATGGATTCTCTTTGGGGTCGCTATTCTTTTTGCTGCCCTGGTCGTCTGCGCCCGGGCGGGGATCCTGAAAGCCCGCAAGCAAACCGACATCTCACCTTCGGAGGAAGGTCCCGGCCAACGGTCAGGCGTCTTGCACGGCATGCTTTTGGCTGTCGCTGGAGGCGTGCTCTCCGGGTTGCTGCCGGTCGGTATGAGCATGAGTTGGGCAGGCAGGATCGCGGCAACCGCGGTCCGTTATGGCGGAGCCAGTCCGGCCGCGGCTCAGAATGCCGTCTTGCTGCCGATCCTGCT
>Ga0187886_1003383_pt1 | contig 11965 bp, 15 predicted proteins | sample June2016WEW_20_1_FD_133001 | JGI IMG/M metagenome (GOLD analysis project Ga0187886, IMG submission 133001) | Peatland microbial communities from SPRUCE experiment site at the Marcell Experimental Forest, Minnesota, USA - June2016WEW_20_150 | ecosystem: Environmental > Terrestrial > Soil >...
CCGGCGCCTGTCATTTACTGTCTCACGATGCTGTTTGCCTTTAAGGTCTCACTCATCGGGCGATTGGGCGGCATTAACCACATAGCACGGGCGTTCTTTCTGGCGCTTTTGTCTGCGATTCTGTTCCTGCCCTGGCAATTGATGTTCACGCCGGTGTTCGCGGGCGCTATGTGGACGCCAACCGAGCTGATTACTGCCTGCCAGATGCAGAAGACCCCGATTGCGCAGGTCAGTTTTTATCTAAGGTTTAGCGGCTATTGGCTGTTAGTGCTGCTTTTGGTTGTGTTTAGTCAGATTCGCAGTATGCGGTGGGCCAGGGCGACACTTCGCCGGCTGGAAGTGGTATAAAATCTCCCAGGCAGGCCTGGGGGCTAAACCATTATGACTACTCCGGTTTTTGTCAAACAAAGGAAACCCAAAAGGAAGCACAGCGTCGTTTTCGACTGGCTGGCGTATGTCGGATTGCGTTTACTTGTCGCGATTCTTCATTTGTCCAGTGTTGAAAGCAATCTCAGGTTCGCACGCTTTCTCGGCCGGCTGATGTGGAAACATTATCATCGTGGAAGACAACGCGCACTCGATAATCTCAAAGCAAGTTTTCCCGATAAGGACGAGCAGTGGTATAACGACGTAGGCCGGAAAAGCTGTGAGAGTATCGCGATGCTGGCGGTGGATATGTTTTTCACGCCCAAACTCGTCAGAAAAGACAACTGGCGGCAATACTCGCGATTCAAAAACGTCGAACGCGCAAAATGGCTAAGTAAGGAAAACAAGGGCCTGATTTTCGTAACCGGCCACTATGGCAACTTTGAAATCCTCGGGTATATGATGGGGCTTTTCGGGTTCAATGTTTACAGCATCGCAAGGCCGCTCGATAATCCGTTCATAAGCAGATACCTGTATGGCGTCCGCGAACGCGCGGGCCAGAAAATCATCGACAAAAAAGGCGCGGCCGAAATGTTCGACAAGGTCGCGTCGTCGGGAGCATCTATCAGTTTTATAGCTGACCAGGACGCGGGGCAAAAAGGAATATTCGTTGATTTCTTTGGCAGAAAAGCCAGCACCTATAAAAGCATCGGCCTTTTGGCAATCACAAACAATATCCCCATCGTAATCGGCTACGGCAGGCGAATCGACAATCATTTCCTTTTCGAGATAGGGGTTAACCGGATAATTTACCCCTCCGAATGGGCCGACAAAGACGACGCGCTACGCTGGGTAACAGCCGAATACACAAAAGCGATTGAAACATTTGTCCGCGAAGACCCGACCCAATACTGGTGGATTCACCGCAGATGGAAACACAGGCCGAAAGAAGAAAATCCGAAATCCCAAATTCGAAATCCGAAACAAATTCCAATTACCTAAATAACAAAAAACCAAACAAGAGAGGACGGAGGACGAAATTGCAGATATCGGATTGCAGATTGCGGATTGAGATTGCTTCGTCGCTTCGCTCCTCGCAATGACAGAATATGCGTTTCTTTGTCATTGCGAGCGAAGCGAAGCAATCTCGTCGTTTTCAACAGTTCCGCTGTCTTTAAGTAATATTTATATATCTTTTAGTAATTCTTTAATTTGGCTAAATTTGTTCAAATAGGTATTTTCGTTTTTTTCAAGTTGATCGCCAAGTTCATAAAGCTCTCGAGTTCTATTTCTGAGGAGATTTATATCTTCAGAATTTATCCCCGCCTCCTCCATTTTATTTAGTCGTTTAGTAATTCCTTGCTGAATTTTCTCCGCTTTTGTCTTTTTACGACCCATATCTTCACCTCCAAATATCGTTTACCTTATTAGAAAATCGGCGGGGTAAACCCCGCCCTGCATCGGTGTCACAGCAATATCCCTTCCCTCTTGGCATTTCGGTAGAGTTCAATACTGCCATTTTCGTATTCATCGAGAGGAGCTGGTTTGGCTGATATGAGTCGGTCTGTGTCAAGCTGAATGGGATAGAGCAGGTCAATGACTTTACGTAGTTCCTGAAAATAATCAAAGGGCTTATTCAGTAAAACGAGCAGGTCAATATCGCTGGCAGAACCGGCCTGGTCACGCGCAAGGGAACCATATAGAACCAGACCCCTGAAACGCGGGCCATAGTAATTTTCAAGAATGACCCGGCAATTTTGTATGGCTTCACTTATTCCCATTTGAAACACCCGTTTAACTGGTGTGCACCCCGTGGAATCCGAAGGATTCCCGGGACATAGTCCTGGAAATTCCAAAGGAATTTCTCAGGGCAGCACACCCTACGAAACTATATTGTAAAAATCATAGATTGTCAAAGGGTTATTCCAACGGCTGGCGGGAGATGATGGCGTCGGTGAGCATTTTGGAGCTTGCGTATTCGAGTGTTGTGCCGGTAGCGAGGCCGCGGGCTAAGCGGGTGATTTTTACGCCGGTGCCTTTGAGGAGCGAGCTGATATAAAGCGATGTGCCGTCGCCAAGGATGTTCGGGTTGGTCGCCATAATTATTTCAACTATTCCGCCGGCTTTGACTCGTTCAACGAGCTTATCGATAGTGAGGTGTTGCGGCTCAACGCCGTCTAAAGGGGCGATGTGGCCGCCCAGGACGTGGTAAACCCATTTGCACTGGCCGGTTTTTTCGAGGACGATTACGTCTTTTGGCTGTTCGACTACGCAAATCCTTGTTTTGTCGCGGCGGGTATCGCTGCAAATAGGGCATAAATCGGTTTCGGCGAAGTTGTAGCAGATTTTGCACTGTTTGATTTTGGTTTTGACATCACTTATGGCGTGCGCCAGGGCCATTGCCTCGGCGGGTTTCGATTTCAAGATATGAAATGCGAGGCGTTCGGCTGTCTTGGGACCGATACCGGGCAGCTTACCCAGCTCCTCGATAAGTTTATTCATTGTTTCGGTGTATCCGGTTGTCATAATACCTCTCGATTTATAAGGCAACCTCTAAAAACTCCGGCGCGCCGGGGTCATTGCTCTCGCGGCGAGAGCGTAGCGAAGCAATCTCATTTTTTAAGCGAAAAGCGGAGATTGCTTCGTCGCTGCGCTCCTCGCAATGACAATTATTAGAGATTGCCATAAATACTTTGGCGTTAGCATAACCAACGTCTTGCAAAAAAGCAAATAGCTCACTAAAATCCTTATGCTATGTGGATTCGACACTACGACAAAACTCAGTGCAGGCAAGCTCACCATAAAAAGGAACGTCTGATTGCAATAATGATTCTGGCGGCAGGTCTCGCGGGGTGTAAGGAAACAGTAAAGCCCGGCGAGCCGACCGGTTTTATTCAGGTCAAAGGTTCCGATACGATTGTTAACGCCGCTCAAATGGTCAGCGAGGAGTTTATGAAGCAATACCCGCACGTTTTTATTGCTATCACGGGCGGGGGGTCAGGCGTTGGAATCGCCTCGCTGATAAATAAAACCTGCAATATCGCAACGGCGTCGCGGGAAATGAAGCCGAAAGAAATTGAGATTGCGCAGAAGCACGGCGTTAATCCTAAGGAGTGGATAGTCGCATACGACGGCGTCGCGGTAATCGTAAACGAGAAAAATCCCGTTGAGCGGCTGACCATCGAGGAGCTGCACCGGATTTTCACGGGCAAGGCGACCAACTGGAAGGAATTCGGTGGAAAGGACCTGCCCATAGTAACGCTGTCTCGTGAGGTCAGCTCGGGCACTCATATGTATTTCAAGGAGGAGGTTGTTCAATTAGGCAAAAAGGACAACAAGGACGAGTTTTCCAACAAGACGCTTCTTTTGACATCTTCTCAGGCCATAGTCGAGGAGGTTGTCAACAATGAGGCGGCAATCGGTTATCTCGGTATGGGTTATGTTTCGGAGAGAACAAAAGCACTGCTTGTTTCAAAAAATGATGTCGCCTATCCGCCCAATATCGATAACGTTCAGAGCAAGAAATACCCGCTTTCGCGGGGTTTGTATTTTTACACAAATGGCGAGCCAAATGGCGTAGCCAAGCTTTTTATTGATTTTACACTTGGCCCCGAAGGTCAAAAGCAATTCAGAGAAGCCGGCTTTGTTCCAATAGGGGGAGGAGCTATTGAGCAGAAGAATTAGCGAATTTGCAATTGAGTCGTGCATCAAACTCAGCGGGTTTGTTGTGATTCTTTTTGTCGTTTCGATATTTATTTTTCTGCTAAAGGACGCACTTTCGCTTTTCGGAGCATACGGCATCAGGTATTTCCTCTTCGGTAAAAACTGGCTTCCAATATCGGACCCGCCAAAATTCGGAATGGTTCCTCTGCTGCTTGGCTCGCTTTACGTTACATTCGGCGCAATTATTATTTGTGTGCCGTTAGGCGTGTGTTCGGCGATGTTCATAGCCGAGGTTGCCCCTTCGCATCTTAAACACGTTCTCAAATCGCTTGTCGAAATCTTAGCTGCGATTCCCAGCGTGGTTTTGGGTTTCATAGGTATCGTCTGGCTGGGACCTTTTTTGCGTAATATGCTGCACTTGAGCACTGGTATGTGCGGATTGACGGGGAGTTTGCTTCTTGCGTTTATGGCGCTGCCGACGGTCATCAGTATTTCGGAAGATGCGCTTATAGGTGTTCCGAAAGCATATAAGGAAGCGGCGTTCGGGCTGGGCGCAACGCGGTGGCAGGCGCTTTGGCGCATAGTTTTGCCTTCGGCGTCGTCGGGGATTATCGCGGCGGTGATGCTCGGTATCGGCAGGGTAATAGGCGAGACGATGGTTGTCCTTATGGTTACGGGCAACTCTCCCGTTATGCCGACGTCTTTGCTTCAGCCGTTGAGGACGTTGACTGCGACAATCGCCGGCGAAATGGGCGAGACGGTCGCCGGCTCGGAACACTACTTTGCTTTGTTTGCCGTCGGGCTGATACTTTTTGTGATAACTTTCATAATAAATTTCATAGCTGATTTGTGCTTGAGAAGGGCCAGGAAATGAACAGCGCCAAAAGACGCGAAAAAATCGCATTCGTGATACTAGGCCTGATTACGCTGCTCATTGTAGTGCCGATTGTGCTGACAATTTTCTACGTGGTAAAAAACGGCGCAAGCGCGATATCGTGGGAATTTCTCACGCAGCCGCCGAGGCACGGTATGAAAGAAGGGGGAATATTGCCTGCGATAGTCGGCACAATCCTTTTGATAATAGGGACGATGCTGTTTTCGCTGCCTTTGGGGATTCTTTCAGCCGTTTACCTTGTCGAATATGCCAAAGACAACCTGTTTACCCGCCTGATAAAGCTGTCGGTGGTCAATCTTTCGGGGATTCCGTCGATTGTTTACGGGCTTTTCGGCTTTACCCTTTTTGTGGTGTTCCTGCGGTTCGGAACGTCGATACTGGCCGGCTCACTGACGCTGGCGATTATGAGTTTGCCGGTGATTATCACCGCCACAAAAGAGGCGCTGGAATCGGTGCCTTTTGCTTTCAGGGAAATCAGCTTATCGCTTGGCGCATCCAGATGGCAGACGGTTCGCTATTGTGTTTTGCCTTACGCGATACCGGGGATTCTGACGGGAACGGTTTTGAGCTTAAGCAGGGCGGCGGGCGAAACTGCTCCTATTTTGTTTACCGTAGCGGCGTTTTACCTGCCTCGGCTGCCTCATTCGGTTTTTGACCAGGTTATGGCGCTGCCTTATCACCTTTACGTGATTTCGACGCAGGTGCCTAATATGCCTGCTAAAATCAGTTTCGCGACGGGGCTTGTTCTTATAGCACTTGTTTTCCTGATGAACCTCGTGAGCATAATTTTGCGCGCCCATTACAGGAAAAAGAAGCTATGGTAGCCGAATCGGTCATAAAAACCGTTGACCTGAATTGTTACTTTGGCGATACCATGGCGCTGAAGAATCTCAACATCGAGATTTTCAAAAACGATATTTTAGGCATAATCGGCCCGGCAAACAGCGGCAAGACCTCGTTTTTGCGGGCGCTCAACCGGCTCAATTACCTAAACCCCAATTATTCGCAGACGGGCGATATAATTTTCGAAGGTAAAAATATCAGGCAAATCCCTGATGGTTTGCTGCGAAAGAAAATCGGCATCATTTTCGCTCTGCCGCAGGTTTTGCCAATAAGCATATTTCACAATATTGCGTATGGCCCCAAGGTTCACGGCGTGACCAAAAAAGCAGTTGTTGCCGATATTGTAGAAAATTCACTTAAACAAGCGTATCTCTGGGACGAGGTCAAGGACCGCCTTGACTTGTCCGCGACGCGGCTTTCGGGAGGCCAGCAACAGCGATTGTGTATCGCCCGGACGTTAGCTGTTGAGCCGGATGTCATATTGTATGACGAACCATGCTCAGGACTCGACCCTATATCGACAGCCAAGGTCGAGGACGCTATGCGGGAGCTTAAGAAGGACTATACGCAAATACTCGTTACAAATAATACCAAACAGGCGGCCCGTGTTACCGAGCGATGCGGATTTTTCCTTATGGGAGACCTGGTCGAAATCGAGGAAACCGAAACGCTGTTTACAAATCCTAAAGATAAACGCACCGATGACTACATAACGGGAAGATTCGGCTAAAATGAGTTTTAAAGCGAAAATAGAAACGTCAGATTTGAACCTGTATTACGGGGATTTTCACGCCCTTGAGGACGTGCGTATTCAAATCCCAGAATGCAACGTTACCGCAATCATTGGGCCGTCGGGCTGCGGCAAATCGACGTTACTGCGGTGCTTTAACAGGATGAACGACCTCGTCGAGCATATCAGAGTCGAGGGGAAAATTTATATCGAGGGGCAAAACATTCTCGAACCATTAACCGACCTGATACACCTTCGCAGAAAGGTCGGGATGGTTTTTCAAAGGCCAAATGTTTTTGACCTGTCAATTTACAATAACTTATGGTTTGGATTGCGCATACACCGCCTGATGAAAGACAAAGACGAGGTTATGCAGGCAATCCAGGACGGCCTCGAGCACGTCGGCCTGTGGAACGAATTGAAAGACAAATTACGGAAAAACGCCCGTTCACTATCCTTAGAGCAGCAGCAGCGGCTGTGTATCGCAAGAGTTCTGATACTAAAACCCGATATAATACTATTGGATGAGCCCTGCTCGGCGCTTGACCCGATATCGACGTTGAGAATCGAGGAATTGCTGCGGGTGCTCAAGGCGGAATATACGCTTGTTATTGTAACTCATAATATGCAGCAGGCGGCAAGAGTATCGGATTACACCGGATTTATGTATCTCGGTCGGCTGATTGAATTCGGCGATACCGACCAGATTTTTACAAACCCGAAAGAGAAACTGACGGAAAACTATATTAGCGGCCATTTTGGCTAAACCCGAATAATCGGGGTAATCAGGGAGATATAAAAATGCGGGAAAGTTTTGCAAAACACGTTATGGAGTTGAACAAGGACGTCGTCGATATGGGCGAAATGGTCGCCAACGCGACTACTCGCTCGGTAAAGGCGCTTGCCGACAGTGATTTCGAGGAGGCCAAACGAATCATCAATGACGACCTGCTCGTCAACAAGAAACGCTGGCAGATTGAGGAAAAGTGTATCAACCTCATTGCCCTGCAGCAGCCGGTAGCTACGGATTTGCGGGAAATCATCGCCGTGCTTAATATCATTACCGAGTTAGAGCGTATGGGTGATTACGCCGAAGGGATTGCCCGGATTGTGATTATGTTAGGCGGCGAGCCGTTATTGAGGCCATTGATATACCTGCCCCAGATGGCGGAAAAGGCGACAAGTATGCTCAAAAGGAGTATGCAGGCGCTTGTTAACAGGGACGCCAGGACCGCCAGCGTGATAATCACCGAGGATGACGAGGTTGACAAGCTTTACGACGCCGCCTATCATGACCTTTTAATGCGTATGATTAAGGACCCGAATGTTGTATCAAAGGCGACACCGCTTATCTGGGCTTCGCACAATCTTGAGCGAATCGCCGACCGTGTAACCAATATCTGCGAAAGAATCATCTTCCTCGCGACGGGCGCTATGCTGCAGGTAAAGGTCTCGACTTATTAAGAAATCGGCAGTTTTTCAGTAAGGAAAGGGTTATGACCCGGCCGCACCTCATAGCGAAGCTGATACTCGCCGCGATGGGTGTTTACTTTCTGATGAGCGCCTTGGGCGAAATCGGTTCGGCTGTCATCACGTTAAGTCAAAATTATCCGCCAAGTACTTTAAGCACAAAATTATTCATTATCACCGCTCAATTCGTTATTACTTTAACATTATCCCTGTTTTTTTTGTTCAGGTCTGACGGCATAATCCGGATAATTGCAGGACCAGACGCCGGACAGTTTGAAAAAGTAAATGATAGCTGGATAATAGCAGGACTACTGATGACAGCTTGTCTTTGCGGACTCCTGATTCTCTATCCTCGTATAGAACGCCTGTTTTATTATATCCCGTCCATCATAAAAGGCCCAAACATCTTGTCTTATATGACGCTCGAAGGTCAATCGTCGGTGATTCCTATCAAGCCGACGGTCGGATTCCTGGTGGAAGTTGCCAAATTGATTTTCGCAATATATCTGATTTTAGGTGCCCCTCATTATGTGAATTGGCAAATGAGAAAACTAATTAAAAAACAAATTCAATCCGCTGGAGTCAAAGAGAATGAGCAAAACTGAATTGCGCGTAATATCACGGATAGTGCTTATCGGGGTAGGAATGTACGTCCTTCTGCAGACGCTATTGACTATTTTATCGAGTATCGCTTCATTACTTTTTGCAACGTCTTCCGCAATAAAAGCATCTATGATAATTGTCTTTATGGCCATACATGCTTTATTGGCGATTATGGCGGTGTATTTTCTGGTTCGCTGCGCAAATAGTATTTCCGCTAAAATCGTCGAACCAGTGCCCGAGGAAGATACTCAGGTTTCCTGGCTGGCCGCAGCATTTCGCCTTGTATGTGTAACAACCGGCATATTACTTTTATTCTGGACGATTCCTTCTTCAATTTTTACTTTGCACTTCTATATGAATTCCGGCTTAGACCCATGGTATCAGCAAGCAGGACCGGAATTTGCTAAGATCATTATAATGTTGGTTTTGATTATATACCTTCTTTTCGGTGCGCCTGGTTTTGTTCGCTGGCAGGTAAAAAGGACGCTTAAACAATGCAGTAAATTCGAGGAGCAGAAGCCGCCCTGTTGTTAGTCGTCCTCGATATTGGTAATGGTGGCGTCGAGGCCCATAATCACGGTTTTGACGGCGGGGTCGCTTAGAATTTCGTTTTGTTTCTGGCTTCTGGTCTTTTGAGGAGGGGGCTGGTCAGCCGGCTGGTTTTCGCCCTGTGCGATTTGCAGTTTAAGACGTAAGTTACTGCCGCATTTCTCTCGCAGGATTGATTCGATTTGTTCAATGCGGTCATCACAGGCCTTTTTTTGAAAAGCAGCCGAGGCGGGAAACTCAATCGTCAGCGTCCCGTTTTCAAATTGAACCGGCGTGGCAGTAGCGAGCAGGCCGGCTGTGCCTTTTCCGACGGCGGTAAGAATATCGCGCCAGACACTTTTTATGGAATCAAGTTCGGCAGCAGGAGTTGATTGAGCTTGTGGAACCATTTGAGCGGCAGCAGGGGGACGGTCAGCGGTTACTTTTTTTTTATCCGCCTTCAGCGAAACCTCGTCCGCCGCTGTGCGGCGAGACGGGTCGGCTGAGCCGGGCGATTGAGAAAGCAACTGGTCAATGTTGAGGAAGTGCTCGCTCATCGTCAGCCGGATTATGGCGGCTTCGAGAAGGGGCCTGGCGGTATCGCTGTTTTTTAATGACCATCGCAGTTTTTCGAGTGTGGTTATATTATAGACAAGCCCGGCGATATCGAATTTTTCCGCTAATTGTAACGCCTGCTTTTTTTGCTGCTCGGTCAGCAGGACAAGGTCGCTTTTGGGACCTGCCGCTTTGATAACCATCAGGTCTCGCATATAATCGACTAAGGCATCTGCAATCTGGACCTCACTAAGTCCGGCGTTGATTAATTCGCCCGTCGATGATATTGCCGATGAGGCGTCCGAGTCGCCTATTGCGGCAACAAGCTGAGACACCTTTTCGCTATTTGGGCAGCCAAGATATTCTTCCAGTAAATTCGCAGTCAATGGCTGGACGCCCGTGCTTATCAGCCGGTCAAGCAAGCTCAGACCATCCCGCATTGACCCATTTGCCATTTTTGCCAGAGCTAAAACGAGGTCTTCCTCGTATTTGATACCCTCCTGTTCCAATATGGCCTTGAGCTGTTTTGTAATTGCCGCAGGCGATATGTTCCTGAAATCGAACCTTTGGCACCGTGATTGTATCGTCGCAAGCACCTTGTTGGGCTCGGTCGTCGCAAAAATGAATTTGACGTGGCTTGGCGGCTCTTCGAGCAGTTTCAAAAGGGCGTTAAACGCCTCAGTTGTGAGCATATGAACTTCGTCGATGATATAGATTTTGAATCGTGAACGGGCCGGCCTGTAAACGGCGTTTTCTATAAGGTCTCGTATGTCATCTATACGGCGATTCGAGGCCCCGTCGATTTCGATTACGTCGATATCATCGCCTAAATTTACCGTCACACAACTGTCGCATTTGCAGCAGGGCATCGCCGTCGGCCCGTCGGCATTCAGGCAATTCAGCGCCTTGGCCAGAATTCGGGCCATAGTGGTTTTGCCGACTCCGCGTGTGCCGGTAAACAGGTAGGCGTGAGCGACTCGACCCGTTTTTATCGCGTTTTTCAGGGTCTGCGAAATCGGCTCCTGTCCGACAACGTCGTCGAAGGTCTGCGAACGGTATTTGCGTGCAAGTACTGTATAAGCCATAGCCGATTTTCTATTTTCTATTTTCTATTTTCAATTTACTGGTTCGTAGCGTTTTTGTGGACGATACGAAAATAGATGTTAACTCCTTACCTTCGTTCAGTAAAGGGACCACACGTGATTGCGGAAGCAGTTTTTCATCAATAACAAATTCAAACCAAAAGCAACTCTCATCCGTTTCTTCCAGGACGATATTCAATTTTGCAGCAAAACTTGCCCGTGATTGAGCGATACAGGCAGCACGATAGTTTGCACTGACCGAGGTTCCGCATCTGATTAACTGCGAGCGAATATGCCTGCCGAGCGGGGTATCCGGCAACGCCATCGCAAGCTTAACACAGCGATGTGCAAATTCCTTAGTTCTTTTTCTCAGCTCCTCTCGATTCATTGGTTCTGAAAAATAAAAAATAGAAAATACAAAATTGAAAATAAAAAGAGTCGGCCGGGTTTGCCACGGCACGGCCGAACACCGCGTATGGCTGCTCGGTTCCCCGCCTGACCAGGTTAACGGGTCGGTCTGCATGGGACCCGGCCGGTAAATAACAATTTTCAATTTTCGATTTTCAATTTATGATTTAAGTCCTTACCGCAGTATATCAGCAAATAGAATAATTTCCAGCAGAACATTATAAATCGCATAATTTTTACTTGAACAAAATTGCCTCAAAAGATAATACGATACTATACATTGAATGGTTAATAGTGGTTAAGGGAGTTTTATATGAAAGTGCGAATTGAGGATACCTGCACGGCGTGCGGTCTGTGCTGCGATACCTGCCCCGAAGTTTTCGAGATGGGCCCGGAAATGGCACAGGTGAAGGCCAAGGAGGTCCCGGCTGAATTTGAGGACGCCGTCCAGCAGGCCGCCGATGAATGCCCCGTCGAAGCGATAGTGATTGAGTAAGCTATTCCGACAATTCTTTGCTTCTGTTGCGTGCTGCGGCCAGCGCCTCGGCAACCAGTTGCGCAAAGTTATGCGCCGCGAAGACCCTTAACGCCGCCTCGGTTGTGCCGCCGGGGCTTGTTACCTTGCGTCGCAGCTCAGCGGGGCTTTCGCTTAACCTGTCCCGCTCTATCGCAAGCAGGGCCGCGCCTTTGGCCGTCTGGAGCACTAAGATTTTCGCAATTTCAGAGGGAAGACCAAGCTCGGTCGCGTTTTTAATCATTTCCTCCATCAGCAGGAAAAAATACGCAGGGCCCGACCCGCTGATTGCCGTTACGGCGTCTAAC
>Ga0187886_1003384_pt1 | contig 11961 bp, 11 predicted proteins | sample June2016WEW_20_1_FD_133001 | JGI IMG/M metagenome (GOLD analysis project Ga0187886, IMG submission 133001) | Peatland microbial communities from SPRUCE experiment site at the Marcell Experimental Forest, Minnesota, USA - June2016WEW_20_150 | ecosystem: Environmental > Terrestrial > Soil >...
ACCAACGCTATGCCCCGGCTGTACCGGCCGAACCGGTGGCGAGCCGGCTCTGTTTGGCCAGGGCGATGAAGACATCCTCCAGGCTGGGAGTGATCGGCCTGGGCGCCACCCCGATGAACTGCTCCAGATCGGCCATCCGGGCCTCCGACTCCAGCAGCACGTGCAGCAGCGGCCCGTGCAGGCTGCACTCCCGGACGTAGGGCAGGGCTTCGATGTCGCTGATCCGGCTCACCCCCCCCGCCACCTCCAGTTCCACCAGCCAGCCATCCAGGGCGGTGGCTTTAAGCTGGTCCGGGCTGTCCAAAGCCAACAGCCGCCCGTTGGAGATGAAGGCGATCTTGCTGCAGCGCTCCGCCTCGTCCATGAAATGGGTGGCCACGATCACCGTGATCCCCTGGTTGGCCAGCCCCTGGATGATGTTGAAGAAATGGCGGCGGCTGGTGGGACTGACACCGCTGGTGGGCTCATCCAGGAAGATGATGGACGGCCTGGCGATGATGGCGCACCCCAGGGCCAGGCGCTGCTTCCAACCACCGCTCAGATTGGCCACCAGCTCCCGCTCCCGGCCGGCCAACCCGGCCATGGCCACCATCTCGGCAATGCGACCAAGCCGCTCCCGGCCGGGGATCTCGTACAGGGCGCCATAGAAATCCAGGTTCTCCCGGACGGAGAGGTCCTCGTAGAGGCTGAACTTCTGGGACATGTAACCCAGGCGCCGTTTGATCTGCTCGCTCTCCCGGAAGATGTCGTAGCCGAGCACGCTGCCGGAACCGGAGGTCGGCTCCAGGATGCCGCACAGCATCCTGATAACGGTGGTCTTGCCCGCCCCGTTCGGACCCAGGAAACCGCAGATCTCCCCACGCCCGATGTTCATGGTAACCTGATCCACTGCCGTGAAGCTGCCGAATTTTCTGGTCAGGTTCCGGGTGGAGACCGCCTGATCATCACCGCTCAGGGGCATCAGCTCACCTCCTGTTCCGCCAGGGAGACAAAGATGTCCTCCATGGTGGGGGCGATCTGGAGCAGCCTGAGCACCGGAATGTTCAGACGGGCCAGATGACCGGCCACCGCTGACCGGGCAGTGGCCGCATTCGCCACCACCAGGTGGTACTTGTCACCGTAAAAGGAGGCGTCCAGCACCAGGTCAAGCCCCCGGAACAGATCCGGGTCGCGGGAGTCCACCCGCACCTCCAGCAACTGATAGGGAAAGTCTCGCTTGAGCTGCAGCGGCGAGTCCACCTTGATGACCCGGCCCTGGTTGATGAAAGCCACCGTGTGGCAGAGTTCGGCCTCGTCCATGTATGGCGTGGTGACCAGGATCGTCCGCCCCTCCTGGTTCAAACGATAGAGAATCTTCCAGAAATCCTTGCGGGATTCCGGGTCCACCCCGTAGGTCGGCTCATCCAGCACCAGGATGCCCGGCCTGGTGATCAGGGCGCAGGTCAGGGCCAGCTTCTGCCTCATGCCCCCGGAGAGGTTGTCCGCCAACCGGCGCTCAAAGCCGCTCAGCTTGGTGACGGCAAAGACCTCTGCGGCCCGCTCCCGGATCACCTGGCGGCTGAGCTGATACATGGAACCGAAGAAGATGATGTTCTCCATCACCGTGAGGTCGCCGTAGAGGCTGAAGCGCTGGGGCATATAGCCCAGGTTCTCCTTGGCCCGCTCCAGGCGCTGCGGATTGCTACCCATGATGGAGACGGCGCCGCGATCAGGGGTGATCAGGCCGCAGACCATCCGCAGCAGGGTGGTCTTGCCCGCCCCGTCGGGGCCCACCAGGCCGACGATCTCCTGCTTCTTCACGTGCAGGCTGACGTCATTGACAGCGATGTTGTTGCCAAAGGCCTTGACGATGTTGGTGATCCTGATCATGGCGAATTATCCCCCGGTAAAGGTGGCGCCCACATCGAGATGGCATCAGTCAAAGGTGACATCGGCGGGCATGCCCTGCTTCAGAAGGCCGCCCTGGTTGTCGATGCGGATCTTGACGCCGAAAACCACGTTGGCGCGCTCTTCCTTGGTCTGGATCTCCTTGGGGGTGAACTCCCCCTTGGAAGCGATCTCCGACACCGTCCCCGTAAATACCTGATCGGTCCCGCTGACCGTAAAGTGCGCTGTCTGCCCCAGCTTCACGGCAGGCAGTTCATCGGTGGGGATGTAGACCTTGATCCAGAGATCGCTCAAGTCCACCACGGTGACCACCGCTGCCCCCTGCGGGGCGAATTCCCCCTGCTCATAGTTCTTGGTGTCCACGATCCCGCTGATCGGGGAGCTGATCTTCAGGTCATCCAGCATGGCATCGGAGGCCTGCAGCACCGCCCGGTTGCGGGCCACCTCTTCCCGGGCAGCCGTGATCACCTCCGGACGGCTGCCATCCTCCAGCAGGCTCAAGGCTGCCTTGGCCGCATCCAGCTTGTTCTGGTCCAACTCGGTGGCCAACTGGTACTGATCCAGCACATCCTTGGAAACAGCGCCCTGCTGGTAGAGAGTCTCCCGGGTCGCCAGGTCGGCGGCAGACTGGCCGTAGCTGGCCTGAGCGATGTTGACGTTGGCCCGGGCCTGCTCCAACTCCTGGTCCCTGGCGCCGGAGGTGAGATCCCTGAGCTGGGCCTCCGCTTTCAGCAAAGCAACGGCATTCTGCTCCCGCTGGGCCACCAGGTCGTTGCGGGTGATCTCCGCCACCACCTGGCCCTGGGTGACCCGGTCACCCTCCTTGACCGTCAGTTTGGAGATGGTGCCCGGCGTCTTGGCGCACAACTCCACAGAGGTGCCCTCGATGGTGCCGGTGGCCAGGATCGCCTGGCTCCTGCCGGCGTAATTGGTGCGGTAGACCCACCAGCCGCCACCCCCGGCCAGCAACAATACCAGCACAATGACTATTGGCCTGATCGATTTCACCTGTTCCCACCCTCTCCAAGGAAACTAAACTACCCTATTCTGCAGGGTTGTGCAGCAGCCCGTGGGACACCAGCGCCAGCGTGTGATCGAGAAAGGCCGCGATTCCCTCCTCGGAGTATCCCTCGGGACCGACCACGTGCTCCAGGACCGGGCGCCCGATAAAGTAGAAGATTAGCATGCTCAATAGGGAAACCACACCCAGGCCGGGATCGATATCCCGGATCTCTCCCTGCCTGATTCCCTGCTCGATCAAGGTGCGCACCGTGCTGAAACCCTGCTTGAAATACTTGTCTGCCAACTCGGGCAGGTATGGGCCGCCCCGGCCAAGCTCGTAGCGCATCAGCCGGATGAAGCTCTGGTTTGCTTGCAAAAACGAGACATACATCCGGGAGAGCTGACGGAGGACCACATCGGCACTCCCCTCAATAGCAGCCGTATCTCTGACATTATCCATCAGGGCCGCAAACACCTGGTCGAGCAGCCGCCGGTACAGGTCTTCCTTGTCCTGAAAGTAATAATAGATCATGGCGCTGTTAACCCCGGCAGCCTCGGCGATCTCCCGGATGGTTACCGCATCGTATCCCCTGGCGGCAAACAGTTCGAGACCGGCCGCCAGGATCTTCTCCCGGGCGCCCGGTTCTTGGGCTTCGATATGGTCGCTGCCGGCAGTTTCTTTGCTCACGCTGATCACCTGTTAATTAATCGTTCAATTAATTACACGTATATCTTATAACCTCTTTTATCATTGATCAATACTAAAGATCAACACGGAGATCAATACGGTCTGAAACAGTCAAAAACCGCTGCTCTGCCGGGTGCAGGTAGCGGTTTGAGCCGATACATCAGAACTTACCCCTGAGAAGCTTTAACTCCCATCCTGGGTGATGACAACCCGCAGCGGGTTGGAACTGCTGCCCTGTACGCCCGTTGCATATACGGTATAGGCGACACCGGGCGCCAGGACCACGTTGGGTACTGTCAGTACGGTCTGATTGGTCCCGGCCAAATTTACATATAGCGTGTAGGTGCCGGGAGTCACAGCAACGTAGCTGGTACGCCCATTGTACCCGATATTGCTGAAGAGCACCGTGCCATCTGGCAGGACAATATCGACGTTGGGGGTGTTGGGCGACAGGTGCGCAAATTTGACATAGGCCTGGCCGGAAACTGCCATCGGCGGTTGCTCACTGATGGGGAGCAGCACGACGCGCCCGGGATAACCGCTGGCGGCAATCGTGTAAAATCCTTCCGGATTGAGAGTGACGCTGCCGCTAAAGATAGGGCGCAGGCGCCGGCCTGCCGGATAGATGATGATCTGGTGAGCGCCGCCCGGAAAGCGCAGGTAACCGGTGTGCTGGTTATAAGGGACATTGGAGGCATACCGGCTCCCGTTAACATAGATATCAACATTGGAAACACCCGGAGATGCATGCAAGAATCGAACTTCGGGCATTGATAACACCACCTTCTGCTTTTTAATAGCGGTCGATCAATACAGTATATGATTACTAACAATAATTGGTCATCCTGGCATTACCAAACTCGTCTTCTTTAGTATTTTGATGATGCCGGCCCTGGAAGACCGCAAGCAACCAGCCTGAAGTGATCGGACACCCAAGAAAAAAGCCAGCGCACTGTTACTACAGGCACTGGCTTTAAGATAAGGATTTTAGAGTCGGAAGAAACATGGGGTGTCTGAAGAGGGGGTGATCAGAGCACCTACTGCTGCGGCTGGGCCTGTTCAGAGCCCTGGCCGTGGAACTTCTTGCCTAGCTGGTTGACCCAATCGCCGGACTGAAAACGCTGCGCCATCTGCTTATAAGCCTGGTCAGCCTTGTCCTGAGTCAGCTTGCCGTCCTTGACCGCCTGGTCCAACTGGGCCTTGATCGCGGCCAGGATCTTGTCCTGCACCTGGGCGACGGTCAGACCCTTGGCGGCAATCAGGTCAGCCACGGTCTTGCCCTGCTGCAGAGCTGTCTGCAGATCCTGCGGAGTCAAGCCCAGGGCATCCGCCAGGGGCTTCAGGATGCCTCCGGAGCGCCCTTTGCCAGGGCCTATACCAAAGCCTCCCCCAAACGGGAAACCGCCTTTGCCGATTCGGGAGCGCAACTTGTCAGCCTGCTGCTGGGTGATCGTGCCCTGCTGCTGGGCCTGGTCCACGGTCTGATTGGCCGCGCTGGTTATGGCCTGATCCAGCTTGGACCTGTCTATGCCTAGGGCGCCGGCCAGCTTGTCCAGAAATCCCTGCCCTAACTGAAATGCCTGTGTTGCTGCATTTCCGGTCGTCTGGGGAGTGGTGGCAGCCAGGGCCACGCCTGTGGCCACGCCTCCCAGGATCACCACAGCCAGAGCAATCACCAGCCATTTCTTGCCTTTCATTGCTTCACCTCCTTGTAACCAGGTTGCTTTCAATACAAAGTGTATCCCCATTGTCTGAAAAAAATCTTAAAACAAGATAAGAAACAGCTAAGAAAAATTGGATCATCAGGCGGCCGGCAGCCAGAAGGTGAAGCTGCTCCCCTGGCCAACCTCGCTGGATACCTCGATCCGGCCATTGTGCTCGACGGCGATCCAGTTGGCGATGGCCAGGCCGAGGCCGGAGCCTCCGCTGCGCCGGTTGCCTGCCTGGTAGAAACGGTCGAAGATGTGCTTCCGGTCCTCGGAAGCGATCCCGGGCCCCGTATCGGTGACCCGGATCCCCCACCATCCTTTTTCGGACAGCCCCGTCATAGTGACCTGGCCGTTAGCCGGAGTATACTTGAAAGCATTGTCCAGCAGGATCAGCAGCAATTGTTTCAAATAGTCCTCGCTGCCAATAGCCACTGCCTGTTCCAGCAGTTCCAAATGCTCAGTGGTAAAGCGGGATTCACCCAGGTGGGTGGCCTGCCGGGCAACCGCCTGCACCACTTCACCCAGCTGCACCGGGCCCTTGTCGATGTGACGCCCGGCTTCGGCCCGGGCCAACATGAGCAAATTATGCACCAGGCGTACCATGCGCCCGGATTCGGCGACCGCATCCCCCAGAATCTCCCGCTGCTCCAGATCACCGACCGGATTCAGGCGCTCCAACAATTCCAGATTCCCCCGGATGGTGGTCAGAGGCGTCCGCAATTCGTGGCTAACGTCAGCCACGAAACGTAACTGGGCGGCATAAGCATCCTCCAGGGAACGGCGGGCCATGGCCAGGCGCTCCAGCATCATATTGAAGGTGGAGGCCAAGCGCCCGATCTCATCGGCAGGCCCCTGATAATCCACCCGCTTGCCCAGGTCCTGGGTCTCGCTGATGTGAGCGGCCACGTTGGTCATCTGTTCCACCGGGGCCAGGGCCAGCCGGGCCAGGATGAAACCCAGGCCGGCGGCAAACAACAGCGTGATCAGGCTGACCAGCGTCAGAAACCAGGCCAGTTCGGCAAAGAAGGCGCGCTGCGGCTGCTGGGCGCGTCCGACCTGAAGGACACCGGCTAGTTGGCTCTGGAGGACGATCGGATAGTTGTAGATCCGGAGTTTCTCCCCCTCCGCATCCACCGTGCCGAAGAAAGCGCTGCCGCTTTTAGCATTGCTAATTGTCCGGTTATCGTGCGGCAGGACCTGACTTCCCAAGTTCTGGGATTTGGTGATCACCTGCCCCTGGTCGTCGATCACCTGTAGATAGACCCAGGGGTTGGAAAAAACGTTGACGTCCGGCAGGACGATCCGCTGTACCTGCTGCGGATCGCTGATCACCCTGAAGGTGTTGCTCACGTGCAGGGCGGTGGTCACCAGCATCCGGTCGGTCTGCTGCTCCAGATACTTATTGGACACCACGTACAGGCCCATTCCGAACAGAAACAGGCACAGGGCCAACACCCCGGTGTAGTACAGGGTGAGGCGCATTCTCAGGGACATTTCCGGCCACCTCTAGTCTTTGAGCACGTAACCGACCCCGCGCACCGTCTGCAGCAGCCGCTTTTCGCCGTTGCTCTCCATCTTGCTGCGCAAATAACCGATGTACACCTCGAGCACATTAGATTCCCCGCTGTAGTCGTAGCCCCAGACCCGTTCCATGATCTCCTCCCGGGTGAGCACCCGCTGCGGGTTGGACAGAAATAGGTGCAGCAGCTCATGCTCTTTATTGGTGATGTCCAGCAGCCGGCCAGCCCGCCGGATCTCCCGCCGGGTCGGGTCCAGGACGAGGTCCTCGAAAACCAGGGTCTTGTCCGGTTCCGAAGCGTTGCGCCGCAGCAGGGCACGCACCCTGGCCAGCAGTTCCTCCAGGGAAAAGGGTTTCACCAGGTAGTCGTCAGCGCCGCTGTCCAGGCCGCGAATCTTATCGGAGACCTCATCCCTGGCAGTCAGCAGGATGATCAGGGTATCGCCGCCGGTTCGCAGGCGGCGGCAGACTTCCAGCCCGTCGATGAGGGGCATCATGATATCCAGGATCACCAGGTCGGGGTTGACCGCCTCGGCGATCTCCAGGGCTTCCATCCCGTCATGGGCCTCCCGCACCCGGTAGCCGGCATAATCCAGGCTGCGCCTCAGCATGGCGGTGATCTTCACGTCGTCATCGACGACCAGGATCAGGGGTTTCAATCAGCATCACTCCAAACCACGATCAGTTAATGTCATTATGACAAAGGCCTGCGGACGGGACAAGAGACCCTGCCGGGCGCCAATAGCCACCCTGGCAGGACTGCTTTCAATTGTCAGCTTATTCTTGTTGACAGCTACCGCTAATAGTGTAGACTATTAATTTGGCAAAAGTAAGAGGATTACTGCAAAGATAAGAGAATTCTTAGTTGTTATAACACGGATTGCACCAGGGAGAGGAGCATTCCAATGGCCATCATCGAGAGGGCAGTGAAGCTGGGCGCCGTTGCTGCTGCCAGCACTTACCAGGAAAGATTTGAACCCGATATCTGCCTGGCCGGCCAGGTCAACCGGGAGTTGCTGCAACAGATCCTGCTGCAGAACCGGGATACGGAGTACGGACAGCGCTACCGGTTTGACCGGATCGCCACGCCGGAATCCTTCCCGGAATCCTTCAAGGAAGCTGTGCCTCTGACCACATACGAGGATTACCTGCCCTACATTGACCGGATCGCCGCCGGTCAGGATAATATTCTGACCGCCGAACCGGTCAGGTATTTCGGCCTGACCTCGGGCACCACCGGCCAGCAGAAGATGATCCCCATGACCGAACTGGCTGGCAACCTGATCGCCGAGCATATGAGCCTGTTATCCCGGGGAATCTGCGATGCCGTTCCGGCCTCCCGCCGCTCCAGCCGGGGGCTGAACATCATGAACATGATCACGGCTGGCGCCACTGAAGGTGGGATTCCCACCGGGGCTGGAAGCTTGGGCGGCCTGACGTCGATCAGGCGGATCGTTGACAACCTCTGGACCTCCCCGCCGGAGGTGCTGGAGGTGTCCAACCAGTGGGACGCCAACTACCTGCACCTGCTGTTCGCCCTGCGGGAGCGAGATCTGATGTATATATACTCTCCCTTCTCTTCGGCGGTGGTCGACCTGTTCCGGCTGCTGGAGAGGGAGTGGCCACAACTGGTGCATGACCTGGCCAATGGCCGGATCAGCAACGGCGAGAGTCTCGACCTGAAAACCAGAGCACGCCTGGAGGGGAAACTCGGCCGCCACCCGGAGCGGGCCGAAGAACTGGCGGCGGAGTTCCGCCTGGGCTTCCAGGGCATTGCCAGGCGCATCTGGCCGCAGCTACTGTACGTCAGTTGCGTAACCGGGGGCAGCTTCAGCATCTATACCCAGAGGCTGCACCATTACATCGACGGCCTGCCGCTCTATGCGGGCATGTATGGGGCAACCGAGGCAGTGGTGGGAATCAGCCTGTGGCCTGGGGAGGCCACCTATGTGGTGACGCCGCGCACCGCCTACCACGAGTTCATCCCCCTCAACCAGGTGGGAGAGAACAGACCGCAGGCGTTTGACCTCGATCAGTTGGTCAAGGGACAGAGCTATGAGGTGGTAGTCACCAATTGCGCCGGTTTTTATCGCTACCGCCTGGGGGACATTGTCAAGGTGGTGGATCATTACTACGAAAGCCCGGTCATCGAGTTCCTCTACCGGCGCGGCCAGCTGATCAGCCTGGTGGGGGAAAAGACCTCGGAGGAGGCATTCAGCACCACGGTCTATGGGTTGATGCAGCAGTGGGGTACGGATCTGGTAGACTTCACCACCAGGGTGGATTATGAGGTCTATCCGTGCCGGTACATCTTCTATGTGGAGAGCGGGCATCCGTATCAGAACAGGGAGCGCCAAGGTGAAACACTGCTTGAGGACGTCCTCTGTCAGACCAGCCCGCGCTACCATTCCAGCCGGCAGGCCAAACGGCTTGGGCAGTCGGCCCTGCGCCTGGTGCAGCCGGGCACCTTCGAAAAGATGAAAAAGATGCTGATCGCCAGGGGGGCTTCGGCCAACGAGGTGAAAATTCCCCGGGTCATCCGCGATGAAGAGTTGGCCGCCCTGCTGACGGCCAACACCATCCATGCGGCAAGAGATGCGCTCTGTACAGTGCAGGATGGTATCTGTCAGTGAAATGCTGGCTGGTTTCCGCTCTTTTGAATTACGTTACGGAGATCAACAAGGTTTGCTTCAGGCCAGCTCCAGGCTATTGAGCTGGCCTCTTCGCGATACCGGTGATGGTACACGTAACTCCTGCTGTCGCTCACCGGAATTCCAGCCAACCATTAATACTTCTGTAAAGCCGCCATCAACTGTCTGAGATAATTATTACGGCAGACCGGCATCAGGGTCAAACAGCCTGTTGGCGTCCAGGAAGCGCTCCAATTCATCCACCACCTCGGCCAGGTTCACCGCCGTCGCCTCGCCGGAGGAGATCGGCCGGCCGAAGGGGTAGGCCCCCTCCCGCTCCGATCCCTCCTTGATCGGTACATCCCTGTCTTTCAACCATTTGCGGGCGATCTGGAAGGGGGAGTGGAAGCAGAACCGGTGCTGATCCCAGGCGATCAGGAACTCATACAGGCTGAAGTAATCCTCGTCCCGCTGGCAGTTCTGGCAGCCCCCGGTCAGGCGGGCGTATTCCAGATAACTCTTCCGCTGCTCCTGCGCCCTGATCCGGCAGTCCGGGCAGAGGCGCACCCGGGCCGGGCCTGGAATGAAATAGATCTGCAGGCCGTCATCCCGGGTGAACCTGGAGGCCAGGGCAGCCAGGACGCGCTCCTTGAGGTCGTAGAGATAGGTTTCGCCAGATTTAGCATAGTGGTTCAGGTGAAACAGGTAATAGGCAGCCCGGAGCAACACGGCACTGCGCTCGGGGATCTCCGCCATCGCCTTCAGAAACTGCTCCTTGCGGGCAATGGTATGGCGAGAGGTGTCCCAGTCATGCTGGCGCTTGCGGGCGGCAGCAGCTCCCCCCGCCGCCCCGGCGGAGTCATCCCAGTTCCTTAAAATACGGGGCAGCTTCAGGCGCACGGAGGCCACCTGTTGGCCGCTGAAGAGCGGTATGTCGCCGTGTTTGTTGCGGGCGAGGAGCCTGGATTCCAGGTAGCCCTCGGCCTCCAGGCGGTGGACGTCGTGGGGCGTGATCCCCAGTTCCCGGCAGACCTGGGCGGTGGTCAGCAGGTCTGGCGCTAGATCTGGCATTGCCAAAGCCCCCTCCGGCAGAAATTAATCCAGCATTGTAGAAGCTTTCCAGTGACCAGGAGGCGGTCCCAGCACGGACCACCGGTTTCGGTCAATGCCGATGCCCGTGGTCATGGTCGTGATCGTGCGGATGATCATGGTCGTGGTCGTGATCGTGCGGATGGTGATGATGGGGTCCATGGTCGTGGTCGTGTTCGTGATCATGGGCATGAGTATGAACCTGCTCTTGCTCAGGCACGGGGGCGCCGGTGGCGCAGACCACCCAGCCGACCACTGTCGAGTTTGCGCTCAGGAACACGCCCTCGCTGGTGCGCTGTACCACAAACTGCCGGATCTGCTCCCTGACCGCCGCGGTCAGGTCGAGATAGGGGTAGGCCGCATCCTCCAGCTCGGCCTGGGCATCCTCCGGCGCCAGTTGCCGCAGGGAGTAGTAGTGCTCCATCTCCAGGTCCGGGTAGTAGCCGGAGGCATACAGCCAGTGATAGGCGTAGAAGGGGTCCGGACAGAATTCGGGCCTCTCGCCCAGGCCAAGTTCCAGCCACAGCTCCCGCTTTACCGGGTCGTCCCGGCGCAGGTGCCCGCCAACCAACAGAACGCCCCTGCAGGCAGCCAGCATCTTCTTCAAATTGTCCACTCCGTTGAAGGCCGGCGTCATCAGGGCCAGCACGGCATCAAAGGCCCCGCCCCAGCCGGCCTGGACCAGGTCGACCGCCTCCCAGGACTGCTGCACGGTGTCGATATTGGTCAACTCCGCCTCGGTAGCCCGGCTCTTCAATATCTCCAGCATCCCACCCGCCGGATCCAGGGCCACCACCCGCTGTACCCGCCGGGCGATGGGAATGGCATAATTGCCGGGGCCGGCACCGATGTCCAGCACCCGGGAATCCTTCTTCAGGGCATCCTTATGCCCCAGCAGGTGGACGACCTTCATCACCCGCTCGTCCACGCCGCTTTCCCGGGTCTGGGCGGCGAAGCGGGCGGAGCGCCGGTCCCAGTACTCGCCTCCCGCCCTTGCGGGTTGCTGCCGGTACAACAGGGACTGCTTCCAGGCAGTCTCCCAGGCCTCTTCCCAGAACTCCGGGTCGCGCCAGGCTGCAGCCAGTTCACCAATATCGAAGCTCATCGATCCGACCTCCTATAGTCTACATATCTGCAGTTGACAGCAGTTTTATCCCCCCATCAACAGGTCTTTGTAGCAAATAATTCTGGATGCGGGAGCGACTTCCTGCCACACATAGGAAAAATGCCGCCCAGCGCCTGTACAGCACAAACCGGATGGCGCACCGAAAAGCGCCCGGACAGAACCGGGCGCCTTACGCGGTTGGCTTGACCAAACGATGAACGCTACATCGGGGGATCAACCGGAGGGGAAGCGGCGCTGTTCCCCCGGAAGACGGTGCCTAACAGGTACGATATGACCAGCATGACGTAGAAGCTGGCGAAGAGATCGATGAT
>Ga0187886_1003385_pt1 | contig 11961 bp, 7 predicted proteins | sample June2016WEW_20_1_FD_133001 | JGI IMG/M metagenome (GOLD analysis project Ga0187886, IMG submission 133001) | Peatland microbial communities from SPRUCE experiment site at the Marcell Experimental Forest, Minnesota, USA - June2016WEW_20_150 | ecosystem: Environmental > Terrestrial > Soil >...
ATGCGATGTGTTCGGCGGCGGTGGTCGCCAGTTCCTGCTTCAAATCCAGCCGAGTTTCCGGAGCGCCTTTGTCCCGAAGGTTCCGTAAATGAAGAACGCCGATCGTTTCGCCCTGGTCTTTCAGCGGGATGCATAAATAAATTGGTTCTTCTTCGGCGCCCAAGCGTACATGCGGGCAATACAATCCGGGCTCCGCCGTATTTACGATGTGAATGCTTCCGCTCTGAATACATCGACAATCCTGCGGCGAAAAAGATTCCGTTCGGTCCGGATCTTCCCCCCAACTTGCGGCAACTGAATATTGGCCGTTCTCCTTGTTTAACAAGAACAGTCTCCCCGCCTGAACGGGGATTAACGTATCCATCTGGTTGGAAATGACGGGGTAGGCTTCCTCCGGAGTACGGCAGGCCTCCAGCAATTCACCCATCTTGTTCAGCACGTTGATTTCCCGGTTCCGCCCTTCGAGCCAGTTGACCATTTCCGCCAGCTTGTCGTTGGCCATTTGAACGGAAAGTTCCATCGTTTTTCGTTCGGTAATATCCCGGGAAATTCCGAAAGTGCCGATGATCTGCTGCTCCCGGTTTCGCATCGGGACTTTTGTCGTGGAGACCCACGTTTCGCGGCCTCCCGGCCAGGTCTCCTTCTCCTCCATTCCCACCAGCGGCACTCCGCTGGCTATGATTTGCTGTTCGTCGTTATACGCCTGCCGGGCGTGCTCTTCGGCAAAGAAATCAAAATCCGTCTTGCCGATGGCCTTTGACGCATCGTCCAATCCGAACCTGGTGGCTTGAGCCTTGTTGATCATTAGGAAACGGCTTTCCGCATCCTTAAAATAAATGTGATCGGAGGTGTTGTCCATCATCGTGCGGAACAGATCGCGCTCGTAGGCCAGTGCCTGTTCCGCCCGCCGGCGTTCGGTGATTTCAATTTGTAAAGCCGCGTTGGTTTTTTCCAGCGTTATATTCGATTCACTCAACACAGTCGCGGCAATCCGTGCTTCTTCCCCCCGTTTGTGTTCGGTAATATCTCTCGAAATTCCAAATGTGCCGATAATCCGCCCCACCCGGCCCCGCATGGGCACCTTCGTCGTGGAGACCCAGGTTTCATGACCATCCGGCCAGGTCTCCTTTTCCTCGATCCCTTCCTTTGGTTGTCCACTGGCAATAATTTGTTGCTCATCATTAAAGGCTTGCCGGGCGTGTACTTCGGCGTAGAAGTCAAAATCCGTTTTACCGACGGCCTCTGACGGATTGGCCAACCCCAACCAGGCTGCGGTCGATGGATTAATAAGTATGAAACGGCTTTCCGCGTCCTTGAAATAAATGCGGTCGGTGGTATTTTCCATCAAGGTCCGGAACAGATCGCTCTCCAGATCGGAGGCGCCCATAGGGCCGGGGGTCTTGCGGGGTTTGGATTTTGAAGGAAATCGGTTGATTAGGGGGCGGCGGTTGGCGGTATGTTTCGCCGGGGCGGCTATTTTCCGCCGGCGTTTATTTTCTACAAGGGGAATTCTCCTCGTCATATAGATCCTGCCCGGCCGGGCAGTTGTTATCCCAGAAAACTTCGACCCCTACTCCAGAGGTTGTTCCATCCGAAGGCTCAGAGGTACCCGCTTTCCGTCCGGAGAGCCTTACTAGATGAAGCCCGCTATTTTCCCAGGTGCATCGGCATGATCACATGGATAAAATCGTCGCGTCCCACCGGACGGATCACTCCCGGACTGGCAGGGCCTGTGGTTTCCAAGGCCACGTTGGGCGTGTTCACCACGGTCAACACATCGACAAGATATTTGACGTTGAAGGCGATTTCGATCGCCGGGCCCTCGACCGTGGCGTCGATGACCGTCTCGCCCGCGCCCGTTTCCGCCGCGGTCGCGTTCACCTGCAATCTCCCCGGAAGAGCCTCCGCTCCCGGAGTGATCGTGATGCGGGCGGAATGCGAAGCTTGCCGGGCGAAGATATCCGCCGCCTTGCAGGCTTTCAGGAATTGCGCCGTGGAGACCACCGCCCGCGTGTTAAACGACCGCGGAATGATCGGCTGAAAATCCGGGAAAGTGCCGTCGATGAGCGACGAGGAAAGCTCCGCGTCCTTCAGCCGGAATACCGCCTGGCCGCGCCCGGTGGGAAGGACCATCCACACCGTGTCGTCCTGGTCTCCGACCAGGCGGGCCAGTTCGCTGAGCGCGCGTGCCGGAATGATCACGCTGACGCTTTCGCGCACCGGCGCGGACAGTTTGGAATTGCGCATGGAAAGCCGGAATCCGTCGGCCGCGGCCAGCGTAAGCTGATCGCCCTCCAGGCGGACCAGCACGCCGGTTAGCACCGGCCGGGTATCGTCCGTCGCGGCGGCAATCGTCGTCTGCGTGATCATTTCCCTTAAATCGACGACGTTCAGCGACAAACCTTCGCCCAACGCCGCGCTGGGCAGCACCGGGAATTCCTGGGCGTCCACCCCTTTGATATCGCTGGTGAACGCTTCGCACTTCAGATTGAGGGACATCCGGCGGGTGTCCAGCGTCAGATGGATTTTTTCGTTCGGCAGTGTGTTGACGAAATCCAGCAGGGTCCGGGCGGGCACGGTAATGGATCCCTCGTCTTCCACTTTGGTGCCCAGCCAGTAGGTGATGCCGATTTCCAAATTGGTGGCGGCCAGTTTAAGCCGCCCTTCTTCCGTGGCCAGCAAAACGTTGCCAAGCACCGGAAGCACGTTCCGCGGGGACACGGCCCGGGCGACGATCCCCAACCCTTTGGCGAGGTTCTCCTGTAAACAAGTAACCTTCATGGGCATCATCTCCTCCGCGCGTCAAAATCCGGTCCCGCCGGGAATTGCTCCGGCCGTTAATAAAGTATACAACGACTTGCCAAAATCCGGGTCCGGGCGGATCCAGCCTTCTACCCGGCGCGTTCCGGATGTCCGTCCCGGTCCGGTTCGACCAAGAAGGCCACCGCCGTCTCGCCGTCCATGAGGAGATCCATTTTTTTTCCGTCGAATTCCCGCGGGATGTCCACCAACTTCACGCAATCATTCGGGTTGTGGTCGTCTGGCAGCATTTCGGCCAGGGAATTTTTCGCGTTCGCCATCCACTCCCGCCGGAACAAATCTCCGGGGTGATCCGGATAGACCGCGATCGGAAAGATACTCGCCTCCACAAGATCCTGGAAGAAATGAGTTCCATACGACGGCTCGGGTATCGCTCCCTGCTGGGTCGTGGCCAGTTCCACCAGCGCGCGGGTATTGAAGATGTCGGCATAGGTAACCGGGACTCCCAGCAGCGGGTTGATCGAACCCCAGCGGCCCGGACCGATCAGAATGAACGACCGGCCCTCCAGGAGCTTATTCAAACGGCCGATGATTCCGGCCACGGTTTTTCTTTCCCCAGCATCGGCGAGCGCGCCGTAGGCTTCCGGGTCGACAAAGCAAACGGCGTCCACCTGGCGCACGGCGCCCTGCGGAACGACGCGCGTGGCGATGAAGAATTTATCTTCAGCGGGTATACCTTTCGGAATTTTGAACGGAACCCCTCCCGACACCCCGGTCTGCGCCCGGCATTGCAACAGGTGGAATGTCATCTCGGGGTTCGCGGATTCCGGATCGAGCGTGACGGCGAACTCCAAGTTCACCGGGACGCCGTATTCCCGGGCCAGCGTAGATAACACCACCTTTAGCAATCCGACAAAATCCGATTGCTGAAGGAAGTTATCCATCGTCAAGACCATCCGCTCCGGCTGGAAGTCTGGCCCGATGGAAAAGACGGGCATCACCGTATCGCCCCGGTCAACCGAGGCCAGCCATCGTAACGCCGGATAATCGGCGCGTAGCAGCCGGGAAACCGGCCACGAGGACAATTCGGCGCAGCGCAGATCGATGACATCCACTATTTTCTGCGAGTGGCGCCGGACATCCGCGGGTGTGTTCTCCGGGCGCAGCGCCGGATGGCTGAGCATGACTAGTCTGGGATAATCCTCCGCCACGCGAGCCACTGCGCGCGTGCCCAATCCCATCACTAGCCGGCAGAATCCTTCTTCCTTCCGCAGGCGGGAATCCCACACGATTGGGCTGTAGGAAAACGCCACACCTGCCAGCGTGGGGAAGAAGCCATCGTGGTACGTGCTTCCCTGGACTTCCTGAATTAAGACCGACATGCGTTCATCGTAATCCACCAGGCCCATCCGGCGGCGGTAAAACAAAGCGTCGGGGTTGAACACGCTGGCGTACACGCGCTGGACAGCGGCGGTGAGGTCCCGTAATCTCTCCTGGACCGTCCCCTGGTTGGGGCAGAAGACGGATATGTACTTCCCAGCAAACGCCGTGCCCACCCCGTCCTCCAAAAGACTGGAGGACCTCGCGATCAAAGGTGTGTTCCCCGCCGCGAGCAAAATTTCCCGCAGTCTGTCCGCTACATCCTCGGGAAGTCGGTGGCGGAGGAATTCCTCCTGGATGGTCGGATATTCCGAGCGGACTTGATCCAGCGATTTATATTTCTGATTGGATAATTCCAGATGGTTGTCTGCCAGGAAATGATAAAAAACGTCTGCGCCGATAAAATACGAATTCGGAACGGCCATCCGGTGGACTTCCTGGGGAAGAACCGTGCGCAGGATCTTCCAGGCCAGCAGCAATCCCCCCGTTTTGCCGCCGATTTTTCCCTCCCCGATCCGCCGGGATTGAATGAATTGGAAATCCTCCCTCGCCAGCCAACGCCGGGCCATGCGTCCGAACCCCGGCTGGTCGCTGATCATGGTTTTGACCAACACCGCGGTCACGGCTTCGATCTCCGTCCGCGCCCTTTCGCGGCGTTCTGCGGGGAGGGCTTCTAGCTGCTCCAATTGGTGCAGCAATAATTCCACCGGCGTCAACTCCGGGTTGAAAAGCGCCACGCCGCTTTCCTCCCGGTGAACGTTCCGTTCCGCGAGCAATTCCTCGATTAGGGATTCAAAAAGCTTGATCGGGAGGTTGTAGGCGAAGTAAAAATCGGTCTGTTGATCGCGAATCTGCTGGAGCCGCTGCTCCCAAACGTCGTCGCCTTCTTCCGCCAGCGGGTTAACCAGACCCTCGCGCTTCTGGGAGAGCTCGGCCTTCTCCTTCACCTCGGCTTCCAAACGTTCCCGGGAAATCACGCCGCGCTGGTAGAGTTCTTCACGCATGCGGCGCCGGATCTGCTTTGCCAGGATCGGATATTGCGAGATCTGCAAATGAATGGAAAGAATCTTTGAAGCGCGAAGCGGCGGATCGGACATCTGGTAGTTCCCTGTTCCGGGCGACGGTAAACTGCGCGTCTCGAGATGTATAAGGAATTTAATTATCGACGGATCCAGAAGTATTATATGCCCTTCCCGAATGGGACGCCATGAAACAATTGGAATTTTGTTGCGACCTGGGTTGGCTGGGCTAATCCAATGCCCCGGAAAATAAAATGGCCCCAAACACAGGGGGCCATTTTGTCTTGAATTATTCGGGACATCTCATCGGCGATACAGGTTATGCCCAACCGCGAAGCCGAACGGCTTCCGCTACCCGGCTGACCGCCACGATGTAGGCGCCCATACGATTGTTGATCTTGTATTGGCGGGCTGTCTCATGCACCGAATGGAAAGCGGTGGTCATCTTTTTATCCAGCCGCCGTTGCACCCGCTCCTCGTCCCAATAGTAATCGTACGCGTTCTGCACCATTTCGAAGTATGAGACGGTCACGCCTCCGGCGTTGCAGAGGAAATCCGGAATGATATAGCAGCCGTTCTTGTGCAGTATCGCATCGGCATCGGGAGTGGTCGGACCGTTGGCCAGTTCGGCGATGAGCTTGGCCTTGATCCGCGGCGCATTCTCAGCGGTGATTTCCCCATCCAGCGCCGCCGGAACCAGTACGGTTACGTCGAGTTCGAGAATTTCCTTGTTGCTGACCGGTTTGGCACCCGGGAATCCGACGACCGATCCGGTTTTCTTTTTATGCTCCATGACCTTTTCATAATCCAGACCGTCGGGATTGTAGATGCCGCCCTTGGAATCCGAAACGGCGACGGTCTTCAGGCCAAGGATTTCTCCCCCCAGCTTATGGGCGTAGGTGCCGGCGTTGCCGTACCCCTGGATGGCCTGGGTTCCGCCCTTGAGGTTAATCCCGAGCACGTTCTGCGCTTCGCGCAGGCAGTACACGCCGCCGCGGGCGGTGGCGTCGCCGCGCCCCTGCGATCCGCCGAGAGCCAGCGGTTTGCCTGTGATCATGCCGAATTCGTTGTATCCCTGCATCATCGAGTACTCGTCCATCATCCACGCCATGATCTGGGGCGTAGTGTATACGTCGGGAGCGGGTATGTCCTTCTCCAGGCCGAGGATGCGCCCGACCTGGCGGATGTACGCCCGGCTTAATTTCTCCAACTCCGCCGGCGACATGGCCTTCGGATTGCAGATGATGCCCCCCTTGGCGCCGCCCAGGGGGATATCCATCACGGCGCACTTCCACGTCATCCAGGCCGCCAGAGCCCGCACGGTGTCCACCGTCTCGGCGATGTGAAAGCGAATGCCGCCCTTGGTCGGGCCGCGCGCATCGTTGTATTGGATCCGAAATCCGTGGAAGATCTTGGTCGTGCCGTCGTCCATTTTCACCGGAAGCGTGACGTGCAACTCCCGGAGGGGCCAGCGCAAAAACTCGTGGATGGCCGGGTCCAGTTTCATGATGGCGGCCGCTTCATCGAGCTGGCGCTGGGCAATCTCGAAGGGGTTCGGCCGCACTTGTTTGGGGTCACTCATGGTTCACGTTCCTTTCTGGGTGGTGGGGATTTTTAGGGCACCGGGGCGCCCGGATTGCAAGAGAGGATTTTGCCTCCAAACAGACATATCATTACGCGTCGGGGTCCGGGAATATTAATCGGATCTCGAGGTTTTTATCCGCGATAGGCATGTTTACGCGTTCCAGGATCGATTACATTTGCTGAAAAAACGGAGGGTATCCTGCCTTTAAGGCCCATTATCACTGATTGTAGTTGATCTATCAGATTTTACATTACCCACTTGACCCACTTTTTTTGATTTCAAAGCTTTCACGCTTCGTCTTTCTTCCAGAACAGCCTCACCCCAACCGCCAATCCCCCTTTCGGCGGGCGGTTGTATCGTATTAATCCAGTTCCGGAATGTCAGGCAGGGGAAAACTATACAACCAGTCCTGAAAGAAACTGCTCAAATCCTGGCCGCTGGTATCATCGGCCACAGCGATGAAATCCGCGGTGGTCGCGTTTCCATTCCGATAACGATCGTAATAATCCCGAAGGATTTTAAAAAACGCGGTATCCCCTATTTTACGCCGGAGCGCATGCAGGGTCAGCGCCCCCCGGTCGTACACCAGTTGGTCAAATAGGTGATCCGGTCCGGGGTCGCCGATGAGGACGGACTTCGAAGAGAGAATGTCTGCGGAATATTGATACCGCCGGACGAGGTCTTGCCGCATCGCGTCCTCTCCCTGCGTATGCTCCAGCCATAACGCCTCGGCGTAGGATGCGAACCCCTCGTTCAGCCAGATGTCCTTCCACCCCGCAAGACTGACGCTGTCGCCGAACCACTGGTGCGAAAGTTCGTGGACGACCACCTGATCATCGAGAAACGTATCCCCCAAAATGATGAGGGTCTGATCCTCCAGCGAAAAATTCAGGGGGAATTCGTGGACCACCGCGCCGCAATTCTCGAAAGGATAGGCTCCAAAAATGGAAGTGAAGTAATCCAGCGCCGCCGGAAGAACCTGCAACGGTTGCACAATATTGGATGGAATGTCGGCATCCACGTAATCACGGATCGGGACACCCTTGGGGGATTTGCTATCCATCAGAGTAAAATTACTGATCGCAATCGTCGCTAGATAACTGGCCATGGGCTCGTCCATCGTCCAATCGAAGGTCCACGTTCCGTTTCCGCGGTCCGTTTGGCCCCGCAGTACTCCGTTGGCGGCGACGATAAACGGTTTGGCGACGGTGATGTGAAAAGCGTAGGTTGCTTTGTCGGAGGGATGGTTATTGGAAGGAAACCAGGTCTGGGCGCCGCTGGGTTCACCCGCAACGATGACTCCCCCCGGATAGAAATTCCATCCGTCGACGTAGTTTTCCGAACCATTTTGCGTTTGGTTTCCCGGGGCACCCTCATATTGAACATCCACCGTGAAGAGTGTTCCCTCGGAAATTAATACCGGCGGCGTGACCACCAATTCACCCTGATCGTGCTCGAACACAGCGTCTTCCCCGTTGACTTCCACGGAGGTGATGGTGAACCCGTTCAAATCCAGATTGAAACGGCCGAGGGTCTGAAGGGAGCGGGCGTTGATTTCGACCTTTGCTTGGATCGTCCCTTCAGTCATGTCCACATTCAAGGTCAGATCGTAGTGCTGCACGTCGTATCCGCCATTGCCCATTTCTGGAAAATACAGATCGCCGATTCCCGGAGCGCCGATCTCCGCCGCGCTCAGCGCCGTCGGGCTTGCGGTGACGGGCGGAATATTGGAAGCGGTAATTGTCGGTGATGGCGCGGTTGTTAACGTTGGAACCTGCGAAGGCATAATTGTACTGCGCGCAGCGAATATGCCTGCGGGATTCTCCGACGAGCACAGGCATCCGCAAAGGAATACCGCAGCCGTCCAACCCATCGGTATCAGATAAATCCTTCGCTCTCGTCTATATTTTCTATAGATCATCACGTTACCATGGATTATCCATCATGGCTGGCGATTGGAGGGTTATCATTTCACCCAAAGCGTTAACTATTTCTCATTGGCGGAAGGGATGGTAATAAGGATTCCCGCAACGGGGATTGCACGCGGTGGGATGGACTCAGGCCAAGGAAACGTTATTCGGATCTACGGGCCGCGCTGTGCGGTTTATTTCCTGCTCCCGCGCGCCAACTCCTCTTCGAGCATTTTTCGCACGGTTTGCGGATTGGCTCTTCCACCGGTGGTTTTCATCACCTGCCCGAGCAACCACTGGATCACCGAAGTTTTTCCCCCGCGGAAGGAAGCCACCTGGTCCGGATTTTCGACGAGCGTTTTCCGGACGGCGCTGCGCAAAGTGTCTTCGTCCGTAATCTGGCCCAAGGATCGTTCGGACACCAGCGCTTCGGCCGTTTTACCCGTGTCAATCATTTCAACCAGCAGCGATTTTCCCGTCGGTCCGTTAATCTTACCTTCGGAAACCATCCGGATCAGCGCGCCGAATTCCTCGGCCGGCAAAACCGGCGCTCCGCCCTGCCCCTCCAGGGTGAGGTTCCTCGTATTCAACAATCCGAACAGATCGCCGGTCAACCAGGCCGCCACCGTTCGTCCGGGGGCGCCGGAGGTTTTCATCGCGCGTTCGAAATATTCCGCGGTGGATTTTTCCGCGACGAGGATTTCCGCATCGTAGCGCCCCAGACTGAATTGGGAGACTAACCGATCGCACAGCGCATCCGGAAGTTCGGGGACGGTCCGGCGGACCTGCTCCAGCCACTGGGGGGAAACTTCTAGCGGCGGCAGGTCCGGCTCCGGGAAATACCGGTAATCGTGGGCCTCTTCCTTGCTGCGCTGGCTGTACGTGCGCCCTGCATTTTCATCCCATCCGAGAGTCTCCTGCCGGATCGCTTGTCCCTCGGAAAGCCGCGCGGCCTGCCGCTCGACTTCATATTCCATAGAACGCGTCAGGGCCCGGAATGAGTTCAGATTTTTAATCTCCACCCGAGTTCCCAATTCCGTCGCACCTTTCGGCCGAAGGGAGATGTTCGCCTCAAAGCGAATAACCCCTTTTTCCATGTCTCCGCTGTTTACCTCGAGGTACTGCAACAACCGGCGTAACGCGGTGGCATATGCTTTCACTTCCTCCACCGAATGCATATCCGGTTCGGAGACGATTTCCAGCAGCGGCACGCCGGCGCGGTTTAGATCCACCAGCGAACGGGCCGGCTTTTCTTCGTGGAAAAGCTTTCCGGTATCTTCCTCCAGATGCACCCGCCGGATGCGGACAACGCGCGCCTGCTCACCCGGCAGGATTTTCAGAACGCCTTCCGTGGCCAGCGGCAGTTCATACTGCGAGATCTGATATCCCTTGGGGAGATCCGGGTAAAAATAATTCTTGCGGGCAAACACGCTCACCGGGGCGACTTGGCATTCCAGCGCCAGCGCCACCCGCAAGCCGAGATCCACCGCCCGCCGGTTGATCACCGGCAAGCTTCCGGGCATTCCCAGACAGACCGGGCAGGTGTGCGTGTTCGGCTCGGCGACGGTGGAATCCACAACCGCGCATCCGCAAAACATCTTCGATTGGGTGCGAAGTTCCGCGTGAACTTCCAACCCGACGACCGGTTCCCATTCCATGGATTTACCGCCTCTACGTCCCCTGCCGCCGGAAATATCCCGTTTGGAATTTACCCATGCCGGCGCATGAACCGCTCCATATGCAACAGCGCCTGTTCGATCTTGTCATAGCCCGTCGCGTAGCACATGCGCACAAACCCCGCGCCGCTGGGGCCGAACGCCGATCCAGGAACCACCGCCACGCGTTCCTCAAGCAACAGCGATTCGGAAAATTGCTTGTCGTCCAGACCGCTTTTGGCCACCGACGGAAAAGCATAGAACGCGCCCTGCGGTTCGAAGCAATCCAATCCCAACGAGTTCAACCCGTGCACCAGCAGCTTCCGCCGACGGTCGTATTCGTGGACCATCTCTTTGACGTATCGCTCGCCGTGCAGGATCGCTTCCAGGCCGGCCGTCTGTGACATGGTCGGCGCGGACATGATCGTATATTGGTGAATTTTCCGCATCGCGCCCATCAGTTCTTTCGGCGCCGCGAGGAATCCCAACCGCCAGCCGGTCATCGCGTACCCTTTGGAGAATCCGTTCACCAGGACGGCCCGGTCGCGCATGCCCGGAAGGGAAGGCACGCAGACATGCTCGCGGTGGTAGACCAGGCGCCCATAAATCTCGTCGGAGATGACCAGCAGGTCGTGCGCATTTGCCACCTCCCCCAGGCGGAGAAGGTTTTCCCGCGACATCACCCCGCCGGTCGGGTTGTTGGGATATCCGATCAGAATCGCTTTTGTTTTCGGGGTAATGGCGCGCTCGATTTCTTCCGCCGTCACCTGAAAATTATTCTCTACGAATGTGGGAACCGTCACCGCGGTTCCCCCAGCGAAAAACACTTCCGGAACGTATGCGACAAAACTGGGTTCCGGGACGATGACCTCGTCACCCGGATCAAGGATTGCCGACAGCGCCAGATAGAGCGCTTCCGAGGCGCCCACGGTCACCAGCAGCTCGTCCTCCGGATCGTAGGAAACGTTATACAGATTGTCGAGGAGCCGCGAGATCGCCTCGCGCAATTCGATCGTTCCGGAATTGGAGGTGTAATGCGTATCCCCCTGGCGGAGGGAATTGATCCCCGCCCGCAGGATGGGATCCGGGGTGACAAAATCCGGTTCGCCGATTCCCAGGGAGATGACGTCCTTCATTGTCGCGGCAATATCGAAGAATCTCCGAATGCCGGATGGGGGAACTGATTGAATATGTTTGGCGATAAAATCCCGCATGATTGCCTCAGGAAATGGTCTCCCCTTGCCGATCAACCGAGCGGCTGGATGGTCCAACAATCCGCCGGAGACCGGTAGGCCAGGAGGAATTTTTCCCCCGTGTCGTCCAGAATCTCAAATTGTTTGCCGTCCACCGTTCTGTGCTCGGCGGCGATTAGGCGGACGGTCCGCCATTCTCCCTGCCAGAGAAATCTCCGCGGCTGCTCCGCGTATTCCACGCCCGAATAGCATTCCACGTTCTTTTCCAAGAACGTTCTCCCCAATCAACCCATGCGCATTTCGGAAGAATCCCCGACCAAGAAGGATCCAAACTTACCCAGCAGCCGGGCCTGACAACCGATCAGGGAATCCGAGATGACCATGTGGGAAATCTCGGCCTTTTCGTCGACGATCGTATCCCGTAGGATCGAATTTTCCACGCGGCATCCCGCCGCCAGG
>Ga0187886_1003387_pt1 | contig 11960 bp, 9 predicted proteins | sample June2016WEW_20_1_FD_133001 | JGI IMG/M metagenome (GOLD analysis project Ga0187886, IMG submission 133001) | Peatland microbial communities from SPRUCE experiment site at the Marcell Experimental Forest, Minnesota, USA - June2016WEW_20_150 | ecosystem: Environmental > Terrestrial > Soil >...
AAAATGATAGCTTGCTGATTGCCGTGGATGCGGGGTTTAACATGGGGGTGGTTGGTCTGGTGGCTGCACGCCTTGCGGATGCTTATTATCGTCCCGCTATCGTCGGCTCGCGCGGCGAAGAATTTACCCGGGCGTCCTGTCGCAGCATCCCCGAGTTCAATATCACCCATGCTCTGGATGAGTGTACGCCTTTGCTGGAACGGCATGGTGGGCATGCTATGGCAGCCGGTTTCACTGTTCGCAATGAAAACTTCGAAGAGTTGTCAGGCTGCTTGCATGCTATCGCCCGACGCGAGCTGGGAGAGCGCGACCTTCGTCCTGTGCTTCTGGCGGATATGCAAATCCCTTTGAGAGACCTTCGTCCCAATTTGCTAAAAGATTTGGATATGCTCGAACCAACCGGCCTGGGAAATCCTGAGGCAGTGTTCGTTTCGCGTGATCTGCGCGTGAAATGGCCTAAGAAAATCGGCAACGAAGGACAGCATTTGCGTATGAGCGTCACGGATGGTTATATTACCTATGACGCGGTTGCCTTCCGCCAGGGCCACTGGGCCGATCAGATGCCCGCCAGGGTCGATTTACTGTACGTTTTCGAAACCAACCTTTACCAGGGTCGCGAATCACTACAATTGAACGTGCGCGACATCCGCCCGGCTGAAAATGTTTGAGGCACGCTAAAAGCTTTTGGCGAACCTAATCCACAAAACGGTATTTAAGCAGCGTCCATAAAGCCCAGAAGGCGTCACTCATACGGATTTTCTTCCCCTGGGAATAATCTCTCGGGTTGAAAGTAATTGGGACTTCGAAAATGCGGATATTGCGCTTGAGAATCTTGGCGGTAAATTCAGGCTCAAAATCAAACCGGCGTGAGCGCAGCGGGATATCTTTGACCACCGAGCGCCGGAATACCTTGTAGCCGGTTTCCATATCGCTCAAGATATTGTTATAAAGGATATTGGTGACGAAAGTGAGCATTTTATTAGCGACCATGTTCCAATACAGGATCGGCCGCCGGGCGCCGCCAAGGAAGCGCGAGCCGTAAACCACATCGGCAATGCCTTCTTGCAGCGGTTTGAGCAATGCCGGATAATCACGCGGGTCGTATTCCAGGTCGGCGTCCTGAATGATGACCACGTCACCGGTGGCATTTTGGATTCCGGTGCGTACCGCAGCGCCTTTCCCCTGGTTGGACTGGTGCAGGATGACCCGCGTCGCATCCTTACCGTCCATACCAGCCAGGATTTCGCGGGTGCCATCCCTGGATCCGTCGTCAACGATGACCACTTCATCAACCAAATTGACATCCTTGACCCTCTGGACAATTTCTAGGATGGTGGCGGATTCATTATAAACTGGCATTACGACGGAAATTTTCATGGCCTGATTATATTAGGGTGGCACATTTCATGCAAGGAATTCAATGGAAGTCGAATGAACATGCTATAATTAATGGAGGTACCTGGCATCGGGAAAGTTGATCACAAGACGCAGTTTGATGGCCAAGATAATGAAGGCCAGTTATCAGCAATTGACAGGAGATGATAAATGAGCAATATACCTGCTGCTCGCCCGCCTCTCACCAACGGTGTGCCATCTGCAGTTCCCAGCGGACCTTTTCTTCCACCCCCTATCAGCCGGGTGGAAGAGACCGGTCTAAATCCACTCTGGCTGCAAGATCTGGTTTTGAAAGTAATGTATTTCCAAGGATACCTTACCGGTTTTAAGATAGCTGAAGAAATCGCTTTGCCTTTTTCCGGGATAGTCGATCAGCTCCTGGATGCGCTCAAGCGGGAAAAACTGGTCGAAGTGCGCTCTTCCCAGGTTGGCCTGGGTGAAGGCGCTTACCAATACGCCATTACCGGCGCTGGCATCGCCAGGGCGCGCGAGGCCCTGGAACGCAGCCAGTATGCCGGCGCTGCGCCAATCACCTTAAATGCCTATATAGATGCCTGCCGCAGGCAGGCGCGGGGACGTTTGCAGGTGACTAACCGCGTCATGCGGCAGGTGATTTCTGGCCTAATCTTTTCAGAAAAGACTTTTCATAAGCTGGGGCCCGCAATCAACTCAGGTACTTCAATCTTCATGTACGGCCCTCCAGGCAACGGCAAGACCAGCGTGGCACGGGCGATCGGCAACATGATCCTTTCCCAGAGCATGTACATCCCTTACGCCACCTCCGTGGAAGGGCAGGTGATTAAATTATACGACTCGGTCAACCACCAACTTGCTACTGAAGAAGAGGCCGCTCCAACTGGTACTGGCTCAATGCGTACTGGGGCGCGGCGCGACCCGCGCTGGATCAAAATCCGACGGCCGTTCATCGTGGTTGGTGGTGAGCTGACTCTAGCAGGGCTCGACCTCGTTTTTGATGACGTCCACAAGTATTATGAAGCTCCCTTCCAGGTAAAGGCCAACGGGGGTATTCTATTGATCGACGATTTTGGCCGCCAGCAGGTACGGCCGCGCGATTTGCTCAACCGTTGGATAGTCCCCCTGGAAAACCGTATCGATTATCTATCCCTGCACACCGGCCGCAAGATTGAAGTACCCTTCGATGTGCTGGTTATGTTCTCTACCAACTTGCCGCCGAAAGATCTGGTGGATGAAGCGTTTTTACGTCGCCTCCGCCACAAGATAGAAATTCCAGATCCCAATTACGAGGATTATCGCGAAATTTTCAAAAGCGTCTCAGCTAAAAAGGGCGTGGCTTACAGCGACGATGGGTTGGCTTACCTGCTGCAGGAATGGTATATCAAGCGCAACCGCAAGATGCGCGCTTCGCACCCCCGCGATATCTGCGATCAACTTTTGGACATCGCCCATTACCTTTCGGTCGAGCCAGCCATGACCCGTGAATTACTCGACCAGGCAGCCGAGGCTTATTTCGTCGAGTTATGAGTTGGTTAGAGAAACTGCCTCCCCCGGTTATATTTGCACACCGTGGCGCTTCAGCCTGGGCTCCTGAAAATACCCTGGCGGCCTTCCGCCTCGCAATCGAACACGGCGCGCCGTCGATTGAACTGGATGTAAAGTTGACTGCCGACCGGCAGGTCGTGGTACTCCACGATCAGACGGTAGACCGAACGACCAATGGTCACGGAGACCTGCGCCAATTTTCCCTGGCGGATTTGCGCGAGTTGGATGCTGGTAATCGTTTTTCTGCTCAATACCAGGGCGAAAGAATTCCTACCCTGGCAGAAGTATTTGAGGCGGTTGGCGAGCAGGTTTATATCAATATTGAGCTAACCAACTATGCTTCTACCAGAGACGGACTACCCGAGCAGGTCGCTGAATTGGTACGCAAGTATTCTTTACAGGACCGGGTTATGTTTTCTTCCTTTCACGCTCGTAACCTGGTACGTATCAGCCGCTTGTTCCCCCAAACGCCGGTAGGACTGCTGGCGTTGGAAGGGCGGGCTGGTAGGCTGGCGCGCGGCCTGGTAGGCCGTTGGGTAAGCCCGGCATTTATCCATCCTTACTTTCAAGATGTGAACGAGCGGTTCATGCGCCGTCAGAAGCGTCTACAACGGCGGGTACACGTTTGGACCGTCGACGATCCCCATGAAATGCTCCACCTGGCTTCACTGGGCGTGCATGGCATCTTTACCGACGATCCACGACTGGCTTTGCGCATCTTGAACCAGGGTTGAGTGGTCTACACCGCTAAATTTGAGCCTCCCGGTTTTTCCTTTAACCTGTATAATCAGGTAAATTCACCCAAAGGTTTTTTGAGTCTCCGTGCGTCGAAGCGTAAGGATTTTCTGGAATCTCCTATTGGTCTTGGCGATCTGGCTGACCGCCCTGTTCCCCGCGGCGGGTGTCCAGGCATCCTATTCCAGCCAGTCGTCCGAACAAACGGCTAAAGAGATTCTCGATCTGATGACGCCCGAGGAACGCGTCGGCCAGCTTTTTTTGATCACGTTTAAGGGCCGCGATGTCTCAGATACTTCGCCCATCTATGATTTAATCATCAATAAACATGTTGGTGGGGTGGTTCTACAGGCAGCGAACGATAATTTTACCGGGCCAGACAGCACTGCCAGTGATGCGCTTAGCCTGACCAATCAGCTCCAACAGAATGTATGGGATGGCGGGCAGAAGGGGGTGAAAGACCCAGTCAGCGGGAATGTCATCATCCCACAGTATGTGCCTTTACTGATCGGCATTTCTCAAGAAGGCGACGAGTACCCTTACGACGAAATAATCAACAATTTGACGCCTTTACCGAATCTGATGGCGATAGGCGCCACCTGGCAGCCAGACCTGGCGCAGAGAGTTGGGAACGTGCTGGGGCAGGAACTCTCGGCGCTGGGGGTCAATCTGTTATTGGGGCCTTCGTTGGATGTGTTGGATGTGTTGCATACCGAAGGCGGTGAAGATCTGGGCACGCGTACATTCAGCGGTGATCCCTATTGGGTAGGGGTGATGGGCGATGCCTATATCACAGGAGTTCACCAGGGCAGCAGCACCCGGCTGGCAGTAATCGCCAAGCATTTCCCCGGCCGCGGTGGTTCCGATCGTCCGCCGGAAGAGGAAGTTGCTACTGTGCGTAAATCACTTGAGCAGCTCAAGCAGATCGAGCTGGCGCCATTTTTCTCGGTGACCGGAAATGCACCGACAGCGGATGCTACGACAGATGGCCTGCTGGTGTCCCACATCCGTTATCAAGGTTTTCAAGGCAACATTCGCGCCACGACACGGCCGGTCAGCTTCGATCCGGCTGCTTTGCAGCAAATCCTTAGCCTGACGCCTTTCGCTTCCTGGCGAGGGAATGGTGGTGTGATGGTCAGTGACGACCTGGGCAGCAAGGCAGTGCGTGATTTTTACGACCCGACTGGGCAGTCTTTTGATGCCCGCCAGGTAGCGCTGGATGCATTCCTGGCAGGTAATGACCTGCTCTACGTCAATAATTTTATCGCTACCGGCGACCCCGATTCCTACACGACTATTTCCCGCACCCTTGATTACTTTGCCCAGAAATACCGTAAAGACCCCGCCTTTGCCCAACGGGTGGATTTATCCGTCCAGCGCCTGCTCCAGCTCAAGCTGAGGCTTTATCCAACTTTCAACCTTGAAACTGTACTGACCCCCACTACTGCCCTGGATCAGATTGGCAAATCTGACCAGGTCTCTATCGATGTCGCCCATCAGGCAGCTACCTTGCTCAGTCCCTCCGCTTCGGAACTGAGGGATATCCTGCCTCGCCCACCTGGCCTTTCTGACCGGATTGTGATCCTCACCGATGTTCGCACCGGAAAGCAGTGCAGCACATGTCCTGACCAGGCGGCTTTGCCAATCGATGCCCTTCAGAAATCCATATTAAAATTTTATGGACCACGGGCGGGAGGACAGGTCAACCAGACGAAGATATCATCCTATTCTTTCAGCGATCTGCTTTTATGGCTCAATACCAGCCCTCCAGATAAGACCACGGCTATTGACGGCGATATTAACCTGGCCGATTGGATTATCTTCAGTTTTCTAAATGTCCAGCCTGACCAGCCTGACACATTGGCGCTGCGCCGCTTTCTTTCCGAAAAATCGAGTCTGCTGCGTAGTAAGAAGGTGATCGCCTTTGCTTTCAACGCCCCTTATTATTTGGATGCGACAGATGTTTCGAAATTGACCGCTTATTACGCCTTGTACAGCAAAATTCCCGCCTTTGTAGATATGGCGGCGCGCATCTTATTCCAAGAAATTAACCCCACCGGTTCTTTACCGGTATCGGTTCCCGGCCTGGGCTATGACCTGATTCAGGCTACGTCACCCGATCCTACCCAGGTGATCCCCCTGTACCTGGATTTACCGGAAATAGCCACCCCAACCCCTACGGTTGCTCCCCATAATTCACCCACTCCTGGCCCTTCGCCAACTGCGACACCGACGGCCGTGCCAAAATTCAAGGTGGGGGATACGCTTCCGCTGCGTACCGGCGAAATCTACGACCAAAATCATAACCAGGTGCCGGATGGGACAGTAGTGAGGTTCATGGAGACGATAAGCGGGGTGGGTGGGGGAACTGTCCAGGAAATTGATACCACCACGACCCAAGGCATTGCGCATGCATCGTTCAGGATCCAAAGCGCCGGACTGCTCGAGTTTCAGGTAACCAGCGATCCGGCCAAGACTTCTGCTTTAATTCGCCTGGATGTTTCCGCTGGTGAAGCAGCCGCCATTACGGCAATTGCCCCTCCCACGCTAAGCCCGACAGCTACAGCTACTGAAACACCTTCGGCGACGCCTACCGTAACCATGACACCCACCCCGATACCGCCGCTCCCACCCCCACCTGTACCCGGGATGGGGGACTGGCTGCTGGCGGTGCTAGTAAGCTGGGCAGGCGCGGCGATAGTATTCTACTTCGGCCGCAAGAGGTTCTCGCTCCGCTGGGGAGTGCGCTGGGGTTTATCCTCCCTGACTGGAGGGCTGGTGGCATATACTTACCTGGCGGTCAAGATGCCGGGAAGCAGTGCTTATTACGAAAAGGCTGGCGTATATGGGGTGATGATTGTATCCCTGGTGGGCATCCTCACTGGATGGGGCCTGGGCTGGTTATGGAAACAGCGCACAGGAAAGCACTCTCATCCTCAGACCGCGGGAAAACCACCTAGCGCATCAACGTAAAGAACAGACTGAACAGGGTTAATGCAACTACGACACCTAGCAACACCCTTTCCTGAGATGAGCGGAAAACATCGCGCAATGTCAATGGGCGTGAGCTGCTGGCAGGGCGAGCCACAACTGGGGTATCCCCTAACAGGCTCTGGCGTAAGCGTTCGACGCTTTCAGGCCGTTCATCCGGATGAAGGCTCATCGCCCACAGAATAGCGCGCTCGGTGCGCGGGGTGATGTCTGGGTTGATCTGGCGCGGTGTCACCAGTTCATCCGGATGGAGGAAGCGATCTCGGGCGTCTATGGGGGCAGTATTGGTTAGTAGATGGTAGAGGGTGGCCCCAAAAGAATAAATGTCGGAGCGTCCATCAGTATGGCCGCTGTCCCCGCCGTACTGTTCCAGAGGGGTGTACAGGGCAGTACCCTGGCCTTGCAGGATGGTGATAGTCACTTCTCCGGAGGCGAGCAATTTTACCAGGCCAAAATCAACCAGCTTGACAACGCCACTCGGGGTAAGTTTGAGGTTGCTGGGTTTAATATCCCGGTGGAGAATGGGTGGGTCCTGACCATGGAGATAGATCAAGGCATCTGAGATCTGACCGGCCCAGTTCAGCACATCGTCCTCGGGAAGGAACAAGTTTAACTGGCGCGCCTCGATCATCAATGTGCGCAAGTCTTTGCCGGGAACGAAATCCATCACTAAGTAATCCCGGCTGCCGACTGAGAAGAAATCGGAGACCTTGGGCAAGTTCGGGTGATCCAGTCGCGCCAATACCGTAGCTTCGCGCAAGAACTGATCGCGCGCTTCTTTTAACAACTGGGCAGGCAAGGTGCGGTCGTGCTCGACTTCTTTCAAAGCACATTGGCGACCTTCAAGACGGAGATCATCCGCCAGGTAAATGCTACCCATCCCCCCCTGGCCAATTATGCGGCGGATACGGTAGCGGCTTCGAAGCACCTCACCGGGTTTCAGAGGAACTGGCATAAGGCAACTTCCTTATCAAACGTGTAGCTATGTTTCCTTACCTTCAGGTGAATTTCGGCGTTTCACCTGCCGGAAACTTAGCTTCCTCCACACAAGAAAACATTTTTCTGATATATTATACCTCGATGGACGTAATTTGTTTTAGAGGCATGTACGAGTCTTCCGGATTTGATAGCAGCCGCGGTCATCAGGGGAGATAAGAAAATGGGAAACGACAGCAGCTCGGATTTACCTGTTTTGATCGGACAAACCGGCATTTTGAATGGTTTACGCTGGTTGATTAATGGTGAACTGACCATTGGGCGAGATACAGATTGTGGAGTGGTCATTGCCGACCGCCAGGTATCCCGCTATCACGCTCGCCTGACTTCTAGCCTGAAGGGGCTGCTTCTGGAAGACCTGGGCAGTAAAAACGGCACTTATCTCAACGGCAAACTGGTTTCTGAACCGGCCTACCTGCAGGATGGCGATATCATCGCCGTGGCTCTGGTACAGAATTTTGTTTTCCTCAGTTCGGATGCCACCATGCCTATGGAGTCGCTGCTGCCAGTTGCTAATAGCCGCACCGGCCGGTTACGCCTGGACGCTCGCTCCCGCCGTGTGTGGATTGGTCAGCAAGAAATCCTGCCGCCGCTCTCCGCTCCGCAGTTCCGCTTGCTGCAGATTCTATACGACCAGCAGGGTAAGGTAGTCGCTCGCCAGGATCTGATCACTGTCGTGTGGGGTGAGGAAGAAGCGGTAGGGATTTCCGAACAGGCGATGGATGCCCTGGTACGGCGGTTGAGAGACCGACTGTCACAGCTCGATCCGAAACACCCCTATGTAATTACTGTACGCGGTCATGGTCTGCGCCTGGATAACCCCGAAGATTGAGCAGCCTAAGGGCTGCCTTGATAGTATTGGCGGCCAGGTCCAGTGAAGCGCTGGACAGCCACTCTGGCAGATTGCCGCCCCAGCGTTCGGGATGGGCTGAAATACATATCTGCTCGAAGCGCTTTTCTCGAATAGCGGCGATCAGGTCGCCAGTCGATCGGATACCGGACGGGGTTTGTTCCTCAGCCACCCGGTCGCGCAGGTTGAAAAGGTTGTCGGCCCAAGAGCGTCCTGCATCCGTCAGATAAGCCAGGCGGTGGTAATCGATGGAAAGATATGCCTCGCCAGCCAGGCCGAACTGCCGGAAATCGTAGCGCTTCCAGAGGTCGCGGTTGTCGTAAGGCGAAAGCGGGTTGCCGTGCATACTGATCGTTTGGATGGGGCAGACCTGGCGCAGGCGGGCCAGCTCCTTTTCAAACAAATCGATAGCGGCCGGGTAGTTTCCCCGCCTTTTCGAAAGCGTCTCGTAGTGATAGCCGATTTCGTGGCCCATCCGAGAAATTTCCCGAAGGGTGTTTGGGCGAAAGACACTGCGGTTAGTCCGGAAATAATAAGTGGAACAAATCCCAGCGCGCTGTTCCAGGCGCGCCATATTTAGAGCGCGCCCGGGAAAACGGTCGACATCGTGCCGCAGCACGGCAATGCGAGCCTGCTTGGTAACATCCACCAGGTATTGAACCACCGTCATCACCTGGTAACCGGATTCCCGTAAAGCCAGGCAAATGGTGCGGTATTGGTCTAGGGTAAAGTCTTGGGGCATGTTTAATCCGTCAAGCGAAAACGGGCGCTGGCGATCCCGTGCTTGTGGTTCGTGGAGCGCGTGTTGCGCATCCATAAGGTACGCAGCAGTTGAAACAAACCACCGATGATTCCCAGCGGGATGAGATTGACCAGCCAGCGTGAAAATTTCCAACTGCAGACCCAGAAGGCCAGCACCTGGGCTAATTCCTCTAATTGGCGGAAAAAGGAGGCGCTTTCAAGGGTATACCCGAAAGAAGGCACCGGCGACTTTTGCCATTGGCGGTACTTGATGCGCAGGAATGCTCCAGTCTTCTTCAAGTCCAGGCCATGAGAATGCATGTTGACGGCAGCATCCTCGCTGATTGGGTAAAGCTCGATCTGCTTTTTGGATTCCATTTCTCGAAGCAGACCGGCGCCCAGGGGCGTGCGTCCAAGAATAACAGACCAGCCTTTACCACGTTCTTCGTAAACCGGTGCCCAGCCGTCACCCACGGAAAGGTCGGCAAATTCGTTTGTCAGGTCGGTGCACAGCAGGCAGCGGCGCATGATGTAAAAAGGGATCAGGTAGTTGGCGTAGAATTTTTTGATCGAAAAAATGCGCCCATCCTGGAGCTTGATTTCCATTTTCCCTGGCCACTCGCCGGCGCGATATTTCAAAGAAGTCACCTGGTCGAGATTGCGTACGCCATTTCGCGCCAGGTAGCTGCGCACCGAATCGAAGTGCAGGATATTGCCGCAATATAGTCCGATCACATATTTGATTTTGCGCGCCGCCGGGTGCCTGGCCTTCTGCAATTTTCGCAGCGAGTGGATCTGGCAGGGCAGGCCCACGTAGGCATAATGGCCTTCCAGGTTGATCAAACGGTGTAGGATTGTGTTGACCGGGCTGATCGAATATTTCGACTGGGCCGCTCGCAATACACTGACCCGGTCAGTCAGCACCTGCGGGACGGCACGGTAGGGTTGGTGAACGTCATCGGTCAATGAAACGATTCCATTTACCAGCTTGTTTTCCAGCAGGTAGAGAGATATCGCGCTGACGATGCCTCCACTGCCGGCCCCGCGGCGCACCTCCGGGTCGGTTGAAAAACCGACGAAGGCTTCCTGGAAGTTGCCCAGCAGATAGTTGTCGGGTTGCTTGCCGAAAACCTGCTGGTTCAGCGCTGGCCACAGCACTTCTTTACCCGAACAGCCGGTGTAACACAGGCCGCAGCTCGTGCACGCGCCGAATTGTTCCGGCAGACACGTTCCCAAAGGATCGGCAAACTGGATGCACCGCACCTTGCATACCCCTACGCAGCTTCCGCAGCGCGTGCACAAACCGGCATCGATTACATCGCGCTTGAGGTCCAGGAAACTCTTTTTGATCAACTGGCTACCTCGCACACGTAGAATTGGCGGATGCCCATTTCGGCTAGAAAAGTGCCTTGCACATGGCTTTCCAGCCACTGGTTGCCTTTTCCACGCAGGAAGGTCGGGCCAGCCGGGATCAGTACCGTACCGCGGTGTAATAACAAACGGAAACCGCACTGTCTGAGTAACTGCTTCACTTCTCCTGAGGGCAGAAAGCGGTGCGGGCCCTCGCCGTGGTTGACCTTCAGACCGTCGACCAGGGCAGTCATCCATTCGGCGTAAGCCGGCGGCAGGCTCATCACCAGGCGCCCACCCGGCTTGATTACGCGGCGGATTTCCAGCAGGAATTGGGCTGGGATAGGCACATGTTCGAGCGTTTCCAGTGAGATGACCCGATCGAAGTAAGCGCTGGGGAAAGGTAGAGCCGTCATCCAGCCTTCGGCAAAACTGCGCTGAGGGTATTTCTGCCTGGCCAGGCGGATCATTTCTTCAGAGGGTTCCAGGCCGGTGTATTCGATTTCCGGACAGGTTTCAAAAAGGTAGCGGCTGGCATTGCCGGTACGCGACCAAACGTCCAGCACGCGCATGCCGGAGGCTAATTGGATATGTTTCATCGCTTCAACGAAGCGTTGGAAGTGGGTGGTATCGTAGGCTTTATTCCAGCCATCGTACACCATCGCCACTTTGTTCCAATGCGCCCGCACGGATTCGATGGTAAATTCCCCGCGTTGGAAGATGCTCATCGGTTTTTCCGATCATTGTTGTAGTCCATGTCCATCCATACGGCGAAGATGAACGACTGGAAGGTGATCAACAGGGTGAAAACGATGATAATTAGACTCAGCTCAGGGGCGGCGCCTAACTGTTTCCACAGCACGAAAAAGCGGATGGTGAAAGGGATGAAGACAAAAATAATATTAAAAAAGCCAAACAGGTACAGAAGCACCAGCGGGTTAAAATCTTTAACCAGGTAACGCCACCACAGGCGGCGAAAGAACAGGCGCATGAGCAGGCCGCTCACACGCGGGATATATTTCCATAGTATGATCTTGCTTTTTTCCATGCCGTACACCGGGCGGACTTCGGCATCAGTCACTCGAAAGTCCTGGATGTTGAGCATGGTAAGGATGTCAGCATTGTAACCGTAGCCGGTAGTCATGTTCTGGAAAGGGATTTGGGCCAGAACGCTGTTCTTTATTATTGTATATCCGCATTGCGGGTCCATCAGGCGGTAGTAGCCTGTGGCAAACTTGGTCAGAATGGTCAATACGGCATTACCGAGAAAGCGGTAAAGGGGCATCTCGCGGTAGTCGGCATGCAGCAGGCGGTTACCTTTGACGTAATCGTAGCCCTGTTCGACCAGTTGATCGAGCAGAACCGGCAGGTCGTCCGGATG
>Ga0187886_1003390_pt1 | contig 11953 bp, 11 predicted proteins | sample June2016WEW_20_1_FD_133001 | JGI IMG/M metagenome (GOLD analysis project Ga0187886, IMG submission 133001) | Peatland microbial communities from SPRUCE experiment site at the Marcell Experimental Forest, Minnesota, USA - June2016WEW_20_150 | ecosystem: Environmental > Terrestrial > Soil >...
TCTTCTATCATAGTTATTCACCACCTTCATTCTCAGCGAAGCACAAGCATAGTCAACTAGCATTAAACTTTGTGAATACGAAATATTCATCAAGAATGAAGATTTCAAGCCAGCTATCCCACGGCAGTTAACAAGAAGGCAAATCCCACGAGGAGTTAACAGAACCTAGGTAACTTGACTTAACAGTACTTTCTAGCGCGCGCAGTATCTTTTTGTAGAAAATCTTCTAGCGCGTGTGCTTTTTAGGGAATAGCCTTGGGTTTCGTCTTAGAAGTGACTGCGATTTCACTGAGTTCTTCGACGGTAAAATCGATTTTTCGATTGTTCTCCCGGCGTCTCTTTTCTTCCGCCATTTTTTCAAAGCGCTTCATGTTATTACACATGTTTGATACCTCGCAGTGCTTCATTTTTCTTGATGATTGCAGGCGGTTTAAGTCGCTTGTTAATAGAGAATCTGAATCCACAATACACGCGAGCAAATCTTTCAACACGGTTTAATTCAACAACTTATCGATCGCGCGCGCTCCAGAGTTGCTGCCAGTTACAATACAGACCTTGCCTTTCATTTCGCTCATTTTCGTTCCTCGCGACTAGCACACACAGACGTAGAATAGACAACGCCAGCCGCTCAAATGTCTATGCTTTGTCGGGGCGCGCGCGTCAGAATGACATCGGGTCGTCCATCTTCTAATATAGGGCTTGGATAGGCACCGTTTTCAGAATCAAAACCCTTTCGACTTAACATGAATATCATACTCAACCAGTGTGCGCTGCAATTCCTCAAAGCACGCGTGCTTGCTGCGCAAGTCATAAAAGCATAGTAGCCCGCTTTAAAATCGTTCAAACTCTGGGTGCTAAGCGCAATTGCACGACTTGAAAGCTGACTCAGGCTCGGCTAAGGGTTCTCGTAGCAGACTGTTTTTGCCAGCATTAGCTGCTGCCAGTTTCTCCTCAGGCCCAATAACAGTGTTGGCAGCTCTTCTTCTCGTTGACATAGGCAACACCTTCAATACTACGGTCGGCGTCGCAAGCCAGATCAATACGGCATACGCGATTGCTGCAGTCGTTTTTGCGCTGTTAACGAGCCTCTTAAGCGTCAAATTTGAACACAAGTCACTTCTCCTCGCAGGCGTGCTGTTGATGACAGTCTCTGTTTTAGGCTGCTACTTTGCACAGGGCTTCACTGTGTTACTCGTATTTTACTCAATAAGTGGCGCGGGATACGCTATAGTTAACCCTATGGCCTTCGCTTTAATTGGAGACCAATTACACTTGGAAAAGAGAGCCGGGGCAATAGGATGGGTAGTTGCGGGCGGAGCACTGGTCTACGTTGTAGGTGCGCCAATCATCGCGTTTATGTCAGGGTTCGGAGGTTGGCGTTTTCCCCTTTCAGCCTTTGTCCTGCCTGTCTTGCTCATAAGCCTTTTAATTTGCTTCGTCGGGCTTCCTTCCGCCTCCAGAAACCGCGACATCTCCGCGGACACGGCAACCTCATCGAATTTCAAAGAGATACTCCAAAATAAGTCCGCTCTTGCCTGCCTGATCGGCGACACACTTCGTTCAGCAGCTTTTGTGGCAATCGTGCTCTACGCAACGTCATTCTTCAGACAGAAATTCCTGCTTTCCACAGGCAACGCGTCATTAGTATTGCTAGGCGGCGCATCATTCTACGTCTTCGGCAGCCTGAGCGCCGGCAAATTCATAAGCAAATTGGGAAGGAAATCCTCAACAGCTCTGACAGCGCTCCTGTCAGGGGCCTTCACTATCTCATATGTTCTCGCCTCAAACATCTGGATCTCAATGGCGCTAATGCTGGTTGCCAGCTGGTTCTTCGGCATGGTCGCCTCCTCAGCTAACAGCTTAACCCTTGAACAAAGCCCCAAACATAGAGGAACAATGATGTCGATAGACACTGCACTCATCAACGCTGGATCAGCCATAGGAAGCACCATAGGAGGACTGGCACTACTCTACCTCAACTACGAAGGCTTAGGAAGTGTTCTCGGAGCCGTGGGCATCGTTGCGGCAGTAGTCTTCTTTCTTCTAACAAGAGACCCAACTACCAAGCCGTAGTAGCACCTCTCCAGTTTGCCTGTATTGTGTGTAGCGCGCGCGAATAGACAAACGCCCGGAAAGCAATAATAGAAGAATGAACTAGAAGATTCTTCTATTTCTTTCGATCTTGCGAAAACACTAAAGCTGAACCCGATAATTGTCTTTTTGTAAGACAGGCAGATCCTGTTTCACAGGGTTTCATGGGAATGTAAAGAAACGCTGGCTCGATTGGAAGGAGTTTGAAAGTGTGTTCAGTTCAGGAGGATGTTGATTTGGGAGCAGTGGACGTTGTGGTTGGAGTCGTTTTTTGTGGAGGTAGATTTTTTGCTGAGAAAAGGAAGGCAGATGAGAAGATCGATCAAGGGATTGTCTGTCTGCCTGGGGGCCACGTTGAGCCGAAGGAAACTAGGGACGGCGCGTTGATGAGAGAGATGAAGGAAGAACTTGGCATTGAAGTCAAGAAGCTAAGATTTATCAAGAGAAGTTCTTGGGTCGCTAGCAATGGAGAAAGACAGGACATCTACTACTATCTTGTTCTTGAATACAGAGGCAAACCTGTTTGCAGGGAGGTAGAAGAGATATTGTGGATCGAAAATGTGGATGAGCTGGATGTCGAAATTGACAGACAGGCTGTGAAAGAGGGCAGGGCGTTGTTACGTGTATGTGATGGTTCCGCGGGCAAAGTCCTAGGTGGGAAGACATTTTGAATCATGAAGGCAATATTGCGATAGTTGAGCTTGCGAAGAAGGATGCATACCTAAGAGAGATTGGTTCCAAATACTCTTCATCCTACTATTATGAAGTGTCAGTTTTTCCCGAACCTGGGTCTTGGAGAGTGGAGTTGACTCATAAAACATTTGAAAGCAGGCTGGACAAGAACTATCATGGAAAGCTTTTCGAGGATCATGTTGACGAACCAAGAGTTTTTTCAGCAGTGTTAAGCGACAAGCAGGTGGGTTGGATTGAGCTAGGTTATGACAGATGGAACAACAGGATGCGAGTCTGGGAGTTTCTCGTAGAAGAGGAGTTCCGGAGACAAGGAATAGGAACATTGTTGATAAAACATGCCGTCAAAATCGCAACAGACAAAGGAGCAAGAATGCTCGTGCTCGAGACCCAAACCAACAATGCCACTGCGATAGAATTCTATCTGAACTTTGGTTTTCAGCTGATCGGTTTTGACCTTGCAGCATATTCGAATGAAGACATTAGTAAGAAAGAAGTTAGACTTGAACTGGGTCTGAAGCTATAATAAGCGCGCAAGTTGTGCACACTTGTCTCTTGTGAGCCATACCGCGGCGAGCGCGCTGTTGCGCGCGAAGTTATTGACGGTCCAGTACTGACTAAATAGGGCTATTATTAGTAAAACATATAAGTGAGACCGCGCTAGTCTGTATAGATAGGGGAGTTTAATGATTCTGGGTGTGAAGTTGGACCCAAACAGCTATAAAAAGATCAAAGAGTTCGTTGAAAATGGCAAATATGAATCTATTGAGAGTTTTGTCGAGATAGCGGTACTCAACCAGATCCTGCTTGAGAGCAACGGAGTTGCAGGCTTCGTGAACAAAGAATCAAGAATCACATCCAAAGATGAAGTCGCACCTAAACCGAGCCAGAGCAAGCAGGCAGGGGTACAACAATCTGTTCAATACCTAGCGTGCCCAAAAGATATTCAACCACCCGTCTTGCCAGCTTTACCTTTGACTGATGAAATAAGAGGTTTCCCCATTTGGGGCCAGGTAAATAGACTTGCCCCGGCAAAAATGGTCCTCCGAATGCTTGCCAACCAAGTTCTTCTTCTTGGAATCGATCGCGTAGATCTAAAACGGTTCAGTGCAGATATGGCAGAAACGGCAACTTTGACACGGACATATATAGAAAAGAAAGATAAAAAGGAAAGAATCCGAGGAGAAGAGCTCTATATCGCTCTGGCAAAGAAGGATCCCGGAAGTCAGCAGAGGTTCATCAATTTCTACATTGGCAGGTTACCCAGTGGAAAATGGACCGATGGCATTCTCACAGGACTTGGACTGGCTAGAATTGAACAAGCCGAAGACAGTTCTGTAGTCATAGGCCTAACCGAGGCGGGTCGCAAGTTCGCGTGCTTGCCTTCACCTTTGATTGATGAGTTCTTGCTACAGGAGAAAGAGATTGAAGACCCTTTCTCATCTGACGAAGTTGAATTTCTACTGGACCATTTGAAAGTCAATAGGCCTGCGGAGTTTGAGTACTTGGTGTCTGTGCTGAAATTCATAAAAGAAGGAACGGTTACGCCAACTTCTCTGCGTCTAAGAGTTGGGAAGTTTCTACGGGATAAGCATCCCGCAACCAAGATTTCTGAAAAATTCGCCAACACGATGCTGGTCGGTCTGATGGGCAGACTTGTAGAAATGCGTCTAGTAGGAATTGAGAAGGACGCTCAGAAATCGAAATACTCGGTCACAGTCGCTGCCGAGACCCTACTGAGTCGTGAGGCGAAAGCATGAGCAACCTGAGAGAAATGGAGTCGGAAGCATTCAGTAAATGGTTTTCATCACAAAAAACGTATAGTTCATTATCTGCAATGGAAAGAGCTCTAAACATTACAAAAGGTTACCTTCACTTGATAAAGGACGGCTCGCGCCGAGCTGCAGATCCTGAACTTAGGCAGAAACTTAAAGAGGCAACTAGATTGAAGGAATTTGAGCCTCTTAAAAACACGTCAGAAACCTCAGTCGCCAGGGTGATGAATCCAAAGGAAACTCTTGCGTACGCTCCTGACATACAACAAGAGAGGCGCGTGCCTGAGGATCTCCCAACGCTTTTAGAATCAGCTATCAAGAAACTAGGATTGACCCTGGACGCCTGCTCAAAGAAATATGGAATAAAAGTTGACTCATTGAAGAAATACAAAAGTGGGACTAGAAAACCAGCGTCTGAGGAAAGCATAGCAGCCGTTCTAAACATCCTGAACGATGCTCAACAGATCGCCTCAGAGGAAAAACCTCGTGCAAACGTCAAAATCCTTGAACAGCCTACCGATACCAGGATCCTGATCAAAGAAGTCAAGGGACTCAGAGAAAAAGTTGATCAAATCGACACTAAGCTAGCTGAAGCAAGAATATATCAAGAGATGGCAAGAAGGCCCACGTCGACTAATGCTGAGGATAGAGCGAGAACAGTCATGCGGTTATTACTGTCGCTATCCAGAGAATTGGAATTCTTCAAAAGCTGCACAGAGGACGAGCGGAAGATTTTCAAAAGGATAGTTCCAGGACAAGATGTAGGATACATAACGACACTTCTCAGAGCATTGTACGATGAGGACAAGTTTCAAAGATGGCTTCTCTTTTCAACTTACACAATGAAAGGAAAAGAGAACGGTGAGTAGATGTCCAGCGAAACTGGCTCTGAAGAAAGAATTCCATTTAGCGCATCAGACGAGTGGGATCTAATAAGAATCATAGCCCAACAACTTTCTTCACGTGATCCTCGTGTCCAAGTTAAAGAGCTTGTAGACAACGCATTAGACGCATTTTCAAGAGTGCAATATTCACCGTCCGATGGAAAACAAGTGAGCGTTATCATACGAAAGAAAGACCGGCATGATCCGCATATCAAGGTATTTGATAACGGGCCAGGATGGGAACCTCACAGGGATGCCGTTAATCAAACGCAAGGCATGCCTGACTTTGAATACACAGTCAAACATATTGGTGACTCGATCAAAAAGAAGTTTGCAGAGTTCCGAAAAGCCAGTGATGAAGGTAGGGCGGTAGGGCAGTATGCAATAGGACTATTCAGCTTTTGGGCGCTTGGAGGGCGACTCACAGTACACAGTAGGTCACTACTTGAGAACGGGAAAATTGGTCCATGTTCAACGATGACATGGCTCAAAGAAGTGAAAGATGCGACGATAAAACATAATGTGGAACCACCGCCAGAGTTGTCAAAAAGGGCAGGGTCCATAATAGTGGTTGATCAGTTGCAGAAAGCACAAATGAACTTGATTACAGGTAACATCTTAGCCACTTATCTCAGTCGTGCCTGCAGAACTGTCTTAATGAAAAACGCTGATATTGAATTAGTCATCGACGATCATGGAAAAAAGTTCTTTGTCAAACCCAAAAAATACGAAGGCACAAAGTTTCGAACCGTAAAAGTCGAGACAGAAGGCGGTCATGGCTACATATCGATGGAGATCTTTGCAAATCCACCCGTTGAATCGCTTGATGAATTCCAAGTTCCAGTGTTCTGCAAAGGCGCTAAGGTCTACAACGATATCACCGAAATCCCAGAATTGAACATCTACCCTTGGAACGCTAGGAAAATCTACGGCGAAATCAATTATCCTTTTGGGAGTTTGTCTCCTTCGAGAACAGCGTTTGTCAACGACGAATGGTTAGGCGCTTTCATTCAGGCTATGCTGCGTGTCACGAGGCAACTTGGCGAACTCGTGGATAGACTCGAAGCATGGAAAAAGGCAAAACAGAGAAGTAGATTCAATCAGGTCTTCAAGGAGACATGGCAAGAAATATTCAAGAATCTACCTGAAGAATGGATGAGAAAAGGCACTGGGCCAAAGCCTCCTTTAATAACAACGCCTCCGGTGGAAGTTGGCCCAATGTATAGAGTGGAGGTATCACCAGAAGACTCGAAAGTTGCCTCTGGGACAGTAGAAGCATTCACTGCAAGACCTTATGACATAAATGGCAACATAGTAAGGGACTCGTCTCTGCTCTACTATTGGAAACTTGACGAGAAGCATTTAGGTCGATTGGCGGATGACATGAAGAAGACTTCCCATTTTCAAGCTGCCTATAGAGAAGGAATAACGACGTTGACTGTTACGGTGCTTCAGTTCGTACAACATGGAGACGAAGAAAGAACTATCAAGAAAACGGCTGCAACAAACATTTGGGTTGTTAAAGAACTGCCCCCTACACAACCCCCTGCGCCACCATCAGGAGATCGGCCTCCGAACCCTGAAGAAAAGGATCTAGGAGAAGACGGTCCTCATTCAAAATATGACCCGGACATGAAGATTGTCTATATTCATGATCGTCACAAGGATTATATCAAGGCTCGTGAACAAAGTGAAGAGACTCTTTACCGTTACTTCAACTATTGTTTTGCAAAAGAGATAGCTGTAGATAGGTGGAAGAATCTAGATCCACATGAACTGAGTGAAAAGATCACCGAGCTTGTGTCTATCTCTGATCGCACATTTGACTGGAAAGAACTCGCCAAAAAACCTAAAGGGCGTCATCCAAAAGAGGAAGAAAGCGCCAAAATTAATGACTAGCGAGTTATGCACTGATCTGATTTTAGCGCGCTTTCATGCTAAGAATTCTCCAAGCAGACACCAGAGAAACCATCTTGGACTTTTCAAAGCGCACCTTTTGAGACGCGTGCGCTACGTCTGAATCACATTTCAAACGACAGAAAGCTTGTCAGGCGACTATGATGGACCCGCGACTTAAGAAAGTATGCGACATGGAAGAGGATGAGCTTCCCTACGGCACACGCAGGTGATTGCAGGCGGTTGCTAAGGTCTTACGGACATGGCCATTACATTGTAAATTGACGTGACGGTGGTCGGAAGTTTCGAGTCCAGGGTTTCGAGATGTGTTTTGGACTTTCTTTCCCACTCATTGATTTCTTCAATCATCGTTGAAAGCACTTTCGCGTAACTGTGCGTTCTGAACACGTGGTCCCATTCGGCATTATCGACCGGAAGGGCGATTTCCGGGAGTACTGCGAAGAGAATCTTGCTTGCTCCGACTCGGCCTACGTCGCTGCCATTTATCGTGGTCCATTCTAGCTTGTCGAAGAGCTCAGATGCCTTCACCACTACAGAATCCATTGATTTTTGAGGCAATTCAAGAATTGCTCGGCTCCTGTCATGTATGTTGTTTTCGATTATTACTTTCTTGAGGTCCCCCAATCCGTCTTTGACTTGCATCCAACATTTGTCAAGTACATGTTTTGGGTCTATTATGGCGTTCTTCTTGACTCTTATCCCATGGAGTGGACCTCTTCGGGTCATGCCGAATGAAGGCAAAAGAGTTGCGATATTCAATCTGAATATATGTTCATCCAGACTGACAGATCCAGCAATTATGTTCTTAACAACCTCGTCATAGCTTTCCGAAAAATCGGAAATCTCGTGCTGGATGTCGTGTATCGCTTTTGGGTTTCCACTGTCATCGAAAAGGATATGGAACGGTCTAAGCGGTTGCACAAGGCCAGAGTCGACTATTTCCCTACCGCAGTAAGGGCAATTCAAGGAAAACGCCTTGTCCTTACAGTTGGCGACTTCGTCTTTAAAACTTGTTGATGACTTCGGCGCAAGCCTTAAACAAGCGCACTCGCATCTCTCACTCTTTGCGCGGTTAGGGTGATTTTGCCACTAGCTTGCGCAAATCATTTGGGTGAAAAATTGGAGCAGAATTCAATTTTGACTACGTTGCCATATTTGCATGGACAACTGCAGTCCTCAACCTTTCCAAAATTCTTGCAGTCTTTCAGGCATATGCAGTCAGCAGGGCAGAAAACCCCTCCACGTTCAATACTTGTGCTCGTACCCTGTCTTTGAATGGAATTCAGCTCCCCAGCGTGCTGAAGCTGCTCATTGATCCTCTCGACTTCCTTCAAAAGCCTCTCATCTTTCTCTTCTATCTCCCTTTTTCTTTCCTCTTTGCCCAGTGATCTTAGCCTCTCGAGTTCTCTTCTTGCCTGTTCTTCTTCGAACTTTCTCTTTCTTTTCTCAAGCCTCTCTTGATAGTATGTTAAGACTATCTGGAAATTGTCTCTAGCCAGAATCAAGCCATATGGATTTCCTGTCTCTTCTGCATAGGTAAGTATTGCCGCTCTCAGAGAGACATCTGTCCAATCCCTGCCGCTACGCTCAAATATCTCCTCGAGTTTTCTTAGTATTCCCTCCTTCCATTTCTCGGCGGATCCGAAGGAAGGCTTTCCGCTGAAACAATGCGTGTGCCCGTGATAGTGATCTACGAATTGGTGATAATAGAAGTCTTGTCCCAGGTAGTCCTTCAATTCCAGAAGATCTCCACAGTAACAATGAGAACAATAGACCATCATTCTTTCCAGAGTGCTAGAACGATGAAATAAAAGCGATGTGTCATTACAATGGGGGCAATGCGGTTGACGATGTTCATATTCACGTCTTCTTGCTTCTCCCTCTTTTTTCGTGATTTTCTGCTCTTTCTCGCGAATATCCCTAGGCTCGGGTCTTTTTCTGGGCAAGGATTTATCCGGATTATTGTCGAGTCTGAAGAAAATAAAGGCTTCGTGTTTCAATAACTGCTAGACTGAAGTAGCACATAGAAATCTGCGGTCCCTCAGATAATTGCCTGGAAGCGGCGCTAAGACAAATGAAGAGCATACTGAAGCACCACAAATCAAGAGGGAATAACACAAGCGCTCGTGCAACGATATTTAATTGTGCTCACTCTCTCAAGATTTCTTTTCGAGCATTTGTCCAAAGCGGAACACATCTTCATTCCCATGAGCAACCTGGGCAAGAATTTCTTCTGCCTTGGAACCATTCTCCCAGATTGCATAGCGCGCGCTTGCAGGGCGGCCGCTATACTGTTTCGCATTAGGCACTCTCGGGAGATCATTGCACGCCGGATGGTATGATTGTTGTGTGTCTTGCGGAGAGGAAAGTTCAAGAGCAGGGCAGCAATGAGCCATTGTACGGTGGCAAAATCAGCCTTGAACGATGATTGGCACGACTTCTCCACGTCTTCTCTCAGCGAACGGGACGCTGACGTTGTGAGCCTGATAAGTCAGGAGGGTTTGACAAGGTTCACTTTTGACGGTTTGAAGAGGAGACTGGGCTTGCATCCTGAAACGTTGTCCAGAATTCTCAGCAGGCTGGAACAGGAAGGAATCGTGGAGAAAGGGCCTGGAGGCTACAAGGTTACATCCAGAATAAACCAGTTCCCAACGGTGCACCCCGTCGGCAGCGATGAGCTTCAAATGCCTCTGCTGCAGACACTCGTTCCCTCCAACGTTTCACAGGAGCAGCTAACCCAGAACCTCAAAGGCAAATGGTTCGGCCTGCTCCGTTGGCTCGGCTGCACAGAAGGCGAAGAGGGAATCACGTTGAAATGGATCACCGAAGACGGCGGCATCCAAGTGAACGCAAACATCCTGACACCCGCCCTGACGATAGAGGCCAAGTTCCTCAAGGACAAGGACGTTGACATGGCTCTAAAAGCCAGCTACCAGCTGATGACTTACATAGGCAGGCTCTGCTCAAGCTCGCAACTCATCAGACACGTGGCCTACTTCCCCAACACGGGCTTAGATCTAACGCCAGCCTAGTTAAATTACCTACTTGCTTGACCTTCAGTTTGCTTCTTTAATATGAACGTGAAGGCACCAATTGAGAACGCAAGGAAAGACAAAGCGACTATTAGAACCACCCATGCTTCTGGAGATTTTGGCATGTAATATCCCCAGTCTGGGTTTGCTTTTGGAATGTATGATTGTGGAAAATAGTAGTATGGAAGAGTCAGGAGAATGAAAGAAGCTGCACCGCTCAGGAGCGAAATCACGCCGAGAGTTCGGGTGGACAATGCTTTTGCAAACATGCGGTTCCCAAAATAGTGCTGGCTCACAGCAGTTTAAAGGTTTTTAGCACGCGCTCCCATTTTGAGGCTTCAAAAAAAGAGGGAGACTAAGCGAAGATCGCCCATATACTCACTGTCCAACTGCCTGTCGACGCTGAGAGCGCTGCGTCATTGAACTGAACTGTCACTGCTGAGCTGTCGTAGTAACCAACGTCTGTCTTGAACGCATCTGAATAGCCTATTAACGCATTTTCAGTCTCATTGTAGGCAAGATCAACGGTTTTACCGCGGAAAGTCAACGTAACCATGTCTGGAGTCAGCTGGCCAAAAGCGCTATAATTGAACGGTGGCACAATCGGCGTAGAAACGGGGGAACCTGAGACAGACACGTTGTTTATTGACGTTGGTATCATCGGGTAGACCCACCTTTGTTGTGAGACATCAAAAACTATTCTGATAGCATAGGACTCTGACGGGTTCAGGTTCTCTGTCACAACATGGAACGTGTATAGAACGCCCGAAAAGACTTCGTTGGGTATGTCGCCAACCTTGGTGAGCCTTATTGGAGAATTCAAGCTTGTGTAACTGTCTAACTCATTGCTTGCACGTTGCCCAGAAAGAACGGTAGAAGCGGCGAAGACTGCTCCGATCAGCGCTAGTGTCATCAGTGCAGCTACAATGGCTATCCTCTTTTTTCTCATAGAGTCACCAAAGATAAATCGGCGTACGGACACTTAATGCCAAGCATTAGTACATCTTGTACCAAGCATTAGTACACGGCCGCACGCGTTGGTTCTATGTTTTTTAACACTCTGATTTTCTAAGCTAACTATTCCAAGACTGCTTAAGGACTCTAAACCAATACTACCGCACACGCATCAAAAGAGAGTCATCACAATTTCAGTGCATCAAGAAGCAGGTAACTCAACCTAACAGAACCCTTCGCAACATGGGTTCAGATCTGATGCCCGCCTAGCCGTGACCGGTTTCAGGCCTTCCTCAGTCAACAAATACGACGCAGCCGCCTGTATTCTAGAGGTGGAAAAATAATGAGCAATACAATCAACCCGCTTCAGGTTTTAAAGTCGCTCTCAGACGCGACGACCGAACTCGTCCGCAACCTCGCACCGTCCATAGTAAGCGTCAACTCAAGAATGACAAGAGGCACGGGCGTCGTCATCAGCCCAGAAGGACACATAGTAACCTGCAACCACGTCCTCGGAAGAAGCGCAGAAGTCAGAGTCGGCCAAGGAGAAAGACTCTTCCAGGCCAAAGCAATTGGGTTCGACCCCTACTCCGACGTAGCCCTACTCAAA
>Ga0187886_1003391_pt1 | contig 11941 bp, 7 predicted proteins | sample June2016WEW_20_1_FD_133001 | JGI IMG/M metagenome (GOLD analysis project Ga0187886, IMG submission 133001) | Peatland microbial communities from SPRUCE experiment site at the Marcell Experimental Forest, Minnesota, USA - June2016WEW_20_150 | ecosystem: Environmental > Terrestrial > Soil >...
GGGCGAGCAGGGCGATCGCGAGAGCGACCGCGGTGCCGGTCGAAAGCAGCTTGGCACTGAGAACCCGTTTCTTCATCTTGACATCTCCCCGAGGTCTGTCGCCGATCCCTGATCGACATGTTGAACGCCCGATGGGCGGTCGCGTCCGGGGCAGCGGGCCAACCATGACCACCGCCGGGAGACGCTCCGGCCACTGCCTTGCGGCCAAGGTAGGCTCGATCTGGCGCCGGCCGCGAGGATGAATACCCCCCCACCCGATCCGGTATGCGGATGCGGGAAACGGCGGCCCTCGAAGAGCCGCAGCCAAACCCCTAGGCGCCCGAGCCGGCCCCGAACTGGAGCCAGCAGCCGCCGTCCTGGCGGCCGACACCGGGCTGACTCCGCTCGCTCAACAACCGTAAAATGGGGACATGCTGACGCGACCGGCGATCCCTGCGGAATCTCAGCTCGTCGTGATCGGATCCTCGGCGGGCGGCATCGAGGCGCTCTCGCGCGTCGTGGCGAGCCTGCCGGCCGACTTCCCGGCGCCGATCGTGATCGCGCAGCATCTTGACCCGCGCCGCCCCAGTCATCTGCACGAGATCCTCGCCCGTCGCGCGACCTTGCCCGTTCGAGTGGTCGAGGAACGGGAGGCCCTGGAGGACGGCGTGATCTTCGTCGTTCCCTCCAACCGGCTCGTGGAGATCAGCCACGGCGACCTGCGGCTCCGCGCGGCGAAGCCCGGCTCAGTCGCTCCCTCCATCGATGTGCTGCTCGAGAGCGCGGCCGGTGTCTTCGGCCCCGGGCTCATCGCCGTGATCCTCACCGGCAGCGGCTCCGACGGTTCCGCCGGAGCCTGGTACGTGAAGAACGCCGGCGGAGCGGTCGTCATCGAGAACCCCGCGACGGCGATGTTCCCGTCGATGCCGAGCTCGATCCCCCCGTCCCTGGTCGACGCGACGGCCGACTTCGACTCCATCGGATCGATCGTGTGCGATCTCCTGGCAGCCGGCAACCCTCCCGCGGAGGGGCCCGATCACGACGAGCTTCGCGAACTCGTCGAACGGATCCACGAGCGAAGCCGCATCGACTTCAGCAGCTATAAGCCGGCCACGATCCTGCGGCGGTTGCGCGGCCGGATGAGCGCCACGTCGCAGCCAACGCTGGCCGCCTACGCGGCCTATCTGGAGTCCGATCCCGAGGAGTACGCCCGGCTCGTCAACAGCCTCCTTATCAAGGTCACGGAGTTCTTCCGGGACCCTAAGTTCTTCGAGTACCTGCGCGGGAATGTCCTGCCCGAGCTGATCGCGGAGGCCCGGCGCGACCGGCGGGAGCTCCGCATCTGGTCGGCCGGTTGCTCGACCGGCGAGGAGGCTTACTCCCTGGCCATCATCGTTGCCGAGGCCCTCGGGGAGGAGCTCGCGTGGCCGGACGTCCGGATCTTCGCGACGGACATCGACCGCGAGGCGATCGCCTTCGCGCGCCGGGGGCTCTATACGCCCGCTGCCCTCAAGGGCGTGCCCGCAAGCGCTCGAGACCGCTACTTCGTGAAGTCGGACGGCGGCTACGAGGTCGGCAAGCGGCTGCGTGCCCTCATGGTATTCGGCGAACACGATCTCGGCGAGCGCGCACCCTTCCCGCGGATCGATCTCCTGCTCTGCCGGAACGTGCTGATCTACTTCGCCGCGCCGATGCAGCGGGTCGCCCTCGAGACCTTCGCGTTCTCGCTGCGGCCCGGTGGCCGGCTGGCCCTCGGAACGTCCGAGACCGTCGCGGCCCTGCCGGAGCCATTCGAAGAGGAGCACGCGCGCCTGCGCGTCTATCGGCGGCTGCCCGGGAGCTACGCGATCCCGCCGATGCGGCCGGCGGTGCTTCGCCCGCGTCGAGGCCAGGACTCCCAGCTCGACCAAGCCATCCGAGTCACGCACCGCGACGTCCGGCGCGTGGCGGAGTCGTCGGCGTCGGCGGATAGCCTGCTCCTCGAGCTGACCGTCGGCATCGTCGTCGTCGATCCGCGGTACTACATCCTGCGCATCAACTCCGCGGCGCGCCGAATGCTCGGGATCCACGGCACGGCCTTCGACCAGGATTTCATCCATCTTGCGGAGGCTCTTCCGCCCAGCGCGATCCGAGTGGCCATCGACGCCGCGTTGACCGGCAAGACCGTCTCGGCCGTGTTCGAGGTGGAGCCTACGGAGGCCGCCAGCGAGACGGCCCATTTCCTGGAGGCCACCGTCCGCCCTTACCGCGTCGACACGCGGGCCATGGAAGGCGCCGTCGTCGAGCTGACGGACGTGACCAGACTCGAGCAGGAGCGTCGCGTCGACATCCGGACACGGCAGCGACTCGAGAAAGCGGTCACCACGAACAGCCGCCTCCTTCGGGCAAACGAGGAGCTTACCGCCCTGGTCGCGCAGCTCCGGGCGGCGAACGAGGCGATGCTGGTGGCCAGCGAGGACGCACAGTCCAATCGCGAGGAAATGGAAACCGTCAACGAGGAGTTCCAGGCCACCAACGAGGAGCTCGAAACCCTCAACGAGGAGCTGACCGCGAGCGTCGAGGAGCTTCGGGTCGCGAACGAGGACCTCGCCACGCGCACCGAGGAGCTCAGCGTCCAGACGATCGCGCTCGAGCAACAAAAACTGAACCTGGAGGAGGAGCACGATCGTCTGCGGTCGATCCTGGTCAGCCTCGGTGATGCGATCGTCGCGGTCGACCACGAGGGCCGGATCGTTATGACCAACGTCGCCTACGATCGGCTCTTCGGTGGCGCCCAGGCGGAGATCGAGCCCGAGGATGCCGCCGGCCTTCCTCTTCCGCCGGCCGACCGGCCGCGGCAACGTGCCGCCCGAGGCGAGCGGTTCCGCATGGAGTTCGCGTTGGCCCAACCTGGGGGGACCCGACGCTGGTTCGAGGCCGTAGCCGAGCCGCTCACCGCCGGGGACCGGACCTGGGGCGGGGTGATAGCGATCCGAGACCTGTCCGAGCGCACGATGAGGCTCAGCCTGGAGCGGTTGATGGCCGCGGCGGGTCACGAGCTCAAGACCCCGGTGGCCGCCCTGCACGGGTACGTCCAGCTCGTCGAGCGGAGCCTCGGCCCGGAGAGTCCCGCGCAGGTCCGTGCCTACGCAACTCGGGCGCTCATGCAGACCAGAAAGGTCGGGGAGCTGGTCGAGCGCCTCTTCGACATGAGCCGGATTCAGGCCGGTCGACTCGACCTTGTCGTCGCGCCGATCGATCTCATCGCGGTCGTGCGCGATGCCGTCGCGGTTGCCGAGACGCTTCCGGACGCACCCGCGATCCGGGTCTCGCCGACTCGCGGACCGATCCTGCTCCAGGCCGATGCCATTCGCCTGGAACAGGTCTTCGTCAATCTCCTCTCGAACGCCATCGAGCACGCGGCGGCGTCGTCTATCGATGTGACCGTGCGTCGATCCGGCTCGGTCGCCGTCGTCGGGGTCCGCGATCACGGCCCGGGGATCGCCAGCGACGTGCTGCCGCTGCTGTTCCGGCCGTATACGCGGCTGGCGCAGAAGCGGTCGGCCGGGCTGGGCCTGGGGCTCTACCTGGCGCGCGAGATCGTGACCGCGCATGGCGGAACGATCGAGGCCGAGTCGAGCCTCGGCGAGGGAACAACGATCGTCGTTCGACTCCCGATCGGCAAGCCGAAAGCTGGGGGCGGCGCCCGGTCGGCGGCGGGGGCCGGAACGTGATCCGGCTGGCGATCATCGAGGATCACCCGGCCATCGCCGAGGGGCTCACTGCGCTCCTTCGAGGCGAGTCGGATGTGACAGTTGTCGGGACGGCCCCGGACAGCGACGCCGCCGATCGCCTCATCGAGACCCAATCCCCCGACGTCATCCTGTGCGACATCCGCCTGGCCGGAACGGCGGACGGCCTGGAGGTCCTCGCCCGCCACACGCCCGGCCCGGCCTTCATCATGCTGAGCGCGTACTCCTATCCGAGCTACCACGCCGCCGCGGTCGAGCGCGGAGCCAAGGGCTATCTCTCGAAGATGGCGAGCATCGCGCAGATCCTCACGGCGGTGCGAGCGGTCGCCGCCGGGGGCACGGCCTTCCCGGCCGACGTCCGCCGAGCCGCCCGCACGGCCCTACGTCCGCCGACGCCGCGCGAGTCCCAGATCCTGGTGCTGGTGGCCGAGGGCCACTCCAATTCTGAGATCTCCGAACTCCTGTCGCTCCGAGTGAAGACCGTCGAGAGCCAGCTCCGGCGCATGTTCGATCGCTATGACGTGGCGAGCCGGACCTCGCTGGTGCACGTGGCCCAACGGCAGGGCTGGATCGAGGGGGGTCGGTAGCCCGCCACAGGGCGGTCTGCGCCAGGCGATCGCGGCGAGGGTTTTCATCCTCGTGCCCGCGGCTGGGGGCGAGCAGGATCGGGATGAAAGAAGGTATCCCATGCTCGAACTCCTGGTCATCATCCTGATTGTGTTCTTCTTGTTCGGCGGGCTGCGCTTCAGCCGTCGCTAACGGCCGCCCGAGGCGACGAGTCGGCGGATCCATCACGCAGAACCGGCGTTCCCATCGGTTGATCACCATGGGCCCGCGCGAAAGCCCGGCAGGGGCTGGACGCGGGCGCTAGCATCCGAGCATGCGGTGCCGCCGCCAGGCGGCGCCCCGTGCGTGAGGAGACGCCGATGATCGAGCTCCTGGTCAAGGTTGCCGTCAACGCCGTCGCGCTCGTCGTCGCGGCCTCGTTCGTTCCCGATGTCAGCCTCAATCCTCGTGACAAGATCGAAGACTGGGTGATGATCATCCTGATCGCCCTCGTCTTCGCCATCGTGAACACCTACATCAAGCCGATCCTCAAGATCCTGGCCATGCCGATCGGCTTCATCACGATGGGTCTGGTCGCCTTCGTCATCAACGCGGCGATGCTGCTGGCCACGGCCTGGCTGGTCAATCTCAGCCAGATCCAGGACCTCCTGAACAAGGACTTCGTGTTCAAGGTCGGCGGCTATCCGCCCAATATGGGGTACGAGGCCATCGGTGCCGCAGTCGTCGCTTCGATCGTCATCAGCATCGTGTCCACCGTACTGAGCCTAGTCCTCATGCCGCGCAAGGTCGTGGGCCTCTAGCCGACGGGGCTCAGGCGGTCCATAGCTTCGTTGTCGCCTGCGCTCCTCGCTCACGCACTCTGAAGTCCGCTCGCTGCGATGCTCGGCTCCGCCTCGCTCTGAACTCGCCGGAGCCCCCTTCGGGTCACCTGCCTGTGCGGCGTCGCCCGGCGGCGGTCGCGTTTCTCGTACGGGCCTGTCGGCGAGAGTGCCGATTCGCTAGGCTTGCATTCATGCTGGCCACAGACACGTCCTCTCTCGCAAGTCTGTTCGCCGCGAGCGAGGTCAAGGGCCATGCCGTCTCGAGCGACCCCGGGTCGCTGACCGAGCGTGAGCGGTTCCGGATTCGGCTCCGGCGCCGGCCGCTCCTGCTCGACGGGGCCATGGGCACGCTGCTCTATTCGCGCGGCATTCCCCAGCGAGCCTGCCTGGACGAGCTGGTCCTGACCCGGCCCGAGGTCGTCTCGACCATCCACCGCGAGTACATCGAGGCCGGCGCGGACGCGATCGAGACCGACACGTTCGGGGCCAACCGCTTCCGCCTGGCCGAGTTCGGGCTGGAGAAGCTGGCCGGCCGACTGAACCGGCGCGGCGCCCAGCTGGCCCGTGAATCCCGCGAGACGTCCGGGAAGGACGTCCTGATAGCCGGCTCGATCGGGCCGCTCGGGCCCGCCGGGCGAATGCACAATCCTCACCCGGGCATCGCCCGGGCGACCTTCCGCCAGCAGATCGAGGGGCTCCTCGAGGGCGGGGTCGATATCTTCGTCTTCGAGACCTTCGACCGGCTGGAGGTCCTGCTCCTGGCGATAGAGGAGGCGCGGCGAGCCTGCGACCTGCCGGTCATCGCCCAGATGACATTCGCCGAGGACCTGACCGCCAACGACGGCACGACCCCCGAAGCCGCCGCCGCGGCCCTGACCGCGGCCGGCGTCGATGCGGTCGGCGTCAACTGCGGCGCGGGCCCGCTCGTCTGCCTGGAGGCGCTCGTCCGCATGGGGCCGCCGACCGCGACCGTGGCCCGCTCCATCGTCCCGAACGCGGGGCTGCCCCGACGCGTCGAGGGCAACTTCATCTACTCGGCCGGCCCGGAGTACTTCGGGGAGATGGTCCCGCAGATGCTCGCCGCCGGGGCCCGGATCGTCGGCGGTTGCTGCGGCACCACGCCCGCGCACACCAGGGCGATGCGAGCTGCGATCGACGCCCTGACCGGGGACGAGCACGCGAAGAGCACGGCCGTCGTTCCACGCCGGAAGGAGAGCGGCGCGGAGGCGCCCGGCGAGTCGGATCCGGCGGCCGCAGCCGCCCCGCGCACGCCTCGGGCCGAGACCCCGGAGAGGTCCGACGCCACTCCCTCCTCGGGCCTGGCGCGGAAGCTCGCCGACGGCTCGTTCGTGATCTCGGTCGAGATCGACCCGCCGCGGTCGATTCGCATCGAGCGGACGATCGAAGCCGCGCGCCTGCTGAAGGCCGCCGGGGTGGACCTGGTCAACATCAGCGATTCCGCGACCGGCCGCGTCCGGATGGGGGCCATGGCCGTCGCCTTCGGCATCCAGGCGCAACTCGATCTGGAGTGCCTGGTCCATCTCACGACTCGCGACCGCAACCTGATGGCGCTCGAGGCGGAGCTGCTCGGCGCTCACGCGCTCGGCGTGCGGGACATCCTGGCCCTGACCGGTGATCCGCCGCGTGTCGCCGATCTCCCGGCCACCACGGCCGTCTGGGACGTGGACGCGATCGGGCTCATCGAGATCATCCGCCGCCTCAACAAGGGCGAGGACGGCGCCGGCCTCTCGATCGGGCAGGCAGCCGGCTTCACCATCGCCTGCGCCCTGGATAGCACGTCCCCCAACCCGGACAAGGAGTGGTCGCGGCTGGAGCGCAAGCTGGCCGCGGGCGCGAATCTCATCATGACCCAGCCGCTGTATTCGGAGCAGCAGGTGGAGTCGATGCTTGCCCGGGCGCGCGAGGTCTTTGGGCAAGGCGGGTTCCCCGTGCCGGTGCTCCTGGGCGTCCTGCCGCTCCACAGCGCCCGCCACGCCGAGTTCCTCCACAACGAGGTCCCGGGCATCACGATCCCGGACGAGCAGCGCGCGGCCATGCACGCCGCGGGCGAGCGCGGCGCGGAGGTCGGCCTCGAAATGGCGATGAACCTTCTCGCCGGGTCCGAGGGTCATGTCAGCGGTACGTACATCATGCCGAGCTTCGGCCGCTACGAGCCGGCCGCGGAGCTCGTCCGGCGCTTGCGCGCCCGCCGGGCGGCCGGGAAGAAGCGCTAGTCGCCAACAAGAGGAGGTCGGATGACATCTCAGAGGCTCACGTCATGGCTGGTAGTCGCGGGCGCCATCGCCGTGATCACCATCTCGTTCGTCGTCCTCGCATTGTCGGGAACGACCGCGACCTCGCGCGCGGCCCAGAGCTCAGCGGCTCTCCCATCGAGCGGCGCTGTCATCACGGCTATTCCGGACGCGACCCCGTACGCCGGCACCGTGACGGCACCCAATGCCGGGCCGCCCTACCCTGAACCGGTCACCGGGCAGCGCGTCTACGACTACGCCCCCATCTTCTCCTCCGGGGCGAGGCAAGAGGCCGAGGCGACGATCCAGACGATCGAGGCCCGGACGAGGGCTCAGGTGGCGGTCTACACCCAGATCAAGCCTGAGAGCGACACTCTCGACAAGGCCAACGCCGACGCCCAGGCCCTGATGGACCAGTGGGGCGTCGGTCGCAAAGGCTTCGACGACGGCCTGGTCATCCTCTTCGACATGCAGGACAACCTGCAGCATGGGCAGGTCTCGCTGTACGCCGGGAGCGGCTTCAAGGCCGCGTTCATGTCCAACGCCGACCGCCAGAAGGTTTTCGACCAGGACATGCTGCCGCTGCTCAAGGCCGGTGACTTCGACGGCGCTCTCAGAATCGCTCTGGCCGACATCGACGCCGCAACGACCCCAGCGCATGCCGATGAGTTGAGCAGGGCCCGCATCCTCAACTCGCTGGTGGCGTTCGGGGCGGCCCTCCTGGCCGCTCTCCTGGTCGGTTTCGCGTTCATCCGCTGGTACACCCACGGCCGCGACCCCATCTACATCGACGACAATTCCGTTCTCATGCCGGCACCGCCGGACGGACTGACGCCGGCCATGGCCACGCTGCTGATGAACGACCGATCATCGGCCCGCACGGTCTCGGCGGGAATGGTTGATCTGGCTGCGCGCGGCGGGCTCAGGTTCCGTGAGGAATCGGGCTTCCTGGGCACCAAGAAGACCAGCATCGGCGTCACGGGCAACATGCAGCCGATCACGACCCCTGAGGCGGGCCTGTACGCGACCATCGCTGCCCAGGTGGGGCCGGACGGTTTCGTTCCGACTTCGTCGGCTCCTCTCCTGGTGTCGGGCATCGGCAAATTCAAGAGCGATCTCGAGACCCTGGCCGTCGCGAAGGGCTGGCTGGCGGCCAAGCCATCGACCGTGGTCGCCGTCTGGATGGTGGTGGCCGTGGTGGAGGGTTTGCTTGCGATTCCGCTGTTCGTCTGGTCGTTGGCCCTAGACGCCAGCGGCGGGTTCCTGGGAGGCGCCGCCCTAATCGTCGCGGCCGTCGTCACCGGCTTCGTCGCCTGGTTCATGCCGAGCCGAACCAGGCTCGGGGCGATGCTCGTGGCCATGCTCGCCGCCTACAAGCGGACGCTCCAGTACACGATGGCCCAGTCCAACTCGATGGACGAGGTGGTCGGCCGCAAGGCCCTGCCGTGGGTCACGACGCCTGACGCGGCGATGGCCTGGGGCGTGGCCTTCGGTCTCAACTCCGACATCGAGGCCCTGCTCAACCGGACGGTCAATGTCAGCCAGGCGTACGGTCGGCAGATGGGCTGGTACCCGATGTGGTTCACCGGCCCGGAGCATGCCTCCGGCTTCGCCTCGGGCGCCTCAGGCGCCTCCGGCGGAGGCGGAGGCGGAGGCATGTTCTCTTCGAGCGCGATCCCGGACGTGGGTTCGATGATGGCGTCGCTCGGCTCCATAGGCTCCAGCGGGTCAGGCGGCGGTGGTGGCGGCGGAGGCGGCTTCGGCGGTGGCGGTGGCGGCGGTGGTGGCGGCGCCGGCGGTGGCTTCTAGGACCGGACAGATCGATCAACCGGGCGACGGAGGTTCGAAAGTGAAGCGTCTCGCGACAGTGGGAGCGGTTGCCATCGGGGCGTGGCTGCTCCTGGCGGCGCCGGCCGTGGCGGCTGCACCTGCGGCAGGCCCGCCGTATCCGGATGCCGTGACCGGGCAGCGGGTCTACGACTACGCCGGCATCTTCTCGCCTGCGGCGATCGCCGAGGCGGAGACCATCATCGCGGGCATCGAGTCACGGACCGGAGCCCAGGTCGCGGTCTACACGCAGGTCAAGCGGGAGAGCGACGATCTCGACAAGGCGAACGCGGACGCCCGGGCTCTGATGGACCAGTGGGGCGTCGGCCGCAAGGGCTTCGACGACGGCCTGGTCGTCCTCTTCGACATGGAAACCAACATGCGGCACGGCCAGGTCTCGCTCTATGCGGGAAGCGGGTATCGGGCTGCCTTCCTGAGCGATGCCGATCGCCAGACCATCTTCGACGACGACATGAAGCCGCTCCTCGCCGACGGATGGCTCGACGAAGGCATGCTGGCCGGGCTTCGCGACATCGACGCCAACGCCACCCCCGAGCACGCCGCGGCGCTGGAGCACGGGCGGCAGATCAACGCCCTGCTGGCCGTCGGAGGCCTCATCCTGGGGTTCCTTCTGGTGCTGCTGGCGATCGCGTACTGGCTGCGCCACGGCCGCGACCCCGTATACATCGACGATAGCTCCATCCTGATGCCCGCCCCGCCGGCCGACCTCACGCCGGCGATGGCCACGCTGGTACTGGCCGATCGCACCTCGGATCGGACCGTGACCGCGGGTCTGGTGGATCTGGCAGCACGCGGCTGCATCGCCTTTGAGGCCCACACCAAGCGCGGCAGCGATACAAACACGGGGATCAGGTACCTCGGCGAAGGCAAGGGCACACTGCCGGCGTCCGAGGCGGCTCTGCGCGAGGACATAGCCACCAAGACCAGCTCTCACAAAGGCCGCCTCACGCCTGGCACCATGTACCGCCTGATTGGCGGGTTCGACGATTTCAAGGAAGGGCTCGAAAGCGCGGCCGTCAAGCGGGGCTGGCTTACCGGCAAGCCGAGCGACGTGGTGCAGATGTGGCGCCTGATCGCCGGCCTCGAGATCGCGGCTGCCATCGTGGCCGGCTTCTTCTGGCTGGTCACCGCGGTCAGCGGTCTGCTGGCGGTCGCGGTCGGCATCGCCGTCGCCGGCATCGCGACGATGTTCCTTGCCCGGGCCATGCCCTGCCGGACACGTCAGGGGGCGATGCTCTGGGCGATGCTGTCGGCGTATCGGCGCACGCTGAAGCTCACGCTGGCTCAGGCCCGGTCCATGGGTGACGTGGTCAAGGCCAGGGCCCTGCCCTGGGTCACCACGCCGGACCAGGCCATGGCCTGGGGGGTGGCCTTCGGGCTGGATCGGCAGATCCAGGACGTCCTGCTGCGTTCCATGGCCACGCCGGACGAGGAGCGGGACCCCGAAGCGAGCGGCGCCTGGCAGCCCGCGTGGTGGCTGGCCGCGCCCGGCCGTGGCTCGTCGAGCCGCGGAATCTCGAGCGCCGGAATGTCGAGCCGAGCGACGTCCGGATCGGCCGGCCTCTTCTCCGCCTCGGCGATCCCCGATCCGGGATCGATCATGGCCGCGCTCGGGTCCATCAGCCATCCTTCGCAGCCTGCGTCGAGCGGCAGCTCGAGCGGCAGCAGTTTCAGCAGCGGAGGCAGCTTTGGCGGTGGCGGTGGTGGCGGTGGCGGCGGGGCGGGAGGCGGGTTCTAGGGCCGTCGCCCGAAACCTCGCCGCGGCGCTCGATTCCCTTCGGCCGCGGTCCGCTACACTCGCGGCATGGGTGCTGTCGACACGATGGAGCAGTTCTTCGAGCTGCTGAACTCCGGTGATCGCGAGGGCGCGGTCTCGCTGATGGACGAGCGGGCCGAGCTCAGGGTCCACATAGCGGGCAATGCCCGCACTCTCAAGGGGCTGCGTGAGGTCGGCGGCTGGTTCCTGCGTGCCGAGCCCGGCTTTCGCATGATGCCCGGCGACGTTCGCGACATGGGCAACACCTACCAGGCGAACCTGCTCGTGATCCGGCCGGGTGCGCCGACGCAGCAGCTCGACGCCAGCTTCCGAGTCGAGGCGGGCAAGATCACGGCCATCAACCTGACGCCACGCTAGCGCGGTCCCTCCTGCCTGTAGACCGAGGGCGGAGGCTCAGAGGGCGCCGGCCGGTCGGCGGCGAGCTACGAAGGGCTGGGGCTGCCTGCCGGGCACGTTATCTGGCCGGGCTTCGGGATATTGAGAACCCAGCCGGCCTCCAGATGGTTGGGGTCCTTGACCTGCGGGTTCGCGATCTGAAGCTGACACACGGTGATGTTGAAGTACCTCGCGATCGCCCACCACTGGTCGCCGGAACGGATCGTGTACTGGAAGTAGCTCCCGCCCGGCACGAGCGAGACGCCGCCACCGGCTGGCGTGATGCTGGGTTTGGCACCCGAGCCGCTCGCCACGGGCGAGCCCGACCGGATACTGCTCCCTGCCTTGCCGTTGTTGTTCATCACGATTGGGAAGACCGCCAGCGCGACCATGACGACGGCCACGAAGATCGCCACGAAGAGCAGGGGTTGATTGGCCCGACGTTGTTCGCGACTTCGCAGCCTCGGGAAGTTCTCGATGCGTGGGGGGTTCTCCCAGCCCGGGTGGCTTGGGCCCCGACGAGCCATGGCCACGGCCGGCGGCCCCAGCGAGGACGGCGGCGTCGGCGCAGCTGGTGCGTTCGAGCGCTTA
>Ga0187886_1003392_pt1 | contig 11939 bp, 13 predicted proteins | sample June2016WEW_20_1_FD_133001 | JGI IMG/M metagenome (GOLD analysis project Ga0187886, IMG submission 133001) | Peatland microbial communities from SPRUCE experiment site at the Marcell Experimental Forest, Minnesota, USA - June2016WEW_20_150 | ecosystem: Environmental > Terrestrial > Soil >...
AGTTTTATAACCTTTCTCGCTACTTTACTGGGTGGCTATGTCGCTGCCAGGAATAGAAACAAATTTGGAATCATTGCCGCTTTTTCAGCCGGCGTCTTAATCGCCGTATCGTTATTTCAACTTATACCTACCAGCTTGAAACTAGCTGACAATCTAGGTACACCGATACAGGATGTACTGTATATGACAGGGCTGGGTTTTGTCTTCCTTTACATGCTTGAACGGCTGTTATCGGTAAAAAAAATCCGCTCGGGTGACGGCTGGAAATATGTACGCCATTCTACAGGAGGCATTTACGGCGCGAGTGAACTTGCTCTCCACAGTTTCACCGATGGCTTCGCTATCGGGATTGGCTTTCATTTCGATTTTCAGATAGGAATTCTAGTAGCTCTGGCTGTCATCTTTCATGACTTTCCCGATGGTATGAACATTGTTACTGTGATGCTAAATTCTGGTAATTCGCTTAAATCGTCAATGAGAATGTTGTTATTAGATGCCATAGCTCCAGTGCTGGGAGCTACTCTGTCCCTTTTTGTAACCTTTTTTGACCAATATTTAGTTTATCTGCTTCCGTTCTTTGCCGGAGGATTTCTTTATCTGGGAGCTAGTGACCTTTTACCAGAGGCTCATGATGAAACTTCACCAGCTGTAGCTTTCGGTGTTAGCCTCGTCGGTTTTATAGTTGTTTTCATTGCTACCAAATTTATCAATTTCTAGCGATTGACATACTATTTATCATGACACGGGAAGTGTGTCAAGCATGTGAGATTAAGGTGTTTAACAAAATCCCTCTCAATCTCCCTTTTATAAAGGGAGAAGTAATTATTTCCTCCCCTTTACCCGTTTCCCTCCTTATAAAGGAGGGTTCACCCTGAAGGTTCTCCCTGAAGGGATTAAGGGAGATTTTACATCACTCCCTATACCACCACATATATATAGAAAAGGTACACCACCACTCCGGCAAACACCACACTATCCATCCGGTCGAGCAGGCCGCCGTGCCCCGGCATTAAGCTGCCGGAGTCCTTTACCTTGCAGCTTCGTTTCAACAGCGACTCGACTAAATCCCCCGCCTGCCCGAAGATGCTTATTGCCAAGCCCAGTAGAATAGCCTGCCACCAGCTTAAAGGCACCTGCCACGGCGCGTTCAGTGTAAAAAGCAGGCTGATAATGACGGAACCGAGTAACCCTGCTACCGCCCCCTCCCACGTTTTGCCAGGACTTACCTGCGGCGCCAGCTTGTGCTTACCAAAAGACTTACCGATAAAGTACGCCGCCGTATCCGAGCCGAAGGTGGCGAATAATGCCAGCAAGACAAAGTCACGGCCGGCATCGGGAAAAGAGGGTGTCCCTGGCTCCAGTCTTAGCCCTACCAGATAGCTCAACAGCCAGCCGATATAAAGCGTTCCCCCTAACATCCACGCCCAGTTGGAAAAGAGACCTTCCTTCTTCGGCAGAAAGACCAGCATTATTAAAGAAAGAGCTACCGCCGATACCAGTAGCAGATGAAGCGGCATCTCATCCGGAAAGTAGGGACGAATGATGAACAGTAAAGTCCAGACCATGCCAAAAATGGCAAGCGGCACTGTTTTAGAGACGCCCGTCATCCGGTAAAACTCGAAGACGGCGGGGATACCATATACGGCCGCCAGGATGATAAACCACGGCAATGGCTTGTCAAACCACACGGCGATAACGAGAAGAGGGATGCCCCAAAGCGCGGTTATAACTCTTTTTTTGAGCATGCTACTTTTGGCTGTAGACCGCCGAAGCGTCTTTTTCGTTGGCTATAAGCCAGCAAGGCTTTCTCCAGCTCCTCTTTATCAAAATCAGGCCAGAGAACCGGCGTGAAGTAGTACTCGCTATAGGCTGTCTGCCATATCAGGAGATTGCTGATGCGCATCTCTCCGCCGGTGCGTATCACCATATCGACGTCGGGGAAATCCGCCGCATAAAGGTATTTTCTAAACGTGGCTTCGTCCAGCTCTTCCGGCGGCAAACCTTTGGCGATTATTTTTCGGATAGCATCCAGGATTTCCGAACGTCCGCCATAGTTTAACGCGATACCGAGATTCATGCTGGTATTATTCATAGTAAGCTTCATGGCATCTTTGATGGACTCCTGCAGCTTGGGAGATAGTCCTTCCATACTGCCGATGTGATGGATTCTGACACCGTTTTTATGCAGCTCTTGGGACTCTTTATAGATAATTTCTTCGAGGATATGAAAGAGACCGTTTACTTCATCTTCGGGGCGTCGCCAGTTCTCGGTAGAAAAGGCGTAGAGCGTTACGTATTTTATTTCCTTGGCATGTAAATACTTAATAATTGAGCGTATGTTCTTTACGCCCGCCCGGTGCCCGTCAAGTCTTGATAGCCCTCGCTGCTCGGCCCATCTATCGTTGCCATCCATGATAAAGGCTAAATGGCGGGGCAGAGGTGGTATTGAAGAAGTAGCGGCGGTATTTTCTTTCAAAATTCTCCCTGTAAAAGAAAAGCCTAATTTTAATAATCTTTGATAGAATACTAGCTCTGCTTGATTTTTAGCTCACGTAGATGTAAATCAACTGGATTATACTTCCATGAGCTCTTGCTCTTTACTTTTACTAGCCTTTTCTGCTTCCATGATGTAGAAATCAGTAAGCTTTTGAAGCTGGTCTTGCGCGCGCTTTTGTTCATCCTGGGATGTCACTTTATCTTTTTCCATTTTCTTGAGCTCATTCAAAGCCTCATGCCGCAGATTACGGATAACAATACGGCGCTCTTCGGTTCGGTGGTGCACAACTTTGATTAGCTCCTGCCGGCGCTCTTCGCTCAAAGGAGGGATAGCTATCCGGATGATGTTGCCATCGTTGGAAGGATTTAAACCTAGTTCCGATTTGGAAATGGCTTTTTCAATATCCCGCAGGCTGTTTTTATCCCAGGGCTGGATGACCAGCAGACCGGCTTCCGGGGCGGAGATGCCTGCCAGCTGGTTTAGCGGCATCGGTACACCGGCGTACTCCACGCGTATATGCTCCACAAGTGCCGGAGATGCGTGACCTGTGCGGATGGTCGATAAGTCAGAGCGGAAGGTCTTTATCGAATTTTTCATCTTTTCTTCGATACTTCTTAATACTTCATTAACCATATCTAACCCTCGCTTGTCACCAGAGTACCTATAGGTTTGCCGAGAACGGCTTTAATAATGCCATCCTTAGACTCCGGGTTAAAGACGATGATGGGCAGTTTATTATCCAGGCAGAGGGATAAAGCCGTTGTATCCATAACTTTAAGACGCATACTTAATGCTTCGAGGTGGGAGATTTTATCTATTTTTTTGGCTTTGGGATTATGGCGAGGGTCGTCAGTGTAGATGCCTTCAACGCCGTTTTTCGTCATCAGGAGGACTTCGGCATTTATTTCAATAGCACGTAAGGCACCGGCAGTATCGGCGGTCATGTAGGGATTACCTGTGCCGCCGGCAAAAATGACTACCCGGCCTTCTTCGAGGTGGTGGATGGCTTTTCGCCGGATATAGGGTTCGGCTATTTGCTTGATATCCAGGGCGGATTGTGTTCTGGTAATAACACCATTTTTTTCTAAAACATCCTGCAGGGCGAGGGCATTGATTACGGTAGCGAGCATGCCGGCGTAGTCTGCTGTAACCCGGTCCATGCCGTCGGCTTCGGCTTGAGTGCCTCGCCAGATGTTGCCGCCGCCAACGACGATAGCGACGCCGACACCTAAAGCCGTAACCTCTTTTATCTGAAGCGCAATTTTGTTTAAAGTGGGATTATCAATACTGTAACTGCTTTTGCCGCGTAAAGCCTCGCCGCTTAGTTTGAGTAGCACCCTCTTATACTTGGCTTCAGGCATCTTCGATATCTAACCGCCTAATTCGTATCTGATAAATCGGCTTACTCGAATGTTTTCTCCGGTTTTGGCGATAGTCTCGGTGATAATATCGGTGATTGTTTTGGTTGGGTCTTTGATATAAGGCTGGAGCAATAAACAGGCTTCGGCCGCAACAACCTTTTTGTCTTTTTTAGGTATGTTTTTTTCTGATATATATTGCGGATTCATCGCCGCCACCTGCATTGCCAGGCAGTGCGCCAGGTCTTTGAATTCATCGGTGCGGGCGACGAAATCCGTCTCGCAGTTGACCTCAACTAAAGCCCCGATACGGCCGGCGGTATGGATATAGGCTTCGACGAGTCCGGCTCCGGTGGTTCTTTCGGCTTTTTTCTGGGCTTTGAGAAGGCCCTTTTCTTTTAGAATTTTCAGTGCTTTATCGATATCGCCATCACAGCCCATCAGCGCGCTGCGACAATCCATAATGCCGGCGCCAGATTTTTTGCGAAGCGATTTTATTTTCTCGGTAGTAATTTCCAAGAATATTCCTCCTTAATCCTCATCCGGTGGAAAAACAAGCGGTTCAGGATCAGACATAACGGTAGTAGCAGTTTCGGCTTCGGCTTCAGCCTCGGCTTTCGCCTCTACAACTTCGGTAGGCACGGTGGTAGCTACACCTGCCTTGCCTTCGATAACCGCATCGGCAATTTTGCTGCAAATAAGCTTGACAGCCCGTATGGCATCGTCATTAGCGGGGATAGGATGGTCGATTTCATCCGGGTTGCAGTTGGTATCAACGATAGCAATGACCGGTATACTCATACGCTTGGCTTCAGCCAGGGCTATCTTTTCTTTAGTGGGGTCGACGATGAAAAGGGCGCCCGGTAGGCGAGTCATCTCTTTAAAGCCGCCCATCTGTCTGTTGAGATGGGCAATCTTCTCGGTTATTTTACCGGCTTCTTTCTTAGAAAGTCTGCCGAGTTCACCTTTGGCATTTTGGTCTTCCAATCTTACTAGCTGGTCGACGCGTGCCTGTATAGTAGCGAAGTTGGTGAGCATACCGCCCAGCCAGCGCTGGTTGACAAAGTACATGCCGCAGCGCTTGGCTTCTTCCTCGATGGATTCCTGCGCCTGCTTTTTAGTGCCGACAAAGAGAATCGTCTCTCCCTGGGCTACAATTTCGCGGATGAAGGCACAGGCTTTATCGAGCATAACCGCCGTCTTTTCCAGGTCAATGATATGGATGCCGTTACGCTTGGTGAAGATGTAGCTTTTCATCCGCGGGTGCCAACGACCCGTCTGATGACCGAAGTGGGCTCCGGCTTCGAGGAGCTGTTTGATAGTTGCAGAATCTGGCAATTTAGTTAACCTCCCATAGTATATTAATCACAAGAATCAGGAGATTCAAGTCTTTATATAGTATAGCATACCTAGGTAGGTAAGGGCAAATGCTTATGTTAAGAGAGAATAATGGTTAACAGTTTTCAGTTATCAGTGTGGCATAACGATGATTTAATAGGTACAATATATGCATGATGGAAAAGCTGAAGTCCAGCGCCGAGGAGCTAGGGATAAACCTGACTCCTTTACAAATTGAGCAATTCGAGGTTTATTACCATGAGCTTATCGCGTGGAATAAACGTATCAATCTCACCAGTATTACCGACTACGAGGATGCACAAATCAAGCATTTCCTCGATTCGCTGACGGTGGCGGAAGCAATCGACTTTAAAAATAACGGGGAAAATCTGAAAGTGATTGATGTGGGGACGGGGGCTGGGCTGCCGGGCATACCCCTAAAGATAGTTTTTCTGGATATAAAGCTGACCTTGCTGGAAGCTACCATTAAGAAGACGAAATTTCTGGAACATCTGATAGAAAAACTAGATTTAAAAAATGTAGAAATCGTTGCCGAAAGAGCCGAGACAGCCGCCCATGATGTGCAACATAGAGAAAAGTATGATGTTGTTTTAGCGCGGGCGGTGGCGACTCTACCGGCGCTGGCGGAGTTGCTGCTGCCTTTTTGCAATATCGGCGGCAAGAGCATTGTGCAAAAAAAGGGTGATATCAAAGGCGAGGTTGAGCAGGCGGAGAAAGCCATCACGCTGATGGGCGGGAGTTTACGGGAAGTGAGGCTGGTGAAGCTAAAGGAACTTAATGATAATCGATGGCTGATAATCATCGATAAGGTAAAGTCCACGCCTGCTTTATACCCGCGCCGGCCCGGAATGCCGGAAAAGAGGCCGGTTATTTCTTAAGCTGTCGGTCGGGTTTGCCGGGATTTTCAGTTTCATTCAGCAAATCGGTCAAGAGTATCTGGAGCTGCCCGAACTCATGGTCCCGACGGAAACGTCCCCCGTAAATATGTAGGAATTTAATCGTTTCTTTAACCTTTTCCGGGTCGGGGTTTTTTTCTTCCAGAAGGTTATAGGCGACCAGCTTATATTTGTTCTTGGTCTTGACCTCACTCCGATGGAGAAGATAAAGCGCCGCCACCAGGGCGAGGACGATTAAGATAAAAGTTACGATATCTGTTACTGGCATTAGTGATGAGTCTCCTAATTTCTATTTACGTTAGAAGCAAGTTGACATTGACGGCAGCGATGGAGGGTTTTACGGGAGCAGCCGGCGGCGCCACCCCCGGCACACGCACAAGCACAGGCGCAGGCGCAGGAGACACAGGCGCAGGCACAAGACGAGACACAGCCCGAACGGGGTATAGCGTTATATCGTTGCTGATTCATCTGGGTGGCGATAATCGCATACCAGATAGCTGGTGTAACATAGTTGCCATAAGAACGGTCGTAATACCTACCCTGTTCATCCGGACGGATGTCTTTTTTCTCGACGTATTCTTCAAAGCCTTTTTCAACTTCGGCTTTTTTATTTTTATCTTTAGCCATTTCCTCTTCAATGGAGAGAGCTTGCTCTTTAATCCGGGCATCTCTTGCCTTTCGGTTCTGTCGTATACTCCAGAAGATGAGCAAACCAACCACCACAACAACTACGATGGCGATATAAAAGGACGAGCTCAAGCCCCCGCCGGTAGAAGTACCAACGGGCACGCTTTCCGCCAAAAAACCGCCGTCGGAGGATTCCATGGTAATGTTGAAACGGCCGCCTGGCGATAGGTTAAGGTGCTTCCAGGTAAGGACATTGCCGTTTACTGTGGTCGGCGTCGGACTCAACAAAGAATATGACTGGTAGTCGATGGGAGACACCATGTCGATACGTAAATGGTCGATAGCCGCTCTATCGTACCAGCCGGGGGTATAGCTGATACGCCATTTCTTTTCCTCGGTCAAGCGTTCCAGCAGGTTCTGTTGCAGGACCGTGAAGTTAATTTCGAAGGTCTGCCCGGCAGTATAGTCTTTATCAAGGTCGATTCTAACTCCGGAAAAGCTACTATCATTAGCCGGAGATACCTTGGAAACCGCGCCGCTATAGTCTTCGACCGAGAAATAGCTGTTCGGTAAGCCAACGGTTACCCAGGGGATATCACCGCCAGTAACCTGCCATTGCTGTGTAACGGTAATCCTGACCTGGCCATCGCTCTGTGGCTCAAGTCTAACAGTATAGTCGGTTATCCGGTAAGTACCCGTATCGGCAAAAACGGGCGTGACCGCCATAAGCAGAAAAACCAGGATTAATATTCCAAGGGACAGCCGCCACAGCATTGAGCTAGATATTCGCATCCGACGCATTCCTTCTTATTTTTTGAATACGTTTTATTACGGAAACCAACTGCCACCGGGTGATTCCAGATATCCGACCACGGTTTTTTGAGAATGTTACCCAGTTTATCTTTGAACCAGGACTGGCAGGGTATAACCGAGCCATCCGGCTCGATAGTCATATTATATTGAGCGGCGGAACAAGCCTTGGGACCAAAACCGAAATCCAGTGGGTTGAACTGCTTATAACAGGTGGGGGTGTACCATTCCAGCTTAATGCCGACCTCTTGAGCCACCGCTACAGCTTTAGACAGGACGCTCTTCAACTCTTCCATAGAGATGCCAGAATCCTTCTTGCTGCAGGTTCCGCGTCCGCTGCAAATGAGGGTATTGCAGGCCATCATCTTCAAGCCGAGGGCGGCGCCGTATTTAATCAAATCCGGGAAGAGCGTGAGGTTATCTTGCGTCAGTGTGGTATTGGTGACGATAGATAAATCATTTTTCAGAGCTGCTTCAATACCATCACGGGTCTCTTGCCAGGCGCCCGGTACGCCGACCATTTTGTCATGGACTTCCGCCAGGTGGGATTCCAGGCTAATCTGAACATAGTCCAGCTCCGCGCGATTTAGTGCTTTCGCCAGCGAAGCCAGCTTACGGCCATTGGTAACCAAGCCGGTGACAAACTCCTTAGAGTGCTCAATAAGCTCCACGAGGTCGTCTCTTAACGTGGGTTCGCCGCCGGTAAAAACAATCTGGGGGATGCCATTGGCCCATATTTTCTCAATAATCTTCTTCCAGTCCGCCGTTTTTAACTCCTTAACCTTATGGGGGCCGCCGGTGTAACAAAAATAGCAATTGTTATTACAGCGATAGGTTAAAGCCAGGTCCAGGCGCGGCGGAGCCGTCCAGAGTTTAGGGTCGGTGGCGCGAGGCTCGAGATTCATCTCCACGGCAGGACAGCTGCCTTGGCTGATTTGCAGCAGCGAGCCATAGATAGCATCGAAGTCTTTAATTAGGACATCGGTAGGCACTTGCGGATAGCGCCGGTTCATGAGGGTGGCAATCTCTTGTTTAAATGAGCCAATGTCCAACTCATCGTGGTGATGGGACATGACCTCGATGAAAGCCTCGACGAATTCGGCGGCCGTGTGATTTAAAAGAATAAGGTCTTGCCCGTTTTCCCAGAGCATATCGGGTTCACCCCTTCTTAGGTGAAGGCGAAGACCCGGTATGGTTATATGACGAATTTTGGTATCCGGCATAGCTGTTTCCTTATATTATGAGATATTATAGCATTTTTTTAAAATTGAGTTGTTAATATGATTCTGTTGCTAAGCCACAACAACCGTAGTAGAATTAGAATATCGATTCTCGACCAGAGGAGGCGGATATGGAAAAAGGGACGTGGAAGGTAAAAACAGGGCTGGCCCAGATGCTTAAGGGCGGCGTTATTATGGATGTCGTCACTCCGGAACATGCAAAAATTGCCGAGGACGCTGGCGCCTGCGCCGTGATGGCGTTGGAACGAGTGCCGGCGGATATCCGGGCGGCGGGTGGGGTAGCACGCATGTCCGACCCCACCGTTATCGAGGCGATTATGAAGGCGGTCTCGATACCGGTCATGGCTAAATGCCGTATCGGGAATTTCGTCGAGGCACAGGTATTGGAGGCGATGGGGGTGGACTATATCGACGAGTCGGAGGTATTGACGCCGGCGGACGAGAACCACCATGTGTGGAAGCACGATTTTAAAGTGCCTTTCGTTTGCGGCTGCCGCGACCTGGGGGAGGCATTGAGGCGCATCGGCGAGGGGGCGGCGATGATTAGAACAAAGGGCGAAGCCGGCACCGGCAATATCGTCGAGGCGGTGCGGCACATGAGAGCCGTGATGGACGGCATCCGCAAATTGGTTAGTACCCCGCAGGAAGAGCTTATGAAGGAAGCCAAAGAGCTTGGCGCGCCTTTCGAGCTAGTGCTTGAAGTACATAATACAGGCAAGCTGCCGGTGGTGAACTTCGCAGCGGGTGGGATAGCGACCCCCGCGGACGCGGCTTTAATGATGCAGCTCGGCGCGGAGGGGGTATTCGTTGGCTCGGGGATATTTAAGTCGAGCAATCCGTCCGCCAGGGCGAAAGCCATCGTTAAAGCCACCACCCACTACAAAGACCCGGCTATTATCGCCGAGGTATCCAAAAAGCTCGGCGAGGCTATGCCTGGACTGGAAATCAAGCAGATACCCGAATCAGAACTGCTCGCTAAAAGAGGCTGGTAATATGAAAATAGGTGTCCTTGCATCGCAGGGAGCCTTCGCCGAGCATATAAAAGCGTTAAACAAACTGGATATCGAAGCTGTGCCCGTCCGTTTACCCGGGGAACTAAAGGGGGTGGACGGGCTGATTCTTCCCGGAGGCGAAAGCACTACCATCAGCAAGCTGATGGATGCTTATAGCTTGGTGCAGCAAATTATCTCTTTAGCCAACAGCGGCATGCCGATATTCGGCACCTGCGCCGGCATGATTTTGATGGCCAAGCAGATATCTGGCAACAGCACGGCTTCGCTCGGCTTGATGGATATCACGGTCAAGCGCAATGCCTTCGGGCGGCAGGTGGATAGCTTCGAGACGGAGCTAAAGATACCGGCACTGGGGAAAGCGCCTTTCCCTGCCGTGTTTATCCGCGCGCCCATAATCGAGAGTTATGCCAAGGACGTGGAGGTCTTGGCAAGCCTAAAAGACAATACCGCTGTCGCTGTCAAGCAAGGCAAGCTGCTGGCGACGGCTTTTCATCCGGAGCTCACGGATGACTTAAGATTTCATCAGTATTTCTTGGATATAGCCGCAGGTAAACGAAACTAATTGAGTGTGGAGAGGATTGTGGAAAAGGTAATAACCGACGACCTGGATGCCCTGCTAGATATTTTCCCGCCATATATAAAAACTCCTTTGCTTAAGCAGAAGGATATCAGAGACCTGCTGGAGGTGGTGCTGGACCTCGGGCGTCAGCCGGAGGCGCGTTTCCCTAAGAGGGAAGTAGCGCTCGAAAATAGAGAGGTCGAGGAAGCGGATATCGACTATGTGGTCGCGCGCGTGGGCAAGTTCGGCGATGACAACCGCGCCGGCATCGAGCGGACACTACACCGCATTTCGGCGATACGTAACCGGAGCGGAAGCATCGTAGGGCTGACCTGCCGGGTGGGGCGGGCGGTCTTCGGGACGATTAAGATAATTGAAGATTTAGTACATTCCGGCAAGAGCGTGCTTTTATTGGGGAGGCCGGGGGTAGGCAAGACCACCATGTTAAGAGAGGTCGCCCGGGTGCTGGCGGACGACGCTAATAAGCGAGTTATCATCGTGGATACGTCTAATGAAATCGCCGGCGACGGGGATATACCGCATCCAGCTATTGGGCACGCCCGTCGCATGCAGGTCACCACGCCAACTCTACAGCACGCCGTGATGATTGAGGCGGTGGAAAACCACATGCCGGAGGTTATCATCATCGATGAGATTGGAACGGAGCTGGAAGCGATGGCAGCCAGAACCATTGCCGAAAGAGGTGTGCAGTTGGTCGGCACGGCGCACGGCAATACGCTGGAAAACCTGATGATGAACCCGACGCTCGCCGACCTTATCGGCGGAATACAGTCGGTCACGCTGGGAGACGAAGAGGCGCGGCGGCGACACACCCAAAAGTCCATCCTGGAACGAAAATCACCACCGACCTTCGATATCGTGGTGGAAATACAGGAAAGGGATAGAGTGGCGATTCACCCGGATGTAGGCGAAGCGGTGGATGCTCTGCTGCGCGATACGCCGCCCAGCACCGAGATACGCTGGCTGGATGAGCAGGGCGAGGTACGAATAGAAAAAACCAGGACAGGAAAGGCTCCCGAAATAAAGAGCAAAAAGACTGCGAAGGAGACTAAAGTTATCAAGCTCTATCTCTTCGGGGTCAACCGGTCGAGGGTACTGCAGATTGGCCATGAGATGCACATTAATGTAGATATCGTGGATAACCTGCGCGATGCCACGATACTGGTGACCTCTAAAAATTACTACCGACGGCGGCCGCAAAAGGTTAGGGATGCGGAAGGCGAACATATACCGGTTTACGTTTTGCGAGGCAACTCACCGCCGCAGATAAGGCAGTTCCTGGGGACGTTATATGCCACCAAAGAGGGCGAAAAACCCGGCGATTTCCAGTCAGCTCTGGCAGAGGCGGAAGAAGCGGCGGAGCAGGTTAGCGAGGGCGGGGAAGCCGTCGAGCTTAGTCCACAGGGCTCTTATATCCGCCGACTGCAGCATTTAATAGCCCAGCGCAACGACCTTAAATCCAACAGCACGGGGCGGGACCCCAACCGCAGGGTAAAAATATTTAAAGAGCGGCAGAGATAATTTAAATCGGGGAAGGGATAATGTCTCTTTTCATTAC
>Ga0187886_1003395_pt1 | contig 11926 bp, 10 predicted proteins | sample June2016WEW_20_1_FD_133001 | JGI IMG/M metagenome (GOLD analysis project Ga0187886, IMG submission 133001) | Peatland microbial communities from SPRUCE experiment site at the Marcell Experimental Forest, Minnesota, USA - June2016WEW_20_150 | ecosystem: Environmental > Terrestrial > Soil >...
AAATGACACAGCATTATGGTCTTCGAAAATTGTGAATGGATCTTGTCGCCTGATATTCCAGGCAGGAACCAAGCCGGACAAGATAAAAGTTGAAGTGAGATCCGACTCTCTTTGGCCAGGTGCACATGAAATACATACAATCAGCCCTGTCGTCAGACTTCTGAAACCTTCAAGAGATCAAGTCATGCCTGTTACGAAAAAGATTGAAAGAAGCAATGGAGCTGATATCTCGTTCCTTCCGCAGATTGAGTCGCGCGGCATGAGATTCTTTGAAAACGGAGAAGAAAAGGACCTCATTAAGATTCTGGCTGATCATGGTTTCAACTATATCCGCCTGCGTATTTTCGTCAATCCTGAAAATGAAAAAGGATATTCACCGGTTACAGGATTCTGCGGACTCGAATATACAAAACAGATGGCTGCCAGGGCAAAAAAATACGGAATGAAACTACTGCTGAATTTCCATTACAGTGATTACTGGGCTGATCCTCAGCAACAAAACAAGCCGCTGGCATGGAAAGATCTGGACTTCAAATTGCTTAAGGATTCATTGAAAGCTTATACAAAGAGGGTACTTATTGCACTCAGGGATCAGGGGACACTTCCGGAAATGGTACAGGTCGGCAATGAAATCAATCATGGGATGCTATGGCCTGATGGACATATTTCCAACCTTGACAACCTTGCTGAACTCCTGAAGGCAGGAGTTGAAGGTGTAAGGGAAGTCGACCCGTCTATCATTGTTATGATGCATCTTGCACTCGGCGGACAGAACAGGGAAGCTATCTTCTGGCTCGACAATATGATTGCCCGTGGAGTTGATTTTGATGTTATCGGATTATCTTATTATCCAAGATGGCATGGAACTCTCGATGATCTGAAATCCAATCTTAATGATCTGGACAGGAGATATAAGAAAGATCTGAATGTAGTTGAGTATTCACAATTCCCGAAAGAGGTCCATGATATTGTGTTCAGTCTGCCTGATAATCGCGGAACAGGGACTTTTATATGGGAACCGATAAACAAGTTTTTTGACAAAACAGGTAATCCCACAAAGGAATTGAAAGTTTATGATGGTTTAAGCAAACAATATCCGATCAAATAATAGAAGGTTCTGTTTTTTTGCATTATACCGTTTAAAAGATATTTTTATAACGCCTATTTACTTAAATGAGATAAATATTATTCTGATTATCCTGGTATTAAATATCAGGTAAAAACATTTTATTTAAAAACAAATAAATCATGGGATTACTTATTACCGGCATTATTGTCCTTATAGTCGCATTCGTTGCAGCCAGAACTATTCCAAATCTTCATGCTTACAAGTCAAGAATAAAGCTGGCAGCAGTTCTTATTTTTCTTATTTTACTTTCCATTGCATCGGTTGTACAGGTTGAGCCCGGAATGGTGGGTGTTCAGAAACTGTTTGGCAAGGTAAACAACAACATTCTTGAAAGCGGACTTAACATTATCAATCCACTGGTCAAGGTAGTTATTTTCGACATCAAAACTGAGAATTACACAATGTCAGGAGTGCGCGATGAAGGTTCTCGTCAGGGGGATGATGCAATACGGGTACTCTCAGCGGACGGACTGGAGGTGGTTATTGATCTTACTGTTTTGTACAGAGTTATTCCATCGCAAGCGCCCCGGATACTTAAAGAGGTCGGAACTGATTACAGGAACGTGATAGTTCGCCCCATCTGCAGGACAATGATAAGGAATAATGCTGTTTATTATGATGCTGTTTCCTTATTCTCATCCAAGAGGGATGAGTTTCAGGACAAGATATTTTCGTCCATTGAATCAAGTTTTAAGGAAAGAGGGCTTTTACTCGAACAGCTTCTGGTCAGGAATATTACACTTCCGGAATCAGTGAAAGCTGCAATTGAATCAAAAATCAATGCTGAACAGGAAGCCCAGAAAATGACCTTTGTTCTGCAGAAGGAAAGGCAGGAGGCAGACAGGAAAAGAGTTGAAGCCCAGGGTATTGCTGATTATCAGAAGATATTGAACACGCAACTGACTGACAGGCTTCTGCAGTATGAAATGATAAAGGCTATCTCTACCTCAACTAATGCCAAACTTATTGTTATGACTAACGGGAAAGGACTTCCAATAATGGTTGATAATAAATAAAACAGATCAACCGTCGGAATTAATTGATCTTAATACTCTGCATCAGATCTTTTTAACTCTTTTTTCAATCTTTTTTCTGATCTTATTGAAAGATGGAGCTGGTCCGGTCCACATCTCTTTACCGTCGATATAGATCGCATCACTGATTCCCCACTCGCTAAATACTTCCTGGTCAGTTGTAACGAATTCCTGAAGATTTATCTTCCCCGGAAACTCTTTAGATGCTCTGATTGCACGTTCACAGGCAATATTGTAGTTCGGACACCAGCCATTCCTGAACAGTGTCACGTTCACTTTCTCTTTACCACTGACCGGCTGTTTTTTCTTTTTAATAAAATGTGGCGGCGTGGCCTTTTCATTGAATTGTTTCCATAACAATTTTATTGCCCCATTTTTATCAACAACAGAATACCCCTTGTGTTTAAACCATGAAGCTCTCATAAAAACCGGTAGGCCAATTCCCCATGCTACCAGTCCATCTGAACCGAGCTGCCTTGAGTCATCTTCGGCGGCTTTTAGTAAAGCAGTTCCCATACCTCTTTTCCTGTAATCGCCGCGGCCTTTTTTATAGCCATGTACCCAGATGCACAAAACCACATAAAGATTTTTGCCTTCGAACATTGAGTATTCAATAGGTATATACTGGATCATACCTGCTATGATACCGGCATCATCCTGAATGAATTTTACCTTCAAACCTTTATCTTTCATGAGGTTGTACCACTGTTGTTTATAATTACCTGCCTCCTTCATGTCTTCAGACCATTCCTCAAGGCAGCAGAAATATTGATCTAAATTTTCAGGTGAAATATCTGTTATTTTCATAGTTAAGTGAATCGATTATTTTGATGAATATCAAAGTTAAATCATATCAGAATTAAAGACAATTATATTTTTTCATTACTCTTTCAGAAAGTAAAATGACTCAGAATAAGCCAGATATAAATAACTCCCGATGCAAACCGGTGGTTACACACCAAAATATATTAAAGCCCTGAAGGGACTTGACAATAAGGGATTACTCTTCTTTGGTTGAAGGATTTAACAGAGCAAGGTGGAAGTAGAGAGGGGAACAGATAAGGATTACCTTCGGTGATCCCTTTTAAAGGGCACTGCGACGCCTTCATGAACCCTTCGGGCAGGACTTCCTGTTTAGCGGAGCAACCGTGGAGCGGTTACATCAATAATTGTCCGGGAATTAAAAACGTTGTTACAACCCCGGAGGGGTTGCATAGTCTCGGGGATTGCTCGATGCCTTCCCGGCATTTCGCGTTCCCCTGAGAGGGAGCCCTGTAAAGCCAAAGCAAACCCGCTTCTCGGGTCATTTATATTTTCATCGTTCCCTTTTCAAAGCAAGCTTTGAACGGAAACTCTGAAAACAAAAACCACCCCGATGATACCGTCGTGGTGGTTTGCTTTGGCTTTGCGGAGAGAGGGGGATTCGAACCCCCGATACCCTTTTGGGGCATACTCGCTTTCCAGGCGGGCTAGTTAAACCACTCCTACATCTCTCCAATATAGTCTGGAATACTGAAAAACAGCGGCGCAAATTACTAAAATATTTTAATAATTGAACGTTCAGGATATTTCTCCTGCAAGAGGCTTGCTTAAATATTTCACCACCTCTTTCGTGGATGAGCAGACTCCCAGAAGATGCATCAGCTTGGTAACAGAGGCCTCAGAAGTGATATCCTCCCCGCTTATCACACCGGCGGCAAGCATCTCCCGGCTGGTCTCGTACAAACCCATCTCCACGCTGCCCCCGTGACACTGGGTGACATTATATATTATTCCACCGCGGCTGATGAATAGTTTAAGGTCATCAATAAACCATTTATAAGTCGGGGCATTGCCGGATCCGAATGTTTCAATAATGAGTCCTTTGAGCCCTTTGGTATTTATGATCGCCTGGACAAGATTCCTGTTAATGCCAGGGAACAATTTCAGGATGGCAACATTATTGTCAAACCTGCTGTGGACTTTCAGCCTGCTCCTTTTTAGAGGGTAGAGTATATGGTTGATATTGTATTTAATGTGAAGGCCGACTTCTGCCAGAGGCGGATAATTAGGAGAGTTGAACGCATCAAAATGTTCAGCACTGAATTTGGTAGTACGGTTTCCCCTTGTCAGTTCACTGTCAAAATAAATAGAAACTTCCGGAATAATGGCAGCCCCCTTTTCTTTTGCTGCAGCAATTTCTATGGCAGTGATAAGATTTTCACGACCGTCGGTACGGAGCAGACCGATAGGAAGCTGAGAGCCAGTGAACACTACCGGCTTGGCAAGATTCTCGAGCATGAAACTGAGAGCCGAGGCAGAATATGCCATCGTATCGGTGCCATGCAATACCACAAACCCGTCAAATTTTTTATAATTTTTTTCGATCGTTCTGGCCATCCTGATCCAAACATCAGGATCAATATTGGAAGAATCCTGAACAGGATCGAATGTCATCGACTGAAGCTTATACCCTAATTTACCAAGTTCAGGCACATGTTTGGTTATGTGGTTGAAGTCGATCGGAACCAGTGCTCCGGTAACCGGATCATGTATCATTCCGATGGTGCCTCCGGTGTATATTATAAGTATGGAAATCTCTTTTTTCTTACTCATTGGATATTCAGATATTAAAAAGCCTGCATGAATTCTCAAAAGTCATCCTGGCGCTTTCCTCCTCGGTAACCCGGAATATCTCTGCAATCTTCTTATTGATAATGTAAATATATGAACTCTCATTTCTTTTTCCCCTGTAGGGAACAGGCGCGAGATATGGAGAATCGGTCTCCAGAACAATGTTGTTTATTCCGACCTTTTCAATAATTTTATCCAGTCTTGAGTTTTTGAAAGTAACCGGGCCCCCGATACCCAGCATAAATCCCATACCAATAGCTTTTTCAGCATCCTGCATGCCTCCTGAGAAAGCATGAAAAACACCTGTAAGCTTCTTACCGGCAAATTCATCAAGAACTGAAAAAACCTCAAGGAAAGCATTTCTTGAATGAACTGCAACCGGCAGCCCTGACTTAATTGCTAATTCCACCTGCTTCCTGAAAGCATCCATCTGCTCCTTAATCCAGGTTTTATCCCAATACAGATCGATACCTATTTCACCGATGGCTATAAACTTATGTTCCGATAAAATTCTTTCTAGCTCATTTAGCTGCGCCCTAAAATCTTCCCTTACTGAAGTGGGGTGAAGACCAGTCATGGGATAGCATATGTCTTTATATCTGTCAGCAGCAGAGAGCATCGCACCAATTGATGTCAGGTCGATATTAGGTAAGAATAGCTTTACCACGCCGCTGCAGACAGCTCTGTTAACCATCTCATCCCTGTCGGAATCAAATTCCGGCAGGTAGAGATGAGTATGTGTGTCGATCAGCTGCATCAAACGACCCCCTGTGCGATCATGGCGTTAGCCACTTTTACGAAGCCACCTATATTTGCTCCGTCGACATAGTTGATGAAACCATCATCTTTGGTACCGTATTTGACGCATGTACTGTGAATGTTCTTCATGATAGTATGAAGCCGTTGGTCAACTTCATCGCTGGACCAGGGAAGACGCATTGAGTTCTGGGTCATTTCGAGTCCTGAAGTTGCCACGCCGCCGGCATTAGCTGCCTTGCCGGGACCGTAAAGTATCTTAGCGTTGAGGAACACTTCGACTGCTTCCGGTGTAGAGGGCATATTCGCACCTTCCGATACGCAAATGCATCCATTTTTAACAAGCGTTTTAGCCTCCTCCTCGTTGATCTCATTCTGTGTTGCATTTGGCATTGCAATGTCACACTTGATAATCCACGGCCGTTTGTCCTCAAAATACTCAACCCCGAATTTCTCGGCATATTCCCTGATCCTTCCCCTCCTGATATTCTTGAGGTCCATAATATATTTGAGTTTTTCGGCATCGATTCCCTTCGGGTCATAAATAAATCCGTTCGAATCTGATGAAGTAACTACTTTTCCGCCGAGCTGGGTAACCTTCTCGGTTGCATACTGGGCAACGTTGCCTGATCCTGAGATACAAACCGTTTTCCCTTCAAAGGATTGGCCTCTGGTTGAAAGCATTTCCTGTGCAAAATATGTGTTGCCATAGCCTGTGGCTTCCGGACGTATCAGTGATCCGCCCCATTCAATTCCTTTACCAGTCAGAACGCCGGTAAATTCATTTTTCAGTCTCTTATACTGACCGAAGAGGAAACCTATCTCGCGGCCGCCGACGCCAATATCACCTGCTGGTACATCGGTATCAGCCCCGATATGGCGGAACAGCTCGGTCATGAAGCTCTGGCAGAATCTCATTACCTCGTTGTCGGATTTACCTTTCGGGTCGAAATCGGAACCTCCTTTTCCGCCGCCCATTGGTAGAGTGGTGAGGCTGTTTTTAAATACCTGCTCGAAGGCAAGGAATTTTAAAATACCAAGGTTTACTGTAGGGTGAAAGCGAAGCCCGCCCTTGTAGGGACCTATTGCACTGTTCATCTCGATGCGAAAGCCGCGGTTGATCTGCACTTCTCCCTTGTCATCGAGCCATGGAACTCTGAAGATTATAGTCCTTTCCGGTTCTGCAAGTCTCTCAAGGATCTTTGCATGTTTATACTTGGGATTTTCTTCGATAAAAGGAATAAGAGATTCAGAAACCTCCTGAACAGCTTGGTGAAATTCGTTTTCGCCAGGGTTCTTCGCCTTTATCATGGCCATAAATTGTTGTACTCTTGGATCCATACGAAAAAGTTTTAGTTTAGATTTTATGGAGGTTAAAATTATTAAAATGATAATAGCAAAGCCAAAAGAAATGATAAAAAATTCACTCTCCGCATCAACTTTATCAGATGTTTAAATATCAGATTACCAGCCTTTTTGCAGTTGTATTGATGACTTTGGAATTAAATGACCTCCGGAACAAAATAATTGAAAGTAACAGCTATATAATGGTTGAAAATATTAAGTTGTTCTGTAAAGATTCCCTGGGTAGCATTTTATAAGATTTTTGAATTCCATCTGGAGAAGAAGAGAGGATAATTTATAGACGGGCAGATCGAGAGCACGGCATATAGCATCTATATTCAGTTCATTTTCTTTTGAAAGGAGATCAAATATTGTTTTTTCAGTCTCATCCATCTCCGAGAAAAGAGTTTTCTGAACGGGAGGCTTCGCTTTCTCTGATTTCCAGTCAAGAAAATATTCAATATCTTCAGAAGATCCGGCCAGAGCTGCTTTATTAGTCTTAATGAGGCTGTTACATCCGGCAGACCACTGGTCGTCCGGCCTTCCTGGCACAGCAAAAACATCGCGGTTATAAGAATTTGCAATGTCGGCAGTTATCAATGCGCCTCCCTTGATCCCCGATTCAACAACTACCACGGCATCGGAGAGCCCTGCAATTATCCTGTTCCTCTTCAGAAAATTGTTTCTTTCAGGAAGAGCATCCGAAAGAAAATCAGAAAGTAGTCCTCCGTTTTTCAACATAGCTTCAGCGGCCGAAGTATGTATCGACGGATAAATTGTTTTCAATCCGTGTCCCAGAACACCTATTGTCGGGAGGTTGAATGAAAGCGCTGCCTTATGAGCAGCTATGTCGATGCCATAAGCAAGACCGCTCACAATAACCAGATCAGGATGACCTGCTGCCAGTCCTCCGATAATTTTGTCGCACATCTCTTTTCCATGCGGGGTAGAGCTCCTTGTCCCTACCACACCAAGTATTTTGGAAGCATCCGGACTGCAGGTTCCTTTATAAAAGAAAACGACTGGTGAATCATCGCATTGCCTCAGCCTGAAAGGATAATCATTATCGAGATAGAAATATGTCCTGATATTCTTTTTTGTAACATACTCTGCCTCTCTTTCGGCAGCTTCAAGATACGATCTGTCGGTTATACATTTAGCAAGACCCGACCCGATCCCGGGTATTTTTACGAGGCTCCTGTATGGCTCGTGAAAGACAGCTTCAACGCTTCCGAAATGTGCCACAAGCTTGCGGGCATTAATATCACCTATATGAGGGATAAGTCCTAAAGCAATTTTATGCTTCAAAGAAACATTTTCTGGCATAGCACAAAGAATTGAGACATACAAATATAAAAAAATTCCCCCTCTTTACGAAGCAGAGAGGGGGAACACAAAGGGAGTAAATACCTGTAATTCTAAATAACACCCATGTCGATCATTGAATTTGCAACCTTAAGGAATCCGGCAATATTTGCGCCCTTAACATAGTCGACATACCCGTCTTCACGCTTGCCGTATTTCACACACTGGCCATGAATATTACGCATTATCTCGTGCAGGCGGTCGTCAACTTCCTGCCTGCCCCAGTGAAGTTTCATTGCGTTCTGAGTCATTTCAAGTCCCGATGTGGCTACACCGCCGGCATTGACAGCTTTTCCGGGAGCAAATAATATTTTATTCTTGTGAAATTCTTCAACAGCTTCGGGTGTACATCCCATATTTGATATCTCAGCCACCATCATGACGCCGTTTTTAATAAGGATTTTGGCATCTTCACCGGTAAGCTCGTTCTGTGTCGCACAAGGCAAAGCTATATCGACCTTGACTTCCCATGGCCTTTTCCCCTCGTGGAACTCAACACCTTCAAATGTATAAGAATAAGGTTTGACAATATCATCATTAGAAGCACGAAGATCCAGCATATAATCGATCTTTTTACCGGAAATACCATCAGGATCATATACATAACCATCGGGACCGGATATAGTAACGACCTTTCCACCAAGTTCAGTTGCCTTTAAAGCAGCGCCCCATGCCACGTTGCCAAATCCTGATATCGAAATAGTTTTGCCTTTCAATGTCTCATTCCTGGTGGCGAGCATTTCCTTGGCAAAATATATTCCGCCAAAACCTGTTGCTTCAGGCCTGATCAACGAGCCTCCCCAATTGCTTCCTTTGCCTGTAATGACACCTGTATGATCGCCTTTCAATTTTTTATACATGCCGTAGAGAAATCCGATTTCGCGGCCACCAACGCCAATATCTCCTGCCGGAACATCAACCTCGGGGCCGAGATATTTCCAGAGTTGCAACATGAATGACTGGCAGAAGCGCATTAATTCTGCATTTGATTTTCCTTTTGGATCAAAATCAGAGCCGCCTTTTGCTCCTCCCATAGGAAGGGTTGTAAGAGAATTTTTAAAGATCTGCTCAAAGCCCAGGAATTTAAGTATTGAAAGGTTTACGCTGGGGTGAAAACGAAGGCCTCCCTTGTAAGGGCCAATAGCATTATTAAACTGAATGCGGTAACCGAGATTCACTTTAACGTTGCCTTCATCGTCGACCCATGGAACTTTAAACATTATAACCCGGTCGGGTTCAATGATGCGTTCAATAATATTTGCTGATTCAAACTGAGGATTCTCATTATACACTTCCTCTATTGATTCAAGCACTTCCCTGACTGCCTGTAAATACTCAACCTCACCGGGATGTTTCTTCTCGAGGTTGTTCATTATCTTATCTACATTCATGGTATAAATATTTTAAGTTAATATCTAAGATTTGCGAGCTCAAAGTTGAGCTCTAGTTTATTCATTAAAAATGATTTAACTCATATAAACAGTTAAAACATTTAAGACTGCGGTGCGTACTGCTTGAGTGCATGAATGAGTTTAGCCTGCTGATCCTTTGTCAGAGCGCTGATAAATATTGGTGGAAATTTTGCAACCCCCTGTGCCAGTTTCTGGAAAAGGATTAAGCTTTTGCTCAGGCCGAAGTATTTCGATTCAATTTTAAATCCGGTAAAAGTTCCTTTATTTATTTCGACGCTATTCTTTTTCCCTCCGACGATGCCGGCTGAAAAAAACCTGAAAACGATATCATTTTCATCATCGGAATAGAAAATGAACTGATAATTCAGAATCATCGGAAGGAATGCAATGATCAGCCATATTATTACAAGGATGAGAGTCCATATCGAATCGTCAAGTCCCAGGATCGGTGATTTAATTAGTTTTGCGACATAAACAACCCCTACCCAGCCAAGCAAAATGATAGTCGCAAAAAAGAGTTTGATCCTGATACTGATTATTGTTTTGCTGTTATCAAAAGTCATAAATTTCAGTATTAGTCTTTAATCATAACTATCTTCTTCCTGATTGCCGTGAATATATGAAAAAGAATCACACGATCCAATATTGCAATAATTATAATATCGGTGAACTTTTCATAATATATTACATCTGAACGGGCATTAAGAGCATTAAGAATTGACATTTTTCGCAGCGGATAAATCAGGACAATAAAAACACTGCAGCAAAAAACTGCTTTTGAATAAAAAAACCGGAATTGATCCGGTTTTTTTATGCTTTTCCTCATTCTGGTTTACCACCACTTAATTAGCTTTCTGCTGAACCTGCGATCAAAACTATGAGTTTTCAATGTAGCATTGTTTGTGACCGTTATAAGTGTCATATGCGGATGAGCCGGATCTTCTTTGAAGGTCATGGTAAATGACAAAGACGTTGAGGCAGTAATTAATAAATCCAATGTGCCGGAAGATATAACAGGTGTGCCCTTGTAGAAAATCACTACTAATGGGGTGGTACTGTTTACTGTCCTTGAATAAGAATATCCCTTTTCATTGACACCAGTGACTGTTCCGGAATATGTAACCGTATCCGAAGCTACAACATTTTTAAACTTGATAGTCGACCATGAATTTCCTTCTGCATTTGAATAATGCACAAATGCTTTTCTTGTTTTGTTTACAACTCTTGTAAATGTCAGGGAGTCAGATACGCCCGTCTTGGTAATGGCATAGCTTAAATTTGCCGTAATGTTGTCGGTAATAATTAACCTCAGGCTTGCCAGGTTTTTAAATTTATAGGTAATACCCGTTCTTGCTACAGTACGTGTACCTCTGACTGTGACAGTGGTACTGTCGGTCGTAATTGAAAAGTTCTTATACGTCATAGCCCTGGTAACTAATTGTTTATTTGTACCGGCTGTAACCGTAATATCGATCTCGCCATTCTTAATAAAACTCTCATCAGCAGTGCTGTCCTGATAATTTGAGTAAACAATCTTGATCACCTTAGGGAATGTGGTACTGTCAGGATGATCGACAGTAATGGTTTTGCTTGATGATACTGCACCAGACTTTGCATTGGATGTATTGTAATTTACTACCTGGAGCTGATCAAGTGTATTGTCCACTTCCTGATCGTTTTTATCAGCAATGGCATCCTGTACATCCGAATTCTGAACCTGTGCAACTTGCTCAGAAGTGAAAGCCGTGGAGGAAGAGTTTTCCTTTTTGCAACTTGTCACTAACAATCCGCATATTGCAAAAGCTAATAAGAATAATTTAAATTCTTTTGTTTTCATTTTTTGAAAATTTAATTATTAGACATTTTTAATTTTAAATTTCAAGATCATTTTCTATTAGATTACGTTTCGTTGAATAGGTTTAATCAACATAATAATTTTATTTATTTCTTCCGTGTTGCTTGCCTTGCATGAATTTTTAGTATTCACTGCAACAGGTTACCAGGGAAGTAATAATATTGGATGGGATCAGTTTTTCCTTTATAAGGCCAGTTAAACTCCCGCCGCGGTAAGTAGTCAAGGCTACTGGTTAAAGGTTAGGATTATCTTTTTCTTTTGAAGAACTTCATCATTATTCCCCTGCACTCGTCTTCCATTATTCCGCGTATGACTTTTGTTTTCGGATGAAGGAGGGGACCTTTGATTTTTTTGAACCCCTTTTTTTCATCATCAGCTCCGTAGACAAGTAACGGTAGCTGGCTCCAGCCTATCGCCC
>Ga0187886_1003396_pt1 | contig 11925 bp, 10 predicted proteins | sample June2016WEW_20_1_FD_133001 | JGI IMG/M metagenome (GOLD analysis project Ga0187886, IMG submission 133001) | Peatland microbial communities from SPRUCE experiment site at the Marcell Experimental Forest, Minnesota, USA - June2016WEW_20_150 | ecosystem: Environmental > Terrestrial > Soil >...
ATGTCTCGCATTGTTGAGGAATCCCAGCTAAAGTAGCTGCTCCTTAGATCACAGCTCGCCTATCTGAAGCATGTTGAAAGTGGATGCATCTTAAATGTTGATGCGCGGTCCAACAAGATGTCACATAAGGTAGGGCTCGGTTCTGGTTTCAACGATCACAAGCTTCTCCAATACCAGCTCTCATCATCGCCCCACTATGCCTATGTTCGAATACAGCCAAAAGCCTGTCGGAGTCTTACCGACAATATGCTACACGTGTTTACACTCGCCGCACTTGTCGAAACGGTTGCTGATTGTTCATGGAGGCTGTGATTTCTTTCTAGGCTGACGCTGGCCACGGATGTCTTTCAAGGCTTCTTCGAACATCTTGTCTCTTCTTTCGACGATTCCGTCGTAGTACGCCGCTGCTAAGCCTAATGGCAGCGTTAGGAATCCATAGGTCGTGAAGGATCTAAGGTCATAGAATGGAGACCAGACAGATGTCAGACTGAATGTGTAGGAACTGTTGTAGCTTGTGATGACGAGCATATATTGCGCAGACTTAGTCGCGGTGGTGAAAATGGCCATCCCCTTTTGGTCCTTGGCGAAGACGATGTTGGTGAGGACGGACCCTGAGATAGTTTGAGCTCGTGAATCGTATGCTGCAAGGAGGACGGTCGTCGTGCCTGCGCGGTCGCTCATGACGCTCAAGTTGATTGGTTCGCCTTCGTCGATGGGAGGAAGTATGTATGAGCTAATGACGTAGGGTCGATCTGAAGAAAAGCTCTCGGCGGGACCGCTACCTTCTAGCCGTTGAGGTGTCTTGTAGTAAGGCATAACCACGCCGACAAGAAGAAAGAAAATGCCTAGCCCAATAAGAGAGTATCCAACTACCTTTCCTCGTCTAAGATGCAATGGAGACAGTGTTCCCATGGCTGCGTTAGAGGAACTTGTCAGCATGCCAGCAGCCCACATGATGCCCCTTGATGAATTTATTTTCGAGCTCAGGTCTTTCCTTCCTGCATATCTCTGTTACATAGGGGCATCGGGGATGGAACCTGCATGCTGACGGCGGGTTTATCGGGCTTGGGACTTCTCCCGGCAAAATGATTCGCATCGTATGCTGTGTCATGTCAGGGACGGGGACTGCCGAGATCAAGGCCTGTGTGTACGGATGTAGCGGTCTATCGTAAAGACTATCCGTATCTGCAAGCTCCACAATTTCTCCCAAATACATGACTGCTACTCTCTGGCTTATTTGCCTGACCGAGCTCAGATCATGCGAGATATACAAGTAGGAAAGGTTCTTCTTCTGTCGAAGGTCAATCAGAAGGTTGAGAATCTGAGCCCGGATTGACACATCGAGCGAAGAGACGGGTTCATCTAGGACTACAAACTGCGGGTCCACCGCCAATGCCCTGGCGATCGCAATTCTCTGGCGCTGCCCACCGCTGAACTCGTGCGGATATCTTTCGGCGTGGTATTCTTCCATGTTCACCATTCGCAAGAGTTCGTACACTCGCTCCGTCCATTCATTCCTAGGTATGTGCTTGTGAATAACGAAGGCTTCGGATATTATGTCGTAAATAGTCATCCTCGGGTCGAGAGAATTGTATGGATTCTGAAAGACCATTTGCATAGATCGTCTGAGTTTCTTGGCATCTTCCTGTTTGCCGCCCTTTCTGAAAACCTGTAGAACGTCCATGTCGCCAAAAGAGATTGATCCCTCTGTCGCCCTTTCTAAGTCCAGAATCACCTTACCAGTGGTCGTCTTGCCGCAACCGCTCTCACCAACTAGGCCAAGCGTTTCGCCTGGCATGATGTGAAAGGTGACATGGTCGACTGCGTGCACTTCGCCCACTTTCTTTCTTCTGAGGATTCCCCTTTCGACAACGTCAAAGTATTTCACGAGAGACTTGACCTGAAGCAGAGGTTGTCCTCCGAGAGAATCTTGAGGCATCTTAGCTCGCCTTCGCTTCAAGCTTCAATTCACGCCATAGGTGGCATGCGACTTGGTGGCCCTCTTCTGCTTTCTCCAACCGAGGTTCCTCTTTCACGCAGATATCTTTGGCATATTTGCATCGGGGATGGAATACGCAGCCGGTCGGGGGTTCTATCAAATTGGGGATGTTCCCGGGTATTACTTCAAGCACTCGGGTCTGTTTGACACTCGGTACCGCCTTGAGAAGAGCTTCTGTGTAAGGATGCATCGGCGCGTTGAAGATGGCGGCCGTGTCGGCGACCTCCATCACTTTCCCAGCGTAAAGAACCGTCACCCTTCGCGTCATGTCAGCGATTATTCCCATGTCATGCGTAATCATGACCATCGTCATTTTCAGGTCCTTCTGCAATTTCTTGAGTAGTTCCAAGACTTGCGCCTGGATCGTGACGTCCAAATTCGTTGTGGGTTCGTCAGCGAAGAGGAGCGTCGGTTCGCATGACAAGGCTCTTGCTATCGCAACACGCTGCTTCATGCCGCCACTTAGTTCGTGAGGATAAGCCTTCAATCTCTTCTCAGGCTCCGAGATTCCAACGAGTTCGAGGAGGTATAGTGCCCTCTGAGAAGCTTCTGCTTTCGCGAGATCTCTGTGGAGCATTAGGATATCGGTGAGCTGCTTCTCTACGGTATAGACAGGATTCAGTGATGTCGTTGGGTCTTGGAAAACAACGGCCATCTTTGGTCCTCTAAGCTTGCGCATCTCGTCTTCTGATTTGGCTAGGAGGTCTTCTCCCTCGAACTTGATCGAGCCGGCAACTATCCGTCCTGGCTTGGGAACTATCCGCAGAGCCGACTGAGCTGTAACTGACTTGCCTGAGCCGGACTCGCCGACCAATCCGATCGTTTCACCAGCATCTACGTCAACAGAGATGCCGTCGACAGCTCTGACGACTCCCGCTTCAGTGAAGAAATAAGTCCGCAGCTCGGAAATGTCTAGGAGTTTTTCGGTCATTCTTCTTCTACTCTCGAAGTCGTGGGTTGAGGGCGTCTGAAAGTCCGTCACCCATCAAATTGAACCCGAGCACACAGAAGACGACTGCCAACCCAGGGAATAGTGAAACCCACCATTCGGTTCTGATTAATGCAAATCCTTCATTTAGGAGAAGCCCCCAAGTCGTTGTGTTTGGATCACCGAATCCTAGGAAGCTCACTACAACCTCGGTGAGTATGAAACCTGCAATGTTGAGAGTTGTAATCACGATCAACGGTGATAGAATATTAGGAACGATGTGTCGGAATAATATTCGCGAGGAGCCAGCGCCAAGTGATCGAGCTGCCTGGACAAACTCCATTTCTCTGACACGAAGGGTCTCTCCTCTAACTATGAAGGCGACGCTCGACCATCCGAAGAACGCAAGAATCAGCACAATGAGTGTAAGGCCTAGGCCTTTAAAGACCAAGATTTCGAATACTCTCGCAAAAAGAAGTATGAGCAGCAGCACCGGAATTACAAAGAAAACCTGCGTTATCCCAAGAATAAGGTCGGAAATGAGGCCTCTGAAGTAGCCTCCCACAGCGCCTAGGGCAATACCGATGATTGTGGTGAGCAAACTAGCAACCAGCCCTACGTAGAGGTCGTTCTTGGTGCCATTGATGACTTCGCTGAAAACATCGATCCCTGAATCTTCAACTCCGAAAGGGTGCTTCCATGAGGGGCTCTGACCAGCAGCCCCTTCGTATAGGGGCTGGTAGCTCCGAGCAGGATAAGGCGAAACAAAGGGCCCCAGAAGAGCAATCATCACGAAGAAAACAACAATGGCGCCTCCGATCAGACTCGATTTGTTTCTTCTGAATCTACGCCAAGCGACCGCCCATTGAGACGCTGATCTTCTGTGAATTGATTTCTCAGTCAAATACGATCGGCCTACGTGACAGTAACTCTCGGGTCGAGAACTGCATAGACAAGGTCTGTGATCAAATTCGCGACCAACACCATCACCGTAATGACGACTGTGATCCCCTGGACTAGCGGGATGTCCAGGCCTAATGCCGCTTGAGTAAAGGCGTATCCCAGCCCAGGCCAAGTGAACGTGGTCTCCGTCGCAGGAGCACCCCCAAGCGCTGCACCAAAGCTTAACCCTACGAGAGTAATCACGGGGGTAATGGCGTTTCTGAGTGCGTAACGATATGTCACAGTTCTTTCACTGAGTCCACTTGCTCGTGCCGCAAGGATATAGTCCTGCTTCATCACTTCAAGCATATTTGCCCTCACAAGTCTGACAAAGGTTGCAAGTTCCACATATGTGAGGACTGCTGTTGGAAGAGCCAAGTGCGCCAGATGATCGAGGATGCGATTGCCTCCCCACATGAAGCTTATGCCTACGGCCCCACTGCTTGGGAGCCAACCCAAATCAAATGAGAAAAGTACAATCAGCATTATCCCGAGCCAGAACGTCGGCATAGAGTAACCGAAGATAGCGAATGATGTTATAGCATAGTCAGCCTTCGAATATTGATGTGTGGCTGAGTAGATTCCGATAGGAATCCCAACCAGAACCGAAATCAGGAGCGCGGCTATTTGCAGTTCCATGGTTGTCCAGAACCACCCGCCGATCTGTTGAGCTACAGGTCTCCCGCTAATCGAAACGCCAAGGTCACCATGAAGCAATTGCCAGAGCCAAAGCAAGAATCGTTCGTAAACGGGTCGGTCGAGATGATAATAGTGGCGAAGATTGTTCAGTACTTCCGGGCTCGGGTTCCTTAGCCCTAACCTGATCAAATCAACCGGATTGCCCGCTGCATTTCCAACCCCATAGGTTAGGATTGCCACACCGAGAAGAACGGGAAGCATGAAGATTAGTCTTCTTATTATGTACCTTGTGACGCTCGCCAATCTTTTCGCCCAAAGTCCGGTGTTCGTCAAGCTGGCCCATTTCAGTATTAAAGCTTAGTTACCGCTGCCTCTTGTTCGCTATTCCCAAGAGAAGTCCAGTGTTCGCAACGCGATCCGCAGCTGTCGGGAACGTGTTTTGGGTAAGAGCTAAATACGCACATGCTGAAGCCTTGCCTACGTGAAATGAAAATGTCTAGCAAAGTATTCAAACACGTAGTAGAAGGATTTACACTTGCACTACTAGTGTACGTCGTATCATCAGGCGCTGTTCCTCTACTCGTTCCCGTGCACGCGCAGGGGGCTCCTCTGTTCCAGGTCACTCTCATCGCTCCTACAGGCGGAAATCAGGTTAGGCGCCAATACGCGAGCATCATTACAAGCAACATGATCAGTCTTGGGATTGATGCGAGACTGTTCTACGTTACGTTCCCGGCACTGCTGTCTAGGATAGACTTCGAAAGCGCGCCGGTTGGATCTCTTTTCAATCAAGGCGGATATGACATGGGCTTCGTAGGCTATGGGGCAACAATACCCATTCCTGACTTCAGCAGCAACATAGGTGGGAAGGGTATGTTTCCTCCTGGTGGCAACAACTACGCTCTATACGATAGCCCTGAAATGAATGCGCTCCTAGCCAAACTGTACAGCACAGTAGACGTCCAGACGCAGATCGATCTTTCCTACCAGATGGAGGCGCTGCTCTTCCACGATAAGCCGTACAATTACATCTATGCGACCGTTGACCCGGTGCCACGGGATCAAAAATGGACTGACTATGGAAGTGCCAATGTCTACAATGAAGTTACTTACCCTGACATCCAGCATTGGGCTGGCGGCGATTCACTTACTTTCGCAGAAGCAAACCCAGTCTTTCCTGGCGGCACCCTGAATCCGCTCAATACTCCTAGCTCCAACAGCTGGTACTCTGTCTACATCTACTACTCCATAATGGGCGGCGGCCTTGGGGAGTTCAATTCCGCCACCTCGGTCTGGTATCCAGGCACTGCAACATCCATAACTTCCAGCCCTGATCTTCTGGATTGGACCGTTAATATAAGACCAGGCGTCACCTTCCAGGACGGAGTTGAGGTGACGGCTGACGACTTCGTTTGGACCGAGTGGGCAACTACATTTCCGGCATCGGGGGCGGTCGGTCAAGGGACCAATATCATGTATGTTGGAAACAAGATTGACTTCACCTTCCTGAACGGAACAACCACGACTGTTGACAACTCGGCTGGCGCAGCGGTTACGCAAGGATCGTTTAAGGCAATTAGTAAGTACAGCTTCACATTCCATATGTACCAGCCATACGCTTTCACAAAACAGGTTTACGGCGTAATTACTCCTCTTCCAAAGCATATCATGGAGAAATTCGACCCCGCAACCTGGGATAGCGCGCCATTCAGCACCGCAAACGGACCCAACACCTACACTTGGGATCCGGCCGTATACGGTGGGTCAGGCAGCTACACTGCCGTAGGTCCAGTCGGAGCGGGCCCATATATCATGACGAACTACGATTTCACCGCCAACACGGCTACAATGAAGAAGTGGCCAGGATACTGGAACGCCACTGGCCTCGAGGCGCTAGGCCAGTTCACCATTGACACCTACAAAGTTGTGTGGATCAACAGCAAGGACGCCGCGATCGCTGCTATGAAGAACGGCGAGGTCAACGTGTTGGACTACAACTACAACCTCCAAAGAGACGTAGACACGCTCAAATCGATTGGCGCAAACATCATCAGCTCTACTGAACTTGGTTGGCAGGAACAGGGCTTCAACTTGAGGCACTCGGTTTTCGGGACTGGAGTGGACACGCCGCTCGGAAAGAGCAACCCATCTCAAGCGGCCGAAGCCGCTCGCCACGTCAGGACTGCTATCAGCCACCTCATACCTAGAGACCAAATTGTCAAGGACCTTCTAGCGGGCTCCGCATATCCACTGGCCACGTTGGTGGGCCCAGGTTATGGTGTCTTCATGGACCCGAACCTCAAACCGGACACCTACGACATTAACGCGGCCGCTGAGGAACTGCGCGCTGCAGGCTACACGGTCTCAATTGCTCCTCCAGCACCCATCGCTTACACAGGCTCACCGATGCTCGGAACAGGATCGGTAACGATCACCGGCCACGCACGCGTAGCAAATGAAATGCTCATGCTCCAACAGAGCACAGACGGTGGGCAAACATGGACCAACTTCGCCGCGGCAGTCTCCCGCAATGACACGACATACTCCGTCGCCGCACCTGCCCCGCCTGCATTTGGCGCCGTGTGGTACCGCGCCAACTTTACAGGCTATACGCTCAACGACACTTGGGCCATGAAACCGATAACACCGGACTTGGTCGATCAGTACATCAGCACTGGCCAGTACTTTGGCGGCCGACCACTGCTACCCGGTCAGGTAACCGACCCGATTTCGGTCTCGTCGACGAATAATGACTACCTCGTTGTCGGCGTGATTATCGTGGTGATCCTGGCCATAGTAGGCTTTGCAGTCTGGAACAGCCGCAGAAAGAAGCCAAAACAGTAGACTGACGAGGTATATTGCGCCTGGATCCTCAGGCGCAACCCCCGCTTTTTCTTTCACATCCACTAGGGTTCCAAGTTCCCATTTGAAGCAACCTCTTCAGACAACGTGCAGAGTCACGGTCTCAACATCGACATGTCGAAGAGAGCAAGTAGAATCATAATTAACGATAGGATAAGACCGACCGCCACAAAGACGAGAGCGCTGCGCTCACTATCTCGCCGTCCACTAGTGGAGAAACCTCCCCTGCCAGGGAAGAGAACCTTGCGGAGCTGGGCGATTCCCACTGAGGTGGCGAAGTCAAGAATCCCTGCAACTATGAAGAACGTCGCTATCTCCACAAGAAGAAGGTTACCTAGAACGTCAGTTGCTCTGAGCCCTAGCCAAGTCGAGGCAGAAGCTACTACCATGTTGATCAGAAGGATAATCCCAGCAATCATCGAAGATCTACGGAGCACTTGCGTGTATGTGAGCATAAACGAAATCGCCACAATGCCAACCGTTCGCAGAGATGACTATAACTTGAAAGGGAAGTTAAATTGATTCCATCCGGGTTCGCACATGAGTAGCAAGGCACGGCACAAGAGAGAACAAAGTCGACACGGAAATCAGAGAGAAAATCGATCTAGGAGGTTACGCACATACTCATTCATAGCAACTCTGGGTCTGATAGCAATCGCAATTGGCGCATCGTATATTGGCTCGCTACCGAAAGTTGAGCATATCCCATCCAACTTCAAATTCAGCCCACAGCCTTGGATGTCTCTCGTACCGAGAGCAGTACACTACGTAGGTTACGTCGACTTTCAGAAGGTCTTCACCGTGTCCGGAAATGCAACAATTCTCGGAGTAACAGGCCTGGTGGATTTCTACCAATTCAACTTCACGATATTCCCTCAGGACGTTCTGTACGAAGTGGACATTCAACTCCTCGACCAAGATACTGCTGTTACCTTGCTGAAGCTCCAGTCAGATACACTTAATGTGCTGGAACTATCATTCGCACGAGCAACCAACGTTCCAAGCTGGACCGTTGGTAGTTATGCCATCCGTCAGCTCTTGATGCGCACACCCAATCAGCAGAGTCCAGGGCGTGGGTATCTAAGCTTGGCTGACGGTTACGCAGTGATAAGTGTCGACGCTCAGACAGGTAGGGATCAGGTTAAGACGGTTCTCGCCCAGATTGCGTACGGTATGTCGAGCCTCTTTGACAATTCCACGATCCAAACAGCCGTCTATGCCTCCGGAATAACGGCCGGGCCCTATATCGCCCTTTTTCTCGGAATGTTTAGCTCTCAGCTAAATGGCAGCGAGATGATCGTCAAATCCATATCGAGTGGTTCTGGCCCCTCAAACGCAATTTCGGTTACTAGATCCGTTCTTTTCCGCGATCAGGACACTGCTCTAAGCCGATATGGCGAAGCTGAGCGAATCTATCGCGACGCGTCTAGCTATGCAGTTCTGGATTCGTGGCTAGTGATGAACTACCAGTATTCAACCGACCAGCTAAGAACCGAGATCAGAGGCATATAGCTGCTCGCGACTCGTTGTGAGAAACGAGGACAAGATTCACATGCGTTGGATGGGCTTGTACCACATCTCAACTTCACCATGCTGGTGCATGGGGTCCGCTTAGGTTAGGTCAGCAAAGCCAAAAGTGGGATGGAAGAGCTCGTGGAAAAACGCACATGGGTGTCCATCTTTCTCTTCGTTCTTATCCTTACGAATCTGCCTTTAGAGACAAAGGCTGAGAACCAACAGTCGGTGCAAATTGGGGCGAAAGGCGACGATGCTTCGAGAGGGGCCTTCGGAGTTCGAGCGGAAATCCGAACTCATGTCTACGAGGCTGATCCAGTGACCTTGGATTATTTTTGGGTAGGAGTTGTCCTCGAGGGCGGGGCTTTTGCTCAGTTCGGCTACGCACTGGAACCCGGATATTACTGCCTCGAAGGTGAGTCCGTGAATGGCACAATTGCCTGCCAAGGTGCTTCGGCCTTGATCTTTGACACTGACGCGCGTTGGGAATTGCAATATTGGCAGAACGCCTTTGCGAAGGACTTCTATTACGAGATTGGACCAGCGGGCTCAGCCGGAACGAACGGGACTTGGCACCAATATTCTATCATGCAAGATTCTAACGGCAGCGCAGTTTTCGTTATGGACGGAGAGCGGGTGGCTGAGACAGGCTTCAAGCTTCGAGCATCGGATGAGCCCCCTACGGTCGTTGCGGAAAAAGTGACAACCTCCAGCGAGCTCGGCACTCTTGGTCCCGTTGAATTTCGAAATCTCGAATATCTTAGGGAAAATGGGTGGCATGGGGTTGATTCGCTCATTTCATTGAATGGTTGCGGAATGGGCACGAGCTGCAGCGGCGTCAACACCTACGGAGTTTCGTTGGAAGGACCAAATCATGTGATTGCAGGCTCAGGTTGTCAGATAATGAGAAGCGGCGAATTGCTTTGGACGAGCGGTTACGTGACTTTGAACATTACCGTCCACCGCGACGTCCAATTCCATGTTACGACAATTACGGGTGATCAAGAGTTCACGACAAGTGCAATCGTGAAGATTCCCAAGGGTCTATTCGCACAGGTCACTCTAACAAGGACTGATACGATAGCCGATGGCCTACCGGGATTGATAGGAGCTAGCGACCAGTTTCAGAGCTGGACAGGTTACGAGAACTCGGAGAATCAATCTGTCCGCCTTCTGATGGATCAAAACAAGACGCTCCGAGCAATTTGGCACACAGACTGCGAAGGCAGTACACGGAACATCGCGATCATTGTCGCATTCGTTTTTGCCATTTTCGCCCTGTGGACTTTCTACCTCAGAAAGCGATTCGCCGGCACACAGAATCCTCAATCAAGGAAGCTGATCGGAAGCAATTGAATTCGCCTCTCCGATGATGGGGAACGACCCCTACGGGCTGCCAATGTCCGCCAAAAGGCGAAGAGTGGTCCTTGTGGTAAGCGGCTGTTTCATCAGGTTTCATTTGGAGCGGGAAAACAGTCTGGCGTCAGCATGGCGAGCTCAAGAAGATCTAACGGGATGAACGAGGCAACCTAATGCTCGTGCGTCGGCGGTGAGAAGCCTCTACTTCCCCGAGGATGATTCGCTAAGGTTCAGACTGCTTTCCCCAGAATCGCTTCCTCTCAAAGCTTCGGCGAGACTCTTGATGTCGCTCGATAATTCTCGGTCTTCGCGGAGTTTGGGAACAACCTTTCTAACGAGTCCGTATGTCGCGCTGTTCGCGGGGCTCAGGTTCTCGATTCCGCGAGTCTCTGCGGCTTCAGCAGCGCACAGGAGCTCGATCGCAACGATGAAACGGACGTTCTCTTCGATGCGCATCAACTTGAGTCCTGCCGTCGGACCCATGCTGACGAAGTCCTCGAAGTCAGCAGATGTCGGTATCGAGTCCACACTGGCTGGATGAGCCATCACTTTGTTCTCCGAGGCCAGTGCAGCTGCAGTGTATTGGACAGTCATCAGACCTGAACTGACCCCTGGTTTCGCGCTTCGAGGAACAAGAAACGGGGGCAGCCCAGAGTTTAGTTTTGGATCAAGGAGTCTAGTGATCCTTCTCTCAACGAGGTTGCCGATTGTTGTAGCAGCTATGGCCAGCAAGTCTAGGACGAGTGCTATTGGTTGTCCGTGGAAGTTGCCGCCTGAGAGAACCTCGCGGTCCTCCGGAAATATGAGCGGATTATCATTTGCCGAGTTGAGTTCCGTCTGAATCGTCTTCGATGCATAGCCAGTTGCGTCGCGTGCTGCGCCCATTACCTGAGGGACACATCTTAGAGAATACGGGTCCTGACGATGCATTCCTTTCAGGATGCGATGTTCACCGGAGCTAACGCGTTTGCTTCCAGCAAGCAGCTCTGCCATATGCTCGGCGCTTGAGACTTGCCCCACGTGGGGCCGGGCTTGATGCAGTCTCTTGTCGAAGGGCTCGGTGAGGCCCTCCAACGCCTCAAGTGACAAGGAAGCTGACCGCTCAGCAAAGTCAATGAGTCGCGTGATATCGTGGATCATGAGCGCACCGATGGCGGTCATCATCTGGGTTCCATTGATCAGTGCCAGACCCTCCTTTGCTTTCAGATGCACAGGAGCGATCGACGCTGTGCGGAGAGCTTCAGAGCCAGTCATAGTCTGGCCCGAGTGTTCGGCGTAGCCTTCTCCAATCATCACAAGCGCCAAGTGCGCCAGTGGCGCGAGATCGCCGCTTGCCCCGACCGATCCTCTTTCAGGTATTATCGGGTGGACTCGGGAATTGATCATGGCGATGAGTGTTTCGAGTGTTGGAAGCCTTATTCCAGAGAGTCCCTTCGCCAGGGTGTTAGCCCTGTGGAGCATCATCGCTCGGGTTACATCCGTACGCAAGGCTGGCCCGACACCTGCCGCGTGACTTCTGACTAGATTGAGCTGGAGGTCCTCCAGATCTGCTGACGATACCATTATGTTGCTCAATGCGCCGAAACCCGTGTTTATGCCATAGATCACCTTAGAGCCTGCGAGCTCTTCTAGCACGTTCCGGCATCTTACGACTTTTTCTCGAGCGTCATCTCCGAGCGCG
>Ga0187886_1003397_pt1 | contig 11922 bp, 12 predicted proteins | sample June2016WEW_20_1_FD_133001 | JGI IMG/M metagenome (GOLD analysis project Ga0187886, IMG submission 133001) | Peatland microbial communities from SPRUCE experiment site at the Marcell Experimental Forest, Minnesota, USA - June2016WEW_20_150 | ecosystem: Environmental > Terrestrial > Soil >...
ATGTGGTGGAGGTAAGAATATGGCCAATCAGGTCACCTATGATGTGGAAAGAAAGATAGTCGCTATCCTTCAGGTCCTCAAGGACTCCCCGGAACCCGTGGGCGCCAGCCTTATCGCGCGTAAACTTAAAGACAGCGGTATCGAAATTAACGAGCGGACCATCCGGGGCCACCTCCGCATTCTGGACGAACGCGGCCTCACCCGGCTGGTCAGCCGCCGACAGGGACGGCAGGTCACCCAGTCCGGTCTCCACGAGCTCGGTAACGCCCTGGTCGGCGACCGCCTCGGCTCGACCGTCACCAGGATTGAGATGTTAATCTGCCAGACCTCCTTCGAGCCGGAGAAGCGCACCGGGGAAGTGCCCGTCAATATTTCTTTCTTCCCCGCGGACAGTTTCGAACGCGCTTTAGATGTGATGACGGGTATCTGCCGTGCCGGTGTTTGCGGCAGTGAGCTCGCTTCTATCGCCAGGGCCGGTGAAAAGCTAGGAAACGTTAAAGTGCCGCCGGGTAAGGTAGGCGTGGCCACGCTCTCGAATATCGCCGTCAGCGCCGTGCTTATTAGAGCGGGAATTCCGCTGGATTTCAGGTTCGGCGGGCTGCTCCAGGTCAGGAACCGCGACTATGTCCGCTTCGTTGACCTTATCGAATATACCGGCTCCTCGATTAACCCCTACGAAGTCTTCATCGCCAGCAAAATGACCGCCGTGAACGACATCAGCCGGACCGGCGAAGGGAAAATACTGGCCGGCTTCAGCGAGCTGCCTGCGCTGGCCAGGCCCCGGGTCGAGACGCTTATCAAAGTGCTCGAAGCGATGGGCATCAACAGCGTGGTCAAGCTGGGACGGGTTAGTGAGCGACTGTGCGAGACCACGGTGGCTTCCGGCAAATTCGGCATGGTGCTTACCGATGGGCTTAACCTGCCGGCGGCGGTGGCGGAAACAGGCATCGAAGTAGAAAACCACGCCGGTCATAGCATCATGGACTTCACACAGATGAGACCCCTTAGTAAAAATTAATACTTTCAGTCCTCACGCCATTTTGCCTCTTCAAGCTCTGATTCCCTGGTTTTTTGCTTTTTCTCCTAACCTTATTTCACGCCAGAACGTTATAATAAGTGTTAGTATAGTTTCCGGAGGGAGCCCATGAAGAAAGCGCTGTTAATTGTTCTGGCGGTTGTTACCCTGCTTATGGTGATAGCGTGCAACCGGCCGGTATCGGCCGCCGAGCTGAAATCTGATAAGCCGCGGGATACCGCGCCGATGACCAGTCCCGCCGATTTATCTACCCTCGTCGCTGGCAACAGCGCCTTCGCGCTGAACCTTTACCAGCAGTTAATCAAGACCGGCGGCAATATTTTTTATTCACCCTACAGCCTGTCGGAAGCCCTAGCCATGACCTACGGCGGCGCCCGCGGTCAGACAGCGAATGAGATGGCCGCCGCCATGCAGTTCCTGCTTTCCCAGGACAAGCTGCATCCCGCTTTCGATAGCCTCGACATCGCGCTGGCGAGCCGCGGCCAGGGGGCGAAGGGCAAGGATGAAAAAGGGTTCCGCCTGAACGTGGTCAACGCTATCTGGGGGCAGAAGGACTTTAAATTCACGTCTTCATATCTCGACTTGCTAGCTCAAAACTACGGCGCGGGACTCCGCATCCTCGATTTTATCAAAGCTCCGGAGCCTTCCCGCCAGGCTATCAACAGCTGGGTCAGCGATAAGACCGAGGGGAAAATAAAAGACCTGCTGCCGCAGGGCTCCGTCACCGATATGACCCGGCTAGTGCTTACCAACGCTATCTACTTCAACGCGGCATGGGCGTCCCAGTTCGAAAAGACTTCCACGCACGACGGTCAGTTCCATCTCCTGACCGGTAGTGACGTTACCGTGCCCATGATGTTCCAGGAGCATAATTTTAAATACGCCGAGGGCGCCGATTACCAGGCAGTGGAACTGCCGTACGATGGCAACCAGCTCTCCATGCTGGTCATCCTGCCTGCCGCAGGGAGCTTTAGCTCTTTCGAACCTTCCCTGACCAGCCAGGCGCTTGGTGATATCATCGGCAAGCTGCAGTCCAACCCGGTCAACCTGACGATGCCGAAATTCACGATAGAGTCTTCGTTCGGCCTGAAACAAACGCTTACCGGCCTCGGTATGGCGCAGGCCTTCGACCCGTCCCGAGCCGATTTCTCCGGCATGGACGGCGCCAAAGACCTGTATATCAGCGACGTGGTGCACAAGGCTTATGTCACGGTGGACGAAGCGGGCACGGAGGCCGCCGCCGCCAGCGGGGTTATCGTGGGCACGACCGCCATGCCCGTAAATATCAAGAATGTGACCCTCGACCACCCTTTCATCTTCCTCATCCGCGATATCCCCACCGGCGCTATCCTGTTTATCGGCCGGGTGATGAATCCGGCGGCGTAAGGCACCGGCTTTTCAGGCCGGGTGCATCAGCGCGTCGGCCCGTTCTGGATAATAGCCTGGTAAGCCTTGCCTGTTGGCGAGAGCTGGTGGTCGGCAAACGCCTGCTTCACCGCCTGGTTTTGCATGGTCGTAATTTGGGCATCAATAGCGTCGTTCTGTCCCTTGCTCGTGACCGGGTACACCGGTACGGACTTCAGCGCGCTATAGTCGACTTCCGTAAACCAGTCGTAGTGTCCGAAGCCGCTGATATAATCGAAGTGCTTACCGACGGCCAGCTTACCCATCACGTTTAAGAACTGCTCATCGAGCGGCGCCCAGAAGCTGAACATATCCCGTACGCGTATGTCCACCAGCGAATCCGCGCCCTCGTTAAATCCGGAGAGTGTTACCGACTTATGGCACCAGAACTCCGAAAGCGAGACCCCCTTGCCCGCCGCGTGCGCTATATCGGCTATCTGCATCGCGACCCCGAACTCCCCTACTTGGTTGATGCTGGGCTGGATGTTGTAAATGTGCGTGTCCAGCTTATCGAGGCCAGGTATAGCGGCCAGGCCGTTAATATAGGTCTTCCAGCTCGATAGCCAGGCACCGGCCCCCGAACCTATTTGTAGCGTGGTGTGCAGCCCGGGAATTCCGGCGCTCTCCAGGTCGGTCACGAATTGTTTTATCATCGCCGCATCTTTTGTGCCGTTGTTAAGCTCCGTACGGAAATCATTGACCGCATCAGTGTCCGGCTCGGTCTGCAACAGCAGGTAGTCCGGTTTTATCTGCTGCGCCACGGTGATATTATGCTGGCTCCGGCGCTCTTGATAGGTGGTAAAATCCAGCGTTTTGTAGTAGTCGACGGGATTGATCGGGGAATCGGCTGACAGGTAAAAAGTCAGCAGCGGATTTGATTCCACGATGAATTTGAGCCCCCGGCTGTGAATGGCCTGCGCTAACGATATATAGTAATCGAGCCACGTCTGGACGGACTGCTGCGCCTGGGCCGCGGTCTGCCCCTGGAACACGTAGAAATTCTGGTCGAGAATCGGAAAGCCGATTTGCACCGTGATGGCCTTGACACCCATGGATGCCTCTGCATCGAGCTCTTCAGCCATGACTTTTTTCTCGGTGGCCTGCAGTATTCCGGTTCCGGCGTTAGCATCGGCGGTGAGGAGCTCGGCGGCGTAGCCCACCGCGTAGCTGCTGCCGTCCCAGGCTACGCTGACCTGCTTATCGGCTTCGTTTAAATACCCCTGCAGCTCGTTGTAGAGCGATTGATACAGCGCAGGCACCGCGGGTGCCGTGGTTGCCGGCGGGGTGCTCTTTACGGGCACGCTTGATGGAGGGGTGGTAGCTGGAGTGGTAGTACGTGCGGTGGTTGGTGACGGTGACGTCACCGGGCTGGTGGGGGTAACCGTTACCGTCACCGTGGGCGTCGCTGGAGAAGAATGCGGTGCGGCGGGGCTACAGCCAGCCGGAAAAACGACTGATAATGCCAGGATGGAAACAATCGTAACTAAAGTTTGGTTCATTATATCCATTATAACGGTAAACCCGAACGTTGGTCATGGAGCGATTACCACTTTAAGTACCGATACTTTAGTAGGGGTGACTTTTTAGAGGCAGGACAAATAGACTGATTTCAGCCGGCATTAGCGACCTACGGAGTTTTCAGTCTTCGGTTTCTTCGCGGTCGGATTTAACGAGGTTTTTAATAAGTGGAATGTCCTTGAGAAATCGCTTGATGGTGAAAGCGGATTTTGACGTTACGGACATCGAGAGGCGCCATGACCTGTCCGCACTGGCGTTCTTCACGACAAGTACACATTCGGTATCCTTTTCAAACGCATAGCTGACCGTGAGCGCGTAACCGCTAGCGGCTGTCTCTACTGATGAATGCTCCGGGTATTGCGGGTCGAAAGTGCGGCCGTCTTCATCTAGTTCCGTCGTGGCCAGTATGCCGCGTATATTTAAGCTCAACCAGTCCACCCCGAACCAGGAAATCGGTGTATCGCTGTAGACTTTCAGCTGGATGGTATCGCCTTCCGCGACCGGAAATGGTTGGCTCCAGTACATCCCGTACTGGTTGAAAGGGGAGGATGGCGGGTTATTGATGGGCGCGGGCCCGCCGAGCCCGAGGCGCTCAAGCTCCGCCGCGTTTACCGGGCCCAAATCGATGTAACCGGCGGCCGGCAGACCGGCCAGCGAGAAAGGAGTATTGGAACCAGCCGGTCCCGCCGTTTTCAAGTTCGCTTGAGAGCCTGGTGTTCCACAGCCGGCGAGCGCGGTCACCGCCAACAGAATGACGGTTATTAAAGTCAAATTTTTCTTCATCTTCCTTTTCTCCGCCATCAACTCTAGTGCTGGATAACCTGGGCAGGCTGGGGATAAGGCGAGCCTTCTGGCGCGGTGGACAGCACCACCGGTGCGCGCGGCTGCTTTGTGAAATCGAAGGAATCCATCATATCCAGCGCATCCTTGTCGCGCTTCGTCATGGAAGCCACCCCGAAACGCTCTTCCACGATTTTCAGCCAGGATTCGAAGGAATAGGTCTTATGGTCGATATAGCCCTGCTTCGCGTAAGGGCTGATGACCAGCCCCGGCACGCGGATGCCGTAGCCGAACTCGTCCACCTTGGGTGGATTCACGTGGTCATAGAACCCTCCCCAGTCGTCCCATGAGATAAAGATGGCGGTCGAATTCCAGTCCGGTCCCTGCATAATGGCGTTGACCAGCCCGGTCACGTAGGACATCCCCTTCCTCACCCCACCCCGGAATGCCGGGTGCTCGCTAACGGCGCTGCCGAAGAACGGCTGAACCCAGCTGACCTGCGGCAGGTTCCCGGTAGCGGCATCCTGGTAGAACTGCGCGGTATCCACCAGGTGGCTGCGCTGGTCCGGGTCGTTGAATACCTTGGGGAAAGCCGGGAGCGGGTTCCAGTAGGTATATTCCCCCGGGTCTTCCTTTTGCTCCTTTTCCGTACCGATGACGCGACCCTGCGCGTCGGTGGTATTCCCGGAGGTAGTGTAGTAGTTCCAGCTAATCCGCTGGCTGGCCAGTAGCTCGGTAATTTCGGGGAAATTGAATTCGGAGGGGTACGGTTGGTTAAACCCCGTGTAGCCCCCGCTCTGGGCCGCCAGCTTGTAAAGATGGGCCGGCAGGCTGTAGGATGCTACGGACTCAAACATGCGGTCCTGTAAAACGTAGAGCCCGGCGTAATTCCAGTAATTAGCTATCTCATGGTAGTCGTGATAGCCCATGACCTCCCGCGGGTCATCCCCGGGCGTTCTTTTGACGCCGGCGCCCTCGCTGTACCGCTTGTAGGCTTCTTTCAGGAAACCGTCCATCTTGCCGCCATTGATGTCGGCGTGAGCGTTTTCCCAGCCGTGGGGGCCATCGAAGTTAATATTATTGGTATCATGGTAGGGCTTGACGAGGCTGCCGTCCCAGGGGTCTAACAGGGCTATATTGGCTGGTATACCGTCGGCGCCGGGATAGGTGCCGAAATAGCTATCGAAGCTGCGGTTCTCCTGCATGATGAAAACAAAATGCTGTATTTTTTCCAGCCCGGGCGGTACTTTAGACGTCACGTTCGCCGGGCTGCTGCAGGATGTTACCGGCAGCAGCAATAGCGCAGCACAAAATACTCCCAGGGTGAAGAAAGCTAGACGGCTTTTCGTCTGGCGCATCGTTATCTCCTTTTCCAGTTTATTGGCTACCGAAATCATGGCTGATGCTGGATTGTTTGCAGCGGCTGGGGATAAGGGGACCCCTGCGCGGTGGCTGAAAGCAGCACCGGGGCGCGCGGTACCTGGGTGAAGTCAAAAGAGTTGAGCATGTCATCCGCGTACTTATCGCGCTGCGTCATCGGCTCCACGCCGAAGCGTTCTTCAACTATTTTTAGCCACGAATCAAAAGAATAGGTGGTATGGTCAACGAAATTCTGCTTGGCATAGGGGCTGATAACCAGGCTCGGTACGCGGATGCCGAAGCCGTATTCGTCGACAAACGGAGGTATCACATGGTCATAATAACCTCCCCAGTCATCCCAGGCAAGAAAGATAGCCGTGGAATTCCAGTCGGGGCCCTGCATCACGGCGTTGATGAGACCGGTGACATAAGCCATGGGTTTTCCCATTCCGCCCTTGAAGGCCGGATGGTCGCTTAGCTCGCTGCCCAGATAAGGGCAGACCCAGCTCACGCTTGGCAAACTCCCGGCCGCGGCATCCTGGTAGAACTGTGCTGTATCCACCATCCGTACGCGCTGGGAAGGGTCGTTCTCCACCTTGGGGAAAGCCGGCAGGGGGTTCCAGAGCGTGTAATGGTTGGGGTTAGTAGATTGCAGAGATTGGGGTTCGATGGCATGCCCTTGAGCATCGGTGTCATTCCCCGATGTCACGTAGTAGTTCCAGGTTACTTTATCGTTTTGAAGGAGCTCGGTAATTTCCGGAAAATCGAATCGTTGGGGATAAGGCTGCGTTTCCCCTATGTAGCCGCCGCTAGTCGCCGCTACCATGTAGAGGTGGACGGCTAAACTGTAGGCCGCTACCGAAGAGAACATCGCGTCCTGCAGGACATAGAGATGAGCGTAATTCCAGTAGTTCGGGATTTCACGGTAGTCGTGGTAGCTCATCACTTCCTTGGGATTATATCCGGCTTCTTCGCTTGGAGTTACACTCAAGGCGTACCTTTTCCAGGCCTCATTCAAAAAGCCGTCCATCTTGCCGCCGTCAATATCGGCTATGGCGTTCGACCTGTCATGGGGCGCATCGAAGTCGACATCGGCGGTGCTGTAATACGGGGTTATGATGGTGCCGTCATGAGGGTCTTTCAGAGCAACGCCCCCCGGTATCCCGTCAGCGCCGGGGTAAACGCCGAAGTAGTGGTCGAAGCTCTTATTTTCCTGCATGATGAAGACAAAATGCTGGATTTTCTCAAGGCCGGCAGGGATAAGAGAGACTGTTGTGGTGGGACTGGGACTTGGTGAGGTCGTACACATCGTAAGAGCTAGAGGAAGAATTATTGCAATTACAGCGAGTAATACGATTGTCGCGCGCCGCATTGTTTTATTCATTTCATGTCTCCTTTTTTTTCCTTCTCGCTTTACTTCTGCCAGAAATTCTTATTTCACGGTGAAACTGCCGTTCATTATCGAGGGATACACATCGCACTCAAAATAAAAAACTAATTTCCATCATTATAAAGGGTAAAAAATTGAGAAGTTATAAAATCGAGAGGAAATTAGTTACAAGAATATGACATTTTAGAGTTGCCTTATTATGTTAAGTCATCGGACCTGTTTCAATTTAGATTCATATTCCGGTACATCATGGCTCTCCCGGATGATTTTTAAACAATATCCTCCCGCGTCGCGCCCGGTATTCAGGGACTTGCAGTTTTCCAAATGATACAGTTTTGTAACTTTTCTCATTTCAATTTTATGATTATTCCACACTCCGTTTTATAAAATTTTCTTATAGATGTTATTGCCCACTCCCCAAAGCCCGTAGGCTTACATATAAAGGAAGGAGGTAAACAACACGCCATCTATTAAATGCAAGGATTTAGGTATGAAGTGCGGTTTCGAGGTAAAAGATGAAAACCAGGATGAAATGATGCAGATTCTGGCCCTGCACGCCGAGAAAACGCACAATCTGAAAACCATCCCGCCGGATTTGATGCAGAAAGTCCAAAAAGCCATCAAAAAATAAAAAGCTGGCTACGACATTAACTTAATTTGAAAAGGAAAAATCGTGATGAGTATTTTCAAGGCTTACCGCAAATGGTTGCTGGTGCTGGGGATTATATCAGTGTTGCTGGTCCCGGCAGCCTGTACTTCAACTTCTACAACCACCCCTGCTCCTACTACCACACCAATGCCCATGCCGACGGTTACTACTACCCCTCCTCCTGCTACCACTACCCCTATCCCGCCGCCCGCGACCGGACAGAGCGTGACCATAGACCTCGCCGCTAAGAACCTCGCTTTTGATAAAAGTACGATAACTGTTCCGGCCGGCGCCCAAGTCACGATTAACTTTAACAACCAGGATGCCATCTCTCATAATTTCGCGCTCTATACCGACTCCAGCGCCTCGAAGTCGATTTTCGTGGGGCAAACAATCTCGGCCTCGACCACAGTGTATAAATTCACCGCACCGACCACGCCCGGGACCTACTTCTTCCGCTGTGACGTGCACCCCTCTATCATGAACGGGAAATTCATCGTGCAGTAGCAAAGGACAACATGAGCGAGCAAATAGCTGATGTCAGGACAGTGTGTGATGGCGGTACCGCTGAAGAGGTCATCCGCTGCGAGCAGTTGACCAAGCGGTACCCCGGAGACATCCTGGCCGTAGACCGCCTCGATTTAAAGGTGCATTGCGGTGAGCTTTTTGGTCTGCTCGGCCCTAACGGCGCCGGCAAGACGACGACTGTCGGCATGCTCACTTCGCTGGTTATCCCGACCAGCGGCCAGGCCATCGTGGCCGGAATTGACGTGGTCGCGCGTCCGGCGCTGGTCAAGCAGCTCATCGGCGTGGTGGCCCAGACAAACAACCTGGACCGGGCGCTGACCGTAAGAGAGAACCTCTACTATCACGGGCGCTTTTTTGGATTGAGCGCCAGGCAGAGCCGCGAAGAGGCTGACAGGTTCCTGGAGATATTCCGTCTTACCGAGCGTGCCAATGCGGATGTCTCGACTATCTCCGGCGGCATGGCGAAACGGCTCCAGGTAGCCCGCGCGCTGGTGCACCACCCTTCGGTCCTTTTCCTGGATGAGCCTACAGCCGGACTCGACCCCCAGAGCCGCCTCGCCCTGTGGGAAATCCTCGGTAAGCTCCACACCGAAGGGCAGACCATACTATTGACCACGCACTACATGGAGGAGGCGGATTCGGTCTGCGACAGGATAGCGATTATGGACCACGGCCATATCCTCGCCATGGACACACCTAAAAGACTCAAGGAGTCGGTCGGCGCTGACAGTATCGTGAGCGTATCTGCCACCGGTGACCTGGAGGCGCTTGACCGGCTTTTTAAGGACCGGCTCGCAGGTGTGACCGCCACCCGTCGGCTCGATGGCGTGGTGCTGCTCAATGTTAAAGGCACCAGCGGCATCTTACCCCGGGTGGTCAACATCGCGGAACAGGGAGGCTTCAATATCACCGACCTTTCGGTGACCGTTCCTACTCTGGAAACCGTCTTTATCAACCTGACGGGAAAGGAGCTAAGAGACTGATGAGCACCACCGCTATGGCTCCCGGCATACGGCTGCCTAAACCGACTCATTCGGCGATGGCCGCCAGCCGTATCGCTTTCGGCGCCCTGCTGCTGCGCGACCTCACCGTGCTTAGAAAGAGCCTGGGTATTTTTATCGCGCGCACCATTGTCCAGCCTTTTCTCCTGGTATTTGTCTTTCTTTACGTCTTTCCTCAAATCGGCGAGGGAATCGGCGGCGGCACGACCGGCGGGCTATCGTTATTCGCCACCGTGCTGGTCGCCGGCGTCGTCGGCCTGTCTATCATGTTCCAGGGCATCCAGGCGGTGGCCCTGCCGCTGGCAACTGAATTCGGCTTTACCAAAGAGATTGAAGACCGCGTGCTGGCGCCTCTCCCTGTCTTGTACGTTGCCATCGGTAAGGTCGTGGCCGGCGCCATCCAGGGCATTATTGCGGCGGCGATAGTGTTCCCTATCGCTTCGGTGGTGCATGCCCGAGGGGTACATCCCAACCTGGCGGTGCACTGGGTGCTGCTGCTCACGCTCATTCCTCTTACCAGCATCATGACATCCAGTTTCGGCCTGGTCCTGGGCACCATCATTCAACCGCGTAACATTGGCGTTATGTTCGGTTTTATCGTCCTGCCGCTGACCTTCCTCGGCGGTACCTACTATCCATGGACGGCGCTGGCCGCGGTCAAGGTCGGCGGGTTCTCCTGGCTGCAGGCCCTGGTATGCGTCAATCCGCTAATCTACGTGACGGAAGGTTTCCGCGCCGCTTTGACTACCGCGCCGCACATGCCGCTGTACGTTATTTACCCCGTTTTAACGGGATTCTGCGCGCTCTTCCTGTGGGCGGGCTGCCGGGGCTTTAAAAAGAGGGTTATAACCTAGCCTGCGTTATTACGATACGCAAATTAGCTGGAAATGGAGGAGACTTAAAAGATGAAGCGGCGCGACGCACCAGATGTTCTGGCGCGGCATGTGCAGGTGGTAAAATAATATCTTATGCTAGACCGGATGACAGAAGAGAACGCTAATTTAAAGGTTAATAAAACCGACTCCTGGTTAAAAATAATGGCCCGGGCCAGCTCCTGGATATTATTGGCCGGCATCGTAGTCCTTATCGTTTCCGGCTGGGGCATAACCCAAACCGGGGTAATTTACCGCCTCACCGGCGGACTCATCGACCGCAGGCTGGCCGACGCTATTCATCGGGCCGCCAACGTGCCGGTGGCTTTCTTCTTCCTGTCTCACGTGCTCATCAACATAAGATTGATGATAACCCGTAAAAACCCGTCCCGGGCATGGCTCGCCAACACTATTTTGCTGGTCATCGGGGCTGGCTTGATGTACATCATGGTATATATGGAATATTTTCGGCGGGGAGGATAAGCCTACGAAGACTAAATTAATTTTGATAACTATATTGTTAGCCATCCTGCTGGCGCCAGCGGTTTCCTGCGCCAAGCCACCCCCCGTTACCACACCGGCCAGCGAAGTGGAAGCCACCTCTTATAACGGCGTGAAGCTGACGCCCATCAAAGACCAGCTCAACAACGCCCTGCAGGACACGCAGTATATCGACCGCGCCACTTACCGGCTGACCGTCGATGGCCTCGTCGACAGGCCGTTGAGCCTGACCTACGATGACTTATTGGCCTATCCGCAGATATCCAAGCTAAATACCCTGAACTGCGTTGAAGGGTGGAATTTCATCGCAAAATGGACGGGACCCGCGCTCGATTCCATCTTTAACGCTGCCGGCGTGAAACCTGGGGCTAAAATCGCCATTTTTTATACCACCGATGTCCCCGATAAGGGTTATTCATCACTGGACTTGAGCTTTATCCACGATACTAACATCATCATCGCCCTCAAGCTGAACGATATCACCCTGCCCCCGGACCGGGGGTTTCCTTTCCAGGTCGTCGCGGAAAGCAAGTACGGCTATAAATGGGCCAAGTGGGTCACCCGGATAGAGATATCCGATAACACCAGTTTCCGCGGCTACTGGGAGGGCTATGGCTATAATAATAATGCGGATGCCAACGGCCCCGCATTTGAACGTTAGCAAGTTAACACCGTAATACGGAAAAAGGAGGCATGGCATGGCAGTATCGTCCAAATACGGGAAGATAAACATTGCCAAAATCGGGAGTGACGAGCCGGTTTTTATCCTGCGGGCCCAGGACAAGCTGGCCGAGGCCGCCATCGGGATGTACAAGAATTTAGCTGCTTCGCACGGTAGCAAGCTGGCAAGTTCGCTGGACAAGGAAATCGAGGCTTTCCACAAG
>Ga0187886_1003398_pt1 | contig 11919 bp, 8 predicted proteins | sample June2016WEW_20_1_FD_133001 | JGI IMG/M metagenome (GOLD analysis project Ga0187886, IMG submission 133001) | Peatland microbial communities from SPRUCE experiment site at the Marcell Experimental Forest, Minnesota, USA - June2016WEW_20_150 | ecosystem: Environmental > Terrestrial > Soil >...
AAAATTTTCGCCTCCAGTATTTTAACCGCGAAAGGGAAAAGAGCTATTTGATTTTTACTTTGTATTTTTACTATTTACTATTTACTTTTTGCTTTAGGAAAGACGTATGTCATTATTAGTAACAGGTTCAATCGGGATTGATACGGTAAAGACGCCGTTTGGGGTGAGTAAGGATTGCCTCGGCGGGTCGGCGGTTTATTTCAGTATGGCGGCCAGCTTCTTTACACACGTGAGATTTTTAGGCGCAATCGGTGCAGATTGCCCCTTCGATTTGAAAAAGATTTTCAAGGGAAGACCTGTTGACCTGAATGGCCTTGAACTGCGGCACACAAGCAAGACCTTCCGCTGGGCAGGGTCATATCAGGGCGCGATGAACGAGGCCGTAACAGATTTTGTCGAATTGAACGTCCTCTCAGAAGAACCGCCCCAAATGCCTGAGGAATATAAAGACAGTAAATTCGTCTTTTTAGCAAATACCGCGCCAATTCTTCAAATCTACCTGCTTGACCAGCTCAAAAACCCCAAATTCGTCGCTGCGGATACGATGAATTTGTGGATTAATAATAATTTAGCCGATTTGAAAAAACTCCTGAAGAAAATCGACTGCCTCATCCTCAACGAAACTGAAGCGAGAATGTTAGCCAATGAGCATAATCTCATAACCGCAGCGGCCAAAATCGAAAAACTTGGTCCTTCCGTCGTAGTCATTAAGAAGGGCGAATCCGGCTCAATAATAAGACAGGCAAATGGCCAATTATTTGTCCTGCCTGCCTATCCCGCCACAATCGTTAAAGACCCGACAGGCGCGGGCGACAGTTTCGCAGGCGGGTTTATGGGTTATTTAGCAGGCCAGGGCAAGACCGATTTCGCTACACTTAAAAAGGCCGTGGCGTATGGCACAGTCGTCGCGTCTTTTACAATCTCCGATTTCTCACTCAAAGGCCTGACAAAAACTACAAGACGCAATATCGATAACCGGCTAAACGAACTTCGCAATCGGGTAAAATTTTAGCCACGGACGGACACTGACTTTTTGGGACACTAGTTGACACTGTTTTTAGTGAAAAATATTTAGAGTCTTGGTGGCTTAGCGATGAAAAATATTATGCCATTGAAAATTTATCCGACGTTAGCAGAAAGGATTTGGTTTGGGTAAAACTAGGGAATATATAAATAATCAAAAACAGTAGCTATTCTTGGTTTTTTCTGAAAAGGAGAATCGCACATGAAAAGAGGATACGTGGAGGAGATCAAAGAGCAAATGAAGGGAAAGCCCGATGGAGCGCTCCTTGATATTTGGATAAAAAACGACAGAAAGCAATGGTCAAATGATACATTTGAAGCAATTAAAGAAATCTTGGAACTCAGAGGCATTCAAATCCCTCAACAAAATATTCCTATTGAAATACAGAAAGCTCGCGATATAGTAGAAAATAAATTAAATCGCTTGCCAAAAATTCCAATTAAGAACGCCGTTAAAATAGAGAGGCGTTTTGCTGCATGGACTTTTATGTTACTTCTTTGGCTTATATTTGGCTTTTTCACCTTTCTTGGAAACGCGGATTTTGCAGATAAATACACGAAGATAATTAATAACCTCCAAGTATTGACCACCAATGTGAATAAAGAGGTTTCTCAAACCGCCAAAACACTCATACCCCATTCGGGGACATTGAGACAGCTGGATATTTATAATACACTTTTTACATTCGTTTCACTCATTACATGGTTAGTTTCATTTCGTGTTAGAAGATTATTCATTCAAAGAAAAAGAAGAGGCCCTTGCATTTTAATGATATTGTTTGGCATTTTACTGATCATTGAAGCATGGGGAGCGATAGTTAGTCTCCCTCTCCAAACTGAAAAAACTGAGCCCATTTTTGGCAATTATTTCGGGCGAATCGTTGCTTTCCCACTTGTTACCAGTATTTTTTTACTCGACCTAATTAATTTTTTCGGGAAAAATGCTCGGATATTTTATCTTTATACTGCTATCGAACCTGACTGTTTTAAGAAGCACGGTGAAATCCTTGAGATACTTAAGGAAAAAGAGGGAGATAGATAACATCAAAGCGTTGATTTTGCGTTAATCAATGTCTAATAAAATCGATGTCCGTCCGTGTCAAAAAAACCGTGTAATCCGCGTAATCCGCGATTAAAATGCAACCTGCCGTAAAACGGCAGGCTAAATATAAAAGATTTTCCTTTGTGGCTAAAAAAATCCGTTTATGATTCTAATCATCTCTTCTAATTTGTGTTTATTAAGCGAAGGGCCGGTCGGCAGGTGGATTAAGCGTTCAATTGTGCCTTCGGCACGCGGGCAGGAACCTTCCTGGTAATTGACCTTGGTGAGGTCATCGCCTGTAAGCGGGTGGACGGGACTGTTATACCAGCCGGCGATATCGAGGCCTCGAATGCCTGCCCTGTGGACTTTTTCCCACTTCTTATAAACTCGTAAAGGGTATCTCATCAATGTCATATTGGCCCCCTTCGGGGACTGCGCCTGCGGCTGTCTGGGGCAAAGGGACAGACCTGCGTCTTTGAAATGTTCCTCTATCATCGCGGTATTTTGAAGGCGGGTCTGCTGTAATTTCTGCCAGTTTTCTAATTTTTTCAAGCCCGCTTTTGCCTTCGTTTCACCTGACAATCGTGAGAATCCCGGAAGGGGGGGCCAATCGCTTTTTAGAAAAGAACTTCCCCTCGACCTTAACAAGCCGCGAAGCCGGGAGTAGTTATATCCGAGGAAACAATCTAAACGCGACTGACTGAACGGGTGATAGAGCATTCGTAAGAAAGCGGGAAGCAATTCTGATTTTGCAGATGTCGGTAACGCGAGCCGTTCTATTTGACGGTCAACTTTTTCCAGTAAACGACTTGAATTGACGGTCAACATTCCGCCCGGGTGGACGGCCCCTTCGCCGAATGTGCCTAATTTTCGCTCGTTCCACTCGCTACCCCACTCGCAATCCAGCGTGTGGGCGCAATCTTCGATAATTTTTGCGCCGATTTTATTACAGGCGGACAGGTTCTGCTCTAATCGGCCCGGGTTGCCGAATGTGTGCTGCAAAATCACCGCTTTGAACGAACCCCTGTCCTGTATAAGAATTTCCTGTGGGTCAATGCAGAGGTGCTCATCGATATCTAAATATACGGGAATTGCCTGGCAAACCTTGACTGCCTCCACGACGGCTAAGCAGGTAAAAGCACAAACGCCTACTTTATCGCCGGGATTTACGTCGAGCGCTTTAAGCAATATCGCAAGTGCGTGCCTGCCGAGTCCGAAAGCCCTGGCGCCGCAGGCATCTGCAAATTGGGCAAACGCGTCTTCATATTTTCTTCGCCAATAGTCCGACATTTAAAATCAATATAGCCACAGAGTTTTTGGCCACAGAGCACACAGAGACCACAGAGAAAAAAAAAGAAATATATTTTTTATCAGAAAATAAAATCTCGGTGTCCTCTGTGACCTCTGTGGCTTAATCATATTTTTTCTCTGTGGCAACAGGAACGCCTTTGATTTATCAGCAAGATTTTTTACATAAAACGTATTATACACTCAAAAATAAAAAAACCGGCCCGGTAATTTTTATTTACTGGGCCGATTCAATCATCACAACTGTTTAACGCAATTTGTCTCGCCAAGGCGACCCCGTGAAATCCAAAGGATTTCCGGGACTAAAGTCCTCGAAATTGCTTCGCAATTTCTGAGGGGACTCCGCCAAGGGCTTCGTGTAATCTGCGATTACTTTTTCACCAGTCCTAACGGCAAAACTGTCCTGCCGTAGCACTCGTTGAGGACCTGGGCCAGGCCGGTGTATATGGCGGAAAAGCCGCAGAATATGCCCTCGTAGCCGGCTATGAGGCCTATCGTGGCGTTGCCGGTAAGGTCCCTGGCCGCGAGCAGCCAGAACAGTATCGCCAGCGACAGGAATACTACCTGTAATGCCTTGTTGAGTTTCAAAGTGCCGATATACATTACAAACGTGAACAGGCCCCATATAATAAAATACGCAGCCATCGCGTCTTTCGTCGTTGCGTCCGCTATGCCTAATTTGGGCGCGACTATCAGCCAGACCAATGTGAGCCAGAACAGGCCATACGATGTGAAGGCGGTTGTGCCGAACGTGTTGCCTTTCTTCCATTCCATAATTCCGGCGATAATCTGGGCAAGTCCGCCGTAAAAAATTCCCATTGCCAGAATCATACTTCCCAGCCCGAACAGTCCCGCGTTGTGCAGGTTCAGCAGGACCGTTGTCATTCCGAACCCCAAAAGTCCCAGCGGCGCCGGATTCGATGTCTTGTCTTTTAGCTCCATTACATTGTTGTCCATAGTTCTCTCCTAATTTGTATTTCTGAAATTTGATATATTAGATTTTCTTATTTGCTGTGTAAATATACCGTTTCTCGCTTTTTTTGTCAAAACCTCTTTTCTCGGCCGTCATTACCGTGGGTGGCGTTGCCACTCCACGTCGTGCTCTTAGTTCATTTAAAGTTGATAGCACATCATAAATAATACTCTCATCGATGTTTGCTTCTTTAGCCACAAGCTTTGTTGCTTCTAATGAAGCTTTGTCCTTATCTCCTGTGACAAGGGTTTGAATGATATCATCATATGTTCTTTGGGATATTTCTGTTTTGCATGTGTACACCAAAGCTCTTTTTAAAGTACTGGGTTCTATCTTGATTATTCCATTCCCATAGTGCCGACCTCTCATTTCCAATGATAATTGGCCAAACTGCGACAAAAGCGAAATTTGTATCCATTTCTTTTCGGTTTCAGATATTCTTTCAAAGGTGACCTTGTGAAGGGCATTAGTACATCGAAAGCTATCTGGATTCTGGATCAAATAGGGAACAGTCGAAACTCTGTAGCTAAAAAATGCATCCGGTACTGAACCAGGATTTATTTTATACCATAGACCTGTTTCTTTTTTTCTCCTCATGCAATGTACACGTTTATTAAACCCTAATCTGCTTCCCTTGAGGAGATAACCTTTTTTCTTCTTCGACATCTTTTTAAACTGAATAAGAACTTTGTCGCTCGAACCTTGACTTGTTGCTTGTCTTAAATCTTTAACTGAAGTGAGAATACGCAAAGTTTCATTATTAGAGAATCCAAGTCTGGCAGCATCTTCTTTGGAACGAATGAAGTATTTATTTGCCCCTGTTACTACTCCTATTGTAACATTGGCATATTCTTCTAATGGCCTAAATCCGGCTTTTTGCAGTTTACCGAGAATATCACTTGTTTCTGGATTTAAACCAACCATTGCGTTCTTGGAATTCCATATTTCTCTCGGCAGGTCTTTGAAACATGGTTTTTTATCGCAGTTATCAGCATGTCCAAGTTTTATACTCTTTACACTCTCGCCATATTCTTGCATCCACACAAGCAAAACACGTTTAACGGTGTCTTTGAAATGCGCTCCTTGTAGAACCATTACATCGATTCTCGCAAAATTATCTGCAATCCATTTTCTGACTGTTTGAGCATATTCCGCCTCAAGGAAAGACCATGGAAGCACCGCGGCCATTGCCCCGCCTTTTTTCAGATGGGCAGTGCACTTTATCAGGAAATAAACCCATAAGTCCAAATTTGAAGATAGCCCCAATGATTGCGCATATCTTGTGTAATAGCTATTTCGTATTTTTAAATCAATTCTTGCTGATTGAATATATGGAGGATTTGTCAATATCAGATCAAATTGCTCATTCGTGTTGAGCTTGAAGAAATCCGAATGAATAAATTTAATATTTTGGTCGAGATTTTTCTGTTTGAATCTGTCACATCCAACTAAATAAGGTTCGCTTTTACCCGACAATTTCTTAGATGCTTGCAATGCTTCACTTAGTAAAATTCCGTTTCCACAGGCGGGGTCAAAAATAGAAATGCATCTCTCATTAACGGCTTGCGATGCCAACAATGCCGCTACATGCTCAGGTGTATAAAAAATCCCGTTCTTTTCAATTCGTCGCAGTTTTTTAATGTACATAAACCTTATCAAAAAAAATAGCGTTGTCTCTTCCTGCTAAGGAAGCACACCTATCATAGAAAGGCTTTAGGATTTTTCTTTCATTTTGACGAACAAGGTTTTGCCAGTATGATTCCTTTAGGATATGATCAGAATCCCCAGTTGGAAATTCATAGAATATCATATTCATGAGTAGCCCTATTGTCATCGGCCAAAAGAAAATTCTTGGTTGGCGAACTTCTGGCAATAATGATAAAATCTGTTCGTTAGTAATACCACGCCCCTCCATTTCCTGGGGCAATTCACCGCCATATTGTAAGTGAAACCGCGGTTCAGTCCGTTCTTTTTGTTCATCCTCAGTAACATAGTCAAAATGAAATTTTCTCAGAATCCCCGTAGGCAAATCCCTGCCTTCTGTGATGCATACACAATGCGACATGCTTAGGATTAGGTCTTTGCTACTCGACTTCCTTACAATAGCACCTAACAGCACGCGGCACTCATTGTTGTTGTAATATATATCCCAGTGTGTGCAGAAGCTGAATCCTTTCGGGTTTTTAAATAGTAAAACCTTATTCGCATCATATGCTGTGTGTAAGAATAATCTTCGTACAGAGATCTTATTTCGAAGAAGCATAAGCGTCTCATATTCTATGTCAAGAAACTCCTTATAGCTCTTCAATATATTATCCACTTATTTTATGTCCCCATTATTCTAATCTCTTCGAACATTGGCTCGTATTCATAGAGTGGATGCGCAATACTACATCTTAGATGCATCTGTTTCAAACTTGCATTCTCAGAATCATCCACATACGCCATTGTTTCTGGCCATTGTTTTCCGCACACGTGACATTTGCTGCGAAATTTATTTTCTACCTTTAAAACTTTATTGGCCACCTCCTGAGGGATACGCGAGGCAGCATTTTCGTCTTTGCACTTGCTATAAATTGATTGATATAATTTTGCCTTCCACCATCTCGTATCATCCGGATTGTTGAAAATCCCGTTATATTTTGCGTCATCGAAATATCTTAAATATTTGTCAACTGCATCTATCTTGATCCCTATAAGAGTAGCTACCCATTCTTTGTTATACAAAAAACCCGGCAGTCGATAAAACTTCCTGCTGAACCACGCATAAGCCCTGCTTGCAAATCCTTTTTTCTCCACATCTGTTTTCATATCGTGAGGTATACATAGACTTATTCGCTCTCTCTCTTCTTTTGGTGGCTCCAAAAGATTAATCCATTTATTAATATCTTTCACTTTTGTGCACTGCTTAAAGCCCTTGACGATATTAGGTATGAAACGAATATAATTACTAAAATCAGTATAGTTGATTAATTCATCGTAGGCATATTTCTCAGTATCGATTTTCTTTAGGTTCTGAACAGCTGTAATTCCAATAATTGGACATCTTTCCCATGTCTCTCTAAAAAACCCAACAAGTGTAGAACCTAATTTAGCCCAATCTCCAGATTTTGTATTATTGAGAATATGGTCAATAATAATCAGGTTGGGATTATATTCATCTCGGATATCAGCAATTATTTTTTGAACATTTTCATTTCTAAGAGAAACGAATTTCGTGTGTATCCCTGTTTTTTCTTCAAGGTTATCTGATTGTGTCTCTCTACTTTCATCGTCATCTAACCATAGAATTTGGTCTTTAGTACTCATGGAAGAATTATCTCCAGATTTGTTTGCCATTCTCCTTTGGCCGGCTGGAATTCTATCTTTCCCTTATGAATATTAACAATATCTCGCACTATACTAAGCCCTAAACCACTACCCATTCCAACGATATATCTATCCTCAGGATTAATCTTTTTCTCAAGCAAAGAGTACATTTTCCCATGAGGATCAGCTATAAATGGTACAAACAATTCTTCGCTTGATTTTAAATCTACCCCCACTCCGGTATCCAGTATATTCAGCTTTGTCCCTTCATTTACCTTTTCCGCAGTTATCATTATTCTTTTGTTCCCTCCTTTGGCGATTACTGCTTTAATCGAATTTGACAAAACATTTAGCAAAATCGAGTATAATTCCGCTTCAAGTATTTCTCCGGTTTTTAATTGATTCGGTATCTTATCGCAATTGATATCAATATCATATTTTTGTTTCACAAGCTTGTAGCACCCAATCGCTTTTTCAACTCTGTCTTTTAGGGCAATTTCAAGAGCTTTCGCCCTCTTGCTGTCAACGGATATAAGCGAGGTCATCTCTAATAATTCTTTGAATCTATGCTTCATATCTCCAAGTTCTTCTTGCATCCTCCCTATCTTATTAGCAACATCTCCTGTTAATTTTCCTCTAATTATACTCAAGCTCGTAACATATTGGTCCAAATTACCCAAAAGCCCGCTGACATCATGAGTAAAAATAAGGAGGAGTGATGATGTCGAGGCCACTAATCTTAAGTGCCTAAGCTCTTCTTTAGAAGATTTATCACTTTGCAATATCGCCTCAGAGGCTTTAATAACTGCTTTGCTAGCTTGCCTTTCTTCTTTAGGTAGTTTTTGGCTGATTTGCTGAACTTCATGTTTTATATATTCAGCCGCAGTTTCAATAATTTTCCCTGGTTCAGCTTTGATTTTTGCTGCTTCCTCAAATTCCGCCCTTCTGGCCTCTGTCTCTTCTTTCTCTACTAATCTAAGGTAATAGTCCCTATAAATCGTTGACCAATCTATAGCAAACCGTATCGCTTTACGAAGCACCGTTATGCACTCTTCTCCAACAAATCCTTCACGGCTTGCTTTCATCTCGAAGTACTTCATATCCGGAGAAGCAACTTCAACACCCCCAACATAACTGTAACTCGATAACATATTGAGTAATGCACGGCTTGAGTCCACTCCTTTGAGTCTATCAGCAAGTCCTCTAAGAACATCATATTCTGTTTGACCAAGCCGCCGACCTCTGTCTCTATCGATATATAACCAATCATCTCCAGGACTACCGAACGGATATATTCTGAAGCCTCGTTGCTTAACAAAAACGCCGCCCCATTCAAGAAGAATTTTTTTTAAAGAACCAAGAGAAAGCACGCTCGTGTTTCGAAATTGGCTTTTATCATCGGGCAAGATTGCAATCTCAGCGGTTGTCCCTGCCAGCTCTGGATATGCTTCCGTTAGGGTATAACTGCGTTCACCGATTTTTTTGGCATTTAGAGAACACTTAAGTGTTCCATCTTTTTCTACATCAATTTTTAACGTACCCCATCCCGCTTTCATCAGTTGTTCACGCGGGTTTGTTACTACTTCATCCTCAAACTTATCAGTCAATAACGTTATGTTGAATCCTGGGTCTTCCTCAAAACCTTGCCTTTTAGTACCACGATTTGCTACAAGAACAACCATTTGTCTCTTTAAGGCATTCCAGCTCCTTTGATTCCATCTCTCGTAATCACCACCTTGAATGATAAGGATTGTTCCTGTCTTGCCTTCTTTTGTAATCGTTGTTTCTCCCGGACAATTAATTTTCGTTACTTCTGTCCCAGGTTTATAATCCTCCCAATTAAAAGTGACTTCCGTTTTTTCATATTTTCCATTTTTATCTTTTCCGATAGTTTGTAATTTTAGCTTATTTCCCAACCTTCGGCAGCTAAATCGTCCTATCCCCTTAGAACCTGTCTTGGGCCGACCATATTTTTTTGACACATCGTTGCGAACTTTATTTGTCGTAGCAATACGCATCCAGTAATTTTGGACATCGCTGAATGTCATACCACTGCCATTGTCAACAATCACTATCTCAGATTTATTCTGTTTATCCGGCTTTAAAGCAACAGTAACCCCTGTGGCATCAGCATCGTATGCGTTCTTTATCAATTCCGCCAAAGCAAGATGGTCGGTTTCGACAAGACGCTCGCCTAACTCTGACAAAAGCGCACTATCTACAACAAAACTAAGGTCTGGCATAACATCACCGGCTCATTTTTACCTAATAACTAAATATCCTTAATTCAACTCCTGCAACAAGTTACATTTATATATCCCTTCCGTCAATCTAAATTCTATCTCTCATCTTTATCGGCCAATCCCTTCATTTTTCGCCAAATCGATGCATTTTCGTCGTCAAAAACAATGTTAATTTAGGCAATCTGCGATTAAAGACCGGCGCAAAAAGAAAGCCCCGCGGTTTCGCAGGGCCTTCATATTTTCAAATCCGCAATTATCTTTCGACTATCAACTCGTAGCGTAGCGAAGTCCCCCGCGTCTCGTTTTGCAAAGTCCCGCCTTGTGGGGCTTCAAAACGGCGGGGGAATCGACTATCGACTATCTACTTTCCTCTTCCTTTTACCAGCGACTCGACAACATGCGGGTCGGCAAGAGTCGTTATATCGCCTAAGTTCGATACGTCGCCTTCGGCGATTTTACGCAGAATTCTGCGCATAATCTTGCCGGAGCGGGTTTTGGGTAGTGCCGGTGCGAACTGTATTGCTTCGGGCACCGCGATGGGCCCGATTTCCTTGCGAACGTGATTGAGCAGCTCTTTTTTAAGCTCCTCGCTTTCCGCGATACCGTCTTTAAGCGTAACAAAGGCGTATAAACCCTGACCTTTAATATCGTGTGGAACCGGCGTAACCGCTGCCTCAGCCACCTTCTCGTGGCTGACAAGCGCGCTTTCGACTTCCGCCGTGCCGATTCGGTGCCCCGAGACGTTGACGACGTCGTCGATTCTGCCCATAAGCCAGTAATCGCCATCGGGGTCTTTCCGGCAGCCGTCGCCTGTGAAATACATATCCGCGAACATCAGAAAATACGTATCGACGAACCTGTCGTGGTCGCCCCACATCGTTCTCATCATTCCCGGCCACGGTCTGCGTATGCACAGCTTGCCTCCCTCATTGACCGAGCATTCGGTTCCGTCGTCGCGCAGAATCACAGGGTCAACCCCGAAAAACGGCCGACACGCGCTTCCCGGCTTTATCGTATGCGCTCCCGGCAGCGGCGTTATCAGTATTCCCCCCGTCTCCGTCTGCCACCATGTATCGACAATTGGACATTTGCTGTGGCCGATTTTTTCGTAATACCAAATCCAGGCCTCGGGGTTGATGGGTTCGCCGACGGAGCCGAGGACGCGGAGGGTGTTGAGCTTGTATTTGGCAGGCCATTCCTCGCCGTAGCGCATCAGTGCGCGAATGGCGGTAGGGGCGGTGTAGAAAACGGTAACGCCGAATTTGTCGCAGACGTGCCAGAAGCGGCCTGCGTCGGGATAGGTGGGCACGCCTTCGAACATTAAGGATGTTGCGCCGTTGGCAAGAGGCCCATAAACGATATAGCTGTGGCCTGTAACCCAGCCGATGTCGGCGGTACACCAGAAAACGTCGTTGTCGTGGACGTCGAAAATGACCCTGTGGCTAAAGGCACAGTGGAGCAAGTAGCCGGCGGTAGTGTGGACGACGCCTTTTGGTTTGCCCGTTGAGCCGGAGGTGTAAAGTATGAAAAGGGGGTCTTCGGCGTTCATTTTTTCGGGTTCGCATTTGTCGGCTGCTTTTGCCATTTCGTCGGAATACCAGGTATCGCGGCCGGCCTTCATATTGCAGGGCTCTTCGGCAACTTTCACGACTATGGCTTTTTCAATGCTCGGCGTTTTTTCGAGGGCTGCGTCGGCGATGTCTTTTAGCTTGATATGTTTGCCGGCACGCATCGAGACGTTGCTGGTTACCAATAGTCGGCAGAGCGAGTCGTTAATGCGGTCCTTGAGGGAATCGGCGCTGAAGCCGCCGAAAACAATCGAGTGAATCGCGCCGATACGCGTGCAGGCGAGCATTACGATTGCAAGCTCGGGCACCATAGGCAGGTAAATCGCGACACGGTCGCCTTTTTTGACGCCTTTGGATTTGAGGACGTTAGCGAATTTGCAGACCTCCTTGTGCATTTGCTCATAGGTGTATTTGCGGACGGCGTCTTCGGCTTCACCCTGCCAGATAAGCGCG
>Ga0187886_1003402_pt1 | contig 11912 bp, 9 predicted proteins | sample June2016WEW_20_1_FD_133001 | JGI IMG/M metagenome (GOLD analysis project Ga0187886, IMG submission 133001) | Peatland microbial communities from SPRUCE experiment site at the Marcell Experimental Forest, Minnesota, USA - June2016WEW_20_150 | ecosystem: Environmental > Terrestrial > Soil >...
CCCATGCCCGCGCCCCTCTTCCATGCGGGCCAGCGCCTGCCGGCGAGCTATGCGAACTTCTACATCGCCAACGGCACCGTCCTGGTCCCGACCTTCAACGATCCGAACGACCGTCAGGCGCTGGGCATCCTTGCCGATCTCTTCCCGGGCCGCACGATCGTCGGCATCCACTCCGTGGATCTCGTCTGGGGCCTGGGCACCCTGCACTGCCTGACCCAGCAGGAGCCCGTGGGCACGCCGCCCGAAGGGCGGCATGGTGCGCCTGATCTGCCTGTTCCAGACGTGCCCATGCGGTAGACGGACATCGCCGCCCGCGCTTACTCCAGGAACGGGGTAAAGAAGGGGTCGCGTTTCACCGTGTCGAACCCGTCGGCGGTTCCCCGCACGAACCTCAGCTCTCCCAGGCAGGTGTCGTTCCATCGGCTGCCTGGATAGATGTCGACGATCACCGCACGATAGATGCCGGCCGGGAGTGACGCATTGAATCGCTGCACCTCCCGGGTGTCCGCCAGCCGCAGACGCTCGACGAGGCTCCCGTCGTCCCGGACGATGTCGAGCGTCTTCACCCGGTTGTTCTTTCCGAAGTAGGACCACGTCTCCTTGTCCGGAAAGTTCACCGAGGATCTCTGCCAGCCATTGGAGATCTCGATCCTCTCCACGTCGGAGTCGAGAGAGAACCTGACGTACTCTCCGACCCCGCCCCGCGGCGTCCTCACCGCCCAGGCCGTTTCGGGAAGGCCGTCGAACAGCCGTGCCGCGTCGAACGGCGCGTTCCGCCAGATCCCCTGCGGCAGGAAGACGTCCGCTCTCTCCGGGAGAAAGGAGGAGGCGCCGAGGAGCTTTGCGGGGCTGTCGACCGACGGCAGGTCCGCCGGGTCGAGGGGTTCCGTCACCTTCCGCCAGAACTCCGGGTAATCGGCCGCCGTGTCCCGCCATTCCAGTGAAAGATTTTCTCCGGATGTCGGCTTCCAGTTTTCAGCGGTGTAGTACAGTTGACCTTTCTCCGTACCGAGATACCGCCAGGGCGCCTCGAGCTCCGGCCGAAAGCCGGGCGGGACGGCGAGAACGATCCTCCCCAACGAGTCCTTCCAGCTCGAGGCGGTCTCCAGCAGATAGTTCCATGTGAACTGCCGGCTGATCCCGGGGGACCGCGTTGCGGTGCACTCCGCCGAGACTGCGCTGCGCGTCGGCATGGCATAGGTCACGCTCACCACGCTCGTCCCGTCCGGCGTGAAGGAGAGCTGGTGCCGGAAGTGCAAGACCAGCTGCCCGGGGGCCGCTCCGAAATCCGCGACGCAGGTCTCAACCGGCAGTTCCCTGCCATCCTGCATGATGTGAAACCCGAAAAGCTTCAGCAGCTTCGCCGGATCCATCTCCTTTCTCCCCCGCGGATACTGGTCGTCGCGAAAGCAGGTGCCGGCGTAGTACAGGTCGCCCGCGGCCGCATCCCATGGGTCAGTTCGAACCGAGAGCGCGGCGAGCAGGCTTTTCACGAAGCCCTTATCCTCGAGCGCCGACGGCTGCCCGGTTGCATTTTTGCTTGGCACCACGTCACCGAAATCCCAGGCCTTGTATGACGCCGGGGCCTTTTGTCCTTCCACGCTCGACTCGGTGTCCGGGACCAGCTTCCCAATTCCATCGAGGGCGATCGGCCGGGCCGTGAAGTCGAAGCGAATCGGGAATGCGCATTCGACTGTGACCCCTGCGCTGCGGGTGTTGTGGAACTGGAAGACCGCCCGGGTCGCGCCCAGGCCGACGTCGCGGAGCTCGAGGTACTCCTTCTCCATGACGACGTCCGGATTGCCGGTTTCCGAGTACAGGGCTCCTTCCGACGGGACGTATCCCCGTTCGGTCACCCAGGATCCGTCGTCAGCGAGCCCGCGGGGCGCGCAGAGCGCGAGGGCGAGCAGTGCAAGAATCGGCGGCGCGGCGGGCTTTCGGCGCGATCGGTTCATTTCGGGTGACTCCTTCCCGTCGGGCATTCTCATCGGAGCTTCAGCGTGTGCTCGAGAACGTCGACCCTGCTCTCATCGTCCAGGCCCCAGCCTGTTTCTCTCTGACGGGCGCCGGTGACACGGATCCCGTCTCCCCGCGCGAGCGTGAAGAAGGCCCGGATGCCGGCGCCCCGGCAGTCCCGCGAGGCGGACAGTGCGAACCGGCCCATCGGCCCGCAGACGAGGTAGCGGATCCGTCCGCTCTTGGACAGGAGCGGCTCGGAGACGACGCGATAGAGTCCTCCATCAGGGGAGGCCGCGGGCGACGCCTCCGCATCCTTCCCCGCTCCCTCCTGCTTCCGCAGGATAAACCACGCCATCTTCAGGGTTTCACGGCCGATGCGCGCCGCGTGGGCCAGGCGCACCATTTCGGCAGGCGGCCTCCAGTCGAAATCTCCGTGACACGTGCCGTCGGGCAGGGCCGGGCAGGCCTGCTGCCAGATGCAGGGCATCTGGACGAGGAAGCCGGCTTTCACCAGGCCGTCGCGCACGCGGATCGCCTCCTGCGCAGTGGTCTTCAGCGCAGGCTCCATGATCAGGATCCTCCCCACAGGTGCAAGCTCTGCGCCGAGTCTCTTCACCAGCCCGACGCGCAGCTCGATTCGATCGGGATGGCCCGCCCACAGCTCGTTCAGCGTGTGGCCCAGAGCGATCAAGTCGAAAGGGCCTCGCGGCAGCCCGGTGCTTTTCACGGCATCCCATTGCCGGGTGGCAAGCTCATGGCCCCTCTCCGCGGCAATTCGTCGGGCGAGGGCGAGCGCCGCCCCGCTCCTGTCGCACGCGATGACATTCACGGCTCCCGAATCCAGCAGGGCGACGGAGAGCGGCCCCGGTCCTGCGCCGAGGTCGAGGACGGCACCGGGCGCCGGCGCAGGCGCAGGCGCAGGCGGATCATGCGCCGCCCCTCGCCCCGCGCGGCGAAGCATTGCCAGGCAAAGCAGTGCCTGCGCGTAGGAGATCGGCCAGAAATGCAGGAGATACGCGCCGAGGAGGGCGGGGTCGCTGAGGTATCTTTCACCTGCGAGGGCTCGCTCGCGCGTGAATCCGCGGGAGAGCTCTCTTACTTTTCGAGAGACGGAGTACAGCTCGTCACGTGAGAGGACCGAGTCTCCCCCTGGGTGGCTGACGGCACCCCGTGCGGCGCTCGATCTCCAGACGGCAAGGAGCGTGGCGTACAGATCGTGGGGAAGCTCGAGGCGCGACGTGCACCAGAGATAGCGGCGCGTGCCCTTCCTGTCAAGGGCAGGGTGTCCATGGTAGATTCCAGCATGGCTGCGCAGCGCCGATCACAGCGTGACGCCGGAACGTTTGTCATTCTCCTGACGGCTGCCCTCTGCCTCCGCACTGCCCCGGCGTACGCAGATGGGACCGAGGCCGTCCGTCCGCGTCCAGTGGTGGCAGTCGTACTCTCGGGAGGAGCGGCGCTCGGTTTCGCCCACGTCGGCGTCCTCAAGGTGATCGAGGAGGCGGGAATACCCATCGACATCGTGGTCGGTGCGAGCATGGGCGCCATTGTCGGAGGGTTGTATGCGGCAGGCTACTCGCCCTCGGACATGGAGAGAATCAGCCGCGGGGTCGACTGGCAGGCGGCGTTCGACGACGCGCTGGCCGATTCACCATACAGCTTCCGCGAGAGGGAACTGTCGCGCCGATTTCCCTTTTCTCTTGCTCTCAATTCCGGGGGCCTCCTGGCGGACAGGGGTTTGTTCGGCGCACAGTCGATCACGACGCTCCTGGAGATTCTGACCCTCAACGTGTCGAGCATCGACGACTTTGACCTGCTTCCCCGCCGCTTCCGCGCGGTCGCCGCGGACATCGCTACCGGCGAGCAGGTCGTTTTGAAGAGAGGCAGTCTTGCCGATGCGATGAGGGCAAGCGCCACGATCCCTCTCCTGTTCAAGCCGTTCGAGCTCGATGGGCGTGCCCTGGTTGACGGGGGCATCGTCAACCGCCTGCCGACCGACATCGCGCGCGAAATGGGCGCCGACATCATCATCGCCGTTGACGTGGGTGAAAGCCAGGCCCGCATTGCCGGGGAGCGGCTCACCACTGTCGACATGCTCGGGCAGATCAGCAGAGTCCTCACCGAGCAGAACTCGGCGCCGCGGCGGGCGCTGGCTGACCTCGTGATCAGCCCCGACCTTTCGGGCTTCCAGAGAACGGATTTCTATAAGGCTGCCGGGATCATCAGGCGGGGGGAAGAGCAGGCACGAAGCTCCATGACCGAGCTGGCGGCCATCGCCCGAAGAATCGCCGAGACGCGGCCGCTGGAGCCGCAGGGAGACCGTGTGGGGCCGTATCTCACCTCCTCCGCACCGCCCGTTGCGCAGGCTCTCCTGATCAAGGGGACATCCGCGGAAAGCGAACAGATCGTCCGGCGCGTATTCTCGCCCCTTTTGAACGTTCCCCTCGCACCGCAGCGTCTCCAGGCGGCGATGAACGACGCATACCAGTCCGGCAGGTTCGAAGAGGTCCGCGTCGGCGTGGCATCACGCAACGCGGCATCCGACCTCGTGGTCAGCACCGTTCCGGTCGCCCCGGCAAAGGCAGCCGTCCTGCTCGGGCTGAGCTACCAGGGCGACCTGTCGCAGACCCTGGCCAACTCGCTGGTCATCACCCCGGGGATCATGGTCCGCGATCTCACGGGGAAGGGATCCCAGCTCATCGTCGATGCACACCTCGTGGACACCCTCGGCGCCGGCACGGAGTACTTCCAACCTCTGGGGAGCGGCCTTTTCGTGGACGGCTACGCCGACTACCTCTTCGACAAGGACATCTTCCTCCAGAACGACATCGCGCAGGTGGGCCGGGTGGATCGAGGTCCCACGGCGGGGGCCTGGACAGGCTTCGTGCTCGGTCAGACCGGCGAAGTGAAAGCAGGCCTCGACTGGAACGCCCAACACTACACCGACCCGGCGCACCCGGTTGCGGTGGACTCCACTGCGTCGCTCGCACGAATCCTCCTCGCCATTGACACGAGGCCGGCGAGGGTGTTCCCCACGCGCGGGATCGGCGCCGCCCTCGGCTACGACCAGGCCGTGCCCGCCCTGGGGGGAAGCGAGTCATACAAGAAGCTCTCCCTCGACGTGGCGGCTGCAATTCCACTCTTCCGTGGTTTCACCCTTGACCTCACGTTTTCAGGTGGCACCGACTTCACGCTCACCGGCGCCTCCCCCGGCGCCCTGGGCCCCGCGGATGCTTTCAGCCTTCGGACAGAATCGGAGTTCCGCGGTTTCGAAGAGTGGGAAGTCCGCGGCTCTCACAAGCTGGCCACGGGGCTCGACCTCCAGCTCAGGCTGCCCGGACTCAACCAGCTGATCGGCACCGACTTCTACGTCCTGGGCAATCTCAGCGCGGGCAACTGCTGGACGGACTTTCCGCAGTCCCTCCAGGCCCTCTCCCTGCGTTACGGAGCAAGCCTCGGCCTGGGCGCCCGCATCCAGAACAATTTCGAGGTGGCTGCCCGTGTGTGCTATATCGACTCGGGCCGGGTGCAGCTCTCGGTGGACGTGGGGCCATTCGCCGTGGATGACGTCGCGGGGCCGCTGCAGTGACCGCCGGTTTCCCGCGTCCCCCTTCCGCCCCCGTCGCCGTCGTCGGGAACCTCAACCTCGATATCCGGACCGCACCGATTCCCCAATCTGCGGCGCTGCGGGAAGACGGGGAGACGAGCGTCGCAGATGTCTATGAATCCCTCGGCGGGGGCGCAGCCAATACAGCCGTCGCAGGGGCTTTGATGGGAGGAACGGTCCATCTCTGCTGCGCCGTCGGGCAGGACGAGCTGGGAAGACGGCTGTGCGCATTCCTCGAAGGCCATGGCGTGCGCGTCCGCGCGGCGTTGAAGCCCGTCGCGACCGGGCGCTCGATCGCCCTTACCTGGGACACCCACCAGCGTCATTTCCTCAGCAGCCTTCCCCACGCACGGCTCCTCGAGGAGTCGGACATCGATCTCGAAGAGCTCCACCGCGCGGGTTGTCGGCATCTCTACCGGGCAGACGTCTGGTTCGCCGATCGCATGCTTCCCGCGGGAAACGCCTCGCTTCTCCGGCGGGCCCTCGAGCGGGGAATGGAGACCTCGCTCGACGTGAACTGGGATCCCTTGTGGACTCACGCCATCGGGGTGGAAGAAACACGCGGGCGGATCGCGGCGTTGAGATCGGCGCTCCGACACGTCTCGTTTGTCCATGGAAACGAGCGCGAGCTGGCGTATTTCGCAGGGACGGGATCTGCGAGGGAATCTGCGCGGCTGCTCATGGAGTGGGGCGCCGGCGCGGTCATCGTCCATCGCGGGCCGCAGGGCTGCGCGGCGGCCACGACCTCCGGCTGGATCGATGTCCCCGCCGTTCCCGTGGAGAGGATCGTCACGGAGACTGGAACGGGCGACGTATTCACGGCAGCGTTCCTACTCACGGCCGATCTGCCTCTCGAAGAGCGCCTGCGCGAATGCGCATCTGCCGCTGCGCGCCACCTCCAGGGCGCACCGTCCTATGCTCCCCATCTCGGCGACGGCATCAGGCCCTGATCGCCGATCCGGAATACCCGAACAGCCGCCGCTCCTTGATGACCCGCGCCACCACCTCCGGCACGTGAGGCTCCCACGAGTCTTTCCCCGTCCGGATCATGGCGAGGACGTCGCGCGGGAGCACCGCCGAGTCGATACCGGGCCCGGGTTCGATCGAGACGACCCGGCCGTTCTCCTTCAGGTGTGCGTACAGGTGGGAAAGGTGCCCCGGGATCGTGAAGGTATCCGCAGTGACGGTCTCGCCGGTTTTCGTGTTGCGCAGGGGATAGACGTACAGCTTCACCCGCCCGCCCAGGAGACGGCCGAGGGCCTCGAGGATCCCGCCTTCGAGATCTTCGTAGTGCTTCTCCTCGAAGATCTGCGCAAGCGTGGGCACGCCGAGGACCATCCCGATCCGGTCCTTCGTGTACCGCCGCAGGTAGCTCGTCACGTTGTGGTAGCGCGAATAGTTCGAAATCATCACCGTCCGGCCCAGCTCGCGCAGGCTGTCCATGCGCGCGAGGAAATCCACGTGATCCACCCGCTCGTCCAGGGCCATCAGGTTGCGCAGCGTCATTTCCATGAGGGCGACGGGCTCCCGCGCGTCCGCGCCCGGCTCGCCTCGCATGAGCGCGAGGGACTGGTCCAGCATGTCCAGGGTCACACGGGTGATCGGGCGGAAGCTTCCCCGCTCGATCAGCACCGGCATGCCGTGGAGGAGCTCGGCGGGTTCCACCACCTCGCCGTCGGGGGCGAACAGCGCGGCGTTGGTCAGCCGCTGCTGCACCAGCTGAAGGCTCATGAGACGGTTGTCCAGGGTCTCGAACGCCTTCCCCGAAAACTTGATCATGTCCACTTCCATCCGGTCCCGTGTGAGCCCGTCCATGAGGGACCCGATCAGCGCCTCCGGCTTCTGGTGGTCGTAGAAAGCGGCGTGAATGAGGTTCACCCCCAGCATGCCAAGGGCTTCCTGCTGCCGCGCGTTCTCCAGGTCCCACATGCGCGCGTGGATGATGATCTGGGACGGACGGCCGTGCGATTCCGTCTGGAACCTGATGCCCAGCCAGCCCTGTCCCTCCTCTGCGCGGGACCAGCTCTTCGCGGCCACCGTGTCGGCGAATACGAAGAACTTCGTCGTGGCTCCCCGCGAGGAATCCAGCCGCTCCAGGAGCAGGGACCACTCATGATCGAGCATTGACTGCAGGCGCTGGCGGCTCACGTAGCGCTTCGCGGTCCCGTACACCGCATCCGAGACCGCCATGTCGTAGGCGGACATCGTCTTGGCGACGGTGCCGGCCGCTCCTCCCACGTGGAAGAACCACCGTGCAACTTCCTGCCCCGCGCCGATCTCGGCGAACGTCCCATATCGCGCCGCGTCGATGTTGATCCGCAGTGCCTTGTCATTGGTGCTTCGCGCACTGTCTTCCATGAGGAAAGTATGCACCGGCCGGCCCCGAACAGCAATTCGCTTTTGTCGTATGATGAGCCGCAGGGAGGACGGCACGTGAAGACGAACGTCGGAAGCGGGGACAGGGGAATGACGAGTCTCCTGAGCGGGGAACGGGTCCCGAAGAGCCATGAACGGATCGAGGCCTGCGGCGAGTTGGACGAGCTGTCATCCGTCCTGGGTGCCCTTGCCGCTTCACTTTCCGAAAGGCAGGCGCAGATACGCGGCGAGATCATGCAGATCCAGGGAGAGCTCCTGCACATCGGCGCCTTACTTGCCTCCACACCGGGCTCTCCCACGCTGGGCATGCTGCGGGTGCCGTCAGCCGCCCCGGTCGAAGCCCTCGAGAAGGCGATCGAGCGGATGGAAGAAGATCTTCCGCCGCTGCAGGGCTTCATCCTTCCCGGCGGTCACCCCTCGGCCGCCTGGGCGCACGTGGCGAGGGCCGTGGCCCGTCGAGCGGAGCGCCGGGTTGCGGCGGTCGCCCCAGGAGATCCGCCAGGGGACGCCGCGGCCGGGATCATGCCCTTCCTCAACAGGCTTTCCACGTACCTCTATGTCCTCGCGCGCCATTGCAATCTCGTGCAGGGCATCCCCGACACTCCGTGGAAGGCCTGAACCCGGACCAGGAGGGCCGGTACACGGCCCGGCTTCTTCGCCGCGCGCGCCTCGCAGAATGGGCCGTCGAGGTCGAGCTGGAGCGGCCGAAGGGGTTTGTGTTCACCGCGGGCCAGAGCATCCGTCTCTTCGTCGGCGGCCAGGGCAGGGACTACTCCATGGCGAGCGGACCCTCCGGCGCCACGCTTTCCTTCTGCGTGCGCATTGTCGAAGGAGGGTCCGTGTCTCCCGTTCTCGCCTGCGCACCCATTGGCACCCCGTTTTCGTTCGCCGGCCCGCATGGGGTCTTCGTCCTCAGGCAATCGCCTCGCCCGGTGGTGTGGGCGGCGACGGGTGTCGGGGTCGCGCCTTTTCTTTCCATGGTACGGGCCGGAGCGACAGGGTTCACGCTGCTTCACGGCGTCCGCCGCAGCGGGGATCTCATCCATGGAGACGAGCTGGGAGCCGCGGCGGCCCGCTACGTTCCCTGTCTCTTACAGGAGGCCGCTGCCGGCTGCTTTCCCGGCAGGGTCACGGGATGGGCAGGAGTGATCCTTGTACCGGGAAGGTATGACTTCTACCTGTGCGGAAACAGGCAGATGATCCGGGACTTCATCCTCCTGGTCGACGAACGGTTCCCCGATTCCCACGTGTACACCGAAATCTTTTTCTGACCACCTGCGACCCCGTGGCGCACGCAGTTTGGATGGCGGATGTTGCAGCAATGGGACTTGTAGTCAATTTCTGACTCCTTTCTGCATCGTGGCGCCAAGGGCCATCGGGAGGCCACACAGCCAGACTTCCCACTATTCTTTCATGAACCTTTTTTTGACGGCAGCCTCCCGCGGACGGTACATTCGAATCCTGGAAGCGAATCCTGAAAGGGGACAAACCATGGCGCGCAACGAGGGCGGTAAAATGTCACCTCAGCCGCGGAATACCGCGGCAGCGGTGACGGCAGTTTTCGACGATCTTCTGAGGGAAGAGAGGGAGTTTCCTCCTTCGCCGCAGTTCACGGAAAGGGCTGTCATCAGCGACCGCGGCATCTACGACTCCGCCGCGAAGGACCCGGAAAGGTTCTGGGAGAACGAGGCAAAATCCCTCCACTGGTTCCAGCCCTGGAGCAAGGTCCTCGACTGGAATCCCCCGCATGCGCGCTGGTTCGTCGGCGGTACCACGAACATCACCTACAATGCCATCGACCGGCACCTCGACGGCCCCCGCCGCAACAAGGCCGCCATCATCTGGGAAGGGGAGAACGGGGACATCCGCACCCTCACGTACCTGCAGCTTCATCGCGAGGTCTGCAAGTTCGCCAACTGCCTGAAGGACCTCGGAGTGGGCAAGGGTGACCGGGTCGCGATCTACATGCCGCTCCTCCTTGAGACGGCAGTGGCGATGCTGGCATGTGCCCGGATCGGAGCGATCCACAACGTCGTCTTCGGGGGGTTCTCCCCTGATGCGCTCGCCGACCGGATCAACGACTCGGGCTGCACCGTTCTGATCACGGCCGACGGCGGATGGCGCCGCGGCACCGTCGTGCCGCTGAAGCACAATTCCGACCGGGCCCTGGAGACCTGCCCGACGGTGAAGCACGTGGTGATCGTGAAGAACCTTCCCGGCGAGCCGCACCTCATCCACATCATGGAGGGCCGGGACCGCTGGTATCAGCGCATGATGGACCACGAGAAGGCCGAGTGTCCCGCGGTGCCGATGGATTCCGAGGACACGCTGTTCATCCTCTACACCTCCGGCACGACGGGAAAGCCCAAGGGGATCGTGCACTCCGTAGGCGGCTACTCGGTCGGCGTGCACACCACATCGCGATATGTCTTCGATCTCCGTGACGAGGACATCCTCTGGTGCACCGCGGACGTGGGCTGGGTGACGGGCCACAGTTACGTCGTGTACGGGCCGCTCCTCGCCGGTGCCACGGTCCTCCTGTACGAGGGGGCGCCGGACTTTCCGGAGAAGGACCGCTACTGGGAGATGATCGAAAGCCACCGGGTCTCCGTTCTCTACACCGCGCCCACTGCGATCCGCGCGTTCATGAAGTGGGGCGACGAGCTTCCGGCCCGGCACGACCTGACCAGCCTGAGACTCCTGGGCACCGTGGGCGAGCCGATCAACCCCGAGGCGTGGATGTGGTACCACACCCACATCGGCGGTGCGCGGTGCCCGGTGGTGGACACCTGGTGGCAGACGGAGACGGGGGCGATCCTGATCACCGGGCTCCCTGGGGTCTCCACGATGAAGCCGGGCTTTGCCGGCATGCCGCTGCCGGGGATTTCCGCCACCGTGCTGGACGACTCGGGCAAAGAGGTGAAGGAGGGCAGCGGCCTGCTCGCCATCACCCGTCCCTGGCCCTCGATGCTCCGCACGCTGTGGGGGGACGATGAGCGCTACGTGAGCACCTACTTCTCACGCTGGGACGCGAAAACCTACTTTACGGGTGATGGGGCGAAACGCGACAAGGCCGGGAACTTCATGATCCTCGGCCGGGTGGATGACGTGCTCAACGTCTCGGCGCACCGAATCGGGACGATGGAGGTCGAGTCCGCGCTCGTGGACCATCCCGCGGTGGCCGAGGCGGCGGTGGTCGGCAGGAGCCACGAGCTGAAGGGCCAGGCGATCGTCGCCTTCGTGAGCCTGAAGAACGGCCATGCGTCCAGCATCTCACTGGTGGAAGACCTCAAGGAGCACGTGGTGAAGAAGATCGGGGCGCTTGCCCGGCCCGAGGAGATCCTCTTCACGAAGGACCTTCCCAAGACCCGGTCGGGAAAGATCATGCGCCGCCTTCTGCGGGATGTCGCCGAAGGTCGCGCGCTGGGAGACGTGACGACGCTGGCGGACCCTGCGGTGGTCGCGGCGCTGCGCGAGGAATACGAGGAGAAATACGGGGGATAGAGCGTCGCTTTCGCGACGCTGGGACGCCGTTCTCCCGGCTGAGGCACGCTGGCGCGTGCGGGCGCCGGTAGTACGGGGGATAGAGCGTCGCTTTCACGACGCGGGGACGCCGTTCTCCCGGCTGGGGCACGCTGGCGCGTGCGGGCGCCGGTAGTACGGGGGATAGAGCGTCGCTCGGGTGCTACGGACGAACAACCCGGAATCCGATGTTGCTGAAGGCGTGGCCGGGGTAATAGAAGGTGCGATTGGCGACCCGCACGCCGTCGCTGCCGTTGCCCCACCCACCCCCTCGTATCACCCTGTTTTGGCCGGAGACCGGCCCTGTGGGATCAGTGACCGCCGTGCTGAGGTAGGCACCGTACACGTCCCAACACCCTTCCCAGACATTGCCGCTCAGGTCATAGAGACCCAGTGCATTGGGCGCCTTGGTGGCGACCGGGTGGATGGTGTCGCTGTTATAGCTGTA
>Ga0187886_1003403_pt1 | contig 11911 bp, 11 predicted proteins | sample June2016WEW_20_1_FD_133001 | JGI IMG/M metagenome (GOLD analysis project Ga0187886, IMG submission 133001) | Peatland microbial communities from SPRUCE experiment site at the Marcell Experimental Forest, Minnesota, USA - June2016WEW_20_150 | ecosystem: Environmental > Terrestrial > Soil >...
CATGCACGATGATGAGCATGATGAGCGAATCGCTCCTCCCCAGTGCTTGCGAGGTCGATGTGATGGGAGCCCTGGCCATGTATGCCCTGCAGCTGGCGTGCGGCAGTCCCAGTGCCATTGTCGACTGGAACAATAACTATGGCGATAACCTGGACAGAGCCTTTATTTTTCACTGTAGCAACCTGCCGAGGAGCTGGTTCAAAGAAGTTAGCATGAGTTACAACAAAATCATCGCCATGGGGGTGGGGCAGGAAAATGCCTGGGGAACGTGCGAGGGGCCTCTCAAACCGGGCCCGATCACGTACCTCCGATTGAGCACCGATGATGCGAAGGGAGGCATTACCTCCTATCTGGGAGAGGGAGAGATCGTTGAAGACTCTACCCAGACATTTGGCGGATGGGGAGTAATAGAAATCAAGAACCTTCAGAATCTCCTCAGGTACATCAGCAAGACCGGCTTTGAACACCACGTGTCGATATGCCGCGGCTGGGTGGCGCGGTCTATTCAGGAAGCCCTTGAAACCTATCTCGGGTGGGACGTATACCGGCACGATTGATTGAAAGATTCTTGCTCGTGAATGGTTCGCAGACTACAGAGGCCGGGAAAATGTTTTTCTCCTTCGCCGGATGCGACTGGGAAGAGCTCCTCTGAGATTTCAATCCATTCCCTCAACGTAAGCCCCAGCCCTTTGCGGGAATCTATGGCAGAAAACCCTTTCTCCAGGAGAATCCCCTGAGAGTTTTTCTTGCCTTGCTTACCCTACCCAGAACTCGCGCCTGCACGAGAAGAGATGGACAAACCGAATCCAGCGAGACGTATTGCGTTCAAAAATCAAGGCGGTCAGAGAGCCCAGGGGGTAGGTCCCGCCTTGGGCGCGATTGGGGTCTTGAGGCGAACGGTTTTCATGAGCCCTCCTGCTTTTTAGAAGTAGCCCATGATACCATTCGTTCAACGTGTATTCATATCCTTTTTGTGACAGAACACTAGCAGCACCAAGTTACGAAAATTGACGTATGATGAATGGACCGCGACAGAGCGTGGATAAAGATGGAACGAAGTGACTTCAGTTCTTGGATTCATTTATTGAACGCTAATTTTTGCAACGAAGCACCAGCGATTCGCGAGCGACCAAAATCAAGTTGAAAAATGGGCCAAAATCATGTTAAAAACAATCAAAAAGAGCAAAAGGCCTCGGCATTTATCAAGGTTGTTGAACAAAAGGCAGGCGTGGAGGCTAAGAGGTGAGTAAGATGGCTTATTCTCCCCTAAATGACAAAACAGTCATCGATTATGTGAAAGGTCTTCCGAATATCAAAGAGGTCTTTCTTAAGAATGCCGAGATCACTGCGAAAGAAATCGGCGATGGCAATCTAAACCAGATCTTCATCGTACATACAAAAGAGGATCCCAAAAAGGGAGTGGTCGTAAAACAGGCACTTCCTTACCTGAGAGTGGCTGGTGAGTCGTGGCCTCTGACGCTTGAAAGGGTATTCTTTGAGACAGAATCGTTAATTCTTTACAACAAATTGTGCCCCGGTTTGGTCCCCAAGATATTTCACCATGATTATGACATGTATCTGTTCGTGATGGAGTACCTGGGCGATCATGAGATCATGCGCAAGCCCCTGGTGAGGAGGGTACGTTTCCCGCTCTTCTTGGATCATATCACCACTTTCCTAGCGCAGTCGTTATTCTTCACATCGGATCTTTACCTGACCGGCTTGGAGAAAAAAGAGCTGCAAAAAAAATTCATTAACCCGCATTTATGCAAAATCCAGGAAGATTTCGTGTATACCAATCCCTACATGGATTCTCCTGAAAATAAATGGAACCCTCTTGTTGATGGGGAGGTCCAGGAAGTTCGAAACAACGGACCGTTGAAAGTCAAACTTGCCAGGTTGAAAGAGCACTACATGGCGCATGGTCAGGCGCTCATTCACAGCGACCTGCATACTGGTAGCATCATGATCAATCAAAAAGATACCCGAATCATCGATTCGGAGTTTGCTTTCTTTGGCCCAATGGCATATGACGTGGCCGCCGTGATCCAGAATCTGGCTTTAAATTATCTCTCGCATTTCGCCCATACTCCAGATGCAAAAGAAAGGGTGGAGTTCCAAACATACCTGCTGGATCTGATGCGCGGAGTGTGGACCGAGTTTGTGAGGAAATTCGAGGATCTATGGATTCATAACAATAGAGGAGAACTCGTTCCCAATAAGTATTGGGATTTTAAAGCTGGGAAAGAGGCCTTTGCCGAATTCCGCAGGCGGTATATTGCCGACCTCTTCTCTGAAATGGTAGGAATTGCAGGAACGAAGCTGCTACGTCGCATGATGGGCATTGTAACGGTCTGGGATATTTCATCCATCCACGATGCCGCAAAGCGCGCAGTCGCCGAGCGGATCTCGATCCGGCTGGGAACGCGCTGGGTCCTGGAGGCGGAGAATATCCACACTATAGATAAAATGCTGGCAGTTTTATTGGATGAATCAAAGGAGGTGAAGATATGAATGTAGCTGGCAAGCCTTACCGAACTGTTTGGATGGAGGGGAATACCGTTCGCATCATCAATCAGCTGAGGCTGCCTCATTTTTTTGAATTGATGGACTTACCGGATCATCAAGCTACCGCTAAAGCAATCCGCACAATGGCCATCCGCGGGGCCGGGGCAATCGGCGGGGCTGGCGGATATGGGATGGCTCAGGTCGTTTTAGAGGCACCGGAAAGCAGTGATTTCATGAAATTTATCTTGAAAGGAGCAGAGACTTTGCGAAAGACCCGGCCAACCGCCCAGAACCTTTTCTATGCCATCGACCGGGTAGTGAAAAGGGTTGAGAAAATCGGCAGTGTGAAGCAAGCGAAAAAGGCGGCCGTGGAAGAGGCTGTAGCGATCGCCGATGAAGATGCTTCGTCCTGCGAGATGATCGGGAAGATAGGGGCAGATTTGATCAAGGACGGGATGCGCATCATGACGCACTGCAACGCCGGTTGGTTAGCTTTTGTTGATTGGGGGACCGCGCTGGCACCCGTCTACTTCGCGAAGAGACAGGGGAAAAAGGTGTTCGTTTTTGCAGATGAGACTCGCCCGCGGAATCAGGGATCCAGCCTGACAGCCTGGGAATTGATGAACGAAGGGGTCGATTTTGCGATCCTGGCTGACAATGCCTCCGGGATCATGATGAAACGTGGGGAAATCGACCTCGTGATCACCGGCAGCGACCGAATCGCCTCCAGCGGGGATACGGCGAATAAGATCGGGACCTATGAAAAAGCCGTTCTTGCGCATGAGAACGGGATTCCCTTTTATATCGCTGCGCCCACATCGACCATCGACCCTAACTGCGCATCAGGCGATGATATCCCGATCGAAGAACGGAGCCAGGACGAGGTCCTTTACGCCTACGGTTTGAAAGAGAATGGAGAATACGGACGGGTGAGAATCGCTCCCCGAGGGGCCAAGGCTCGCAACCCGGCTTTTGATGTGACGCCAGGGAAATACATCCATGGCATCATTACACAGAATGGGATCTTCCCGCCTAAGCGGATTCTTGAATCGATAAAGGACTCTAAATGAATGATAAGAAGTCGCTTTAGGTGAGGTCAGTATATGAAAAAGAGGGTTGGGGGTCAAGAAAAAGAGGCCACAAAACAAAGGCCATTCCGAAGACGGTAGAGTCAAAAAGACGATGGGGTCACCCATTAAAAAGCACCCGTCAAGAGTAGAAATACTCCTGTGCAAGAAAATGGGGGTCTTGTGAATCTTACGCATTGAGTTATCACATGATAGGCATAAAGGAATTCGAACCACAATCCCCGTATTAGACAATGATCATTTTGACACTCTTTGCAATAGAATCAAGCATGATAACCAGCGCAGCTGCACCGGGATCCTTCACCCCAATCGTTCGATCTCCAAAGCAGCTGGCGCGTCCCGCCTGAGAGCGCATGTTCACGGTATCTTCAGCGCCTTGTCTAGCTGCCGCCAGAGCTTCATCCACACACTGGGATAAGCCCTGACCAGAAACGATCGCTCGCTCGGCTGCCTCAACAGCCGGAAATAGAGCGTCCAGAACTGTTTTATCTCCCAATTTGGCTTTACCCCGCTTTTGAACGCCTTCAGCTGCTGCGCGGAGCATTAAGGCAAAAATTCCACCGCTCCGATACACTCTTTACCCTTAGCAGCCTCCCCAGCACGCATAAACATGGCTGCCATTAAGGTCCCAAAGGTAGAGGCTGCCTTATCCGCAAACGCTTTACCAGCAATCCTTAGTACTTCTAGTACTTCTTGCGGGTTACTAGGGTGAGTGCCTCCCAAATCTTCTTTGACGGCGTTGAATCCAACGCTCATGGTAACCCCTAAATCTCCATCTCCAATGCTGGCATCCAATTCGGTAAGTTGTTCCTTGGTAGCCATCACATCATCGGCCAGCCGAAGAATAAGTTGAATAAATTTCTGGGTTGCTAAATGATCTTTCACTGAACCCCCTCCACTTAATTCGATAATTTACGGAGACAGTGGCTCGTACTTCGAGCCCATTTTCTTTGTCATCTTTGCATGAAAAACGGAGTTTCGGCAGGAGCATCCAACAAGCGTTTCAGTTCACCATCTAAACGCATAAGGGTTAGCGAGGCCCCTTGCATTTCCATCGAACAAGCATATCGACCCACATAGGGACGATAGATGGAGATCCCTTTGGATTCAAGAAGTGGAGCGACTTTGCGGTACAAGATATAAAGCTCCTCCAGTGGTGTTCCACCCAGGCTATTGACCAATACAGATACTTCATCTCCCTTTTTATAGGGCAGATCTTTTACGATTTCCTCCAGAAGTATTTCAGCAATTTCATCTGCTTTTTTCATAGGCCCGCGCCTGATACCAGCCTCACCATGAATTCCCATCCCGATTTCCATTTCGCCCTCGCCGATCACAAAAGTGGGTTTGCCAACGGCAGGAACGATGCAAGGTCCTAAAGCGACCCGCATGCTCCGAATTCCTGCGAGGGCTTTTTCGGTTGTCGCTTTTACTTCTTTAAGGTTTGCCCCCTCCGCTTCTTTCGCTCCGGCGATTTTATAGGCATAAAATAGGCCAGCGATCCCTCGCCGCCTATGCCATTCTGAAGCGGGGGCGGAAGCAATATCGTCCGTCACCAGGAGGGTCTCCACCTTTATCCCTTTCTCCTCCGCCATCTCCGCAGCCGTGTCAAAATTCATTATATCCCCCTGATATCGCCCGTATAGATAAAGCACTCCTGCGCCTCCATGTATGGCAGTGGTTACCTTATACATCTGCCCGGGCGTGGGCGAGGAAAAAACATTCCCAATCGAGGAACCATCGACCAATGCTTGGCCTACGTATCCCATAAATATCGGAAGATGTCCTGATCCCCCCCTGTTGCGATCGCTACTTTTCCTTTTACAGGTGCGTCAGCCCGAACAATGGCTCGTAAATCCCCATTTACAGATTTTAAAGCATTAGGATGGGCCTTCAAAATGCCTTCCATCATTTCACCTACCACAGCCATCGGATCATTTATTATCTTTTTCATTTGACACCCCCTTGTAAGGTAATTTCTTTTCACGGCTCGAGGCCCGGAGGATGCTGAGCAACTTCAAAGATAACCTCTCCGATATTTCCCGTATCTATATAGCCATAATTCCCACCCCCTTCGAATTTGACTTCCTGTGAGATACCGATTCCTCTTACGGCAAATTTGGCCAAGGTAGCATCAAGGTACCTAACTTTGAAAAGGATGTGATGCCGTCCCTCTCCCTTTGCTCGATAAATTCATTATGAAATGGGTATTTCTTCCGATATTCGATTAATTCCAATTACACAATACTTTGTTGCGCTATGGTTATTCGCAGCTTATATGAAGTGTTCTTCCCCTCGGGAATCTGGGATGTTGATTCCTACAGTGCATAGCAGGCTCATCAAGAGGTTCCAATTTTTCAATGATTACGAGACGGAATCTACACCTTTTCACGAAGACTGTCAAGTTGGATTTCAGGACAATATTTCAAGAAGGAGACCTCGTTTTCCTAGGGGAAATTCGCCCCTCTGCCAAAATTAAGACTTCCACCTCCTACTTATCATTTGTGTTATAAAGTCTAAAGGAATGGGTTTTACTCATTTAAGAGGAGGGCAGGAGAACTTGATTTTCACCTGGGTCATAGAACCCTTTTTGTAGTGTGTTCCCTGCCTCCCCAAGCCATGATAGGTTGATCGGGTCTCTGAGCCCTTGTCACGCTGGAGGTTTCGTGGGGAGGCATTTCCTGTCTTTTCCAACCCAATAACTGAAGGAGGTATGGTATACCAAAGCTGTTTGTTGGGATTAGAAAAATAGGGACAGCGCCCGTTATTTCCATTTCCTCGGCCTGCCAGGGGACAATACCTTCAGACGCCTGCTGAATGTTCCCTCCAATTCCTGGACAAATGCCTCATCGCCACAGGGCCTCCGGTCGGGGAGGACTTCCGCATCTTTTGGGTGAGGAGGTCCTTCCGCTACTGTTCGTGCGATCCTGGGCATGGGAGGAATCTACTCTTTGAAGTTCCCTTTGTCATTAAAAATGGGCGCTGTCCCTGGTATTCACAGGTGACATTGAGCTGGGAGTTTCAGGCTCGTATCCAAGAGAATCCGATTTTTCCAGGACTTCGAAGTTGTCCAATGGCCTGTACTGAGGGCATAGGGGGATAAAGGAATCTAGACCTTGGGACTTCTCACCGCACAAAATCGGCAAGACCCAGAACGGTAACGCCTTCAGCCCTGAGAGCGCGCAGACTGGCATCATTGGTTATAAAAGCATCTGCCTTTTCATTCATGAACGTAGCAATCAGGAGGGCATCTGGGGTTCGGATTCTATATTTAGAACGGAGGCGTGCGGCTTCCTTGGCGATGGGGTAATCCGGAGATTTTAGTTCCGTATTCGGCAGGGAGAAAAGAAAGCGCTCAAAAGCCGCGATTCGATCCTGCTGGCTGGCGGTAAACGGTTGGACCAAAAGTTCTGTCACGGAAACTGTGGATAACACTGCGCTTAAGGATCCTTCCGCAACCATGGCGAAAATATTTTCGGTCAAATTCGCATAGGGCTCCATATCTTCGAGGTGATAAATCAGGATGGAACTGTCCAATCCCACTTTCTTCAGCTTTTTTAAGGCATTCTGAAATTTTATGATCCCTAATCCCACGACCGGCGTTCCTTTTTGACATACCGTTCCGCTGCCTTTCGATCCTTCCCCCAGGTCCCCTTCAAAAGGCCCCGGGTAGTCCTCGCATATTCCTGCGGACGTGTTAAAACTACCTTTCCGGCTTCGAAGGTAACGAGGAGTTCCTCTCCTTCCTTCACTCCCAATGCTTCTCGCATTTCCTTGGGGATCACAAATTGCCCTTTTTTGCTGATTCTTACCGACTTATATATGTTCATACTAAAACCTCCCAAGTCATATTATAATTTAAATGGTAAGAAAATAGCAAGAGCAAAATAGAGGAAAGAGCGATGAAACATGTTTAGAAACAACCGGTCCCTCTCAGTTGCCCCTAAACCCTTTAGCCCTGGTTCAATCGTTGGACCAGGGCTTTTCTTTTCTTAGCTTCCACATCGGCTACCAGGGAAATTTTGAGGTGCCATCTGTGGGTTGCCTAATGGTGCCAAGGTCCGTCCCTTTTGGTCCTAACTCCAGCCTCATCTGGATAAATCTCTGTTCAAGGTCAAAGATTACTGACGAGCATTTGCTTTGACAGACAGTGTCAGATTCGGTCTCGATTGAAGCTTCTATCTACAAAGAGTGGTTATCTGGCAATAGTAGGGGTTGAAGATTTCCGGTTGAAAGAAAGTAACGAAAACGCTCAGCGGTGCGCAACCAATGACGCAGGAATGAAACTGACACGTCATCGGCGCGTCCGCTGGGGCAAAAGTTAGCGGAGAATGCCCTCATTGTCTGTATCGCTCCACTTGGGCAGCCCGCAATGGACACAGCGCCGTGCAAAGAGATTATAATACCAGCGGGCGCAAAAAAAATGGCGATGGCATCGGGGACACCTGAAGAATTCGAGGCGTAGCCCGGCGATCACGAAGGCCACGAGCCAAAGCGGCCCCAGAACCCAGAACGCCAGATCTCCGAGAGACATTCTGTTGAGTAAGGCGGCCAGGGAAGCCACGACGACGAACCCGCCGAGCCAAGCCCCGAAGAACCAACGACGGCGGCGCTTGTAGTCCTTCCAAGCCAGAGAAAATTGCAATCTACCGGTTTCCATGTTCTCGCTGACCGCTAACCCGAAGTATATCTAAAATGCCTACCTTTCATCGATTATGGGTTGAAACCTATACCTATTTGCAATGCCTGTCAAATCCCGCTTTCAGGAAGTAAGTATTGGGCGACTTGACAGTGTCCGTTGGGTCAAATCCTGATTTTCACATGTTCACGTCCACCTTATTGACTCATACCCTCCGTGCGAACATCTATCGATACAATCCCCATATGAATGGCCATGTAAGATCAACCAAATTCGAAACAAACTCTAAAATTAAGATGGAGGTCAGAAAGCGTCGCCAACATTTTACTTGCTCTATTTACTTAATATGATCTTGCCGTTTTCATAATCTACCGTTACTTTAAAATCTCCCAAAAAGCTAAGGCCCAACACACCGTCAAAGCCCCCAAATGCAAAATTATTCGGGGTTATGACGGACTTGACATTTTGTTTCGTGGCAAGCCCAAGTTCAATTTTTTGAATAACCAAAGATCTCCCTTCGACTTCTCCACAGTTCGTATTGAGCTTTATCACTTCATCTTTGAATGAAACGTCTTGATTCAACTTTTTTGAAAGTTCCTCGGTTATCACGACGAGATTGGCCCCCGTATCAAGAATCATTCTCGACTTGATGCGATCATTCAGTATGGCATCGACCAAAATGAGACCTTCCGCTGTTCTTTCAAAGGGTATGACCCTCCCACGGCCTGTTTCACTCGTGCCATTCAATTTATGAGGTGTAGTAATTATTTTGAAATTATTCCGATATGCAGGAGGGATGTCGTCAAAATTCTCCGAAAAGTGTATTGTCCCACTCGGGTCTATCCATTTATAAATTACGGCAGAGGAACTGGAGAGATGAAATATTAAGAACAGAAAAATAAAGAGGGTGTAAATTACGAACCTTGCCATTTCTTATTTCCTTTTAGAAGCCAATTCTCCCCAAGATTATAAACTCTATCTGTCTAAATGAATAGGAAAAATAGGGACAGCGCCCGTTATTTCCATTTCCTCCACCTGCCAGGGGACAATGCCTTCAGACGCCTGCTGAATCTTCCCTCCAATTCCTGGACAAATGCGTCATCGCCACAAGGCCGGCCGTTCAGGGAGGACTTCCGGATCTTTTGGACAGGATGCCATCGGATGACTCTTTCACATGCTCCCTTGCACTGGACCACCAATACTCCTCTGCCTTCTGAACCATACCCGCTCGGACGGGATTCTTCTCCACATATCGCAGGGCGGCATAGGCATGCACCTCATCCAAGATCGTGGAATAGAACCTCCCCTGCCAGAGATGGCCTCTCCATCCCTCCCGGAAATTGACTCGACGGGTATATCCCCGAAGGGCCTCCCCAATCCCCTTTCGCAACGCATCTTCGGTTTCAGGAACGACAACCAGGTGGACGTGGTTCGCCATCAAACAATAGGCCGAGACCTCGGTTGCGTATTGAAAACACCACTCGGCCATCAATGAAATATATTCACGATAGTCATCTTCGCAGAAAAAGGTCAGCTGCCGCGGGTTGCCGCGTTGAGTAATATGGTGTGGAATTCCTGCAGCTACGACTCGAGCAATGCGCGCCATGGCCTAAGAATATTCTCATCTCTTCGAGATCTCAAGAATTGTGTATGGTGTCCCCCGAATTTTTACGTGCCGAAAAAGGAGTGCCGAAATCGGTGTCTTTACATAGGGTCAGCCGATGAAGAGGTTCTTGATTGCGAATTAAGCTGAAGGCCTGGGGCTAACCCCCAGGCCTTTATTCTAAAGGTTGGGAGGTTTGCGGACTTTGGTGGCTTGCTCAAAGTTATAGGCGATAGCGACCAGCTTGCCTTCTTCCCATGGTTTTGAAACGATTTGGAGACCGATGGGAAGACCCTCTTTACTGTAACCTGCAGGCACTGTAATTGCCGGATAGCCTACCACACTGATGGGATCACAATTCCTGATGAAGGTCAGAAAGGTATTGACCTTCTTGCCCAGGAGTTCAGTCTCCATGTCGTCCCCGATCTTACACGCAGGAAGCGGGGTCGTGGGCAGAAGCAGAGCATCAACGCCGGACATCGCCATCCTGAACCCTGCGATCATCTTGTTGCGATCCTCCCTTACCGATTTTGCATAAACAAAGCCTGGAACAGGCTTAGCTTTAGAACCTACAATAGGAGGCTTGACATCCGGGCCGAATTGCTCCGCATACTTTTCTATGGTCGCATCAGGATCAAAAGCCTTGAAATACTCCTCTATGAGATAGATACATTCTGCGAGCACGATATTGAACCCTACAGGAGTGGCGATCTCCATGTTCTTGACCTCGACTTCCTTGAGATTTCCCCCTAGGTCTTCAACTACCTTAAGGGCGTCCTCCATGACCTTTTGGGTGTCGGGGTGAATGTTTTCGAAAAAAAGTTTTCTAGGCACGCCGAAGGTTTTCCCCTTTATGCCATCCTTCAAGGACGCGACATAGTTGGGTATTGGCTTCGAAGAACTTTCAGGATCTCTAGGATCCTGGCCCGAAATCACCTCAAGAAGAACAGCTGAATCTGCAACCGTGCGAGTGATGGGACCAATGACGTCGCGGGTGAAAGAGAGGTACATAAGCCCTCCCCTCCCCACCCTGCCCAACGTGGGCTTCAGGCCGACAACTCCGCATAGAGCAGCCGGGATTCTCACGGAGCCTCCTGTGTCACTGCCGATAGCGGCTGCGCACAAGCTTGCTGATGCAGCCGCGCCCGAGCCTCCGCTGGAACCTCCGGGGATCCTTGTTTTGTCGTATGGGTTCCTGGTGGGACCATAATGCGTGTTGTTGGTGGTGATGCCAAATGCGAACTCGTGGAGATTGGTTTTTCCAAGGACAATGGCTCCAGCCTTCTTCAGCTTTTCCACCGCATAAGCGTCCCGTTTAGGTTTCCATTGAGCGAGGATCTTGGAGCCACCGGTCGTCCTGATGTCTTTGGTATCCAGGTTGTCTTTTACTGCGATCGGCAGTCCATGGAGAGGTCCCTTGAACTTCTTTTCCTTGGCAAGCTTATCCAGTTGCTCCGCCTCCTTCATCGCGGCTTCAGACGCCACAGTGATATAAGCATTCAACCCATTGGAGCCGCCGTATTTTTCAATACGATCAAGATAGACCTGTACTAGTTTCTTTGAAGTGATTTCCCCGCTTCGGACCATCGTTGAGAGTTGTTGAAGCGACAAACCAGCAAGCTCTTCATCAGAACCCACTTTTCCCCATGCGAAATTTCCCATGGATGTCGCAAGGAGCACCCCTGCGCCTGTTGCAAGGGTGGACTTCACAAATGTTCTGCGATCCATTTCTCTGCCCTTCTCGCTCATAGACTCCCTCCTTGAATGATAGGTTTATGGTTTAACAACAATAACCTCTACTCTTCTCATATTTTCCCCCTTTGTGACTGAATGCAATTCGTATCGTTGACTGAAATCCTTGACATTTATAAAAAAGCCCGTTGAATACCGCTTAGCTCGGCTAAGCGGATGAAAACGGGATCGCCGAAGGCGATAGAGCATGGTATAACCCGGGCATGAGCCCGATCAAGCGAACAAGTCATGCGGTCTATGATCTCAAGTATCACATAGTATGGATTCCGAAATATCGCAAGATGATATTGAAGGGGGATTTGGCGAAAAGACTTAAGATGA
>Ga0187886_1003404_pt1 | contig 11910 bp, 8 predicted proteins | sample June2016WEW_20_1_FD_133001 | JGI IMG/M metagenome (GOLD analysis project Ga0187886, IMG submission 133001) | Peatland microbial communities from SPRUCE experiment site at the Marcell Experimental Forest, Minnesota, USA - June2016WEW_20_150 | ecosystem: Environmental > Terrestrial > Soil >...
ATGATTGTCACCAATCCCAACTGCACTACGGTGGGTTTGGTGATGTCGCTGGCGCCACTCGAAAAGACCTTTGGGCTCGAGAAAGTTATGATGACCAGCATGCAGGCGGTTTCCGGGGCAGGCTACCCGGGAGTGCCCGTCCTCGACATCCTAGGCAACGTCATTCCCTACATCGGGGGCGAGGAAGAAAAGGTGGAGCGCGAGACGCACAAGTTGCTCGGCAAGCTCGTTGACGGGCACGTCCAGATGGGAGACTTCGCGGTGAGCGCGCACTGCAATCGTGTGCTGGTGGAGGACGGCCACACGGAATCCATCTCGGTTTCGCTTCGCTCGAAGGCCACGGTGGAGGACTTGATCGAAACCTGGCGCAGGTTCCAAGCGCGTCCGCAGGAACTGCACTTGCCTTCCGCGCCCCAGCACCCCATCATCGTCCGGGAGGAACGGGACCGGCCTCAACCCAAGTTCGACCTCTGGACCGAAGGCGGGATGGCCACGGTCGTCGGACGCGTGCGGACTTGCCCCGTGCTCCAGTTCAAGTACACGGCGCTCAGCCACAATACGATTCGGGGCGCCGCCGGCGCGGCCCTGCTCAACGCCGAGCTGATGAAGGCGGAAGGACACCTCGACTAGGGGATCGAGATCAGGGAAGTGCAAAGGGTAAAGTGTGAAGGCTGAAAGCGGGCAACCGCAATTCGGTCTTTGTCCTTCGCACTTCAACCTTTTCCGACTTGCAGCGGACTAGCATGCACCAAGTGCCAAATGAGTCGAGCAAAACGCCCCCGCTGAATCTTGCGCTCCTCGGTTACGGCAAGATGGGCAAGGCAGTCGCCCAACTGGCCCCGCAGCGCGGCTTCGACGTCCGAGTCACGCTGGATATCGATGTCAACTGCAACGGCGCTGCCCTCACGCGAGAGAACTTCCAAGGCATCGATGTCTGCATAGAGTTCACCGAGCCTGCCGCCGTGCTCGATAACATCCGGCGCGTGGCGGCGCTCGGCTGCAATCTGGTGGTGGGAACGACCGGCTGGCACGAGCACGTTGAGGAAGTTCGCAAGATTGTCGAAGCCGGCGGCATCGGCATGGTTTACGCCGCCAACTTCTCGATCGGAATCAACCTCTTCTATCGTGTGGCGCGGGCGGCCGCCGAGATTTTTGCCGGCTTTCCCATGTACGACCCTTACCTCACCGAGACGCATCACAAGTTCAAAAAAGACGCGCCTTCCGGTACGGCGCTGGATATCAAGAAGCAGGTTCAACCGCATTTTGCCGGCCGCGACATTCCCGTGGCCAGCATCCGCGCCGGCTATATCCCCGGCATCCACGAACTCGGTTTCGACTCGGAGGCTGACACGCTGGTTCTGCGCCATACGGCGCGCGGCCGCCAGGGGTTCGCCGAAGGCGCGCTCTACGCCGCGCGGTGGATCGTGGGCAAGAAGGGGTTGTTCAACTTCGCGGAGGTGCTCGAACAGGGGGCTGGGGGCTAGGGATTGTCGATTGATAATTGTCGATTGTCGATTGAGAAACCGGAGAGCAGGTCCCTGGCTAGTTGCCTGTTGTTCGCGGGATGCGGCCGCGCGGCATTAGGCAGGGTCGATTTTCGAATTTCCAGTTTCGCTTTTCGCCCTCGATAAAGGGGAAGCCATGAATCTCGAACTCCGAGGCTGTGGCACGGCGCTGGTCACGCCCTTCCAGCGCGATGGCTCGGTGGACGAAGCGGCGCTCCGGCGGCTGGTGCAGTTCCAGTTCCGCGAGGGGATTGATTTTCTCGTGCCCTGCGGGACGACCGGCGAGACTCCCACGCTCGAGCACGGCGAATACCTGGGCGTCATCCGCGTTGTCCTGGCGGAAGTGGCCAGAAAAGTTCCCGTGATCGCCGGCGTCGGCGGGAACAGCACGCGCAAGGTTGTCGACCTCGCCCAGAAGGTGGAGAAACTCGGCGTCGAGGGAATCCTCTCGGTGGCGCCTTACTACAACAAGCCCACCCAGGAAGGGCTCTTCCAGCACTTCAACGCTATCGCCGAATCTACCGACCTGCCCGTGATTCTCTACAACGTCCCCGGCCGCACGTCGTCCAACCTCGAGCCGGCAACCGTGGCGCGGCTTTCGAAGATTCCTAACATCATCGGCATCAAGGAAGCTTCCGGGAGCATCACGCAGCAGATGGAAGTCCTGAGCGCCGTCGAGCCGGGTTTCCGCGTCCTCTCGGGTGACGACGCGTTCACGTTTCCGCTCATGGCGTTGGGCGGCGTGGGTGTGATTTCCGTGGTCTCAAACGAAATCCCTGGCCCGATGACGCGCCTTGCACACCTGATGCTCGAAGGCAAACTCGCCGAGGCGCGCCAGCTCCACTTCCAGCTCTTGCCGCTGATGCAGGCGAACTTCCTCGAGACCAATCCCATCCCCGTCAAGGCCGCGCTCGCCATGATGGGCCTGATCGAGGAAGTCTATCGCCTGCCTCTCGTGCCGATGAAGCCCGAGAACCGCGCGAGACTGGAGAAGGCGCTGGCGGCGCAGGGATTGCTGCCGGGCAGTGGGGCTGGTGGAGACCGCAAAAGGTAGGGGAGAAGGCAAATGCCGCAGAGTTAGAGAACAACTCCGCGCTACAACTCACATCAGATTGGGAACATGAACCTGCAGAACCAAATTGAGGGGCTCTTCCCGCGCGAGGCAACTGAATTCGGCGACGAGTACTTCCGCGTGTTTGACGAGTTCAAGGCAGCGCTGAATGAGGGCCGAGTGCGCGCGGCGGAGCCGGACCTGACCTCACCCACGGGCTGGAAGGTAAACACGTGGGTCAAGAAAGGAATTCTGCTGGGTTTCCGCATTGGACGGATTGTGGAGATGCCTGTAGCGCCGCTCTCCCCACCCCTTGGTCCCCTCCCCAAAAGGGGAGGGGAGTGGGGAGGGGCGCAACGCCGGTCACAGACCGGCGCTACAGAAGAACCGCAACTTCAGACAGCGGAAGTTGCGCTACCAAGTCAATTCCGCGACAAGCACACGTTTCCCTTGAAGCAAATTCCGCCGGACCGGAACATTCGCATCGTGCCTAGCGGCTCGGCGATTCGCGACGGTTGTTACATCGGGAAGGGCGTGGTTTGCATGCCGCCGATGTACGTGAACGTGGGCGCGTATGTGGATGACGATACGATGATTGACTCCCACGCGCTGGTGGGCTCCTGCGCGCAGGTGGGCAAGCGCGTACACCTGAGCGCGGCGGCCCAGATCGGCGGCGTGCTCGAACCCATCGGCGCCCTGCCAGTAATTGTTGAGGACGATGTCCTGGTGGGTGGCAACTGCGGCGTTTACGAAGGATGTATCGTGGGCGCCGGCGCGGTGCTCGCCGCCGGCACCATCCTGACCGGCTCGACGCCGGTGTACGACCTGGTCCGCGACGCGGTCTATCGCCGCGAAGCCGACCGCCCCCTCATGATTCCTCCCGGGGCGGTCGTTGTTCCCGGCGCCCGTGCCGTCACCAAAGGCCGAGGCCAGGGATTGGGCCTTTCGCTCTACACGCCGGTCATCATCAAATACCGCGACGAGAAAACCGATCAGGCTGCGCGACTGGAAGAATTGCTGCGTTGAGAAGAGTTGTCAGTGGTCAGTCACACCACGGGAACGGACCAGGGACAGCTCACTCCTAGTGGCTGACATCCTCTCTTATCCCAGCGATAAAAATTCGCGATTTTACATGGGCACCGGCGGCCCCTATTCTGAGAATGCGGCAGAGCCGCCGGGAGGATAGGTGTCGGCGGCTTTGCCCGCGCGGGGGTTCTGCATGGCGTGCCAATCCGTTCTGGTGCGAGTCCCGGCGACCGTGGGCAATTTCGGCGGGGCGCTGGATTGCGCGGCGCTCGCGCTGGACACTCCGTTGAACGTGAAGGTCACGCCTCGGCTCGACGGGCACGCGGGCATCCGCTACTTCGGGGAAAACGGCGAGCGCGTTCCCCGCGACCGGTCGAACTTGGTCGTCCGGGCCCTGGAAGCGGCCTTGCACCTGAAAGAACTTGAGTTCACCGGCGCCGACTTCGAAATCTACAGTTCCGTGCCGGTAGCCGTGGGGCTGGGGTCGAGCACGGCCGCCGTTCTGGCGGGATTGATTGCGGCCGATCGGCTGTTTCGATTGGATCTGGACGAGAAAACTCTTTTCGACCTCGCCGCGATCTACGAAAGTCGCGAGGACAACTTGCAGGCGGCGTGGCTGGGTGGGCTGGTGACCGCGATGGCAGGCGGGGCGCCATGCGCTCACCGCCGAACGGTTGTTCCGGGGAACTTCACGCTGAGCGTCGTGGTGCCCGAGACCTCGCTCCTCCCTGGACCGGGGCGCGAGCGTCCCTCGTGCCTAGTGCCCCGGCCCGGAACGACCGTCCACCTAAACCGCGCCGCGGCGCTCACGGAATTCTTCGCCCGGCCGGGGAACGGCGAATCAGGCTGCCTCGATGCGCCCCTGCCTCCCACCTGCGAAAAGGATGTGCCCGGCCTGGAAGATGCCCTGCGGGTTCAGGTCCCAGATGTATTGAGCGTCTTCGTCTGCGGGTCAGGTCCAGCAGTGGGAATCCTGGCCCAGAGAGACTCCGCCCTGGCCGTCGCCGCAGTCCGTGACTGTTTTGCCCGGCGGGGCGTGAGGTCCTCAGTAAGCGAGTTCCGGCCAACCAACGCCGGAGCGCAAGACTGGAACGCGGTCCGCTCGGAAATTGCCCTGCCCGCGAGGCGTGCGCTGCGCGCCAGAAATCCAACCTTGCTCTCGCCTAATGTCCCCAGAAAGGGGTTGACGACGGCGGGATAGCTGTAGTAAGCTACCTACCGACTGGTCGGTATCCACGACCGCCGCTCACGTGTGACCCTATGCCCAAGCTTTTCACAGGCGCTGAAATCCTCCTGGAAAGCCTCCGCCGAGAGAAAGTGGAGGTCTTTTTTGGGCTGCCGGGCGGCGCGGTCCTGCCGCTCTACGACGCCCTGTACAGCGCCGGCATCCGGCACCTGCTGGTCCGCCACGAGCAGGCGGCGGCGTTTGCCGCAGACGGATACGCCCGTGCCTCGGGCAAACCGGGGGTTTGCCTGGCCACGTCCGGCCCCGGCGCCACCAATCTGACCACGGGACTGACCTCCGCCGCGATGGATTCCATTCCGGTGGTTGCCCTGACCGGCCAAGTGGCCGCAAGCGTTATCGGCAAAGACGCCTTTCAGGAAGCGGACACCATCGGTATCAGCCTTCCTTTCACGAAGCGCTCGTATTTGGCGCGCTCGGCAGACGCCGTGCCTGCCGTTATCCACGAGGCCTTCAAGACGGCCGTCTCGGGGCGACCCGGCCCGGTTCTGGTGGACCTCCCCAAAAGCGTGCTGATGGAGAAGGCGGAGCCCTCCTACCCGGCCACGCCCGGAATTGAGCAGCGCGAGACGATCCGCGAGTGGCGGGACGAGGACCTGGAGCGCGCGGCAGAGATGATTCTGGAAAGCCGCCGGGCGGTGCTCTACGCGGGCGGGGGAGTGATCGCCAGCGAGGCTTGGCGGGAACTGCTTGAGTTCGCTGAACTTACCTGTGTACCTGTTACGACGACGTTGATGGGGTTGGGGGCTTTCCCCTCCGCGCACCCCCTCTCCCTGGGCATGCTGGGAATGCACGGCTCTTACGCCACCAACCAGGCCATCTGCCATTGCGACCTGCTGGTGGCCATTGGGGCGCGCTTTGATGACCGCGTCACCGGTCGCATCAATGGCTTCGCTCCTGAGGCCAGGAAAATCCATATTGATGTGGACCCCGCGGAGGTCAACAAGAACGTGCGCGTGGATCTGGCCCTGGTGGGCGACGCGCGCGAAGCGCTGCGGGCGTTGCTGGAGCAGTTGAAACGACGGGCCCGGGAAGGGAAGCCGCCGGCTCACTCGGCACGCCAGCAATGGCTGCAGCGCATCGAGAGTTGGCGGGGGGAGCATCCCCTCACCTACGACAAGTACGGCCACAGCGTGAAGCCGCAATACGTCATCGAAACCCTCTCGCACCACGCGGACGAGGACGCTATCTGCGCCGTGGATGTCGGCCAGCACCAGATGTGGTCTGCCCAATACTGGAGCTTCAACCGGCCCCGTACCTGGCTGTGCTCGAGTGGTCTGGGTTCGATGGGCTACGGTTTCCCGGCGGCCATGGGGGCGCAACTGGCCTTCCCCCACCGCCAGGTGATCGCCATCGTCGGCGATGGCGGATTCCAGATGACTCTGAACGATCTGGCCACCGTGGCGCAGTACCGGGTCCCGGTCAAGATCGCCATCATCAATAACCGCGCGCTGGGGATGGTACGCCAGTGGCAGGAAATCTTCTTCGAGAAGCGCTATTGCGACACCGACCTTAACTTTGCCCCGGACTTTGCCAAGCTAGCAGAGTCCTACGGGATTCGCGGCGTCCGGGTTGACCACCGGACCGACGTGCCGGACGCCGTACGCGATTTCCTGAGCGACCGCGAACCGCGCTTGATTGATTTCTGGGTCGATCCGGCAGAGAACGTTTATCCCATCGTTCCGCCAGGAGCATCACTGGCGGAAGCGGTGGTGGAACCGCCTCGCGTCCTGGTGGAGGAGGAAGAGGCGCTCGACGACCTCTGGGCGGTGTAGGACTCCGCCGAGGGTCGCCGCACGCGTCCGGGCGGCTGGGAGCCGCCGCTCACGACGGGGTTCAATACAGGAGCACGACATGCAGTGGCTGATGGCACTGGAAACCAGCGACGATCCGATTTCCACTTGCCGCCTCATGAATGTCTTTCGCCGCAAAGGAATCACTATCGTGACGCTGACGATGGCAGCGCGGCCGGCGGGCTTCTCCCTCATCGCCCTGGTGGAAACCCCGGAAGCCGAGGTGGAGCATATTTTCAACTTCCTGCGGCGCACCGAAGGCGTCTATAACGTGACCTACTACCGGCACGAGCCCTCGGGGGACGCTTCGTTTGTCTTCATCGACGCCGATGAGAATTCCTCCAGCGTGGCGCGCTTCCTGCAAACCTTCCCGGAATCCAAGTTGATTTTTGCCAGTCAGGGCAAGTATCTCCTCGAGATTCCGGGCGACCGGCGTCCGCGCTCGTCCGTTCCGGGTTTCGGCGAGCCGGAATTTCTGCCCTTTGCCCGCGTCAAGACCAGCGTTTCGCACTCCACGATGGTCGGCGCGCCGGCGTCGTAAGCTAATGCTGAATTCCGAACGATGCATGGTGAATGAAGATATCGTGGTCGGCTTCTTCGGTTCATCATTCCGCATTCATCCGTGAGGAGGTTTCTGTGGCCAAGGTTTACTACGAAGCGGACGGAGATCTGAAATCCCTGGCGGGGAAGACCGTGGCCATCATCGGTTACGGCAGCCAGGGACACGCGCATGCCCTCAACCTGCGCGACAGCGGCGTGAAGGTGATCGTAGGGGAAGTCGCCGATCCCGCCTTGCGCGCCAAGCCCTTGGCAGCGGGCTTTGAGGTCGTGGACACCCCGGAGGCCGCCCGCCGTGGGGACCTGATCGCCGTACTGATCCCTGATCCAGTTCAGGCCAAGGTCTACAAAGAACAGATCGAGCCCAACCTGAGCAAGGGGAAGGCGTTGCTCTTCGCCCACGGCTTCAACATCCACTACAAGTTCATCGTGCCGCCCCAGAACGTGGACGTCATCATGATTGCTCCCAAATCTCCCGGCCACCGCATGCGCGAGCTTTTCGCGGAGGGACAGGCCGTGCCGGCGCTGCTGGCTGTCGAGCAGAATGCTTCAGGGCAGGCCGAGCAGATCGCGCTCGCCTACGCGAAGGGCTTGGGCTGCCTGAAGGCGGGCGTCATCCGCACCACCTTCAAGGAAGAGGTGGAGACGGACCTGTTCGGGGAGCAGGTGGTGCTTTGCGGCGGCGTGTCAGCCTTGGTCACGGCAGCGTTCGAGACCTTGGTCGGGGCAGGCTACCAGCCGGAGATTGCCTACTTCGAATGCCTCAACGAATTGAAGCTGATCGTGGACCTGATCTACGAGGGCGGCATCAAGTACATGCGCTATTCGGTGAGCGACACCGCCGAGTACGGTGACTACACGCGCGGCCCGGTGGTCATCGACGCGCGCGTCCGCGAGACCATGCAGAAGATTCTGGCCGACGTCCAGAACGGGTCCTTCGCCCGCGAGTGGATGGAGGAGAGCGCCCGGGGAGGCCAGCGCTTCCGCGACATGCGCGCCCAGGCCGCCGCGCACCTGATCGAGAAGGTCGGAACCGAACTGCGCAAGATGATGCCCTGGACCCGCCGGCTAGGCGGGGAAGTGACCGCCGCGCAGGCGGAGGCGCGCCGCTAAGGGTGCAATGGCTGGTTGCGTCCCGCATCCGGGCCGACAGGCAAGGAGAACCATGAAAGCAGGGACTGAAATGTCTTCCAAGAATCCCCAAGCCTCCAGAGAGTCGCGCCTTCCAGTCAAGAAGCTGGCGCTGGTGGGGGCGGGGAAAATCGGCGAGGCGCTGCTCTCCGGCATCCTGAGCTCCCAGTTGGTCCCCGTCAGCAACGTGGTCGCCGCGGACGCCGACCAAACGCGCGCCGATTACATCGGCGAAAAGTACGGCGTGAAGACCTACACCAACAATCGGCAAGCCGTAGCTGCCGCCGACCTAGTTCTGCTCTGCGTGATGCCGCAACGGGTCAGGGATGTCTTGCGCGAGATCCGAAAGACGGTGAGGAAAAAAGCCTTGGTGATCTCCGTTGCCGCGTCAGTGAGGACGGCGCTGATCGAGCAGGAACTGGACCGCGGCGTGCGCGTGATTCGCGTCATGCCCAATACACCCTGCTTGATCCGCCAAGGCATGACTGCGCTCTGCCGCGGCAAGCACGCCTCCGACGAAGACTTGAAGATTGCGCAAGCCATCTTCGGCTCGATGGGCCGGACCGTGGTGGTGGACGAACGGCACATGGACACCATCACGGGCCTTTCGGCCTCCGGCCCCGCCTACGTTTACCTGATCATTGAGTCGCTGGCCGAAGCGGGCGTCAAACTCGGCCTGCCCCGGGAACTCTCCACCGAACTGTCCGCACAGACGCTGCTGGGCGCCTCCGCTCTCGTGCTGCACACTGGCGAACATCCCGCCAAGCTCAAAGACGTTGTAACCACACCGGCCGGCTGCACCATCGACGGCTTGCTGGAACTGGAGGAGGGCGGCCTGCGCGTCACCCTCATCAAGGCCGTCGTCCGCGCCGCCGAACGCGCCAAGGAACTCGTCGAGAGCCACAACTCATAGCCTCGTCGGGAGCGCGCCCCCAGCTAGCCCGTGCTTTTCATCCCAAAGGCAATTCCGCCCACCGTGAGTTGCAGGAGGTGAAGCAGCTCGGGTGGGGTGTGGCGGGCGCGCCGCCACTCGCGGAGGAAGCGGATCTGGAGGAAGTTGAGAGGGTCAACGTAGGGGTTACGCAAGCGGATGGACTCCGCCAGCACGGGCTGGCGGGCCAACAGGTGGCTCGACCCGCAGACCTCGAGCACGCTGCGGACGGTGCGATGGTACTCCAGCTCGATGCGGGCGAAGATGCGGTCGCGCACGCCGGCAGAGTGCACCAGGGTGGCATACCGGCCGGCAATGTAGAGGTCGGTCTTGGCCAGCGACGTCTCGGCGTTTTCAATGAGGATGGCGAAGTACGGCCAGCCCTGGTGCATCTGCCGCAGCAGCGTGAGCCCCTGCGGCGCGTGGTCGGCTACGAACTTCTCGAGTGCCCACCCCAGTCCGTACCAGGACGGCACAAAGTGGCGCGACTGGGTCCAGGCGAAGACCCAGGGAATCGCCCGCAGGTCGCGCAGGTCATCACTGCCGAAACGCCGGCTGGGACGCGAGCCCAGGCGCAGTCGCTCGATGAGGTCAATCGGCGTGGCCTGCCAGAAGTACTGGAGAAACTCTGGCGTCTCATAGACCAGTTCGCGGTAGAAGTCGCGGCTGGTGGCCGCCAGTTCCGCCAGGTAACCTTCCCACTCGTCCAGGTGGGCGGCAGGAACGCGCTTGGCGTGGAGCAGATGCGCGTCGAGCACCGCCGTCACCAGTTGCTCCAGGTTGCGTTCGGCGATGGCGGGATTCGCATACTTCAGCGAGATGACTTCACCTTGCTCGGTGATGCGCAGGCGGCCGCCGGGAGCGGCGTGCGGCTGGGCCTGAATGCTGCGGTGCGACTGCCCGCCGCCGCGGTCGATGGTGCCACCCTTGCCGTGGAACAGCTCCAGGCTCACGCCGTGCTGCGCTGCCACTTCGCCCAGGCGCTTTTGGGCGCGGGCGAGAGCCCAGTTCGCCGCCAGATACCCGCCGTCTTTGACCGAATCGGAATAGCCCAGCATCACTTCCTGGAAGTTCTGCCGCGAGCGCAACACGCGGCGGTAAACGGGGTCCGAGAAGAGCTGTTCGAGGATGCCCGGGCAGGCCTCGAGGTCATCGAGGGTCTCAAAAAGCGGGATGACGTCAATGGAAGACCGCAGGCGACCGTCCCCCCCGGCCTCGACTAAACCTGTCTGGCGCGCCAGCAGCAGGACGTCCCAGACGTCTGCGGCGCTGCCTGTCATACTCAGGATGTAATGTGGGGCAGCCATTTCCCCGTAGCGAGATTGGATCTCCGCTAAGGCGCGAAACTCCTCAAGGGTACGGCGGGTTGCCGGCGAGGCTGTCAGCCGCGCCGCGGGTCGCGCGAGCAGACGCTGGCTAGACTTGACCCTGGCCGCCGTCGGTTGAGCTGGCAGGCCGGCGGCGCGCAAGAGTTCATCGGCAGCGCTGCGTGTGGCCGAAGCGTGCTGACGGAAGTCCAGATTTGTGGCGTGGAAGCCGAAGACCTGTGCCGCCACGCGCAGACGGCCCGGCCCCCACTGCGCGACGCGCGGGCTGGGGTGCTCGGCAAGCAGGCGCTCGAGCGTCTCGACATCACGCTCGAATTCCCTGGCGTCTGCGTAAGCTCCCGGGGCGTTCTCCGTCGTGCGCTCGAGCCTCCAGATGATGACGCGCAGCTTGCGGCGGTAGAGTTCGTGAGGCTGGTCAACCTCCTGAAAGGCGCGGGTGGCCGGAAAGCGGCGCATGTCGCGCTCCAGGTCGCGGTGCAGACGCTGCTCCAGGTCGGCCCGCTCGCAGGGAAACGAGACCAGGGTCAACATCTGGTCGCAGGTTCGGAGGTAGTAAGCGAGGACGCTTCGCCGTAGCTGTTCCGCCGCTTCCAGGCTGGTCTGGGGCGTAACGGCCGGATTGCCGTCGCGGTCGGTCCCCACCCAGGAGCCAAAGTGCAGAAAGGGAGGAGGCGGCTTCAGGCCGGGCGCGAAGCGCGCCAGTTCGTCGCGGAACCTGTCCCAGAAAGTCCCCGCCAGATCATAGATGGTCCTCTCCAAGAAGATGAGCGCACCCTCCACCTCGACGAGCGGAGTGATGGGCCGCTCGCGGACCTCGTCAGTGAGCCAGAGCGCTTCAATCCAGGGATCCAGCTCCTTCTCGGCCTGCGGGCTGATTTCCCCGCCCAGCGCATCGAGCGTCTTGCCCAGACGCAGAATGTGATTCAGTACGCTGCGGCGCTTGGCCTCGGTGGGGTGCGCCGTCAGCACCGGCTCGATGCGCATGGAAGCCAGCAACCGACGCACCGCCGCCAGCGGGACATGGTGCCGGCGCACTTCGCTGAAGGTGTGCCGGAATGACATGGGCGCGCCGGTCTCCTGACGCTCGTACGCCCGCAGGCGTCGGATCCGCTCTCGCTCCTCACAGAGATTGACGAGATGGAAGAAGAGGCTGAAGGCGTGCGCGACTTCCGTGGCCTGGCCAAGCGGCAGGCGATCAACCTCGCGCTGTTTCACCTCCAGCAGGCCGGGCTCAATGCGCTGGCGAATCTGCTTGGAGAGTTGTCGCAGGCTCTCGATGGCCGCGAACGTCTTCGGGCCGCACTGCTCCTGCACGATCGCGCCCAGGCGCGTCGTCAGCAGCCG
>Ga0187886_1003405_pt1 | contig 11910 bp, 11 predicted proteins | sample June2016WEW_20_1_FD_133001 | JGI IMG/M metagenome (GOLD analysis project Ga0187886, IMG submission 133001) | Peatland microbial communities from SPRUCE experiment site at the Marcell Experimental Forest, Minnesota, USA - June2016WEW_20_150 | ecosystem: Environmental > Terrestrial > Soil >...
ATTATGCCCATTCTCACTAAAGAAGCGGTAACTTCCATCAGGTTAACGTACAAAAGTGATAAACCACCTAAATCTTTATAGCTAAACTGAATAGAAGCAAGCGCTAAAACAACTGGGTATGTTCCATAAGCCGCATCAGCTTTGATTAGATCTTTGTAGGCTTTTCCTATTGAATCATCCTTAAATTCCGTCGCGTTCATCATGCCTCTTCCCATCTTAACGATGGCTGACCTATTTTCTTCAGTAACTTTAGAACAATAACAAATTTCATCGATTTTTTTTAGTAATTCAATATCTCCCTTTTCGACTGCTTCTAGCGCTTTGTAGAAAATGCCAAGGTCGAATGTTTTCCAAACCTTATTCATGTAGATGTTTATAGTTTTGGCAACTTTTTCTTTAGGTAACAAATTCTCATTTATTATCTGTTCCATGCCTTGTGACATGGCGAATGAGCCCATCGGGAAAAATGAGTCAGACATTCTTAGTAGATTTAAAATTTTCTCGTTTTCAGTCAAAATTATTCCTCTTCTTGTTCTCCTGGATGATATCCTGCTGACGATGTTGATATTACCTTTTGAACCGTTTCAAATCTAATCGGTAACTTCATTGATTCTAGCATTTTCCTGACTTTTTCTTCCCCTAAAGTAACTGGCACGAAAACAGCGTCATCTTCCATCAAAACCTCAAGATGCCGATTACCTAAATTGTAACCTAATTTTACTGCTTTTTCTAGAAGATCATTGTTCTGTGTTTTGTCTAACGTTACCTTTATTACAAGTTCAGGTTCGATCAGAATTTTATAATAATCCCCCTTTTCTGAGGGCCCGAAAATGTCACCTTGCCCTATAGATTGTCCTCTGGGTAAATTGATTATTAGGTCTTCTCCGTCGCTTAATTTAGTTCTTACTCTACCTCTCATTGCATCTTGCCTATTAGTTGTGACTTCTTTAGTCTTTTCGACGTTGACTTGACTTGCTAATTTTTCGAAAAGAATCATAATAACTGTCTCTTTTTATTTAACTTTATTCAAAATAGCTTCTTTAAGCTGTTCAGCTCTTTCGGCTTCATCAACAAAGCCAAAATGCTTGTATGCTAGAGGATTCACAAGAGCTGTCATAAACCTTTCGTCCTCAAGTATTACCTTGCCGCCTATGTCTAAGTTCTCTGCTATGTACACCTCTCGCATCAGATGTTTGGGAAAATCTAAATTTAAATGCGTTTGTTGATCAATCCAACCGGAAAGATTTGAAATTTTAAGAGCGGTAATTTCTCCATGCTTAACTTTTTTGGGGTCAATTACCTCTCTGTTTTTCACGTTAGAAATTAATGTAAAATGTCTAATCAAATTAATCGTTGCTCCAAAAAAAGGATGGAAGACTCAGCATCTATACTAGATGATAGAGCTGAGTCAGTGGCAATTCCTTTGCAGGTTCACACGTTACTATCTTACCGTTAAAAGAGACTTTGTAGGTTTCAGGGTCAATTTTTATTTCGCCGAGTGTGCTATTCCGTATCATGTGCTGCTTGCCTAAGTTTCTGACGTTGTGTACCGGTAGAACTTGGCGTTGTATGCTGTATTTCTCTTTGATGCCATTTTCAATTGCTAATTTTGATGTGAATAGTGCCGATGTTGTCGATCTCGCTAAACCGAATCCTCCAAACATTGGTCTGAAGAAGATCGGTTCTACTGGTGGAACTGAAGCATTGGGGTCACCCATCATTGCGTAGGCTATGAAGCCTCCCTTGAAAACTATGTTTGGCTTTACGCCAAAGAATCTTGGGTCCCACAGTACTATGTCAGCCATTTTTCCTTTTTCAAGACTACCTACGTAATCGGAAACGCCGTTGGTTATCGCTGGATTTATGTTAAGCTTGGCTAAGTATCTCAAAACTCTAAAGTTGTCATTTCCGGGGGCGTCTTCAGGTAGTTTGCCAAACTGTGCTTTCATTTTGTGTGCAGTCTGCCAGCATCTGGTTGAAACTTCTCCTGTTCTGCCCATTGCTTGGCTATCAGCTGAATACATGCTAAGAATGCCCCAATCATGGAATACATCTTCCGCGGCTATGGTTTCGGCTCTGATTCTTGATTCGGCAAAGGCGACGTCTTCTGGAACTTTTGGGTTAAGGTGGTGGGTTACCATGACCATGTCGAGATGTTCATCTATGGTATTGACGGTGTATGGTCTTGTTGGGTTTGTTGAGGATGGTAATGCGTTTGGTTCTCCAGCTATTTTCATTATATCTGGAGCATGTCCTCCTCCTGCGCCTTCTGTATGATAGGTGTGTACAGTCCTTCCATCTATCGCGTCTATAGTATCGTCAACATAGCCTCCTTCGTTGAGTGAATCCGTGTGTATCGCTATTTGAACGTCATATTCGTCTGCAACACTTAAACCGGTGTCCAAAGATGCCCTAGTCGCGCCCCAGTCTTCATGCATTTTAAATCCTCCAGCGCCTGCGGCAAGTTCTTCAACTAACGTTTCTTTTCTGCTATCGTTAGCTTTACCCAAGATTAGCCAGTTGATGGGTAATCCTTCAATTGCTTCAATCATTTTTCTCATGTTCCAAGGTCCTGGTGTACAGGTGGTCGCGTTTGTTCCATCGGCAGGTCCTGTGCCTCCACCAACGTATGTTGTAATGCCGTTTCCTATGGCATGGAATACTTGCTGTGGAGATATCATGTGTACATGTGTATCAAAGAAGCCAGCGGTGGCTATCAGTCCTTCTCCAGCGGTTATTTCGGTGGAGTTACTTACCACCAAGTTTTCAGTTACGTTATCCATTGTGTTTGGATTTCCAGACTTTCCAATTCCAGCGATAATCCCGTTTCTAATGCCTATGTCAGCTTTTACAACACCCAATATTGCATCCAACACTACAACGTTGGTGATAACATGGTCAAGAGCTCCATCTGCCTGTGTGGTGCCCGCCGATAAGCCCATTCCTTGTCTAGCACTCTTTCCACCACCGAAGACCAACTCATCGCCGAATGACGTACAATCCTTTTCCACCTCAATGACCAAGTTTGTGTCGGCTAATTGAATTTTATCCCCTTGTGTGGGTCCATACAAGTCTAAATATTGTCTTCTTGGAATTTTCATTTTTTTCAAGCTCCTTTGAACTTAAGTTCCTTAGCTTTTCTAAGGGCCATATCTTTTCGGTAGATTGTCCGTACGCTGCCATCAACAAGGTTGTTGAATCCATGGACGTATTTTTTGCCTCCGTATTCGACAAGCGTGACTTCTTTTTCTTGGCCAGGTTCAAATCTTACGCTTGTGCCTGCTGGAATTGCAAGTTTCATACCATATGCTTTTTCTCTTTCAAATTCTAATGCCCTATTCGCTTCAAAGAAGTGGAAGTGCGAGCCTACTTGGATTCCTCTGTCGCCTGTGTTCTTTACTTTCAATGTAATTGATTTTCTAGTTTGGAACGCTTCTATGTCTCCTTGTCCAAGGGTTATTTGGCCTACTGTGTTTGGGGTCATTTTTTCTCTTCCTCCTTCGGTTGTATTGGGTTATGTACACTTACTAGTTTGGTGCCGTCCGGAAATGTTGCCTCTACCTGAACCAGAGTTATCATGTCCGCTACGTTGGGCATCACGTCATCCATCGTCAAAACATGCCTAGCATCTTTGGCTATTTTAGCTACCATTACGCCTCTTCTAGCTCCTTCTTGAACAAAATCAGCTATGATTGCAACCGATTCAGGATAATTCAGTTTTAGCCCGTCTTTACGTCTTCTCTCAGCCATTTGTGCAGCAGTGAAAATCATCATTTTTTCTACTTCACGCGCTACTAACTTCATTTTTTTCACCCTATTTAAAAACAGCACTAGACAAATTTTCAGAAAGAGGTTTAAAACTATGTTGTTGTGCAAAGACAACAACAAAACTATAAACTTGCTTGCCACAATTTTTTCTAGTGAGTGATTTTTTTGGATCCAATTTCAGGAACCATAAATTTTATTCTTAATGGAGTTGCGCAAGTTTTCTTTATGGGTTCACCTTTAGTTGGAATTATCTTTGTAATTGCTCTTGCTATTAACTCAAAAAGGGCGGCTGCCTTTGCTGTCATTGGGTCAATAGCAGGTAGTTTGGTTGGTTTAGCTCTAGGCATAGAGTTGGTTCCAGTTTCTTTGTCTTCGCCTGACAATGCGCTAACTTATGGAATATTTGGGTTTAACTCGGTTTTAACGGCTATTGCCTTAGGCGATACATTCCTTGAGAAAGGAAGATCAGCAACAACCGCAGCCGTTATAGGCGCTCTTATAACTGGTTTTATTACTGCCTCGTTAATTTGGTTCACTAAAATTTTTGGCCTTCCTGTTGAAACTTCAGCATTTGTACTAACAACTTGGATTTTCCTGTTTGCAGCTCACAAGTTTTCCAACATGAAGTTGGCTGGACCTCCGCCTGCGCCAAAACAAAGAAGCACATTACTTAAAAATCCTCAAGACACAGAGAAAAAAGAGCCCCTGCGATTAAGTGAATTCACAGCGGGTGGCTTTGTAAAATTGGTCTTTACAGGCATCGCTCAAGTATTCTTTCAGGAAAACTGGAAGACAGGAGTTTTAATTTTCATTGGATTAACTGTCGCCACTATTCCATTAAACCCTTATGGGTTCCCAGTGCAATATCCAATATACTTTGCTGGAATCACAGCATTCATAGGTACTCTTTCTGCAACCTTAGCCGCGATTGCTTTCAAAGCTGATAGATCCTCTGTCCTAATTGGGCTGTACGGTTTTAACGGAACCTTAACAGCCTTGGCCGTCATGGGGGTCTTTGTTGGATTCCTCTGGCCAATAAGTCCCTTCAATGGCGCACCAATTAACTTCTTAGTCATGCTTTTCGCCACGGCTTTCTCGACTATAGTGACGGCTTTCATGGGAACAATAACAGGACGTTTCAATCTGCCAACCTTAACTGGACCGTTTGTGTTCACTGCTTGGCTTATAGAGTTGAGCGCACACGTTTTTCCTTCAATAGCTCCAGCGCAAATAGTTATTTTAGCAAGTGGCGGTGCTCCAGTGCTTATGCCGTTAATCAATCATTTTGCAATGGTACTACTATAGTACCTGATTAGCTTAGTGGAGTGATGTCGATATGTCTTCTCTTCCAGCAGAAAATCTCTTCAATAACCTTTGGGTTTTGATATGCGGCGTCCTTGTTTTCCTAATGACCATTTCAGTTGGAATACTGGAGAGAGGAGAACTTGGCAAAGGTTCCAATAGAGCCTTAATGAAGAACATTATGATATCATGCTCAGGCTTCTTTTTCATGGCATTTCTCGGCTTTAGCGTTGCCTTTGCACCCACAATCGGCGGGGGCTTAATGGGCAATCCACTCTATAATTTCCCGTTCATGGGTGGTTTCCAAAGCAATTCTGCGGATATATTTACGCAAGTTTGGTGGTCAATGGGTCCTAAATATTTTGACAATCTAGTTACTCTTCCTTCTTATTTTTTCTTTGAAACAGCTTTCGCTACAGTAACCCTTGCGTTAGTTGGCGTAATTTTTTTAAGAAAAATGAAGCTGGAAGCTTTCTTTCTTTATTCAATTCCCTACTTCATCCTCATTTGGGCATTGCCAGCTGCTTGGATATGGAACCCGCAAGGATGGCTCTACGTGATGGGCGTAAGAGATTTTGCAGGCGGATTGGTTGTTCATGGAGCTGCAGGGGCAGCAGGCTTAGCCATTGTTTTAAGAGTTTGGCAAGAGGAAAAAAAGAAAGGATTCCGTGAAAGCCCACAAGTGCTGCCTAAGCCAAACACGCCATGGATAGCCTTGTCAATTCTTCTGCTTTGGCTCGGCTGGTTTGGTTTCAATCCAGGAAGCACATTAGCGCTAAATATCCAATCCTACATTGTGGTTTTGATCACTTTCTTGGCTGCTTCAACTGGCTTCTTATTTACCATGTTTTTCAAGTACCTTGAAATAAGAAAAATGCCTAGTATAATGTATGCTGCAAACGGTATACTCATCGGTTTAATCGTGATTACTCCTGTCGCCGGTTACGTTGGTCCAGGTAGCGCAGTAATTCTTGGAATATTAGGCTCAATTGTATTCATTTTAGGCGAGAAATTATTTCAAAGAGCCAAATGGTTTACTGATCCAGTTGGTCTTTTTCCAGGTCACTTTCTTGGTGGTATATTTGGTTTTATTATGGTTGCGTTCTTTTCGCAGTATTCATACGCTTCTTTTGGAGGCGGCTCTGGTCTACCAAATGGTCTATTATTTGGTGGTGGAATGCAAGCCGTGCATCAACTTGGGCTGCAATTGCTTGCTATACCAGTAGTTCTCGTTACAGTTTTTGTATTATCCTATGTCTTTACGTGGATAATAAGCAAGGGCATCCATGGCATAATTAGAGAGTACACTGCTGAAGAACTTAGAGAGCAAAAGATAAAGCCCGCTACCTAACTAACTTTAATTATCATACCCTTAAGCTTGGTAGATACACAAAGGTAAAGTATAGGCTTATCCGTTACATGTATTCTTCCAAAACCTGTCTTCTTAAGCATATGTTTCATTTGTCGCTCTGTGGGCATTACATCTAAAGCAACTACAGGAGCCAAGCTTGCATGACGACTTTGGATTTCACTGCTACTTAATGTATGAGCAATAATTAGTTTTCCCTGTACTTTCAGGACACGGTTCAATTGGTTTAAAGCTTGACCCTTATGGTCTAAATGAGGAAACAAGCCGAAACAAATTGCAGCATCAAACGATTCTGAAGGCAAAGTTAATGTCCCTATGTCCTCTGTGTTCAAAGTAATATTTTGATTCAAACCGAATTTATTCTTGCAGACTTCAATCATTTTTTCAGCATAATCAACAGCTGTTACGTGACCAGTTGTACCTACTGCTTTGAGCAAAAAAGGAATCAGAATTCCAGTACCCGTGCCTGCATCAAGGATTTTCTGCCCTTGTTTTAAACCGAATTTTGGCACGAAACCCTCTAAAAAATGAGTTAATTCTTTGCTATTGAATCGTTCATCCCACGTTTCAGCCATTTTGTTAAAGTAATCTTTTCTTTCCATCTTAAATCACAGAAATGAAGTTTTTAACAATGTTAAGTGAGAATTTTTCTAGACTTTAAGCTGGTAACCATAGATATTCCTATAGCACCACCTATAATTCCACCCGCTGCATGTAAGCTTGCCCAACCAAATACACCGCCCCACGCTATTAGTGCCGGAGTAGCCATGAAGAATGTGCCAATCAAGTACCCAGCCAAAGCTGCTGAAAGAGTTGAAACAATCATAACACTGATAATTGTAAGAGTATGTTTCTTAAAGATAGCATCATAGCCTACGAGTCCCATTGAGGCGTCGAAAAGAATGCTTGCCGCCATAAAACCGAGAAATTGAAAGCCTCCGGGGTTAAAAATGAAGTTGATTACAGTAGCGATTAAGCCGATGATTGTTATGGCACCAGTTTTGCGTATCCACCAAGCGCCGATGGTTAGAACTGAAAATCCTATGAAGTCACATAGTATGGGGAGACCAGTCATGCGAAAAAATGTTGGTGCAAAAATAGAGTTTAATACTCCCCATAAAGCAGCACATAACGCTATTGCCGTTAGATCTCGACTGTTAAGGCGCTTCATTTTAGTAACACCATTTATTAAAATAGTAACACGAATATAATGTAACATATATTATTTAAGACTTATGGGGAGCATTCGGAGGGTCTTCATTCATAAAACACCATATAAAAGCCTACAACGACGACGCAACCAAGCCAAAAGTATTAAGCACCACAAACAAGCCAGGGAATATAATGCTATAATGGTTATCAGGAGATCCGTTAGTCGGTATATTTACAATACTGCCAGTTGTTATCTCAGATTTCCTGTTTCACCATTTTGTAAAGTAAACCTTGTTATCTTCCTTAAATGCACGGATCAATTCACAATGACGAAGAATGGCAAACTCTTGTTCTAACTCCTCAGGCTTAATATTAACATTCGCAAGTAATTCTTCCCTTGTGATCTTTCCTTTTTTCTCAATTTCACTGTAAATCCGTTTCTGCAACTTCGTTAGGCCAGCAACACCCGACTGCCCCAACTGTTTCCGAATTGACAACGCAGTCGAAACAGCCATAGGGTCACATGCTTTAGGCGGATTTGTTTCGTACATGTAACAATCTTCACACAAGATTTTTCCATGAAAATCATAACCCTCACCTTCTTTGAGAAACGACCCACAACGCTCGCACGGCATACCGAACAACCTATTCAAAAGTACTTTTACTTACTTATTTTTCTTCACCTTTCAGGCTATTAACATAAGCCACGTATGGCTTCGAAACATGCAAGGCAACATCTGCTCGTTTCCGTAGACTTCCAGCATGTTTCTTCCCTCTATACATCAATCTCCAAATCCTTTCGCAATACGTACATTATCATCAAAAAAAGTCATAGCCATCATCAACGAAGCGGGACCGCAAGTAAAATCATAATGCTACCTTTAAAATGGAATTTTCAAATGAACGATTGCCGTTGCTCAGCGACCATGCTTCTCACCATTCTATTGATGACAAACGGTTTATTATCTTAGAGTTGTTACTTATATACGGAGATTTTGATGCCACGAGCGTTTGTTTTGCTTAACGTTGAGACTGGTGCAGAGGATAACGTGTTAAAGCAACTCAGGAAAATTGGCGTCGTAGAGGATGCCTATGAGATACGATGGAAGAACTGAAAGAAACTGTGACGCATCAAATCCGAACAATTAATCAAGTGCGATCAACCTTGACACTGATAATGATGGAAGAATAAAGCGTCTATATTCTTCGGTAGAAAAGTCTCAGCAACAATTGGAAACTAAAAACGGCTTTTTATTCAACAATGTTCTTTTCCTTTCAGCAGAACTGGACAAGAGTTCCTCCCAGCTAATTCTTTTAGCTTTTATTATGGATTACGAGTAAGAGCTTGTCCTCTGAAGAATGCGCTCACTTGTTGTTAGTTGTCTATTGTTGAGTTTGAGATGTGGTAGGAGCGTTGTTTTTATCTGGTCGTTTAGCAAAAGGCCAAAGACAAAAAACCACGCTAAGGCTACACCTACGTATTGGATGGGTATCGGTGCCAAGCCCGGGATTCCAATAGCAGAGATTATCGAGGAGATGGCGATGTCTGCAAGAATCGCAGCTAAAAGCGGTTTACTGGGCTTCGACTTCCAAAAGTTGCCTCTCTCACGCACCACAAATATTGTGAATAATCCTCCGAATAAAAGCATGTCAAAAGCAAACGTTTGAAGTAATGCTGTGTTGGAGAGCCCCAAGTAAGTAAGTCCTATATACAGGAGCCCAAGCGATTCGACAACTGTTAAGACGCCTAATACTATAGATGCCTTAACAAGAGGCGTAATATTCCACGTTTCAGGTTTTTCCGAGGGTCTAACATTGTCTGTAGCAAGCGATATGGTCACAAAATCCACCAAGAACAACAGCAACACAACCTGAAAAGCATCCACAACAAACAACCCGGTCAAAAGGAAGGCCAACACCACGAAAAACACTACTTGAAATGTTTTGACAACTTTGTTGAATATCCACGTTAAAATTCTCTGATAAATCATCCTTCCTGTAGTAACGAGTTCTATAATGTTAGCTAATCCTGGTTCGGTGAGAACTACACTTGCTGCACCTTTTGCAACGTCAGTGGCGTTGCTTACAGCGATTCCGACTTCTGCCTGTTTCAGGGCGGCCGCGTCGTTTACTCCGTCTCCAGTCATCCCAACAACATGCTTTTCGGTTTGTAGTCCTCGGACTATTTGGTATTTGCCTTCAGGGTAAATTTCAGCGAAACCATCACTTTTATCAATAATTTCTGCAGCAACTAAGGCATCTTTGCTTGAAGCCTCTTTTAATTCAGGTGTACGCGTTATTCTTTCGCCCAGATGTATCTCTTGTGCTACCTGTTTTGCGATTGGTAATGAATCGCCTGTAAGCATCTTGACCGATATACCTAATGACCGAAGCTTATCTATCATTTTTGCAGAGTCAGGCCTGGGTTTATCGTAGAGCGCCACTAACCCAACGAGACCCATTTTTGGTGTCTTGCTGCTTGCCGCAACAGCTATGATCCGATAACCTTTGGCGGCGAAAACCGCCATCTTTGCCTCAAGATCCACGAGTTCTTTTCCTTCAATTTCACACAATGGCGCTATTGCAGAGACAGCTCCTTTAGCAACTCTTAATTTCTCACCCTGCTTCTCTACAATTGCTTCTGTTCTTCGAGTAGAAGGGTCAAACGGTGTAAATTCCTTTTGAATGTAACTGCCTATGGACGCGTTTTTTTCTTCGGCTGCCATCAAGAAAGCCATGTCAATGGGATCTTGGTTTGCTCTTTGTGAGGCTAAGGCGCCAAACAGCAATGCATCATCCTTTTTGTAACTGTTAACTTCCAACACGTCAGCTACTGATAGCTTGTTTAGGGTAAGCGTCCCCGTTTTGTCAACGCATAAGACATCCATGAGGGCGGCGTCTTCAGAGGCGCTAAGTCGCGTGACCAAAACTCCTTTCTTTGCAAGCTCCAATGAGCCTAAAGCCATTGTAATCGTGAACATGGTGGGCAGTGCAACAGGTATTGCTGATACAAGCAATATTAACGCCAGCGACAACATATCCAAAAGATTTATGCCACGTATCCATGATACAGCGAAAGCTACAAGAAGCAGTGAAACAACCAAAATTAGAAGCCACTTCATCAGCCCTGTGATGACACTTTCCATGTGCAGCTTGGGTTTGGCTAACTGAACAAGCTGCGTTGTTTTTCCAAAATAAGTGCATGCTCCAGTCGCTGTTATGACGCCTGTGGCTTCTCCTTTTCGTATAATGGAGCCAGAATAGATGATTCCACCCTTTTCCTTTTCAAGGGGCATGGATTCTCCAGTAATGGCTGATTGGTCCACGGTAACTTCTGCATCTATTGTTTTGAGGTCTGCTGGGACAAAATCGCCTGATCGTACTCGGACGATGTCGCCTGGAACTAGCTCTGCGGCTGGCATAGTTATCCATGTTTTGTCTCTTAGGACTTTTGTTTGCAGGTGCAGTTTTTGTTTGAGCGCTTTAACTGCTCTTGTTGCTTGTTGTTCTTGAGCAAAGCCTAAAATTGCGTTTAGGAGCAGTAATGCTGCAATTATGTATAGGTCCAGATATTTGCCTAAAACAAAGGAGAGAATTATGGCTATCTCGAGCATCCACGCTGTAAGACCCCAAAAACGCTTCAAAAACGCAGCTAAAGAATTCTGTTTTTTCTCAGGGATGTCGTTGGGACCGTATTTGTCTTTTCTTTTTTTTGTTTCGTTTGCGCTTAAGCCCATAATCGGGTCTGTCTGCAATTGGGCCAACGCTTCATTAATTGGCAAATTCTCGATTTGTTCTGCGCCGCTTCTATTTTCACTCACATGCGAATAGCTTATTTGGGCAAATATTAACATGCCGAATTGCATTTTCAGTTTTTTGCGTTTCCAAAAAAGAAAAGTTGGTTTTACGACCTTTCATCAAAAGATCAGCCCCGGTAAATTTGGGTTCGAATCCCTTCCCCGTTCCCTTTTTTCAAAGCCTAAAGGAGACAAAGTTGAGCTGGAACCTTCGAAATTAATTGGATTCGAGCCTGAAGCGGTTTGGGTCTGGAGAGATTTAAACCCAAACGGGTTCAAGTCCCAACCAAAAATCGAACTGTGGTGGAGCCGCCCCGAACCCAAACCTTGGTTTGCAAGTTAATTTGCTTCACCTATTGCTTTGGTTGTCGGGTTTACCTCCATTTTTACAATATATCACGATTCAGAATATCGCTTATTATATCTTAATACAATGGATGAGTGGGGAATACAATGAGCAAACAAAACGAAAACATCTTCTTGTTTATCATAAAAGAAGAATACGCAAGAAACAAAGCAGAG
>Ga0187886_1003406_pt1 | contig 11908 bp, 11 predicted proteins | sample June2016WEW_20_1_FD_133001 | JGI IMG/M metagenome (GOLD analysis project Ga0187886, IMG submission 133001) | Peatland microbial communities from SPRUCE experiment site at the Marcell Experimental Forest, Minnesota, USA - June2016WEW_20_150 | ecosystem: Environmental > Terrestrial > Soil >...
CATATTATCTGCTTTAAGTCTGAATTTAATCTTTATAGGTTTCTGATATACAGATTTATACATCCCCCCATCCCCCTTCAAAGGGGGAGTTCTGGTGCCTCACGCCTTATGCTTACTTTTCATAGAAATGCATTTCCTCAATATACTTCCAAACCTTTTCAGGGACATAATACGACATGTCTTTTCCCCTTTTAATCCCGTTCCTTATAAAAGTTCCTGATATTTCCATCAGAGGGGCATTTGCATTGTGTATCTCGGCCTCATTGAGTATCTGATGTAGAAGGGGAGAAGAAGGTCTTTTCGTACCCGGTCTTGGATAAATGTAAACAGGGTACTTTTTTACCAGTTGCAGCCCGTTTTTCCACTTATGGAGTGTATACAGGTTGTCTTCACCCATTACCAGGCAAAACTTATGATCCGGGAATTTCTCTTCAAGGTAAGCCAGCGTGTCAATGGTATATGATGGCACCGATAGCCTGAATTCGATATCGGACGCTTTCAGACGATGATTATCACTTATTGCAAGCTGCACCATGTAAAGACGCTGATAATCGTCAAGCAGTGTCTCCTTCCTTTTAAGCGGATTCTGAGGACTGATGACAAACCAAACCTGGTCAAGTCCCTCAAATTCGGTCATGTATCCGGCAATGGCAATATGCCCTATATGAATGGGGTTGAATGATCCGAAGTATAAACCGACTTTTATCATGTCCGGGTAAAGGTTATCTATCAATAAAACTGCGTACTAGGTTATAAACCCTGATTTCGGCCTCTGCCAGGTCATTATTAACAATGATGCTGTCAAAATTATCGGCCAGTTTCATCTCTTCCACTGCTTTTTTCACTCTCATCTTTATTTTCGATTCGGGGTCTGTTCCTCTTGCTTTGAGTCTTCTTTCAAGTTCACCTATTGAAGGCGGCATAATGAAGATAGATATGGCCGAATGCACAAAAATATTTTTCAGGTGGATGCCTCCCTTTACATCAACATCGAACAGTACATGGTTTCCATGCGACCAGATCCTGTCAATCTCGCTCTTCAGGGTACCATAAAGCTGGTCCTTATAAACCTCCTCCCATTCAACAAACTCATTATTCTTTATCTTCTTCCTGAACTCTTCAACTGAAATAAAATAATAATCAACTCCATCTTTTTCAGTACCGCGGGGAGCTCTTGTAGCGCACGAGACTGAAAACTCAAGATTGATTTCCCGCTCAAGAAGATACTTTACGATTGTTGATTTTCCGGCACCGGAAGGAGCAGATATTATGATGAGTTTCCCTTTCATAACGCATTAAGAGTCTGCTCTTTTATTTTTTCAAGCTCATCCTTCATTGAAACAACCAGTTTCTGCATTGCAGCATCGTTGGCCTTTGATCCGATGGTATTTATTTCACGGCCAATTTCCTGAGATATGAAGTTTAATATTTTTCCGTTGGGTGGAAGCGATGCTGCCTTTTCTAGAAAATATTCGCAATGTTTTTTCAGACGTACCTTTTCTTCATTAATGTCAAGCTTTTCAAGGTAGTAAATTATCTCCTGTTCGAACCTGTTCATATCGACATTTTCCTTACCCACATTTTCGACCAGAGATGCATGGATCTTCTCACGTATTCTCTTTGTCCTCTCTCCCTCAAACTTCTCAACTTCTGTAAGAAATCCCAGGATCTTGCCAATACATCTGATAAGGTCAGCTTCCAGTGATTTTCCCTCCTCGGCACGATATTCATCAAGCTGCTCAACAGCCTCACTTATTTTTTCCTTGACGACTATCCATTCATCTTCTGCAAGTTCGGGTTTCTCTGTCTTGAGTGCGTCAGGCAGCCGCATGATAATTGACAGGAGCTGCTCATCAGAATTTATGCCCAGCTCAGAGGATATTTCCTTCATCTGGAAGAAATAATTTTTTACGACATTCTTGTTAATTACAGGAATAATTTCGGCATCGAAAGCGTCAAAATTAATTGCCAGGTCAATTTTCCCTCGGTCGAGTTTTTGGCTCAATATGTTCCTGATCTCAGATTCCTTCTCCTTGTAAAGCCATGGCAATCTCAGGTTCAGGTCAAAAGATTTGGAATTGAGCGATTTGATTTCGATTGAGATCTTCTTCTGCGGAATTTCAGCTATGGATTTTCCAAATCCTGTCATCGATTTTATCATCTCCTGGCGGGTATAAAATAAGCTGAAAGTTACAACATTTCATCAAATTACGTACTAAAGCCTTTCCAGCTCCACTGTGAAATGCCTCAATATCGGCGCTTCCCTGACTATCCGTAAACCTCTTTTTATCGATTTTCTCCGTTCGAAAACATTTTTTGCAACTGCAGCAACGTAATCCATGTGGTTATCTGAATAGACCCTTCGCGGAATCGCAAGCCTTACAAGCTCCCTTCCGGAAAACCTGTTTTCGCGTGTTACAGGGTCCCTGTCAGCCATCAGTGTCCCTATCTCAGTACCCCTTATGCCTCCTTCAATATATAGCTCAACGGCAAGCGTTTGAGCAGGGAACTCCTCCTGCGGAACACTGTGAAGGAAATCGATCGCATCAATAAAGATGGCATGACCGCCGAATGGCTCAAGCACGGGGATCCCTGATTCTATCATCCTGGCACCAAGCAGCCCTACCTGTCTGATCCTTGAACTGAGGTACTCAAAGTCAGTGCCTTCATACAGCCCCCTGGCAAGTGCGTTCATATCGCGTCCCGACATTCCGCCATAGGTAATGAATCCTTCAAAAATAATATTGAATACTGTAGCTTTCCTGAAGAGATCTTCATCACGGAAGCCGATGAAGCCTCCCATATTCACGATAGCATCTTTCTTTGAACTCATGGTCATGCCATCGGCATAGGAGAACATTTCAAGGGCTATCTCCCTTATCCCCTTATTTGCATATCCTTCTTCCCTAGTTTTGATGAACCAGGCATTTTCTGCGAACCTGGCGGAATCAAGGATGAACTTAACCCCATACCTGTCGGCAAGCTTTCTTATCCCTTTCAGGTTTTCCATGCTTACTGGCTGTCCTCCAGATGTATTATTGGTAATGGTGACAATTATACAGGATATTTTTTCCCGGGGATTTTTCTTCAGAACATCTTCCAGCTTCATCAGATCAACATTTCCCTTGAAAGGTTCCCGGGCTTTGAAATCATTCGCGATGTCAACGGTGCAGTCTACAGCTTCAGCTTTTCTGAATTCGATATGACCTTTCGTGGTATCAAAATGAGAGTTGCCCGGAACAATATCACCCTCCTTTACGAGTACAGAGAAAAGTACATTTTCTGCAGCTCTTCCCTGGTGAGTTGGAAGGAAATAATCGAACCCCGTTATCTCCTTTATGGCATTTTTAAGATTATAATATGATGATGCCCCTGCATAGCTTTCGTCGCCCCTCATAAGCGCTGACCATTGCATATCGCTCATGGCGCCAGTCCCTGAGTCTGTAAGAAGGTCAATCGTCACCTGATCCGATCTGAGGTTGAAGAGATTATATGAAGCATCACTTATCCATTTCTCCCTCTCAAGCCTTGTGCTGCGGTAAACAGGCTCAATCATTTTTGTTTTAAACGGTTCAATGAATGGTAAATCCATGGTTATTGAAAATTTAGATATTAAATGGAATGATTTAAAAAGAATACTCTTCAGTGAAGAGATATTAATTACAGGGTAGCAAAAAAGTCCCGGTTTTTAATATTCCTGTATATGTCTGCAGGCCAGTCTGCCGTTATTGAAAATAATTTCAACACTGTATACATGAATGAGACAGTAAAATTAATAGTATTTTATAATATATTCAACCGGGGAAAATATTTTAAAAATTACATATCATGCATACCAGATTAATTGAGTTTCTGTTTTTATTATTATTTGTAAGTACAAGTATATCAGCATTATCACAAAATGATTCACACAGAGAGACCAAATTCGTGATCTTGCTGGATTCACTGAAAAGAAACGAACTTATTTTTAACGGCGAACAGAAAAAACCTGAAATTAAATTTTCTGCCGACCAGGCTGTCCGGTATCTTGAGCAAAAGATGCGTCCTGAAATATGGAAAAATACTCATGATCCGCTCCGGCAGGCTATTGGTCAGCTGGTTTTTTCAGCTTCACATCCGCCAATCGATTCTGCGGAATATTTTCTGAACAGGTACCCGTTTGATTCAATAAAAGTTCCATGGGATAAATTTTACACCAGGGAACAGCTGCACTGTAAAATTCCTGTTATTCAAAGTCCCATTCCGGCAGTCGGCAGATATGACTCGGTCAGAATTGCCGGACATGCCGATTCTCTTAAAAATGTCCTGCCTGAAGCACCAGGACTGGTCTCCAGGCAGGGGCCGACGGCAGACTTAAAGGATACAACGATCATGGTGCTTATAGATACACTTCATGAAGTAGTACCTGATTATAAGGATTTCCCATTTACTTTTTATGAGTATCCTTACCAGGGCGATTCCATAGAAGTTGCTGTCAGAGCGTTGCTTGATTTTACAATGTCGAGGGATTCAAGTATATTAAATATATCTGGTTCGGGAAAATCAATTACTCCGATATGGCTGAATTCAAGATCGGGCCGGATGCAAAGATACTGGCTTAAAAACGACCTGAATGATTCTGTAACAGTTTGGATTGGTTCCAATTCAAGAAACAACCTGGGCCTTTACCTCGAAGACGGGGTTACATTCAGGCGGCCCGTCAGGGAGGGCAACTATTCACAGGCAAGAGTCGAACTGAGGGAGATTGACAGGTCAAAACTGCTTAGTGTTAAACAAATAACAGTAAGACAACAGTACTGGAAATACAGGACAGAAGCATCGTTTGCGCTTAACCAGGCTGCAGTTTCAAACTGGGTAAAAGGTGGAGAGAGCAGCGTTTCAACTGCCCTCGATATTACAGGCTATGCTGATTATGAAAACAAGCCGCTCAGGATCACATCAAATAATTTTGCCAGGATCAAGTTCGGGCTTATAGCGACTGGTAATAATAACGAGAGTAATAAACTTGATGTTCAGAAGAACATTGACCTTCTGGAAACAAATTCGAAGGTTAACCACAAGGCTTTCGGTAAGTTTGATTTCAGCGCCATTCTCCTCTTCAAGACGCAGATTGCCAAGGGCTATAATTACCCAAACGACTCGGTACCTGTTTCAAAATTCTTTAATCCGGCTATTCTTACTGTTGGTATAGGGCTTGATTATCAGCCTGACAAGACTACATCAATAAACCTCTCACCACTCTCCTATAAAGGGACATTTGTGCCAGATACTTTACATATTGACAAATCAAAATATGGCATACTTCCCGGTCACCGGTCCCTGAATGAACCTGGGGCAAGTTTAGTGATCTCCAATGAGTTCAAGCCATATAAGACAGTTACTGTTACAAACCGGCTGCAGCTATTTACTAATTATATCCATAACCCGCAGAATGTAGATGTGGATTGGGAAGTAATCGCTACAGCAAGCCTGAACTGGTTTACAGAAATGCGGTTGAATACACACCTTATTTTTGATGATGATACAAGGACACAGGTGCTGGACAAGAATAAAAAACCTGTACTTGAATCAGATGGCACACCAAAGAAAACTGCGAGGGTACAGTTTAAAGAACTTCTCGGGCTCTCATTTATGTTCAGGTTTTAGCTGCTAGAGGTCTTTCTGGTAAATCCTGAATTTCTTAGCCACTTTACAACCAACTCTTTCGTATTCGGCCCTCATCCTCGCATTGTCTTCGAGGACAAGATGGCTGTCGAGCAGTTCCATTTTGCGATCGATACCTGATTGAAGTATTTTCACTCCCATCAGTACATCAATGCCTTTTCCGCGGTACTCTTTTTTAACGCCGCCAAGCATCATAAGAAGTTTCTTTGACCGTTTAGATTGTTTCAGGACCTTGAAGATCCCGAACGGAAGAAGCCTTCCTTTGCAGGCCAGAATGCCCGGACTAACATCAGGCATTGCGACTACAAACCCGATAAGCTTGCCTTCAGCCTGAACAACCTTGATGAAATGTGGATCCAGAATAGGAAGATACCTTGCGGCAAATTCCGTCTTTTCGTTGTCGTTAAGCGGAACGAAGCCATATATTTCAGCGAAAGTCTCGTTCATCAGTTCCAGGACATTCAATATATATGGATGAAGCTCTTTTTTCTTTTTGAATTCGATGATTTTGTACCCTTCAGTTTTTTCAACCCTTGAAAGCACCTTGACATATACTTCAGGAAGAACTTCAGGCAGCTTTCCAAGGTAGTTCACAAGGTCAACTTTCTTGCCATAACCCTCATTTTCGATGAGAGTGTTCATATATGGCGAATTATTTGCAGCGGTCATGAACATCGGGTATTCAAATCCTTCAGTCTGAAAGCCCTGGGGATCCTTGTCTGAAAAACCAAGAGGACCTACTATTTTTTTCATCCCGTTTTCCCTTACCCAGTCTTCAACCTTTTTTATCAAAGCATGAAATACTTCCTTGTCATTATAGCATTCCAGGAAGCAGAAACGTCCGTGGTATTCATTATTGATTTCATTATACCTCTTGTTGATAATACCCATAATCCTGCCTGCAATTTTGTTGTCCTTATAAGCCAGGAGTAGGATAGCATCGGCATATTTGTAGGATTTGTTCTTCTCCTTGTTAAATAGCAGTTTTTCATCCATGTAGATCGGAGGAAGCCAGTCAGGTTCATTCTCATGTACTTTTTCAGGAAGAAAGATGAACTCGCGGAGATCTTTTTTGGTAACTACTTCTTTTATAATAATATCAGCCATAATGTGTTTTTTAGATGGTGGCAAGTAACAAAAAAAAATATTACGACAAGCAATTTATGTTTAATATTTCCTTATTAATGATGCCTCAGGTAAAGATCAAGGATGACAAAAAAGGCAAAGATGAGGCTCGCAATTCCGTTGGTGGTCCCGAATGCAAGATTGACCCTGCTTATGTCATTATGTTTCACAATGGCATGCTGGTATATCAGTAATGATGTAAACAACAAAGCACCAACCCAGAAAAGTATCCCTGCATGGCCAAGATATCCTGCTGTTATGACAAAGCAAAAAGTGATGAAATGAACAATAATGGAGGTGGCAAGTGCACCTTTCAGTCCTATTGCTGAAGGCATGGACTTTAATTCCTGGTTCCTGTCAAAATAGTCGTCCTGCAATGAATAAATAATGTCAAAGCCGCTAGACCATGTCAGTACGATGAACGAATAAATGACGGGCAGGACGGCGAAGGAACCGGTTACAGAAATATACGCACCTATAGGTGCCAGACTTAGACCCAGTCCAAGAATGAAGTGGCACAGAGATGTATACCTCTTAGTGAAGCTGTACCCAAGTACAATGAGAAGTGCTACTGGCGACAGGGAAAGTGTCAGACGATTAATGAAGGCGGTAGTTAAAATAAAGAGGCATGCATTTACTATCACAAATATTGTTGCTGCCCGTGCGCTTATTACTCCTTGTGGGATCTCTCTGTTTTTAGTTCTGGGGTTGAGTGCATCGAATCGGCTATCGGCTATCCTGTTAAATCCCATTGCTGCATTGCGTGCAAATATCATACACAGGATAATGAGAAGGAGAAGCCTTAGGCTGAAACTAAACTCTGTTTGTGATACTGCAAGTGAAAAGCCGATCAGGGCAAACGGCATAGCAAAAACAGTATGGCTGAATCTTACAAGTGAAAAATAGTTTTTGATCCTGGATAAGAAGGTTCTCATTGATTCAGGAGCTTTCTGTAGATCTCGTAGCCTTCATCATCATAAGCTACGAAAATTACCTTTTCGGGATAGGAGTTCTTGCTCATAAACCTTTTTGTTTCGTTGACGGCAATTACTGCAGCCAGGTCTTTGGGAAATCCGTACACGCCTGTCGATATACCCGGGAAGGCAATTGTTTTGAATTTATTTTCTTTTGCCAGCTTCAGGCTCGACTGGTAGCATGATGCAAGCAATTCAGGCTCATCCTTGTAGCCTCCATACCATACCGGCCCAACCGTATGAATAATGTGACCGGCATTAAGTTTATATCCACGTGTAATTTTCGATTGGCCGGTCTGACATCCGTTCAGGCTATGGCATTCGCTTAACAATTCTGGTCCGGCTGCCTTATGAATAGCCCCGTCAACACCTCCTCCCCCGAGAAGGGAAGTATTTGCAGCATTTACTATGGCATCGACTTTCAGAGTCGTGATGTCAGCTTTAAGAAGCTCAACTCTTTTATTTTTCATTACCTTATTTTTGCACCCAGCTCTTTCTCGAGAGCAGTTGCCAGGTTATTCATTGTTTTTTCAATGTTTTTATCTGTCAGTGTCTTAAGATTGTCCATCAGTATAAAGCTTACTGCATAGGATTTCTTATTAAGACCAAGGCTCTCATTTTCATAAACGTCAAACAAATCAACGTTGTGAAGAATATGTTTTTCAGTTTTGAATGCAAGTTCCCTGATCTGTTCGAACTTCACACTCTTGTCGAGGAGCAGGGCCAGATCCCTTCGGACCCATGGATATTTTGGAAGTTCAGAATAGGTAACGGTATGCTCCCTGATCATTTTCAAAAGGGAGTCCCATTCAATATGACCATAATAAACATCCTGCCCGATGTCGAATTTTATCCGGTATGTTTTTGAGATCCTGCCTGCTGAGGCAATGAGATTATTATTAAACGACCAGGTAAACGATTCCGAGAAATATTTTCTGTCGCTCTCTCCATTTGAGAGATCCTCAGGAACAACTCCAAGACGCGAAAGAACCATCTCCACGGCTGATTTGATATTAAAGAAGTCTGATGGGGTGCTCTTGCTGTTCCAGCGCTGCAGTCCGTTGTTCCCTGTTATAAAAATGTCGAGCGATTTCTTTTCAAGATAATCATCTGCACGCGGAAATGAATTTCCTGATCTTTTCAGGAAATAGATATTCCCGAATTCATAAAGTTTCAGATCGGAATTCTGCCTGTTGATGTTCCAGGCTACCGAGCTCAGTCCGCCGAAAAGCAATGACTGCCTCATTGCATTAAGATCGGAGCTCAGCGGATTTGCCAGAAGCACCAGATGATCCTTTTCGAAATCATCATTTTCATAAAATGATGCCGGGTTCAGGGAGTTGCACATAATCTCAGAGTATCCGTTAGCTGACAGTATGTCGGAAATGATATTCACTATCTTCTCCTTATCCGGTTTCTCAGGATAATATAGTGTCGAATTTACATGGTTGCTGATCTCAACATTATTGTAACCATAAATTCTGAGTATCTCTTCAATAACATCGGCTTCGCGCTGAACATCAACCCTGTAAAGGGGTATTTCGAGCACCATATTATCGCTGGATTCATCGAGGATGTTCATGTCAAGCGACCCGAGTATTTTTTTAATTAACTGATGATCTATCTTCTTACCGATCAGCCTGTCAAGGTTTTTATAACTGATATTGATTTTCTGTATTTCGATTCTTTTCGGATATACATCAACGATTTCCGAAGATATTTGCCCTCCTGCCAATTCCCTTATCAGCATTGCAGCCCTTTTCAGCGCCCATGTTGTTATTTCAGGATCAGCCCCACGTTCAAACCTGAACGAAGCGTCAGTCTGCAGGCCATGCCGCCTGGAAGTTTTTCTGATCGAGACGGGATTAAAATATGCGCTCTCGAGGAAAATGTTCCTGGTTGAACTGCCAACTCCTGATTTTATCCCGCCGAAAACACCCGCAATACACATCCCGCCTTTGGTGTCGCAAATCATAAGATCTCTTGAAGAAAGGCTTCTTTCAACCGAATCGAGAGTAATGAATTTTGACTTATCAGGCAAATTTTTGATAATTACCTTCTTGCCACTGATCATATCGGCATCAAATGAGTGAAGCGGCTGTCCAACCTCATATTGCACAAAGTTCGTAATATCTACCACATTGTTGATCGGGTTAAGCCCGACGGCTTTAAGCTTGTTTTTGAGCCAGTCCGGAGATTCACCTATTGTGATATTGCTGACTGTAATTCCCGTATACCTCGGACAGTCGGCAGGGTTTTCAATTACAACCTGGTATGGATTGCTGTTATTGTCAGGCCTGAAATCAGCAAGGTTCGGAAGGGAAGCTTTTATGTTCTCCTGCCCGTTGGCGGTAAGCCAGGCGGCAAGGTCGCGTGCCACTCCAAAGTGGGATCCGCCATCAATCCTGTTGGGAGTGAGCCCGATCTCAAAAATATAATCCCTAACTATCTTAAAATACTCAGATGCTTGAGTTCCGGGCCTGGCATTCTTATCCAAAACCATTATTCCTTCATGCAGGTTTCCAAGTCCAAGTTCATCCTCGGCACATATCATTCCCTCGGACAACTCTCCCCTGATCTTTGTTTGCTTTATTTCAAGCGTTTCGTTCCCCTTATAAAGGATCGTACCAACAGTTGCCACTGGCACTTTCTGCCCGGCAGCAACATTGGGAGCTCCGCAGACAATATGCAGGGGCTCACCGGAACCAGTATTTACGGTAGTAATCGATAATTTATCGGCATCAGGATGTTTTGAACAGGTAAGGACTTCGCCAATCACAACCCCTTTCAGTCCACCCTTTACAGATTCCCACTCTTCCATTGCTTCAACCTCCAATCCCAGCCCCGTGAGAATAACAGAAAGCCTGGCAGGCTCAATATCAAAGTCAAGGTAATCCTTCAGCCAGTTATAAGAAATCTTCATCTTTCAAATAGTAATTAACAGAAGGCAAAAGTAAGCATTTTAAGAAAGGTAAATATCTATCTTTGTAAACAAACATTATTATTATGGTTATTGAAAAGGACGACAAGCTGATCCTGCTGACAAACGATGACGGGTTATATGCAGCTGGTTTACGGACACTGCTTGAAGTCATGGAAGAATTCGGGAAGGTGGTTCTGATTTCAACCCCTGAGAGCCAGTCGGGAATGTCACAGGCTCTTACAGTCAAGACACCCCTCAGGGTAAAGCTTCTTGATGAAAATGAAAGGCACAGGATATATACCTGCAACGGCACTCCGACAGACAGTATTAAACTTGCTATAAATCAGCTTCTTGAAAGAAAACCGGATTTTATTGCTTCTGGAATTAACCATGGATCCAATTCCTCGGTCAGCGTTCTGTACTCCGGAACGATGGCTGCTGCAATTGAAGGCTGCCTATACGGAATAAGCTCAGTTGGCTTTTCACTGAACAGCTTCTTACCCACAGCTGATTTTTCTGTATGCAGCGAATATATAAGGATAGTGATGAGGAACCTTGCCGCAAATCCCCTTCCTGCAGGCGTCTGCCTTAATGTAAATGTGCCAGCGGTTAAGGCAGGTGAGATAAAGGGAATTAAAATATGCAGGCAGTCAAAGGGCAACTGGAAAGAGGAATTTGAAAAACGTAAGGATCCTATGGGCAAAACGTATTACTGGCTCACAGGTATCTTCCAGAACCATGAGCCCGACTCAACAGATACAGATGAGTGGGCACTTGCAAATAACTATGTGTCGGTTGTTCCGGTCACAGTCGATATGACGGCCCACTGGTATATTGATGAACTTAATAAACAATTTTAGAATGACACTTTCTGAAAAATATGATAAGGTATCGACCGGACTTATTTCCGGATTTATTCTTCCATTCCTGGTAGCTCTCATCGCATTCCTGGTCTCGCACGGACATCCGTCGCTGCACTCCTGGCTTCACAGAATATGGGCGGCAAATATTATGACGCATGTTATTTCTCTTTGTGTCTTTCCTAATATTCTTGTCTTTTTGCTTTTCAATCATTTTGATATGCTGAAGGCATCAAAGGGCGTTCTTGGAGTGACTATCTTCTGGGCCGTTGTCGTATTTGCCGTCCATTTCCTGCTATGAAATATTTCATTATTGCTGGTGAACAGTCAGGTGACCTCCACGGGTCAAACCTGGTCAGAGA
>Ga0187886_1003407_pt1 | contig 11902 bp, 12 predicted proteins | sample June2016WEW_20_1_FD_133001 | JGI IMG/M metagenome (GOLD analysis project Ga0187886, IMG submission 133001) | Peatland microbial communities from SPRUCE experiment site at the Marcell Experimental Forest, Minnesota, USA - June2016WEW_20_150 | ecosystem: Environmental > Terrestrial > Soil >...
AACGCTTTATCGATATCAGCTTGAGCCGGGTATGCAACGTCACCTCCGGCCAGGTGTATGCCGAGGTTATTTCCAAAGAACGCCGAGGGGATTTTCTGGGAGGAACCATTCAGGTTATCCCGCATATCACTAACGAAATCAAGCATCGGATCGGGATGGTGGCAAAAAATCTCGACGCGGAGATCGTACTGGTCGAAGTTGGGGGAACCGTCGGCGATATCGAAAGCCTACCGTTTCTCGAAGCGCTGCGCCAGATGCGCACCGATGTGGGCCGGAACAACACTTTTTTCGTCCACGTCACCTGGCTTCCGTACATCGGAGCAACCGGCGAGCTGAAAACCAAACCCACCCAGCATTCCGTGGCCGAATTAAGATCCATTGGTATTCAACCGGATATGATCGTCGCCCGGTCCGACCAGCCGATGGACGGGGATTTACGGTCCAAGATCGCGCTGTTTTGCGACGTGGAGCCGCGCGCGGTCGTGCCGCTGGTGACATTGCCGACGATCTATCAGGCGCCGCTGGTGATCGATGAGGCCGGGGTAGGGGACTTGATCGTCGACCGGCTGGGGCTGGAATCCCGCCGTAGGCCGAACTGGACCGAATGGAAACACATGGTCCAGGAACTGACTCGCGAGCGCCCGAAATTGAAGATCGCCCTGGTTGGAAAATACGTGGAATTGCAGGACGCCTATATGAGCGTCCGCGAAGCGCTCAAGCACGCCGGGGTGGCCACGGGGTACGACGTCGAAATCCTGTGGGTTCATTCCGCCGATCTGGAGAAAAACAAGGGCTGGGATTTGATCGAACAAGCGGATGGGATCGTGGTTCCCGGCGGATTTGGCACGCGGGGTATCGAAGGAAAGATTCAAGCCGCGCGTTATGCCCGCGAGAAGAAAATTCCCTACCTGGGATTGTGCCTGGGGATGCAGGTGATGGTGATCGAGTTCGGACGGTTTGCGCTGGGCGACGAGACGGCGCATTCCACGGAGTTTGACCGTAATACTGCACATCCCGTGATCGACCTGCTGCCGGAACAACGCGACATCTCCGACATGGGCGGAACGATGCGTCTGGGGCTATATCCCTGCCAGTTGCAACCGGGGACGAAAGCGGCGGCGGCGTATGGAAAGCAAAAGGAAGTTAGGGAACGCCACCGCCACCGTTTTGAATTCAACAATACTTATCGGGAGTCACTCGGCGCAAAGGGAATGGCGTTTTCCGGCCTTTCACCCGATGGGATCCTCGTGGAAATCGCGGAGATAACGGACCACCCGTTCATGGTGGGCAGTCAATTCCATCCGGAATTTCTCTCCAGGCCGAACCGGCCGCATCCCTTATTCCGCGCCTTTCTGGAAGCGGCGATCAAGCAATCTAAACACTGAGCGGATTTACCTTCTGCGCCGGCCGCCCAGGCCGCCCAACAACAACACATAGTAGAGCACTTGGAATAAGGCAGTCGCTAAAGCCGCCACGTAAGTCATCGCGGCTGCGTTCAGTACATCGTTCACCCCGCGCGCATCTTCCTCGGTAACCACCAGGCCGCTTTCGGTGAGCATCTGGCGCGCCCGGAAGCTGGCGTTAAACTCCACTGGCAGTGTAGCCAGAGCGAACAACGCACCGAGCGAAAAGAACAGCACGCCGAGCCAGGCGATCGGATAAAACCCGAGGATCAATCCGCCGAAGATCAAAATCCATCCCAGCGTGGAACCGATGTTGGTCACCGGGACCAGCGCGCTGCGGAACAGGAACGGCGTGTAGCTTTCCGCTTTTTGGGCGGCGTGTCCGATTTCGTGCGCAGCCACCGCGATGGATGCCACCGAAGCCTGGGTGGCTACTTCCTGCGAGAGATACAAGGTGTTGTCGGTGGGATCATAGCGGTCGGTCAGGCGGCCGCCGATCCCGGCCAGATGGACTCCCAAAAGCCCGCCCGAGGTGGATAGATTCGCATCATGGTATCCGCCGTAGGAAAGCAAACGCCGGGCGGCTTCCATTCCGTTGATGTGGGCCGAGTTGGGCGTCTTGCCCCATTTGGAATAAGCGTGATTAACCCGCCATTGCGCAATAAACATCAGCAGGAGGCCGGGGATCATGAACAGCAAATAGGTTGGATCAAGGAAAAGAAACATTGCTTGCGCTCCTCTTATTGAAGAAGTTGCCAGGCTAGATCGCGCTGTGGGTCTTTGCCGGCGTCGACGTCCGACTGCAGGATGGGCCTTTCGACGGTTGGAATGAGCCCGAGATTTGCGATCTGGCGCCCGTTGGGAGTATACCAGCGGGCTACGGTGATGCGGACGGCGCCCATATTGTTAACCAAGGGAAGCCATACCTGCACCGAGCCTTTGCCATAAGTCGGCATTCCCACGAGAAGGGCGCGATCATAATCCTGGATCGCTCCGCCAACAATTTCGGCCGCGGAGGCGGTTCCGCTGTCCACCAGCACGACGAGTGGAATCGTGGTAGCTAGCCCCCCGCCATGCGTATACGATCGGATTTCATGGCCGTCGCCGTACCGTTCGACCACCAGGAGTTTATCCGCCGGCAGGAATTGCGAGGCCACGTCCACCGCCGACGTCACCAGGCCGCCGGGGTTGCCGCGCAGATCGAGGATCAACCCTTTGGGATGTTTATTCATCATGTCCTGCAGTGCGGTTTGAAGCTGCGCACTCGCCGTATCGGAAAAGATCGCCAGCGAAACATAGCCGATGTTTCCTTCCAGCATGCTGGTTTTCACCACAGGTGGATCGATCTTGGCCCGGATGAGATCGAATTGAAGCAATTGTGGTTCACCCGTACGCTTGACGGAAACCTTCACGTGCGTGCCCGCCGGGCCGAGGAGCTTCTCGCGCGTCACGGACGGATCCACACCGGTCTGGTCGACGCCGTCAACGGCGACGATTTCATCGCCGGCTTTAAGGCCGGCCTTTTCCGCGGGGGATCCGGGGAAGGGGTCGACAATCTTAATATATTTTCCAGTCAAATCCACCTCCGCCCCGATCCCCTCGTACCCTTCGAGGGATGCGGTCGCGGATTGGTAGGTGGCGGGGCTCATGTAGGTGGAGTGCTCGTCTCCTAACGATTGCATCATGCCGTCGATCGCCCCTTGGATCAGCTTGGTATCGTTCACCGGTTGATCCACGTAATTGGCATGAATGAGATCCCATGCCTGCTGGAAGGGAGCCATCGTGTCGCCCGACAGCGTTCCAGTGGAGCGTCCGACGAGGTAGCCGATTCCGAGCGAGGTTGCGCTCAAGCAAAGAGCCAGCCAGATGACGGCGAAGCCGATGACAATCCCGCGGAGCCGTATTCCGCCGGGTGCTTTGGTTGGGACAGTTTCTGGTTGCATACGTCTCACTCCTCGGGCCTGAACTTCCACTCGGTAATCACGTTACTAGTACCATAAAAAAGATAAAAGGAAGATAAGAAGTCGACGGACGCGTTTTCCGTGCAACGCTATGTGATCAGTTCGGTAAGTTGGTATATGGAATCGATCTGATATTCCTCGGATGGAGATGGAAATTTTCCGTGAACCAGCACGCCGGTCATTCCCATTTCCCTGGCCGGTTTCAAATTCCGCGGGAGGTCGTCGACCAGGGCGCAATCTTCCGGTTGCGGAGAACCGGCCAATTGCATAGCGATGCGGTAGGAAGCCTCCATCGGTTTGCAGGCGAAACCTGTCGAGAAAATGTCGACGATTCCATTAAAACAATCTTCGATTTCCAACGTGGAAAGCACCCTGAGGATATATGGCCGGTCGGCGTTGGAAAAAATTATTTTTTTCTGGGGAAGCGCTTCGAGCATTCGCCGTAAGGCTGGGTCTGGTGCGAGGTACTGTTCCAACGGAATGTCGTGGACAAACCGGTAATAGTCCACCGGATCGACGCTATGCTCCGCCCGCAGTCCGTTGAGCGCCGTTCCATATTCGGAAAAATACCGTTTGCGCAATGCGTCCACTTCCGGCTCGGGGATCCCGGTCCGTTCGACCATATAGCGATTGATCCGTGAGGCGATTTCCCGCCAGACCCCGCGTTCCGGAGCATACAGGGTATCGTCCAGGTCGAAGAAAATGCAAGCAGGGGAAAACGATTTCATCGCCGTATCTCGCAATGATCCCGGCCGGGGAGTATACCCCGTGCGGCGAGATGTCCGATTTTGATTGGACGAATGGAATTAGAGGATTTCCTTAGCATATGCCCAGATTGCGGGGATTCCGCCGGTATGCCAGAAGAGAACCGTCTCAGTAGGAGGAATTTCGTTGCGCCGGATCATCTCCAGCATCCCTCCCGCCGCTCGGGCGGTGTACACCGGATCCAGAAGGATTCCTTCCTCGCGGGCGAAGAGATGAATGGCTTCCCGCTCGAGCGTCCCCACTTTGCCGTATCCCCCGCCGAGAAACCGGTCGTCGATGAGGATCGATTCGGAAAGAAAAGATTCCGTTCCTCCGAACGTGCGTACGGTCTCAGCCAGCAACGCGGATATTTTTTCCCGTAGAAGCCTCGCTTCCAAATCGACGCTGACGCCGTAAACTTGTCCGGGGAATTGATATAGTTCCGCGCCGAGAATCAAACCTGTCTGCGTGCCGGCTGAAGACGAGGGAAAAATTATCCAATCCGGATTAACCTTCTGGCTCTTCAGCTCGAGCATGGCCAACGCGTAGGCGGCCGCGCCTAGAGGATTGGATCCACCGTAGGGGATCAAATAGGGATTCCTTTCCTCGGAGCGTTCGCGGTCAAAGGTTTCCTGCATTACCTGGTCGCGCGGTTTGTCGTCCGCCCAAACCAGTTCCGCGCCGACAAGCGAATCGATGAGCAAATTCCCCGTATCGGGCGGTTGGGGCCGCCCGGAAAGCACGAGGAGGCAGCGCAGGCCGAGCTTTGCCGCGGCGGCGGCCGTCTGGCGGCAGTGGTTCGATTGCGGCGCTCCGCTGGTGATCAGTGTATCGGCCTTGCGCTTGAGCGCATCGGCGCACAGCAGCTCAAGCTTGCGGGTCTTGTTGCCTCCCAGCGCGAGCCCGGTAAGATCGTCGCGTTTAATCCAGATGGAGCGCCCAAGGGTGCGGGAAAGCCGCGGAAGTTCCTGCACCGGCGTGGGTAGACTGGCGAGGGTCACGCGCGGAAGGTTTTCCAGGTTCATGAAAGCCCCCGGGTGGAGTTTGCCATCAGCCTTGTCCGCCGGCGGGAGAAAATGCGGGTCACGTCGAGCATCCGGGGCAGGAGCAGGTGGTAGACGCCGTAGAGAAGCGGCGCGGCCGGATAATCCCACGCACCGGCGTATCGGAGGACCTCGCCGCCAAATCCGGTTTTAAATTGGAAGACGCCCCACATCGGATCGCTCTCGACAAACGCATCCGGCGCGCCCCAGAAATCGTAATAGGCGTATCCGTGCGACCGCAGCCAGCGGATCGCCTCCCATTGCAATAGGTGATTTGGCATTTTCTCGCGGTGTAGAGCCCGCGACATTCCGTAAAAATACCATCCGCGGTCGGCGAAATGGAAGAGGATTAGTGCGGATACCGGCAATCCGTCAACCTCGGCAATCAGCGGTTGCGCCAATCCCGCCTGCAGCATCGCGCGCCACACATCGAGATAATATTTTTCCGAACGGATGACGAAACCGTCGCGGTCGGCCGTCTCGGCGTACATCCGGGCCAGCGCCGGCAAATCCTCTTCCGATCCCGGCCGCACCTCTACGCCCCGTTTCTGTGCCAGGCGGATGTTGTAACGCGTTTTCTGTTTCATGTTGGACAGGAGAACGTCCTCCTCCGGCCGGATATCCAGTAGGACCGTGTTCCGGAACTGAACTTGCTCCCCAGAGAACCGCCATTTTCGGTGGCGCAGCAGGTGGAGCGTTTCTTCTCCCTCAGGGTCGGATGGACACTCGCCGGAATCCAGAGCATAACGGCCGGTCACCAGGTCTGGATCGATTTTCAGCTGGACCGTGCGCTCTCTGCGGGCGGTGTTTTCCAAATCCGAGAGCACGGAATCGCGCACGGCGCCATCCCGCCAATCCAGCAGCGGACCTTTGGGGAGATAAAACACAGTCGCCGAAACCGGGCCGATGCGGATTGTTCGGCGCAGGATTTGCGCCGCGGCCGCGATTTCCGAATCCCCTCTTTCCCAAAACCGCCGTTCGACGCTCCAGCCGTACCGGGTTTTACATTCGCCCCACTCCCAACTCTGGAGGACGTGCGCTCCGGGCAGATGCGAGACGGCCTTGTCCCATTCCTCGCGCGTGGTGGCGATTCGGGATCTCATGTGGTATCCCTTTGGCGCCGGGCGATCCAAAACCGGTAGACCAGGTAGAGCGCGGGGTTATATACCCGATCCCACGTTCCGACGGACCGCCAGACCCGGCCCCCAAATCCGCGTTTAAAACGGTAGACGCCCCACAGACCATCCTCCCGCTTGGCGAATTGGGCTTCCAGTTCGTTCTCCTCGGCGTCGGGGATGCCCCATAGGTCATATTCGACGCAACCGCGATTGCGGGCCCAGCGCATGGCTTCCCATTGCAGAAGATATGGCGCCATTACCTCGCGGTGAAGATTGGAGGAAGCGCCGTACAGGTACCATGCGCGGTTCCCCCGGACAAATACCATCAAGCCCGAGATGTATTCGCCGCGATAGGATGCCAGCAGTAATTCGACGGTCTGGTGCGGGGTGAAGGCTGCATACGCGGCGCGGTAATACGCCTCCGAATGCACCGCAAAAGAATCCCGCACCCCGGTCGTATCCATCAGCCGCGCGAATGCGGCGATGTCTTCGGAGGACGAGACGGCCACCTCATGCCGGGCGGCGAGCCGGATGTTGTAACGCGTCTTCGGTTTCATTTTTGCCAGCACCTCGTCCTCGGATCCCCGCAGGTCCACCAGAACCGTTCGGGGAGGCTGGATGGTGTGCACACCGGGTCGAAAACCCTGCCGCCGCAACACCTCCCTCGCGGCGTCGCCATCTGCCCAATCCGGTTCGATGGAAAGAAAAGCCGCCCGCCGGGACCGGCACACGCGGTCGATTGAGGGAAGCAGCTCGGCCAGCGCGCCGTCGGTTGAAGGAACGGGTCCACGGGGAAGATACCCGACGGAGAATCCGAAGGGCAGGGGGCGGAAGAGCAGAAGGGTTCCGGCCTTTTCCGACTGCAAACATTCCGCCTGCCAGCCGAAAGCCGATTTCAACCGGCCCCAGGAGGCGGTTTGCAACAGATGGGAATCGGGGTAACAGGATGCGAGGTGCGTTTCCCAATCGTTCAAAGAGAGCATGCGGAAGATTATATCAACGGTGGCAGAGGGGATCACACTTGGCGCGATCTGCTGCATGAAGGAACCGGTTCGTGTGGGGAACCCGGCGGTTATCGTACCTGGTTGAAATTCACCAGGATTAAATTCCGGGTGCAATCGTTGTAGGTGTCGAGATAGATGCGGGCGGAGATTTCCTTATGCGTACTGTCGAATACCTGAATCCAAAGGGCCTGGGTGCTTTCCATCGTCTGGGTGCCCAGGAGAAACTCGTATCCGGCCGGTCCGTATTGGGATGCGCTGCCAGACAGCTTCTCCGCCGAAACCGTTTGGCCAGCCCAAAAACCTTGCAGGTGAAGGATGAGGTTCTGGATTGGGATTCCCGCCAAGTCGAAGACCTGGCCGGCGACGCCCTCCCAATTGCATCCATAGAACCCCTGGATGGCCATCACTCCGGTCGATTGCAGTTCGAAAGGATACTCCGGCGGTTTTTCGTTGACGATCGCAGGCAGGAAAACGGAGTTGGTTCCCGGCGTGTTCGCCGCTTTCGGGGCTGGCGAATTTTCCGCGGTGGCGGATTCCGGCGGCGGATAGACGCCCAGGGCTTCGACGGTGGGAGTCGCCGGGGAAGCCGTAGCGATGACGGGCGATTCTACGACCTGGACGGAACCGCCGCCTACGGGAAGGGAGGACATTTCGGATGTTCCCGTTGTGGTGGAGGATGCCTTGGAACAGCCCGTGAGAATCGCCGCGCCGAGCATGCATGCGACGGCGATCCGTTGCGGCATCATTATGGGGTAATCGCCCTTAGGATTGATTAATTTCCCTCTTCGGATCATAGATCCTCTTTCCATCAAGGACTCACTTCCACGAAATTGATCTGCACCAAGTTGCGATCACAACCTTCGTAGGTATTAAACACTATTTTGTCCGAAAGCGGAACCTTATTGGCGTCCAATACTTGGATCCAAAGGGAATTAAGGGAGAGCGTCGGTTTGTCCGCCAGGCGGAATTCAAATTCGCCTCCCCCGGTTGTATGGATGGGACCTGTGACCACCTCCATCTTCACCGTTTGGTCCAAGAATTTTCCGCCGACATCGACAAAGAGATTATTAAGCGGGGAATGGGACGCATCGTATACAACCCCCGCGACGCCCAACCAGTCGCAACCCTTCGGGCTGGGTTGGTAGGTCGGAGAACCGGCTTCTATGACAAATGGGAAGGACACGCCTTCGGTCGCGCCGGGATTATTATATTCCGTCGGTGTGCGCGTGGCCGTGACGAGCTCCGGAGTATTTGTCTGCGTGGGAGTTTCAGTCGGCGTCCAAGTTGGAGGCAATTCGTACAACGGCGTGAGAGTGGCCGTGGGAGGAATGTATGCGGGCACCGCCGTGCGTGGCGGTAAAGGATTGAACAGGGAATTGGGCGACGCAAAAATCGCCAATGATATTCCCGGACAAAGGCAGGTTAAAATCAAAAAGAAGACCGCAAGGATATTAAACACAATCGGCCGGAGCCGCCGGCTGGCAGAGGAATCTTCCATGGAATATTCGCTGCTCATTAAGCGCATCTCCTGATGGAAACGGGCAACCGTCCCCGTTCCAATCTATCCATTTTCGGGCGATTCACGCAATTCCCCAAAAGTCAGGCCAACCTCCCGGCAAACCCTCCGACTCGACTGATGCCTCTATTATATGAAAATTTCTATAGTTGCTTTCTGCATTTGTTGTGCCAGCCATTGCTCGACAGCCTGTCGGCGTAGAATCTCGAGCGCAGACGGGGAGAGCGCCCGCGCACTCTCCCGCTCGAGCGTCTGGACGATGTGATATCCCAACCGGCTTTTTACTACCTGACTGGTTTGACCCGGTTGAAGGGAGAAAGCCGCCGCTTCCACTTCCGAGATCGTCAGGACGCCCCGTGGGAACCAACCGAGATCGCCGCCGCTTTCGCGCGTGCTGTAATCCTGGGAATAGGTCGAAACCAACTTGGCAAAATCGGCGCCGCTGGTGACCTGGGAGAGCAAGGCGTTTGCCAGGTCGACGTTTCCTACTAAGATGTGGCGGGCGTGAACCTGCTCGGCGGTTATGGAAACCTGAGATGCCACCCCATCCGTAGCTACTTGGACCAAAAGCTGCCGCCGGATGGACTCCCGGAATTCCTCTAGGGTGTAGTAGTTATCGTTCAGCCAGGCCTTGAACCCCGTTTCCCCACCCCTTGCCTGGCGGCAGGATTCCACCAAAGTATCCACTTGATCGTCAAGGACGGACCGACCGGAGGCAACTGCAGCCTGGGCGGCGACGTGTTCCTCGATCATGGAATTAAGAACGCTATGTCGGTAATCCCCCAGGTTCGCAAGATCCGTGCCCAATAGCTGTTGCGCCTTTTCGTACCGGGAAAGCTCGTGCGCGAATTCCTCCAAAGTAATACTCTCGCCGTTAACCTTGGCGGCCAGCGGTTCGGGTGTGGCAGTTGGGGTTGCCGTAATGGTGGGGGTTTCCGTCGGCTTGCCGGAAATCCCGCCTGACAAACCGGTCCACGAACAGGCCGCCAGGATAGCGATTGCACAAAAAGCGAAGAAGCGGGCTAATTTCATCGTTGAACGTCCGTATCCTGAACAGAGTAAAAAAAGAGTGAATCTACTCCGATTATACTTTACCGTCGCGGTAGGCTTGGGCTAAAATGGATGTATCGACGGATATGGCTGAAGATACGATGTTCTCCGAAGCGGTTTCGGCTGTCCACGCCGGGGAAGTGATGCGCGCGCGTGATTTACTTTCCCGCCTGTTGCGCGCGGATTCCTCGAACGCCGATTATTGGCTCTGGATGAGCGCCGTGGTCGACAGCGAACGGGAAAGCGTTTTTTGCCTCCGCTCGATTACCAAAATGCATCCCAATCATCCGCTCGCCAAACTGGGCTTAAGCGTCATGGGGCAAGTCTCCCTGACGAACGGCCGGGAAGGCACGATCAAGCAGCAGCGGTCGATTCCCATGCCGCACCAGTCCGCCGGCCGGATCAACTCGATCGGGGAGTGGTGGAAAGTCCACCGGAACAGAGAAAATGCGGCCATGGCTATTTTGGGATTTGCCGCCGTGACCGTGATCCTGGCGATCGTGATCCTTCAGGTGCGGATCTCCGCCATACAAATGCCGTTCCTTAGCGCCGGCCACACCGCCGTGGCGGTGGTTCCTTCGGTAACGATTACTTCCACGACGGAATCCGTAGCCCGGCCAGTCCCGACATTGCGCGAAACGGTAAATCCTTCCAATCAGATTCCCTTCTCGACGTTTGTAGGGGTTCTTCTCACCCCGACGTCGTGGTACGTCCTGACGCCGATGCCGCTGAACAACGCTTTCGGCCAGGCCGTCCAGGCCTATAACGAGGGACGGTATGACGACGCGCTGAACGACCTCAGGCAGGTGCTGTCTGTCGATCCAAGATCCGCGCAGGCGCACTACCTTTCCGCCGAGGTCTATCGCAAGCAATGGAAAATGAAGGAAGCGCTGGACGAATACGAACTGGCAATCTCCCTGGATGCAAATTACGCGCCGGCGTATTTCGGGCGGGCAATGTGGAGCAAGCAAAACAACCCGGACAACGACTATGTCAAGGATCTGACCTTAGCGCTGGAGCACGACCCGAATTTTATCGACGCATACGTCGAACGCGCCGAATGGTACAGCGATCGCGGAGATTGGGAAACAGCGCGGCAGGATCTGGAACGGGCCGAACAGATCGCCCCAGACAACGCCTTGGTACTCATCCGGCTGGGACGCGCCCAGATCCAGACCAACCAGGCGGACAAGGCGCTGGATAACATCATTCGTGCGCAAATCATCGATCCAACCGTTCTGGAGGGTTACCTGGCGCTGGGGGAGGCATATGATGAGCTGAAGTTGTATTCGCAGGCTGTCTCTCCGCTGGTGGTGTATACAACGTACGGCCCGGAGGAGATTACCGGGTGGCTGCGATTGGGTGAAGCCTACCGGGGTATCGCCCAATATTTGGAAGCGGTGACGGATTGCTCTCATGCGGTCGATTTGGACGTCAATTCCGTCGACGCCAGGCTCTGCCGGGGATTGGCTTACCGCCTGACCGGGCAATTCGGTGCGGCGGTGGACGATTTAAAAATCGCGGCGGATAAAACTCCCAACTGGTATGTCTCCCAATTCCCCTACGGTTGCGCCCTTCTGGAAGCCGGCCAGCCGGCTCTGGCGGTCGCTATACTGGGAAACGCGGTCAAACTGGCCAGCACGGTTGACGAAGAAGCGGATGCCATGGGATGGCAAGCCCTGGCCTATGAAGCCAATAACAGCCTCGATTCGGCCATGGTCGTCTGGAATAAATTGATGAACCTGGAAGGCGCATCGGATTACTGGAAGACGACCGCGTACGTTCATCTGAATGGCGCCACTCCTACGCCGGGACCGAGCCCCACTCCAGAGAAAACTCCCGCGCCGGGCTCAAGCGCAACCCCGGGAAGCACTCCCACTTCCACGGCCACTCCGAAACCATAGGCCCGATTTCTATTGCGAATTTTGACTTTTAGAAGGCGCGCATGGTACAATCCGCGCGCTTGGCGAGGGAAGCCCGCGACGTCGAGGAGGGATGGCCGAGTGGTCTAAGGCGGCTGTCTTGAGAACAGCTGTGGGGGCAACCTCACCGGGGGTTCGAAT
>Ga0187886_1003408_pt1 | contig 11896 bp, 12 predicted proteins | sample June2016WEW_20_1_FD_133001 | JGI IMG/M metagenome (GOLD analysis project Ga0187886, IMG submission 133001) | Peatland microbial communities from SPRUCE experiment site at the Marcell Experimental Forest, Minnesota, USA - June2016WEW_20_150 | ecosystem: Environmental > Terrestrial > Soil >...
CGGCCCGCCGGATCGATCCCATCATGCCCTCCTTCTCCGGAGTCAACTCGAGTTGGGCTCCATAGGCGGCCAGAAGACCCCGGCGTTCGATGCTCATCGTTTCGGGCATCGTCAGGATCAGGCGATATCCTTTGACCGCGCAGACCATGGCCAGGCCAATTCCCGTGTTTCCGCTGGTCGGTTCGACGATGGTAGTACCCGGGCGGATTTTTCCTTCCTTCTCCGCCGTCTCGACCATGGACCGAGAGATGCGGTCTTTAATCGAACCTCCGGGGTTGAAAAATTCCAGTTTAGCCCAGATCGTGGCATCATTTCTTTGCGGCAATCGCCGGAATCGTAGCAACGGCGTGGAGCCGATCAGATCCAGGGCGCTCTCCGCTTTGCGCATGCTTGCCTCCCAGTTCCCTATTTCCTAAAATGTAATTATACCCAATTTAGTAAAGTTCTGCAAAAAAATTTTTTACCATACGCATTCAGAAAAAATTGAACATTCCCGTTCATAACTTACTTTTTTTGTGTGATTTAAACCAAGAAAAAAAGCTTGACTTGCCTGTCCTGCTCCTCTTTAGAATAGAGAAAAGGGGGGTACGGAATGAAACTTACGGAAACGGCAGTGAAGGTCCTCGACATCCTTGAGAAGGAATACCCCGAAGCCCAGGTTACTCTGAACTTCGAAGATCCTCTTCAGCTCCTCATCGCCACTATCTTAGCCGCCCAATGCACGGATGAAAGGGTGAACCTAGTTACCAAGGACCTTTTCAAAAAATACCGGGAAGCTGCAGATTTCGCCGGGGCAGACCTGAAAACCCTGGAACAAGAAATTCGGTCCACGGGGTTTTACCACAATAAAGCCAAGAGCATCATTCATTGCTGCCAGAGGATCGAAAAAACATTCAACGACCAAATTCCGCAGACCCTTGAAGAACTCACCACGCTTCCCGGCGTGGGCCGCAAAACGGCGAATATCATCCTGGGAAACGCTTACGGCCAGCAGGCCATCGCTGTGGATACTCATGTGAAAAGAGTGACCCATCGCCTCGGCTGGGCGAAGTCGGACGTCCCAGATAAAATCGAATTCGAGCTGATGGAGGTCATCCCCCGGGGACGCTGGACCATGGCCTGCCACCATCTCGTATTCCATGGAAGAAGGGTTTGTACAGCCAAAAACCCCCAGTGTCCCACTTGTCCGGTGGCCAAATTTTGCCCGAAAATTGGAGTATCGCTTAAAACATAATGGGAGGAAGGATGTTCCTGAAACAACCCGAAGTTGGAAATTTTTCTGTCTTTGCCTACCTTATGGCCCTGTTCCCACTTCCACCATTAAGAAAGAACGCCTTTACAATCCCTTCTTAAATTAAAGGGGTCAAGGATTCGATGGTTCAAAGGTTTTAAGGTTCGCGCAATGAACTTAGCCCCCGGAATCCTTGATTCTTAGACCCCTACCCTTTTAGTGGACCCACCGTACAACGGCTTCGAGGGGTTCGCGATCGCTGCGAAAACGGTTAATCGGCGCATCCGCATCTGGATAGCCGATGGCCATGCCCATGACCATTTGATCAGATTCCGGAATACCGGTGTACCGCCGAACGACGTCCGCAAACCGGACGGATACGCCCAGGAAGCAAGTGCCAAGCTCCTTCTCAGCAGCTAGCAAGGCAATGTTCTGAGCCAACAGGCCCGTATCCAAGATAGAATAAGGTCCCAGCTTTCTATCGATATGGATATAGATAACTTGGGGCGCCCCAAAAAATCGGAACATGTCCAACATGTGGGCATTTCTTTTTTCCTTATCCTCTCGGCCGATGGCCAGCAACTTGAATAGTTTTTTTCCATTCTCTTTATACCGCCTGGCCGGGGCGTCTGGCCAATCTTTGGGAATTTCCACATCCGGGCGAGGAGTCTCCCCCGCAGCAGCGCTCTGAATGAGCTCTTTGATCATAGCCTGAAGAATTTCCCCTTCCACTAACGTCAATCTCCAAGGCTGGGTGTTGCCCCAAGAAGGCGCACGCAGGGCGGCTTGGAAGATTTCTTCCAGAATTTTTTGGGGGACGGGTTTTTTAAGGAAAGCCCGAATGCTCCTTCTCTTTTCGACAGCTTCTGAAACATTCATCCTTTTCTTCTCCTTTATACTTCCGCCTTAAAAGCGCGACCATCGATCGTCCTCATTGTAGCTTCTCCCCTCTTGATTCTTCCATTATTTTTTTATAATATAACCTAAGTTTTTTGAGAGGCCCCACCGTGAAGTTCAAAGGGAAAGAGCAGTGCTGGGAGCGTAAGGGTTGTGGCAGGGACAAGAATGGCAGTTGCCCCGCCTACCCGGACTACGGCCGGCTATGCTGGCCGATCGCCGGCACAAAGTGCCGCGACGGCGTCCGGGGAACCTATGCCCAAACCCTTGGCGATTGCGAGGCATGTGAATTTTTTAAGGCGGGGGTTTTCAACTAAAGACAGTAAGTTGTGAGTTATTTGATTTCGAGAACCCTTCAGCCCTTTAACACCTCACAACTCACTACTTACTTTTTACGGGTTTTAACATATGCCCGCTAACCTTCCCCCACAATTCAAAGAAGCTGAAGAGCGCTACCGCCAAGCCAAGACCACTCCGGAAAAGATATTGGCCCTGGAGGAGATGCTGGCCCTTATTCCTCACCATAAGGGAACAGACAAGCTGATCGCCCAGCTTCGCAAACGCCTCTCGCAACATAAAGAAGAATCTCAGCGCCGACCTTCTACTTCCCGGCAAATGGACCCCTTTGTCGTTAAAAAGGAGGGGGCTGCTCAGGTCGTTCTGGTGGGGTTACCCAACTGCGGGAAATCCCAAATCCTGGCTTCTGTAACCAACGCCCTCCCGATGATTGCTGATTACCCTTTCACTACCCGTCTCCCCCTCCCCGGGATGATGAAGTTTGAGAACATCCAGATTCAACTAGTGGATGCGCCTCCGTTGATGGATGAATACGCTGAATCCGGCCTTTTCAATCTCATTCGAAACGCTGACGCTCTGGCCATCGTCTTGGATTTAACCGAAGACTGTGGGACCCAGATTGATCTCATCCTCGAGGAACTGAACCGGCGCCGCATAAGAATTTTAAAAAGGCGAGAAGAGAAAAAATCGGAGGTGGGCCCGTTCCATAAACGGGCTGTTTTCATCGGCAATAAAGCTGACCTCAAGGAAGCCCAAGAAAATTGCCGAGACCTCTTGGGTAAATTCTCAAAAATTTATCCCACCCTCTGCACTTCCGCCAAGGAGAACCTAAACTTGGACCCCCTCAAGGGCGAAATTTTTGCCATCCTAGACACAGTTCGGGCATACACCAAATCTCCAGGGAAGAACGCCGACCTCGAAGATCCAGTGATTCTGCCCAAAGGGAGTACGGTCCTGGATTTCGCCTCCCAGATTCATAAAGATTTTGTTCAGAAATTAAAATTCGCCCGAATCTGGGGGAAAGAAAAGTACGACGGGCAAATGGTCCAGCGAGATTACCTCCTCCAAGATGGGGATATCATCGAGCTGCACACTTAAATGCGTGAGAGCGCAAGGCGTGAGGCGTAAAGGGTTAAAAACCTCCTTACGGTCTCGCGCCTTACGACTTACGCCTTACGATTTTATTGGATTGGCCGAGGGAAGGAGTTGCTGGGGCTCACCCAGAAGGAATTCTCCTCTCTTGATCCATTCCTTCAATATCTCGGCGATCTTTTTCGCTTTCGAATAGCTGGAGAGCGGGGTGGTGGGAATTGCCTTCCCGTTGAATTTCATCTTTCCGCTCTTGAGCTGCTTGTAGTTCACCTCGCCCAAGCTTTGCATGGGGCCGCCTTCTGGATAATCCTTGCTATAATCTACAATCTGGGTGTAAATGTCCTCGTCCTTCACCGCTGTATACTGGGCGATCTCTTCATTTAGGAGAGGGATGGGCACTCCTATGGCCGGGACCAATGTACAACCGTACCCCTGAAAACTGGCTCCCACCAGCCATTCCGGGCTCATCTGCTTGAGGTCACCGAGCACGGATATCGTGCCGGCTGCCATTCTCGGCACCTGGTTTGGGCCCCGCTTCACGTTCGGGTTGTGCTGTGTACCCCGCCAGACGACATACCCTTGTCCGCCGCCGAGAAAGATCCTTGTCCCGATCCCGATGGTCTTGTAAAGCGGATCGTTCAGCAAGGGGCTTAACTGCCCCGCGCTGCAATAGTTCGCATTACCGGCATGGGGACGCAACACCCCCATATAGGTGTAAATCTCCTTGCTGGAAAGGTTGACCGCGCAGTTATAGTTCTGGTAGGCATTGCGGGGATTAAAGAGAAAGGCTTCCTGCACCGTCTTCAGGGTAATTTCTTTCTCCAATTTTTTCCGCGGGTAGCAATCCGTGCCGTATCCTTCAGCTCGCAGGGTCAAGGGTTTGCCGCTCACCAGATCTTGTATGACATGCCCTCCCCCATATCTAAATTCCCCGGGGAAGACCTTGTTCAGGGGATCATCCTCCCTGGATTCGGTTGCCCCGATGTAAACATCTACTGCCGCCAAGCCAGCAAAGACCGGGACATCGTTCAGCCAAGCCTTGGCTGCCTTGATCCGCGGCTGGGTATGGCCGAAATTCATGAAAGCTCCCGAAGAGCACATCGGGCCGAAGGTCCCCGTGGTAACCACATCTACCTCCAGAGCCGCCTTCACCGGCCCCTTCGCTTCGACGATGTCGATGATCTCTTCGGCCGTAACTACGACGGCCCTACCTTTACGTATTTTCTCATTAATCTCGGCAATGGACTTATTGACCTTGTACGGATTCATTCCTTTCCGCTCCTTTCTCTCTCTCCCCCCTCAAATTTTTTCCAAAAAGTCTATTTCGGCCTCTTTCTCATAGATTGATTTTTCATGGAAGGGCCAAATGAGAGGAGGATGAATATTGTTGATTGCTCCGAAATTTTTCATCTTACCCATATCCCCGTCGCCCATGTCGCTTTCCATATCCATCGTCTCCACCTCCTCTCTTTGGGAATAAAAAAGCCCCTTCTTGGTTGATAAGAAGGGGCTCTGGGATGTCCAATCCTATCTTATCTTCCAAGGTATCTCTACCTTGCTGGAATTAGCACCAGCATCCCCCCTTACGCGGGACCGGTTGCTGTGGCTTCCTCGGGCCAGTCCCTCCGCCACTCTGGATAAGATGACAGTATCCAATCTACATGAACACGATATTCTCTGTCAAGAAAAAATTGTCTTCTTTTTCTTATTTACCCATTCAGATAAAATACATAAAGCGATGGTTGAGTTGTTTTTCGATCCCGAGCTCCTTGGCCATTTGGCACATCTTCTCGATGGATACGGAATCAAAGTATTCGGAGATGCGCTGACCCGCTTCCCGCCAGATCAATTGCGCTACGCAGTGCGCTTCCCTCCGACATTTCTTCCGTCCCTTGGAAGGCCGAGCACAAAAGACAGGCTCCATGGATTCCTCCATGGCCCGGATCACATCGCCTACTGCAATCTTTTCCGGCTTGCGGGCCAGGTAGTACCCACCCTTGGGGCCGCGGATGCTTTTTACAATTCCGGCCCTTTTCAATTTTTGAAAAATCTGTTCCAGGTAACGGGGGGTAACGCCTTGGCGTCTGGAGATCTCCTTGATCTGGGTGGGCAGACCGATTGAATGGTAGGCGATGTCAAAAATAGCCCTCAGTCCATACCGACTCTTCGTTGAGAGTCTCATGATTTCCTCCTGGTCGATATGGAGTTCTTATATAAAACTTTATTAAAAATGTCAAGATAAAACGATCTTATTCTTCGACTTTGTATCCTGCCTCCTCGACGGCTTTGCGGATGTTCGGCATCGGAACATTTTGGGTATTTTCAAAAGTGGCCTCTCCATGGACTAAGTCCACTTTCAGGTTTTTAATTCCCGGAATCGATCCCAGTGTTTTGGTCACTGACATCACACAGTGCTGGCAAGTCATCCCTTGAATTTTGATCTTATCCATGTCTCTTCCTCCTTCGCAACAAAATTCCCGTTCTGAGTCCAACACGTTCAGGTCGGTTCCGCGATGATGAACTTGAATATGTCCGAGAATAGGTTTTCCTCTAGCAGGATGAGCAAACGTGCTCTTTGGATATTCGCGATTATGATAGTCTCGCCTTCTAATTGGGAAAATTAATTTTTCCTCCATTTTTTAGCGGCTATCGTCTCCATGGGAAATTCCATCGAGTTGAAGACCCAGGCGATGCGGTCATAATGGCGTTCAGCGGAGGAATTTCTATATATAAAATCTTTATAACCTGCGTTCATCTGCGTCCAAAAAAGAATTTCCTCTCAGAACCGATACATCAGGGAAAGCGTGCCCGAATTTTCGCTGAACAAGCGCGCTTCGATCCCCAGATTTGTTTTTTTGCTCAAAGGCCAATCGATTCCAAAAAAGATTCCCGCGGCCGTTGGGGATTTGAATTTATCCAGCCCCGGCTGGGGATTGAAATTCTCGAGCTTCCCGTCCACCCGTGAATAAACGACCCCGCCGTAGGGAATGAGGTTTTTCAGATCCTTGTAAGACGCTCCCAACCAGATGTCGTATTCGAACCACTTAGCCGTCGCCCCTTGATTATCCGTTTGAATATAAAGAAATTGCCCTCCCAGACTGTACCGCAAAGGATGAGCGGGTGGATCTAAGAAAGTTCCCTTTAGCCCACCTCCCGCGGCAATTCCCAGACTGCTGTCAAAAGGAGTCCCTCGAATTTTAAACGTGGCTCCCCCCAATCGCCCAAAGACTTCCAACCAATCTCTAATCCCGTATGAGCCCTTGAGCAAGAGTCGCCAGGATTCTGTATCATACCTCACGTTATCCCGGTCACTGATCTCACGGCTGACCCCCGATATCTCTGGGCCTAAGGCCCAAGTCCCTTTTTCCAAGGTTGCCCCCGGATCCCCGATGCTCCCAGCCACGGCCCTATCTCCCCCTGCAAAAAATAGGATCGTCAAGAATAAGACACTGAAAAGGGTTTTTTTCATTTCTCATCCCTTCTCGAACCTGCGACGTTTGGGTGGAAGATTCATTGCCATTTTCCCCCCGATGCTTTTCTGCTCAGTTCAGGCGGTAATAAAACCCGCCAGCCTGTCTTTTTCCCCCAGTCTTGAAAAGGATGAGAATCTGGTATCTCCCCTTCTCGAAGAGAGTGAAGTCAGCCGCGTATTGGTTCATGCCCATCGTGAAGTCCAGCAATTTAGTTTGCTCTTTCCCTTTGGGGTCAATTACTTTCATCTTGACCACGGCGTCGCTGATTGGCTGGTTAGTCCGAGTATCGGTAAGGGTAACAGCAATATTGTGAGTCGCCTGGGGGTCCACCTCGACTTTCATCTTCATGTCTTTGAGCATCTTCTTATGCTCGGCCATTGCCATGATGGAGAAAGAAGCCTTGAAATCATCCAAAAGGAACGTGCGGTTGGGAGAAGTTTCCCTTCCTACGGAGGGTTCTATTTTTTTCTCACCCTCCATGCCCGGCATACCGGGCATGGACATCCCGCCATGCTGGTGTTGGGCAACCGCGGAGAATGACCAGAAAAAAATAAAGAATAGAAAGGCCAGAATAACAAATAAAAATCTCATTGAATCCGCTCCTCTATTTATTTGAAACTCTCCTGATTTAACACCCTCCCCCTTTATCCCCGAAGCTGTGAAATAATCCCCCAAATCACCCCCACCCTCGCCCTCCCCCATCAAGGGGGAGGGGATTCCTTTCATATTTCAACATGTTTACCCTCTCCCCTGGCGGGAGAGGGTTGGGTGAGGGGGCATATTCCAAATTTTTCACAGCTTCCCCTCCCGCCAGGGGAGGGGAGATTTTAGGGATTTTTTCGGCCCATCTGAGCAGTCTCTGCGGTTTCAGCGGTGAATTGACCTTTTGAGGAAGACTGCCAGATCCCTTGGGCTCCCCTTGATGTATATTTTTCCCGAAATTTTTCCCATGGGACGAACCTCTTTTTCTTCCGAACGGAAAAAGGAGTATGACGACGGGTCATCACCAATAGGGTACCCATTTTTGACCTTTTGCACGAATTCCTGGGTTTCCGAGTAGGGAGGAATTCCCTGATATTTTCGCACCGCACTCGGGCCGGCATTATAGGCAGCGAGGGTCAAGGAGAGGTTCCCCGAAAATTCCCGAAGGAGATCTTTCAAGTATTGAACCCCTCCCCTGATGTTGGCTAAGGGGTCGAATGGATCGGACACTCGGTATGCCTTGGCGGTCTCAGGCATGAGTTGCATCAGACCCATGGCTCCCTTGCGAGAAATGGCACCCGGATCTCCATTCGACTCCGCCCAGATGATGGATTTCACCAGCATCGGGGGAAGGCCATGCTCCAGGGCGATGTTTCTTGCAGCCCCCGCCAGGGAATCTGGGGAAGGTTTCACAATTTGCCTGGAAGGCGGAGCGATCCTTTCCAGCAAGTCCTTCTCAATAACCAACCAGCCACCTATTGATGCTACTGGCAGGCTGTCAGCCCAGGCGAGCGCCGGCAGCAGTAAAATAAATATGGCAATCAAAATTTTGAAGAGAAACCGGAAATACATTTATTTTTTGTCCACCCCTCACCCTTGCCCTGTGGAGTATGGAGACTCACTCCACAGGGTAGGCTCTCTCCCGAGGGGAGAGGATATTTAGGCTAAGGGCTCGATTTTCGTTTCACCAGCCTTCAGCATTTTCCTGAGTTCTCTTCCCCGCCAGATCTCGAAGATCACCGGGTAGATAATCAGTTCCAGGACGAAGGAAGTAACGATGCCGCCGATCATGGGGGCGGCGATCCTTTTCATCACGTCGGCTCCTGCCCCATGGCTCCACATAATCGGCAGAAGTCCCATGATGATGGCCATCACGGTCATCATCTTGGGGCGGACTCGCTTGACCGCTCCTTCTCTGATGGCCTCCTGAAGGTCTTCCAGGCTGCGCATTTTCCCCTGCCCCTTCCATTTTTCATAGGCGTGGTCTAGGTAGAGGAGCATAATTACGCCGGTCTCGGCATCTACCCCCGCCAGGGCGATAATCCCAACCCAGACCGCTACGCTAAGATTGTAGCCCAGGAGATAAATAAACCAGAAAGCGCCGATCAAGGAAAAGGGAACAGCCAGGAGAACGATGAAGACTTTGCCCACATGGGCAGTGTTGAAATAGAGGAGGATGAAGACGATGAGCAAGGTCAGGGGGATAACGATCTTCAGTCGTTCCCCGGCTCGTTCCATGTATTCATACTGCCCGCTCCAGACCAGGTGGTAGCCGGAAGGAACCTGGACCTTTTCGGCCACGACCCTCTTTAGGTCCTTCACATAGCTTCCGATGTCTCTTCCGGTGACATCGATGAAGACATAGCCGGCCAGTTCCCCTTCTTCGCTCCGGACTAAAGTGGTTCCTGAGGATAGCTCCAAATCCACCAGTTGTCCCAGGGGAATCTGCGCCCCACTCATGGTCGGTACCAGGACTCGCTTCAAAGGTTCAAGGTCGCTGCGAAAGTCCCGGTAGTAGCGGATATTCACTGCAAAGCGCTCGCGGCCTTCCACGGTAGTGGTTATGGTCATACCACCAATAGCCGTTTCCAAGACCGCCTCGACTTCCTCGACGGTCAGGCCATACCTGGCGATCTCATCCCGGCGGATATTAAAATCAAGGTAGTACCCCCCGGTCACGCGCTCGGCAAAGATATTCCGCGTCCCGGTAACATCTTTCAGGACCATCTCCAGGTGCTCTCCGATCCGCTGAATCTCATCCAGCTTAGGCCCCAGAACTTTGATGCCTACCGGCGTACGTATTCCAGTTGAAAGCATATCGATCCGCGCCTTGATGGGCATGGTCCAGGCGTTGGATACACCTGGCATTTTCACCGCCTTGTCCAGTTTGTCAATGAGGTTCTCCACGGTCATTCCGGGCCGCCAATATTTCTCTGGCTTCAGGTTGATAACGGTCTCAATCATTTCTAGGGGCGCGGGATCGGTGGCAGTGTTGGCTCTGCCGGCTTTGCCGAAGACCGATTCCACCTCCGGGAAAGATCGAATGATCTTATCTTGAACCTGCATAATCTGATTGGCTGTAGAGATGGAAGCTCCTGGAAGGGTTGTGGGCATATAAAGGAGTGTTCCCTCATACAGAGGAGGCATGAACTCCGAGCCGAGCTTCAGGAAGACCGGGACCGTGGCCGCCATAGTGAGAAGAGCCAGAACCAAGATAATCTTTTTCCAGCGCAGCGCGAAATGAACAACGGGTTGATAAACCCAGATCAGGAAGCGGTTGAGGGGGTTCTTCTCCTCCGGTATGATCTTCCCCCGAATCAGGAGGGTCATGAGAACCGGCACCAGGGTCACGGATAGGAAGGCCGCAAAGAACATGGCGAAAGTTTTAGTGAAGGCTAGCGGCTTGAAGAGCCTTCCTTCCTGCTCCTGTAGAGTGAAAATGGGTAGGAACGAGACCGTGATGATCAGCAGTGAGAAGAACAGGGGCCTTCCCACTTCCTTGGCCGCCTGAATCAGGACCTCGGTGCGGGGGATGGGTTTCCCCTGCTTCTCCCATTCTTCCAGACGCGTATGAGCGTTCTCCACCATGATGATGGCTGCATCTACCATGGCTCCGATGGCGATGGCGATCCCGCCAAGGGACATGATGTTCGAGCCCAGTTTGATACCATACATGGCCAGGAAGGATAGAAGGATGGCAATGGGTAAGGTGAGGATCGGCACTAAGGAGCTGCGGAAGTGGAATAGGAACAAAACGATGACTAAGCTGACGATGATAGACTCTTCGATTAGCTTTTCCTTTAGAGTTGCAATCGAACGCTCGATCAGATCAGACCGGTCGTAAGTGGTTACGATCTTTACGCCTTTGGGTAAAGAAGGGGTGATGTCTTTAATCTTTTCTTTGACTCGCTGGATGACATCATAGGAATTGACCCCGAAACGCACCACCACGATCCCGCCTACCACCTCCGCGGTTCCATCCAAATCCAATGAACCACGGCGGATGTCCGGTCCCAGGACGACCTTGCCAATGTCTCTTACCAGAATGGGCGTGCCTCGCTCATCCGTTCCAACGACGATTTTTTCAATGTCCGGGATGTTCTGGATGTAGCCTCGGCCGCGAACCATGTACTCGCGCCCGGTAAATTCTAAGACCCTCGCGCCCGTATCCCGGTTTCCCTTGCGGATGTTATCCGCAACGGTCATGATGGGCATCTTGTAAGCATTGAGGGTATCGGGGTTGACTTGGACCTGGTACTGCTTGACAAATCCGCCGATGGAGGCCACTTCAGCCACTCCGGGAACGGATTGGAGCCAGTAGCGGACATACCAGTCCTGAAAAGTACGCAACTGGGAGAGATCATATTTCCCCGTCGTATCCACTAGGGCGTATTCAAATCCCCAACCCACGCCCGTGGCATCCGGTCCGAGGGTTGGCGAAACGCCTGGTGGAAGCTTTCCCTGGACGCCCTGCATGTATTCGAGGACGCGGGTTCTGGCCCAGTAAATGTCCGTCCCATCTTCGAAGATCACGTAAACGAAAGAAATGCCGAAGAAGGAGAACCCTCGCACCACTTTCACATAGGGGGTGGAGAGGAGGGCTGTGACAATGGGGTAGGTTACTTGGTCTTCCATCAAGGTTGGGCTTCGCTCGGGCCACTCAGTGTAAACGATCACCTGGACGTCGGAGAGGTCCGGGATCGCATCCAGGGGGGTATTTTTCAAGGCCCAGATGCCCGCCGCAATTGCGAAGAAGGTAAAGATGAGGATGATAAATTTATTCTTCGCACTGTACTCTATTAGTTTCGTAATCATTTAAAACTGTTAGTGGTGAATAGTGAGTGGTGAGTGGTAAATGCGGTTTTGCCGCATTTTGCATTTTCCATTTCGTAACTTTGTCTTTCCCCTTACGCCTTACGCCTCA
>Ga0187886_1003410_pt1 | contig 11892 bp, 11 predicted proteins | sample June2016WEW_20_1_FD_133001 | JGI IMG/M metagenome (GOLD analysis project Ga0187886, IMG submission 133001) | Peatland microbial communities from SPRUCE experiment site at the Marcell Experimental Forest, Minnesota, USA - June2016WEW_20_150 | ecosystem: Environmental > Terrestrial > Soil >...
ATCCTCGTTGAACTCAGCGCCCACGTAGGGATCGATACGCCCGAGCTCCACGCAGAAGTTGGGATAGTTGAATGGCGCCCAATACTCGCGCATCACGGTAGTGTATTCGATCACCTGCTGGGGCGTGCCATTTTCGGCCATGCGTGTGACCTCCAGCTCCGCTTCGGTGAAATAGTCTGGCATCTGGTCGCGTACAGGGTTCTTAAAGATAGCTCGATCAATGTGAGGCATATTTAGTGTCCTATCTATCCAATCGGATGCTTATGGCGTTGTAACAGCAGCTTTCAAAACCTATATCATTATGGAACGTGATTTTATATTATAAAATATTATACAGTAATAACGTGCATAGAATCAATATCTCCTGGATTCTATTAACAAAGCCTGCGTCACGGCCCTCCTTAGGGCCAAGTCACACCTTTGCCCTGTCCCAATATGCCGTGTCCCATCAGCACGCGCTCATCCAGGTCTTTAATGCCGCGCATCAGCGATGACCAGACCGCGAACCACTGCAAGGGGATCATCAAGACAAATGGTGATAATAGCGGGTGGATATGCGGGTAATTGGCCATATCGAAGATGAGCATATGGGCGTGGTTGGCCTGGCACAGCGCCAACACGCGGTCCACGATTGGGCGTGACTCGTCCGTGCCAATCAGCAACACTATCGTCGGGCGATTGCGCCCGAACATCTCCGCCGGTCCGTGGCGAAATTCGGTGGCCTCAATGAACGAGCCATTCACGCGCATGTTCTCCATGAAGACGGTCAGGCCAAACTTGTACGCCAGTCCGTACAGCGGGCCACAGCCCAGGGTATAAAACAAATTTTCCTGGGCAAATTCTTCTGCCAGCTTGCGCGCTGGAGCTTCTTCATCCACATACTGCTTGCTCAATAGAGGCGGCAGAGCGTACAGGCCTTGGATGATCTCATCCACCCCCTGGGCGCCTTTTAACCGGGCGACTTCCAGGGCAAACAGGTAGGCCATCGCCAGCGGCAGGATGTACAGCGCTTTGGAGTTGTAGGCAACCACCTCATCCGCTTCCTGCCCCATCAGGCTGTCAGATTTATTGACAATAGCAATTGTGTGCCCCATTTTGGTTTTGGCATGCCGAAGAGCTGCCACAGTATCTTCAGTGCTGCCTGAGAAAGAGGCCAGGAACACCCAGGCTTTCTCATTCAAACGGACCGGGTCCCTCCAGACGAATTCATAAGAAGTCAAACAATCACTGGGTAGATCGGTAAACTTATCCAGCAGATATTTTCCCGAATAAAGGTTGACCCACGAATTTCCGGCGCCAACCCAATAAATGTGCTGGACCCCCTCCTGGATGGCGCGTTTAGCCATTTCTTTGATCGCTGGACCCTGTTCGTGCAAAAAACGTTCCAGGTCAGGACCCAGTACCGGGGCAGTAAACAACAGGCTCTTTCGAGCCTTTTCTACAAGCAGTTCAAGTTCCATGGTTTCTCCTTATTGTTGTAGTGGTTTGTGGTTCAATCCATGCGGACCATTAACTTTAGAGTGTCTGGACCGCCAAAGATTTTGAAGACATCCAGATAATCTTTCAAGGCAATTCGGTGCGAGATCAAGTTATCTACGCGCACCTTTTTGCCGCTCAACATGCGCACGGCCCGCGCCGTGGCAAAAGGATTGTTGAACGAACCGGCGATTTTCAGTTCGGAATCGTTGACATAATATGGGTTGACCTCGATCTTTCCATCGGAGGGACTGCAGCCAAACCAGACCACTTGGCCGCCCTTACGCGCATAGTACACCGCTGCCGCTTGGAGTTTTAGATTGCCAGCCACCTCGAACACCACGTCCGCCCCGATGCACCTGACCTTGCGCAGTTCGGCATCTACATCCTGGCGGAGGGGGTCGATCACGCTGCTTGCGCCGTTTTCAAGGGCTCTTTCCCGGCGGAATTGAATTGGCTCGCTAACGATTACCTGTGCCGCGCCAGCGCGGGCCGCCAGTTGGGTGATCAGGTTGCCCATCCCACCTGCTCCCAGGACCAGGACGATATCCCCTTGCCGCACGTGCGCCATTTCAAGCCCGTGGATGGCGCAGGCCAGCGGTTCGCAAAAAGCGGCTTCTTCAAAGCTGACGTTATCGGGAAACTTGTAAACGTTGGTTTCAGGCATGACACAGTATTCGGCGTCTGCGCCGTCGATGTGCACACCCATCGAGGACAGGTTCTCACAAAGGTGTTCGTTCCCCATGCGGCAGTAATCGCAGCGATGGCAAACCCGGTTAGGGTCCACTGTCACCCGGTCGCCCATCGACAGGTTTTTTACATCCGCACCGGTGGCAGTAACGACGCCTGAGAATTCGTGCCCGATGATTACCGGGTATATAGCCGGGAAACCGCCCACAAAAAGCGAGTGATCCGTCCCGCACACCCCGCAGGCCATGATGCGGATCAAGACTTCACCAGGGCCTGGCAGGGGGTCTTTGACCTCCACTAACCTGACGTCCCCTGGTTTATATAATACTGCGGCTTTCATATAAAAAAGCTCCTATGAGGCAATTTGCTGAAACTTATTTTCCGCCGAACTCCCAGTACGACATAACGGGAGATAGACTTCCTTTAATCAATATTTCAAAAGCCTTAGCATCTGCAGGTCGCGGGTTGGAAGCATCTGTGCCAGGACGATTGACCAGCTCGGTCACTTCGTCCGACTCATTCACCTCTAACGCTGCCAACCCACATGGTAAACCCAGATCCTTGATTAACTGGCGCACCAGGGCAGGCGACTTTTGGGCTGCCTGGGTCTCGCTCAAAGTGTCCCCGCCGCCCATCAGGCGGGTGATCACGGCGTATTTTGAGGGGTTGGCCAGGCAGTTGTATTCCATTACCGCCGGCAGTGCTAACGACACGCTCAGGCCATGCGGGGTATTGAACACTGCCCCTACCGCTTCACCGATCACGTGCGCCAGGCAGGTGTCAGCATGGGTAATGGCAATGCCAGCCAGAGTGCTTGCCAGCAGCATATCCGTGCGTGCTTCCAGGTTCTGGCCATTGCGGGTCGCCTGGAGCAAGGATTTTGCTACCAATTGGATCGCCTCGGCCGCAAACAGGTCCGATACTGGCGATGCTAACCGGGAGGTGTAAGCCTCGATGGCATGCACGAGCGTATCCATGCCGGTCATGGCGGTGATACTTGGCGGCATGCTGATAGTCAGCAGCGGGTCGATAATCGAAATAGCAGGGAAAAATTGGGGGCGGGCAAAACCCTCCTTGCGGTGTAGGGCATAATTGCTGACCACCATATAATAGGTGGCTTCAGAACCGGTCCCGGCAGTAGTCGGCACTGCCACAACCGGTAAAGAAGCATGCTGGATGGGAGCGCCCTCGAAAATTTTCCAGATGCCCACATTCTCTGGCGCAGCCACAGCGATACCTTTGGCGGTGTCCATGGCGCTGCCTCCGCCCAATCCAATCACCACGTCGCAGCGTTCATCACGGGCTAACTGGCTGCCTTTGTCGATCAACACATTTGAGGGGTTGGCCACTGCTTCAGCAAAAACCACCGTGCTGACACCGGCCTTCTTAAGCAGATCGATCGCCTGGTCGACCACTCCGGCCAGGCTGTCTCCCGGGTAGGTTGCCAGCAGGGCGCGGCTGCCCAGCTTGGCAACTTCTTCACCAATTTTCGTAAATTTTCCTGAGCCAAAAACCAACCGTGTAGGAAAATAAAAACTAAAGAGAGGCATGGTCTTTTTTCCTGGACAAAGGTGGAGTAAGGAAGGGACAAGGAAAAACTTACCTGCAGTATTAAATTTATTTTTATATTAACTCAAACGCAATGATGACTTACTGGGATGAATTTTCGGTTAAAGCAACTGTTTGGATCTGGATTTTCTGAGTGTTGAAGAAATCCTGGTATTCCTGGCTGATGCATTGATCGGTGACTACTTTATCAATAGCGCTCCAAGCACACACCCGGTGCGGCGCAGTTTTCTCAAATTTCGAGGAGTCTGCCACTATAATTACTTCATCGCTGATTTCAATCATCAACTGCTTGATAGGCACTTCTTCTAAAACGATATTCGTGATCCCCGTTTCGATGTTGGCGGCATCGATGCCCATAAAGGCTTTGTTTGCTCGCATTTGTTTAAGAATATATTCCGTGTACGGTCCATAAGTGGAATAGAATGATTTGCGTACCAATCCACCCAGGACAATCACGTTCATATTCTTTTCCGGACACAATTCTTTGGCGACCATGATGTCACAGGAGATCACGGTCAGGTTCTTCAGGTGAGCCAGGCGCATCTGCCTGGCAATTTCCAGGCTGGTGGTGCCCGAATCGAGGATAACGGTATCCCCATCGCAGATAGATTTCACTGCTAATGCGCCAATCGCTTTTTTGACTTCGTGCCTCACAAATACTTTGGTTTCATAGGCCGGCTCGACATCCCCTCTCAATAAGCCCTTGGCTGAGATGCCACCGTGGTCGATCACAATCAGCCCTTGCTCGTCCAAGGCTTTCAGATCACGTCTAACCGTCGCAAGGGTGACGTCAAATATCTTCGCCAGTTCACTGTTTTCAATATATTCCCGATCGCGAAGAATTTGAAGGATTTTGGCCTGCCGCTCGACTCTTAACATAATGTGTGTATAAAGGGAAACAAAACTACATAAAAGATTGATTTTTTTGTATCTTTAGTATATTATAAGGATATATTATTGCATGTCAAGTAGCATAACCGCCAATATTGTCACATTTAGCACCTCTAATCAATACCCGTTTGGCTTTTTCGACCAATTGAAAAGAACCTTAGCCTTCTATTCTTCAGGAGAACCTGGAGCAACATTCAGGCCTATGATCGACCAATCTGATTCCGCCTCAATCTGTGTAATTGGTAATTTGAATATCGATTTAATCATCCGCAGCGTTGCCAGCTTGCCTGGCTGGGGTCAAGAAGTCATGGGAGTCAGTCACATCCAGGTTTCGTCGGGGCAGGCAGGCTACCTTAGTTTCGCCCTTAGCCGTCTGGGGATTCCAGTCGGCCTGATCGGCAACGTGGGCGACGACATTTATGGCAGGCAGATTTTGGGTGATCTGCACAGCTGTGCCATCGACACGGGCGGCGTGACGGTTATGCCAGGCGAAAGCACCGGCATCACCGTCGCCATTGTGCGCGCCGACGGTGAGCGAGCGTTTGTCTCCGACCTGGGCAGCCTCCATCATTTTTCCGAAGGGATGATCGAGCAGAACTGGCCCAGGGTAAACGCGGCCTCGATTGTCTGCCTGGTCGGCCTGTTCTGCATACCCGGCCTGTCTTATCAAGCCGCCGCCCGCCAGCTTGCCAGGGTTCGCCAAGCGGGCGCCGTCACCATGCTGGATACCGGTTGGGACCCACGCGACTGGGACGAAGAAACCCTGATCGGGATAAAAGCTCTGCTTAAAGAGGTTACCCTGTTTATGCCCAACTGGGATGAAGCCCGGGCGATTACCCAATCATCCAATGTGGAAGAAGCCGCCTTGCTTTTACAGGCCCTCGGCCCGAGTACGGTAGTGATTAAATGCGGCAAACTGGGCAGCTACGTGCGCAGCGGATCTCTCACCTGCCAGGCCCCCCCCCGCCGCGTGCAGGTGTACGATGCGGTCGGCGCGGGAGACGTGTTCAATGCCGGTTTTCTGTTTGGCCTGAGACGTGGGTGGCCGATGGAGGCCTGTCTTGCCTTTGGCAATACGACAGCTTCCTTGTACATCTCACGCCAGCAGGATCGTTTTCCTCCCTTGAACGAAGCACTTACAGCCGGCAGGCAGGACTATCCTGCCCTGGCAGACATCCAAGACCTGAAAGCTCTGGAGTAAGAAAACATGATCGATTTCCACACCCACCCGGTAATGATCAAAGAGTTGGTAAATAGCGATGCCGACCTGGACCGCAGCATCCACGAAGTATTTGGTTTTCATTTTCCGGCCCAACCGTTGGAGTGCTTCTTGTTGGAGATGGATGAGGCCGGGGTCGAAACCGCCGTACTGCTCCCGTTGGACTGTACCACCGCCCATGCCTGCCGGATTGTCTCCAACGAACAGGTCACAGAGTTGGTCGAAAAAACGCCGCGCTTCGTCGGTTTTTGCTCGGTGGACCCCAACCAGCCAGATGCGCCGGTCGAGGTGGAACGGGCAGTTCACCATCTCGGGCTGCGCGGGCTGAAACTGGACCCTTCGCTGCAGTGCTTCGACCCTGCCAGCCAGGAGTGCGCCTACCCTCTCTACCAGGCCTGCGCCGAGTTGGACATCCCGGTGCTGCTGCACTGCGGCATGAGCTGGGCGCCCTCTGGTTTAGCCGAATTGGCGCAGCCGCTCAGGCTGGAAAAAGCCATCCAGGCCTTCCCAACGGTCAATTTTATCCTGGCGCATTTTGCCTGGCCGTGGGTACAGGAAGCCACTATGTTAGCCGTCAAATACCCCAACGTCTTCCTCGATACCGCTATTTTGTACAGCGGAACGCCCAGGGATGCCCTCACTCGCGTCCTAGCCAGGCAGGTCGGGCTGGATACGGTGGAATGCAGTCTTTATAACAAGATTGTCTTCGGCACCAACTATCCGCGGGTAGACATGCGCCGCTTTGTGCGTGGATTACAAGGGCTTGGCTTGAGCCCAACTACCGAACAGGCCATATTATCCGGCAATGCCAGCCGCATTTTGAAACTGACGAGGCAGCCATGAAATCAATCCTTCACAGGGTCAAAATCCAAACCCGACATGAGACCGAACTGATTAATATCACTGGCCACGTTCTCGAGTTGGTTAAAGCCTCTGGAATTAAGAATGGCACAGTTTTCGTGCTGAGCCTGCACACTACGACCGCCATCACGGTCAACGAAGGGCTGCCCGACCTTGAAAAGGATATTGCCAACCTGATCGGGAAGCTGGTACCCGAGAATGCCATCTACAACCACGCCCGCTATTTACCCTCGGACGGGCAAATGGCTATCAACGCCCCCTCTCACCTGCGCGGGGCCCTGCTGGGTTTCCAGGTTTTTTTCCCGCTGGAAGACGGGAAGATGGTCACCGGGTCACGGCAGACAATATATTTCGTCGAGCTAGATGGCCCGCAGTACCGGACTTACGTGGTTCAAATCCTGGGGGAGTGACTTCTTACCAGGCCGTCCACTCGCCGTCGATAACCATGTTCGAACCGGTTATATAGGTAGACGCGTCCGAGACCAAGAAAATAACCGCCTCATTGTATTCATCCTCACACACCATGCGTTCCAGGGGGACTTGAGCGCAGTCACCCAGCCGAAAGAGTTTTCCGGGTAGGCCTCAAACAGGCCGTTTTCTGAGGCAGACGCATTGGGCTGTAAATCCAGCGGCGCATTGTTAATCAGATCATGCAGCACGCCCCAGTGTTGGACCACCTACTACAGGCCGGCTTCAATCGAGGCGCGGCTGGTAAGGTCCACCGCTACAAACATCAGGTCAGGGTCTTCACGCTGGTCGCCAAAACGTTTGGCTACCTTTTTTCGTCCACCTGTCCATCCATCACCACCAGCCGGGCGCCGCGTTCCACCAATGCCAGGCTGAACTGCCGCCCAAGCTTCCCCAGGCCACCGGTAACCACCCCCCCGCGATCCTTGACGCTGAACAGGTCTTCTTTCATCTCAGCTGTCCATCAAATCTGCGAAAGTGATGTTTTCGTCTTCTTTCAGCGCGCGGCAGGTAACTTTGCCGATCAAATTGTCCAACTCATACGGCGGCAGCCCATCTCCGGGAGATTTGAGCGCCACGTCGGCTTCTGTCAGGCGCGTGCCGGCCGGAAGTTCGCGGGCAGCCACCAGCTTTTTGCGCATCTTGATCAGTGGGCGCTCTTCGACCGGGATGGGTTTCTTGATCCCGTCTCCCATGGCCGTGCGGGCGCGCTGCAGATCGCGCACCAGGCGGCGCATCCCGGCCGGTTCCAGTGAAAAAGCCTGGTCAGTGCCGCGCCAGGCCCGGTTCATCGTAAAATGTTTCTCGATCACCCGCGCTCCCAGAGTGTAGGCGACCACTGCCATGGCGATTCCATTCTGGTGATCTGACAGGCCGATGACCGTGTCCTTGAAGCACTCGCGCAAGGTAGAAATTACGCGTAAATTCATATCTTCCGGATCTACCGGATAATTGGCAGTGCATTGTAGCAAGCAAAAATTGGGATTGATCGGCATAACTGCATCGTAAGCGCGCTGGACATCTTCCATCGAGCCGCCCCCGGTGCTGATCACCATCGGCTTGCCGATCCGGGCGATGTATTTGAGCAGGGGAATATTCTCTAGGTCACCCGAGGCGATTTTGAAGGCAGGCATGTCCAATTCGGCCAGGAAATCAGCGCTGGGAAAATCGAAGGCGGTCGAAAACATAGTCAACCCCAACTCAGCCGCATAACGCTGCAGCTCGGTATACTGCTCACGGTTAAACTCGAGCGCCTCGCGGTGGAGACCGTAAGTCTCTCCAAAGCTGTTTTCGTTGTCGTAGGGGCTGTTGTACATGGCACGCGTATACAGCACGCGGTTATTGCGCTTCTGCAGTTTGACCGCGTTAACCCCGCACTCCTTGGCCGCGTGGAACATCGTTTTGGCCTTTTCCAGGCTGCCCTGGTGGTTGTGACCAATTTCGGCGATCACATAACAGTCATTTTCATCGTTTATCGTATAGGATTCGATCACCAGTTGGCGGATCATATTATTTTAGGCCTCCATCAAGGTTTTTGAATTCTCTTTAGTAATCTCACCTGCACTCTTATGTTGCGCCGCTTGCTTCACTGCCCTGGCAAACAGGCCGGCCACCGGCCTATCCAAACCACACGGCCTGACGAACTCGCCCACAAACTTGCACCGGTTAGCAGCTTTCACGTCTTCCCCCTCCAGGATGCGTTGAATGATGTCTGCCGATTCGCTAAAGTCGCGGGCAATTTCAAGAAAATCGGCTTTAAGCAGGTGGTGGAAATGGCCGCGGCCGGTCTGTGTCGCCTGGTATCGCTCGGTCATGATAGTCACACATGGTTTATCAACCACTGCCGCTTCGATCATCGCTGTGGTATTGACCCCCACCACTGCCCGGCTGTAAAACATCGAATGGAAATAGTTTTGCCTGGCCGATGAGATATCCGGGCTTTCTCCCTGCGGCGGCCAGACCACCACATTGTCGGTCTTGAAATTTTGCCAGATACTGGCATTCATCGGGTAAGGGCGTACCATAATTATCGTATCACAAGTCGCCGGGTCATTCTTTAGATTCTCAGCGAAATCTCGCACGAAGTCAGTTTCATCCCCAGCCACCTGGGCTGAGGAACACAGGTATAAAACATAGGCAAGCTCTGGGTCGATCCCAGCCTGTTTGCAGAAATCCTGGCGGTTTAATTCCGGATGAGCGGCGAAAAGGTAATCAAAAGTCGGCGCTCCCGTTATTACAATGCGTTCCCGGGGGATATGGTGCAGATCGACCGCCTCTGCGGCAAGTCCCTGGTTCCACACGAACACCAGGTCAGGGACAAAGTGGAAGGTTCCCTTGGTGGTCAGGTTATCCCAACTGGCAATGGCGATCACTGTCGGGATTTTCAAGGCGCAGGCGGTCTTTTGGTATTCGATATCGGCAGCATTGAACACCAGGTTGGTCATATCGACAACTACGTCGGCCTGCTCGTTAAGCAGTTCCATAGCGATCATACCGTCCACTGGAATTTTCTTCTCTACCCCCTTCAAGAATGCCAGGGCTGCCCGGCTGGCAAGCAGCTGTTCGCTCACCCGATTGGAAAGCAGACACCATTCAAAGTGATTAAAATGTGGTTTATATCGGATGCGCATACCCGGGTTGGGGTGCTGTGGGTTGAGGTATACTCGGTAATTGACTAACTGCCGGATGTAATACGAAACTCGCTTCCAGAATCCCTGCCGGGCAGCCAGCCAGCCGCTCGAACAATTGGGATATTCGTTGAGGAACTCCTGAACCCCTCGATCGGTGATCAAGGGTTTGGCTTTGCTCATACCGCCAAACAGCAGCCGGACAGTATGCCCCTGCTGGCAAAGCTGGTGCAACACACTATCGGCATGATGAAACATTCCGATATGGGGAAAAACGAAGACTACTTTCATAGGGTACGCCAGTATCTTGCCAGCCAAAACAGGATAATCTTCGTCATTCCCAGTACGGCGATAGGAGCATATAATTTGCGCCTCCAGGGTACCAATGGACAGATAATAATCATAGATGCCATCCCGGAAATTGCTGAGAATAGCTTTGAAAAAGAATGGAAAGCCTTTGTAAAGGTCTCGGTAGGATACCGGTAGAGCTGATTGTCAAGATGTCGTATTTTATAGAATAAAACCTTGGGAACATACCGGAAAGGTGTTGCCAGGGAAAGCAGGGCAATAAACATACGGTCGCCAAATGCAGTATCAACGTAATAACGGAAGGTTTTCTGTAAAAAAATGCGCCTGAATAGACCATAGAAATAATAATGGTGACTCTTTGTGCTTCCACCCCAAATCGTCATCAGGCGCAAAAGCATGGCGAAAAATCCCAATTCATTAGGGCTTTTGTCACCTTGATCCAACCGCACCGGCTTAATCAACAAACCTTCTTCATCCACAACATCCAACGCAGACATCACTACCCCTGACTCAGGGTGGCCGCCCAGGTCAGATAGTAACGAGCTGATAAACTCAGGACTCCATCGATCATCGTAGGCTGCAAACATGAAATACTTTCCCATGGCCAGGTCAAGTGTCCGCTTAAAATTGCCCATCATCCCGATATTCGCATCATTGCGGTAGTAGCGAACCCGAGCGTCTTTTGCCTGACAGGCAAGACAAATGTCTCCGGTCCGGTCCGTGGAGGCATTGTCAGAGATGATCAATTCCAAATATGAATAATCCTGGGCCAGCAGGCTATCCAATGCTCGTTGAATAAAGCGCTCGCCGTTGTACACCGGCAAACCGATACTCACCAGTGGCATCGAGCTGGTTGAGGAAGGGTCAACTTCCAATATCATTTGCTCCAAGCATGGAATTAATGGCGACAGCCGTCTTCCCATGGGCTGCGAGTGAAATTGCTCGAGCAGCAAAATAACCTGCTGGACGAGACGGTCCATGGGGACGCACAAAATCGTGGATGAACTGGTTGCGTTCAGCTTTTTTCCTATCCACGCCTCTCAGCATATCCCTTAGAATCTCAACACAAGCTGGCACTGTATCAGCTACCTCCAGAACATTTGCTTTCAGTAACTGGCAAAAATGCATTGATTGCATCTGGGTCAAACGGTAGCGTTCTGACATGATCGTGGCGCCAGGCCGGTCATTAATCACCGCATCGATCATTCCAGTGGTATTAATCCCCACCGTGCCTGTACAATATTTCAAGGAATTATAGAAATCTTGCCAGAACTCTTCAGAGCCCATCATCTTGCGCTCTTTAGGCCATACCTGGATCCCTTCGTCTTCAATGGCCGAACAAATTTCAACATTGGACGGATGCGGCCGTATCAGAATCTGAAGCCGTTGCACTTCTTTGGCAGGATGGGCGCGGATGCAATCGATCAGTTCTTTTACCTGCCAGGTTTCATCTTCGGCGATATTCTTTGAAGAACCCAGGTAGAGGATATAAGGTTGGTCCGGGTTCAATCTCACATTCTGGAAGAACGATGCCCGGTCTACCAGTAAACGGTCGCCATCGATCCATTTATCAAAAAAAGGAGATCCGGTGATGACAACTTGCTCGAGAGGAACCCGGTGAATTTGGATAGCTTCATCTGACTGTACCTGGTTCCAGGTCAGCAGGATATCCGGAATAACGTGGAAAATTCCTTTGGTAGTCAGGTTATCCCAACTTAAAACCGAAATTACGGTAGGGATGTGCAGCGCTTTACCGGCTTTTATGTAATCCAATTCTTCAGA
>Ga0187886_1003413_pt1 | contig 11882 bp, 11 predicted proteins | sample June2016WEW_20_1_FD_133001 | JGI IMG/M metagenome (GOLD analysis project Ga0187886, IMG submission 133001) | Peatland microbial communities from SPRUCE experiment site at the Marcell Experimental Forest, Minnesota, USA - June2016WEW_20_150 | ecosystem: Environmental > Terrestrial > Soil >...
AAGAACCTCGGCAAGATGGATGAAATCCTGGTCGAAGGCCGTGCCGTGGATCCCGAGCATCCGGCGCGCGGCGGAGTTGATGCGCAGGATGTAGTAGCGCGGATCGACGACGACGATACCGACGCTCAGGCCCAGGAGCAGGCTATTCGCCAACGCCGACGAATCCGCCACGCGCCGGACGTCGCGGTGCGTGCCTCGGATGGCCTGGTCGAGCTGGGATTCCTGGCTCCGACGCGGGCGGAGCACCGCAGGTCGCATCGGTGGGATGGCGTAGGTCCCGGGCCGCCGCCGATAGACGCGCAGGCGCGCGTGCTCCTCTTCGAATGGCTCCGGCAGGGCCATGACGGTCTCGGATGTACCGAGGGCCAGCCGGCCGCCGGGCCGCAACGAGAACGCGAAGGTCTCGAGGGCGACCCGCTGCATCGGCACGGCGAAGTAGATCATCACGTTCCGGCAGAGGAGGAGATCGATCCGCGGGAAGGGCGCGCGCTCGCCGAGATCGTGCTCGCCGAAGACCACGAGGGCACGCAGCCGTTTGCCAACCTCGTAGCCGCCGGTCGATTTCACGAAGTAGCGGTCTCGAAGCCCGGCAGGCAGGCCCTTGAGGGCAGCGGGCGGATAGATCCCCCGGCGCGCGAAGGCGATCGCCTCGCGGTCGATGTCCGTCGCGAAGATCCGGACCTCCGGCCGCGCGAGCTCCTCTCCGAGGGCTTCGGCAACGGCGATCGCGAGGGAGTAGGCCTCTTCGCCGGTAGAGCAGCCGGCCGACCAGATGCGGAGCTCCCGCCGATCGCGCCGGGCCTCCGCGATCAGCTCGGGCAGGACGTGTCCGCGCAGATACTCGAAGAGCTTCGGGTCCCGGAAGAACTCCGTGACCTTGATCAGGAGGCTGTTGACGAGCCGGGCGTACTCCTCGGGATCGGACTCCAGATAGGCCGCGTAGTAGGCGAGCGTTGGGCGCGAAGTGGCGCTCATCCGGCCGCGCAACCGCCGCAGGATCGTGGCCGGCTTGTAGCTGCCGAAGTCGATGCCGCTTCGCTCGTGGATCCGTTCGACGAGATCGCGAAGCTCGTCGTGATCGGGCCCCTCCGCCGGAGGGTTGCCGGCCGCCAGGAGATCGCACAGGATCGAACCGATGGAGTCCAGGTTGGCGGTCGCGTCGACCAGAGACGGGGGGATCGAGCTCGGCATCGAGGGGAACATCGCCGTGGCGGGATCCTCGATGACGACCGCTCCGCCCGCATTCTTCACGTGCCAGGCTCCCGCGGACCCGTCGGACCCGCTGCCGGTGAGGATCACGGCGATGAGCCCGGGACCGAAGACGCCGGCCGCGCTCTCGAGCAACACGTCGATGGAGGGCGCGACTGAGCCGGGCTTCGCCGCGCGAAGCCGCAGGTCGCCGTGGCTGATCTCCACGAGCCGATTGGAGGGAACGACGAAGATGACGCCGTCCTCCAGGGCCTCCCGTTCCTCGACCACTCGAACGGGCAAGGTCGCGCGACGGGCGAGGATCTCGTGCAGATGGCTGGGGCGGCGGGGGTCGAGATGCTGCGCGATCACGATCGGCGCCGGGAAGTCGGCCGGCAGGCTTGTCACGAGGCGCGAGAGCGCCTCGATGCCGCCCGCCGAGGATCCGATCACGACGAGCTGAGATTCCTGAGTGACCGCAGGTCGCGCCACGATGTCCACATATTACGGTTGGCGACCGAGGAGTGGGCCCGTGTCCCGACCGGCCTGACCGACGAAGGCAGCGCAACGGTTTCATTGGCCGGGGTCCCTCGCCGCATTGGCCCGAGCCACGGAGGGTTCCCATCCTCGCAGGACCATCTGCCAACGGCCTCCCTTGCCAGGGTCAGGGCGAGCGTATGACCCGGACCCCAACCCTCGAGGTTCCCTGGCCGTGGACGCGACCCGCACCTCGACATGACGACGATGGAGATCATGATGGAGATCCAGGAGAACGGACAGGAGTCGTTCGAGGGGGCGCGCAGCGCAATTGACCGGGCTCGCACAAAGGGGTCCGAGGCCATCGGGCACGTGCCGGAAATCGCCGGTCAGGCGGGGCATCGAGCCGGGCAGGTCGCCGAACGGCTCCCGTGGGCGCTCGGCCGCGTCCGATCAGGCGCGCAGAGCACCGTGACCAGGCTCCAGACAGTGCCCGATTCCGGGCTGCGCCTGCTGGCGGCCGCCTCGATCGGTTTTGGCGCCGGACTCCGTCTCGCGGGCGCGCCGCGCCTGGCCACGCTGGCCGGCTTCGCTCCCGCGTCGATCCTCGGCTTCGCTATCGTGTCCCGCCCGAATGGAGTTCACCTGGAGCCGCACCCGGCTCTGCCGTAGCGCCGCGCCGCACTCGGGCATTCGCCCTCGGCACTCTCAGGGCAGGTAGGTCGCGGTCGGATCGACCTCACGCAAGTCCGCGCGGCGGAGCGCTAACCACGTCAGGTCCGCGAGTTCCGCGTTGAGTTTCGTGGCCGGGCGGGAGGCACCGAGCCTCCCCCGATGCATCAGCCTGCTCTTGGCCCGGTAGGCCCGCCGGGTCAGCGTGCCACCCCTGGCCACGGGATTGACGATTCCCAGATGCGACAGGGCCCTCTCCACCTTCTGGACCTTTCGCCCGGGGAAGCGCTCCGCGAGCGCCTCGAGAACCGCCCACAGGCGCGCGACGGCGGCGGACGGGTTCGGGTCACGGCACGCTTCGGAGAAGAGATCGGCGAGCACCTTCGCCTGCGGGTGGTCGGTGAAGGAGCCGATCATCCTGAGCAACTCCGCTTGCTCCGAGACGATGGGCACATCGGTGATCTTCCGGTAGTCCGCGCGAACGTACCTCGCTTCGAACTCCCCGTTTCCGAGGTCGACGAACGCTCCCAGCGGCCTGCCACGCCCGAACTGGCTGTACACGAGGGCAGACGCGGCGGCCATGACTCTGGGCGCCGTCGACGACATCGCTTCCTCGATCGTCGCCGCCTGGACTCCCCTATGCACCATGGCCACCATGTCCACGGTGGGAGTCTGCCAACTGGCGAACGCGAATTCGAGTCCGAAATGAGTCGCGAACGACTTCGCGGCTTCGTGCAAAGCGCAGTCTTCGGCGCGCACCGGAAGGATGGCGAACTCATCGAACCTGAGTTCATTGGGCACGTACAGCTGATCGAAGAACCATATGACTGTGGCCATGTTGCCCCCTAGATGACAGGTCTGGGCCGCGCTCGCCACTTTGGACGCTCATGCGACAGAAGGCCGGCCCGACCGTCCAGCGGCCTCGCCGACGTCTCCGGCGCCGATCCATTCGCGCATGGGCATCCTACGTCGAGAAGCGGCACAACATCCAACCGAACGTCGGTCCCCGTTCGTTCGCCCGACGCCGATGGGGTTTTCATCCTCGTGCGACGCCCGGGGCAGGTCCACCATCGAGATCGACCACGGATCGAAGGCTCCATAGGCTGAACAGCCTGATGCAGGCCCATCGTCCGCCGCCGGGAAGAAGAGCACCGTGACAGTTCAAGACCAGCGGAGCGTCACCACCGACGCACCGACCACCACCGAGTCCGGTGCCCTGAGCAACCGGACCGTAACAAGACGCCAGCTCGACTATCGGCCCAGCGGCAACGAGACAGCGCGCCGCATCGTCGTCCTCGTCTTCGGCCTGATCCAGATCGTGATCGGGCTGCGGATCGTACTCCTGCTTCTCGACGCCCGAACGGGCAATCTGCTCGTGTCGGTCATCAACAACATTGGCGGGGCTCTGATCGCGCCGTTCGAAGGGATCCTGCGCACCAACGCCCTTTCGAACGGGGGCTCCGTTCTCGATGTCGCCGCAATCGTCGCCCTCGTCGGCTGGACGATCGTCGAGTTGATCGTGATCTGGAGCCTGGGCGTCTTCCGGCACGAGTCCGCAGTCGCCTAGCCCGGCATTCTGTCGCCTGTCTACCTATCGAGAATGCGTCCGCCGCCGATCAGGTTTTCGGCTCGCGCCGCCACGAAAGAAGGACTTCCATGCTAGAAATCCCGCAAATGACCATCGTCACCTGGATCGTCGTCGGGGCGATCGCCGGCTTCCTCGCCAGTCTGATTTCAGGGTCCCGTGAGGGCCTGATCATGATGGTCGTGCTCGGAATCGTGGGCGCCGTCGTCGGCGGATGGATCGCCATCGACGTCCTCAAGATCTCCGGCGTGACCGGCGTCAACACCGAGAGCATCATCATCGCCGTGGCCGGGGCGCTCGTCGTCATCTTCGTCGTCGGCAGCCTCGGCGGCGGCCGGCGCCGCAGCTTCGGCTGGCGCTGATCCGAAGGGGCGCTCTTCCGGACGCCCGCCTCGTTCAACGAACCAGACAGGATCGGTCCCCACGGGGGCCGATCCTGCTCTTTGTGTTAGGTCCGCCCGCAACCCGAGAATCGGAACGGCCGCCGGTCAACCCGGCGGCCGTTCTGTGTGTCGGCGCTTGCGTCAGGCGGCGGTGGCGGGGCCGGCCTTCGCGGAAGCCGCCTCGGCCGCAACCAGCGCGACCTCCAGAGAGATCTTGATCTCGTCGCCGACGAGCATGCCGCCGGTCTCCATGGCCACGTTCCAGGTGAGGCCCCACGCCTTGCGACTGATCTTCGTCGCGGCGCTGAAGCCCGCGCGCCGACCGCCCTGCATGTTCGGCACGACCCCGCCGATTTCCGCATCGAGCGTGACGGGCCGCGTCTCGCCCCGGATCGTCAAATCGCCGTGGATCTTGTACCCGTCGTCGCTCCGTTCGATGCTCGTGCTCCGGAACACCAGCTCCGGGTAGGTGGCCACATCGAAGAAGTCGGCGCCGCGGAGGTGCGCATCGCGAGCCTCCATGCCCGTTTCGACGCTCGATGCGTCAATATGCGCCACAACGGAGGAGCGCTCCGGGTGCTCCTCGTCGAAATCGACCTCCGTCGTGAACTTGCGGAACTGACCGTGGACGGTGGTCACCATCATGTGCTTGACGGCGAATTCGATCTCGGAATGGGCCGGGTCCAGGGTCCAGGTGTTCATCTCTTCAATCCTCAGGTTCTCGTGCTCTCGTGGACCCGAACTGGATCATTCACTAAGCAACTAACTGGAGTATAGTTGCTTAGTAAACAATCCGCAAGCGGAATCTGGAGGATCTTCTGATGGAGCAGCCGAACGACGTCGCGGGCGTGACCGGCCGGTCGCCGGTCGCGGTCGAGTCGACCCGGACGGGCCTGCCCGAGGCCCTCCGCGCCTCCTCTCTGGACCCGGTGGAGTCGCGGGCATGGCGAGCCTTCCTGCTGACGCACGCGCGTGTGGCGCGCCGCCTTGAGGCGGACCTGATCGCCAGGAACGATCTCCCTTTGGCCGAGTTCGACGTCCTCTTCCAACTCGCCCATGCGGACGGGGGCCGACTGCGTATGAACGAGCTGGCCGATCGAGTTCTCCTGAGCCGCGCCGGCATAACCCGGCTCGTGGACAGGCTGGTCGCGGACGGCCTCGTCGGGCGCGTCAGGTGCGCATCGGATGCCCGTGGCTTCTACGCCGTCCTGACGGACAGCGGGATGGATCGGCTCGAGGCGGCCGCGCCAGGCCACCGCGAGTCCATTCGGCGATTCTTCCTCGAGCGCTTCGACCGCTCTGAGCTCGAGCTGCTGGCCAGGCTGCTGGAGCGGACGGCTCTGGTCGAGTAGGGGCGGCCACCGTTCAGGCGCTATCGTTCGGACATGCCAACGCGAAGCGAGATCGTCGAGGTCTCCGGCAGGCGGGTCGCCATCAGCAACCCGGACAAGGTCTTCTTCGCCGGACCGGGCTACACCAAGCGCGACCTCGTGGCCTACTACCTGGCGGTCGCCGATGGCGCCCTCCGGGGCGCGGGCGGACGGCCGATGGCGCTCAAGCGCTACGTCAACGGCGCCGACGGTGACTTCTTCTTCCAGAAGCGGGCGCCCGAATCCAGGCCCGAATGGATCCGGACCGTCGAGCTGTCGTTTCCGTCTGGCCGAACCGCCGATGAAGTGGTGGTCGAGGACGCGGCCGGACTGGCCTGGATCGCGAACCTCGGTTGCCTGGATCTCAATCCCCATGCGGTCCGGGCGGACGACCTGGACCACCCGGATGAATTGCGCGTCGATCTGGATCCCGTGCCCGGAGTCCCGTGGGACGACATTCGCCGTGTTGCGCTGGTGGCGCGCGAGGTTCTGGCCGACCACGAGCTGGTCGGCTGGCCCAAGACTTCCGGCTCGCGCGGCATCCACGTCAACGTCCGGATCGAGCGGCGCTGGTCGTTCGACGAGGTTCGGCGGGCGGCTCTTGCCCTGGCCCGCGAGGTGGAGCGGTGCGCTCCGGAGATCGCTTCGAGCAAGTGGTGGAAGGAGGAGCGCCACGGCGTCTTCATCGACTACAACCAGAACGCCAAGGATCGGACCGTGGCCTCGGCCTATTCCGTCCGGCCCGTGCCGGACGCGCGAGTCTCGGCGCCGGTGACCTGGGACGAGCTACCGCTGTGCGAGCTGGGCGACTTCACCCTGGCCACGGTGCCCGGGCGGTTCCGGGAGGTCGGCGATCCGGCCGCGGGGATGGACGAGGCGGCGGGGTCGCTGGACGGGCTGCTCGAGCTGTCGGCGCGGCAGGCAAAGGCGGGGCTGGGGGACGCGCCCTGGCCGCCGCACTACGCCAAGGCCCCGGGCGAGCCGCCGCGGGTCATGCCGTCGCGTGCGCGGCGGGCCACGGGCGAACCGCCGCGCGTCGCGCCCTCGCGTGCGCGGCGGGCCACGGGCGACGACGACGCGGCCGGCGAGTCGAGGCCACCGAGGCCACGATCGCCTCGCGCCCCTTCGCCGACCGGACGGCGTGCCTCTACCAAGCCGCTCGTCGAGATCGCCCGGGCCGCCACCAAGGAAGAGGCGCTGGCCGCTTTCGAACGCTGGAAGGCCCGGCACGCCGGGATCATCGCGCACCTGGAGCCGTCAGATCTGCTCGTCGATTCGATGCGCGGCCGCTTCACCCTGTGGTACCGGATTCGCGTCAATCTGGAGCACGTGCCGGTCGCGGATCGCCCGCCGCAGGAACCACTGGACGCGGACTACGACCCGTGGAGCCAGTTCCGCTGATCGTCGGGGTATCGCGGAGGTTCCGCGGCGCGGTCGAGGCGCGGCGCGGTCGGCATCGCGGCCCGGTTGGCTTCGCGGCGCGGTAGGGGCCGCGGCGCGGTTGTGGCGCGGCTCTTCCGAATTCACACTACGCGCGCATTAAGCAAGAGACAAGCTGCCTCGGGCACGTGACTCGCGCCTCGAAGAGCCCCCAGCGCCCCTATTTCGGGCTCGCCACGCCGATTCGGACCCAATCCAGGCGCCCGGAACGACGGTCTTGGCCGTCTCGACATTCCAGGCTTTGCCCAATGTCGTCCTGGTGTGAGTTGGGAAGAAACCGGCCCGAAGCCCCTCAGAGGCCGCCGTGGAGCAGCCCGATCATGGCCGCCATCTCATCCCATTCCGCAGCTTCTTCGTCGTCGCCTGTCGCCCTCAAGCACTCGGCGTAGTAGCGATAGTCATAGGCAGTGTTCTTCTCCGATGGTGCATGCACAGAGCCAATGGCGCACAGCTCGCGGAAGTAGGGAAGAGCTGCCTTGAACTGTCCATCTTTCTTGAGGCTCTGCGCAACGACGCCCAGGATCTCCATCCTGGCTCCTGGGCCCCGGACGGGCAGGATGGCGGCGCGCACCTCTAGATCGAGGCGTTCGGCCTCCTCAGTCCGCCCTGCGGCCAGTGCCCCCGACAGCTCCTTCAAGAGCGCGAAGAATTCCGTTGAAATGACCATGCTGAACATCGCAACGCTCCTCGATGAGCGATCGACGAGGACATACTAACAAGCGTCCGCACGTGCTCCGTGTCCAGCTTCGCCAGTCCTCTACCGCCCGAAGATCGCTTTCAGCTCGAAGGGGGCGGTCGATTCGAGCTGGTCGTAGCGGCAGTCCGAGGGCCGCTTGTCGGGGCGCCAGCGCAGGAACGTGGTGGCGTGGCGGAAGCGATCGCCCTGCAGGTGGTCGTAGGCGACCTCGCAGACGCGCTCGGCTCGGAGCGGCTCCCAGGTCAGATCGCGGTCGCGGTTCCAGCGGCTTACCGCACCGGGCATCCGCTGGCCGGAGGCGCGGGCCGCGGCTTCCCATTCGGCCCATTCGGCCCAGGGATGACCGTCCAGGGCGTTCTCGCGGAGGGGCGCCAGCTCCTCAACCAGCGCTCGGCGTTTATCCGCAGTGAAGCTGGCGGTGATCCCGACGTGGTTCAATCGCCCGGTATCGTCGAATAGCCCCAGAAGGAGTGAGCCGACCAGCGTTCCCGGTCCGTTCTTGTGCCATCGAAAGCCGGCCACGACACAGTCGGCCGTGCGCGCGTGCTTGATCTTGGCCCAGCCGCGCTTGCCGGGCTGGTAGGGATCGGAAAGCCGCTTCGCGACCACGCCGTCGAGCCCGGCGCCTTCGAAACGGTCGAACCAGCCGGCCGCGACCGAACGATCGAGCGTTGCCGGCGTCAGGTGGACCGGGGGCTTCGCGTCGGCCAGGGCGGCCTCGAGCAGCGCCCGCCGCTGTCCCTGGGGAGTGGCGCGGAGATCGTGCGCGTCGAGCGCCAGCAGATCCCAGGCAACGTAACTGGCGGGGGTCTGCGCCGCGAGCAGCTTCACGCGCGAGGCGGCGGGGTGGATGCGCAGCAGCAGGGAGTCGAAGTCGAGCCCGTCCGGTCCGGCTATGACCACCTCGCCATCGAGGACGCAGCGCCCCGGCAGCGCAGCCCGCAGGGCGGGCGGAAGTTCGGGGAAGTAGCGGTCGAGAGGCTTGAGGTCGCGGCTCTGGATGAAGACCTCGTCGCCGTCGCGGAAGACGATCGCCCGGAAGCCGTCCCATTTGGGCTCGTACTGCCAGCCGTCTCCGGCCGGGATCACGTCCGTGAGCTTGGCGAGCATCGGCTCGATGGGCGGCTGAAACGGCAGGTCCACGGGGCGACTATAGCTCCGCCGGCTGCGAGCTCGATCCGCGGGTCTGATCGGTCCTCCACCGCGACGGTTCATAACTCCTGCCAGCGAGCTAGGATGGCACCGAACCAGGGCGGAACATACCGCGGCCGGAGCTGGCGCCGCCACCCGACCTCTACCGGGCCTCCGTCTATTTCCTGGGCACCTGGATCGCTAGGGAGACTCGAGATGGCAACGGGATTCGGGTTCTGCCCCAACTGCGGCACGCCGCGAGTCGCGGCCGAGCAGAAGTTCTGCGCCGGCTGTGGCGCGAATCTCACGATGGTGGTGCCGCCCGGGCCGGCGGTCGTGGTCACACCGCCGGTCGTCGCCGCGGAGCCGCCGGCAGCGACGGCGCCGAAGGCACACGAGAAGGCAGCGCCCGAGCCGGCACCTGCGCCCGAGCCGGCCGCCGCGCAGGCAGTCGCGCCCGCGCCCGAACCGGCTCCGTGGATGACGGCTGTTTCACCCCCGCCACCTGCCCCGGAACCGGAGACCGCGGCCGAGGCTTCAGCCGCTCCGCCCGCTACTCCGCCCGTCCCGCCGGCCTATGCAACCGGTCCCGCCCCCTACCAGGCCGGCGCTCCCGTGCCGGCCGCACCGTCTGCGCCCGCCAAGCCTCTGGTGACGATCGGCAGTGTCAACGTCACGCCCAAGATGGCAGCCATCGCGGGTATCGCGCTGGCGGCAATCCTCGTCGTGGGCTACTTCGTCAGCAGCGGCTCGAAGTCGAGCGGAATCACGGTGACGCCTTCCACGTACAGCTGCTCCTCGACCGCGGTAGTCACCGTTGTGATGCGCCTGCCCGCCACGGTCAAGGCTACGGACCCGCTGGTCTTCCAGCAGGACGGGAAGACGATAGACACGACCGGGTTCTCGATCAAGGTGAGTGACATGTTCACCCTCCAGCCGGACGGTACCTGGACATACACCAGGTCGGATACGGCCAAGTCGAACTGCACCGGCTCGAGCGGTACGACGCTGTCCATGGGGACGCACACCGTCGCCATCCTGGACGCGTCCGGTCACGTTCTGGCCCAGGGCTCGTTCACGCTCACGCCATAGTCGGTCCAGCCGGCAGATCCAACATGTGGCCGCTCGCTACCGCGGTGCGGCTGCGCCACAACCCCTGCGGCCCGGTTCGCCACGACAAACGGCCCTATCCCCTGCGGCCGCGCATACGGCAACCTCGGGAGTCCCGGCGACGGGCAATCGTGGCGTACCCAACCAGGTGGAGCAAATGCCAAAGGCTGATATGGCGACCGGAGAGCGCAACTTCGAAGTCGTGGGGATCGCGCGCGTCGAGGGCGAGGGGACGCTGCGCCTGCGGATCTCCGACGGCGAGGTGACCGAAGCGCGCCTGTCGATCTTCGAGGCCCCCCGCTACTTCGAGAAGCTGGTCGTGGGGCGGACGCCGGACGAGGTCGTCGACATCGTGGCTCGCATCTGCGGCATCTGCCCGGTCGCCTATCAGATGGGCGCGTCGATGGCCTTCGAGCACCTCTTCGAGGTCGAGATAGACCCCGGGGTTCGGGCCCTGCGCAAGCTCTTCTACTGGGGCGAATGGATCGAGAGCCACGCCCTCCACGTCTACATGCTCCACGCACCGGACTTCCTGGGCTACGAGAGCGCGATCGCCATGGCCCGCGACCACAAGCCGGTCGTGGAGCAGGCGCTGCGGCTGAAGCGGACCGGCAACGAGCTCATGAAGCTCATCGGGGGCCGGGCCATCCATCCGGTCTCGATGCGTGTCGGCGGCTTCTCTCAGACGCCGACCAGGGCCCAGATCGAGGCTTTGCGCGAGCCCCTGACCGAGGCGCTGGCTCTCTCGCAGGAGACGCTGAAGCTCGTCGGCACGTTCAAGGCGCCCGAGTTCGAACGCGATCCGCTCTACGTCGCCATCAAGCACCCGACCGAGTACGGACTGAACGAGGGCCGGATCGTCTCCACCGACGGCATCGACGTGCCGCTGTGGGGCTGGCGCGACGCCTTCCACGAGGAGCAGCACGAAGGCACGAATGCCCTGCACGCTCGAACGCTGGACGGCCGGACGTACATGCTCGGCCCCTCCGCGCGGGTGACCCTGAACGCCGACCAGCTCCACCCGCTGGCCGCGGAGGCGCTGCGCGCCAGCGGCCTGGCCGAGCGGATAGCGCGCAACCCGTACTGGGCCATCGCGGCCCGTTCGGTCGAGCTGATCCACGCCTCGGCATCGGCCCTGGATATCGCCAACTCGTACGAGGAGCCGGCCCGGGCGTTCACGCCGTGGACGCCACGGGGCGGAGAGACGGGCTGGGGCACCGAGGCGCCGCGCGGCATCTGCTGGCACCACTACGACGTCGACGGGGACGGGCGCGCCACCGCCGCCCAGATCATCGCCCCCACCGGCCAGAACCAGGGCATGATCGAGCAGGACCTGACCGCCTTCGCGCCCCAGGTCCTGTCGCTACCCCACGCCGAGGCGACGGTGCGTCTCGAGCAGCTGATCCGCTCCTACGACCCCTGCATCAGCTGCGCCACGCACTTCCTCAAGCTCGAGATCGAGCGCGACTAACCCGCCGTCACCGAGAACCGGCGGAGGCAGTCGCCCCCGCCGGTTCTTCGTTATTGGCCGCACCGGGCGGCCAACCGACCGCCAAACCCCTAGCCTGGAACCGAAATGATCGACCTGTTCTTCAAGATAATCCTGCCGGTGCTGCTGATCGGCATCGTCACGCTGGCCAGCCACCGCTACGGACCGGCCGTCGGCGGGATCCTCGGAACGGTCCCGGCCAAGGGCGGCCCGATCCTGCTCTTCCTCGCCCTGGAGCAGAGCCCATCCTTCGCGGCCACCGCCGCCGCCGCGTCGCTGGGCGGGGCCGGCGGCTGCGGCGTCTTCTGCCTCGTCTACGCCCTGGCGTGCCGGCGGGTCA
>Ga0187886_1003418_pt1 | contig 11882 bp, 12 predicted proteins | sample June2016WEW_20_1_FD_133001 | JGI IMG/M metagenome (GOLD analysis project Ga0187886, IMG submission 133001) | Peatland microbial communities from SPRUCE experiment site at the Marcell Experimental Forest, Minnesota, USA - June2016WEW_20_150 | ecosystem: Environmental > Terrestrial > Soil >...
CGCCACAGGTTCGGCCAGATCTCGGTCTCCATCACCACCAGGACCCGCGGCCGCAGCCGCCGCAGCGCGCGCCGCACTGCGAAGCAGTAGTCGATCGGCGCGTAATAGACGGCGTCCACCAGGCCGGCGAGCTTCTGCCCGGCCGCCCGCCGGCCGGCGACGGTGGTCGTGGTCACATAGAGCGGCGCATGCGGGAACCGCAGGCGCAGCCGGCGCACCAGCTCGGCGGATGCCAGCACCTCGCCCACCGAGACCGCGTGCAACCAGATGGCGTCGTGCGCCGTCTCCCCGATGCGCGACGGGCGATCGAGGAACCCCAGGCGCTCGCCGAAGCGCCGCGCATAGCCCGGCTGCCGGATGGCCCGGACGAGGAAATACACTACCATGAGAGGGGACGCGAGAATCTGCGCCAGGCGGTAGAGCACCATGAAACTCACTAGCAAGCCGTTGATTTTACTCCTGGGCGTGGCGGCCATGCTGCTGACCTCCGCCGCCAAGGAGAAGGAGCGGCCGAAATTCACGCCCGGTCCGGCCGCGAGCTACACCTGCCGGCAGACGAGTCAGAACGTGACCATTGGCGCCGCCGCGCTCCTCAGCGACACTCAGACCGCGCCCGCGTTCGGCAAGCTGAACCCGAACGACCTCGGCGTTCTCCCCGTGCTGGTGGTCATCCAGAACGACACAAACCAGACGCTTACGCTGGAGAACATGAAGGTGGAGCTGACGACTCCGGACCGGCAGCACGTCGAGGCCACGCGGCCCGCGGACCTGCGCTACCTGCACGGCGCCGGCCGGCCCGGGGCCTCTTACCCCGGCCCGGTTCCGGGCGCCCCGCCGCGCGTCTCCAGAAAGAAGAACCCGCTCGCCTCCTGGGAGATAGAGGGCCGCGCCTTCGCGGCGCGCATGCTGCCGCCAAAGGAGAGGGCCAGCGGCTTCTTTTACTTCCGCACGCCGTTTCGCGAGGGCGCGACGCTCTATCTCACCGGCTTGCGGGAGGCGCAGACCGGCAAGGAGCTGTTCTACTTCGAGATCCTGCTGGAGAAGTGAGCCGGGGTGGCGCTGGCGTGTGCCGTAGCGCGGGCACTCATGCCTGCCGCGTCGCCACTCCTGGCGACGCAGGGCGAGTTCGGGGACAGGCCCGGGAATGGTTCCGCCAAGCGTCGGCACAAGTGCCGACGCGGCACGCTGAGAGCGCGCGCTACGACAAGAGGCGGGGCGTCCCGCTTGGGCCGCCGTGGAGTTTCAACCCCGGAGTTGCTGTGTAATCATGGAGTTTCGGTTCGAGGAGGTTCCCCATGCCGTCTGGAGTTGTGGATGCGGAGACTGCCCGCGGCGCAACGCCCGGGCTGAAGCTGATTCGTGAGATCGCCGACAAGCTCGGCATCTCCGACGAGTATCTGGAGTATTACGGCAAGCACACCGCCAAGCTGCGTCTGGAGCTGCTCGCGGCGGCGGAGCCGAACCGGCAGGGGAAGCTGATCCTGGTCACCGCGATCACGCCGACCCACCTCGGCGAAGGCAAGACGGTGGTCTCGATCGGGCTGGCGCAGGCGCTGGAGCGGAGCGGGAAGAAGGCGATCGCCACGCTGCGCGAGCCCTCGCTGGGCCCGGTGTTCGGCCTCAAGGGCGGTGCGACGGGCGGCGGGCGCTCGCAGGTCCTGCCCAGCGAGAACATCAACCTCCACTTCAACGGCGACTTTCACGCGATCACCGCGGCGCACAACTTGCTGGCGGCCATGATCGACTCGCACATCCACCACAGCAACTCCCTGCGCATCGACGTCGACAGCATTTTCTGGCCGCGCACCATCGATATGAACGACCGTGCGCTGCGCCACGTCATCGTGGGGCTGGGCGGGAAGGTGAACGGGCCGCCGCGGCAGACCGGGTTCGTGATCACCGCGGCCTCGGAGTTGATGGCCATTCTGGCGCTGGCGAACTCGCGCCAGGATCTGCGGCGGAGGCTGGGAGAGATCGTCATCGGCTTCGACCTGGACGGCGGCGTGCTGCGCGCCAAGGACCTGGAAGCCACCGGGGCCATGATGGTCCTGCTCAATGAAGCCATCATGCCGAACCTGGTGCAAACCACCGAGCATACGCCGGCCATCGTTCACGCCGGCCCGTTCGCCAACATCGCGCACGGAACCTCCAGCGTGCTTGCGCAGAAGATGGCGCTCCAGCTCGCCGATTACGCCGTCAACGAGACCGGTTTCGGCGCGGACCTCGGCGCCGAGAAGTACTTTGACGTGGTGATGCCGTCCTCGGGTTTGAAGCCATCGGCGGCGGTGCTGATCGCCTCCGCGCGCGCGCTCATCGAACAGGGCGCCGGCCTGGACGGCGGCGGCCGCAGCGACACTGCCGCGCTGCGCGCCGGCTTCTCGAACCTCGCCCGGCACATGGACAACATGCGGAAGTTCGGCGTCCCGCTGGTGGTGGCCGTCAACCGCTTTGCCACCGACAAGCGGCAGCACATCGACTTGATCCAGGACTTCTGCCGCGTGAGTGGCGTCGAGAGCGCGGTCTCCGACGCTTTCGAGAAGGGCGGCGAGGGGTCGCTCGAGCTGGCCGAGAAGGTTGTGAGCGCGGCGGCGGCCGCCGAGCCGGAACGCGTCCAGCCTCTCTACCCGCCCGAGATGGGCATCGAGCAGAAGGTCGAGAAGGTTGCCAAGGAGATCTACGGGGGGGCGGGTGTGTACTTCGAGACCGCGGCGCGCAAGGCCATTCGGAAATTCAGCGAGCTGGGCTTCGGTCACCTGCCGGTGTGCATGGCCAAGACGCAATCGTCCTTCTCGGACAATCCCAAGCTGACCGGTGCGCCGCAGGGGTGGACCATGACCGTAACGGATGCCCACCTGGCGGCTGGCGCCGGCTTCATCGTCGTCATCGCGGGCAACATGCTGCTCATGCCGGGGCTGGGCAAGTTGCCGCAGGCGGTCAAGATGTCGGTCGACGACGCCGGCTGCATCATCGGGTTGCGATAGGCGCGCCGGTGTCCCAAGCGCGGCGCGTGGACAGCGCTGCCTGTCACCACATTTCTCAGCGCAAATAGATCGGCGCCGCCGGCGCCCGAATTATAGAATCTGGAGAGGGGGCCCAAACATGCGACGGATCGAAGCGGCGCTGTTGGCGGCGATGACGGGGATTGCGGGCTACATGCTCGGCGGAGCGCGCCCGACGAGTGCGGCAAGCCCGGTGCGGGACGCCGCGAAGTATCTCATGGAACGCGATCGCGAATGCGATACGGTCACCTCCCGGGACGGGAGCGGCGGGTGGGTGTCCTACTTTGTCCAGGACGGCATTCTGATGCCGTCCGGGAGTGAGCTGCTAGTCGGCCAGGCGGCCATTCGCGAGCACGCCGTGAAGGCGTTCGCCGCGCCGGGCTTCTCCCTGCGCTGGGAGCCCATCGATGCGGGCGCCTCGGGCGACCTGGGCTATACCTACGGGTTGTTCAGGGCGAGCCAGACGGGTGCGGATGGCCAGCCGGCGGTCTCCTACGGCAAGTACGTCACCATCTGGCGCATGCAGCCGGACCGGTCGTGGAGGATCGCCATTCACATCGCCAACCTGAGCCCGGCGCCGGCGCCGGCCGCGAGCAGCCCCGCCGCTCCGCCCACGGCCGCGCCCTAGCGGGAAGGCGCGCGCCCGCCGGCGGGTCGGCCCCCCGAGTAACGCCGGCCGGCGCGGCGTTGTGGCGCGGGCTTCAGCCTGCCGCCTCGACACTCGTGTCGAGGGCTCCGCGAGTCAGCAAGCTGCTGGCCGCTAGGCGCGCGATAGCCGCCCGTGGCACGGGTGGGCGGTCCGGGCGGTGGCCGGAGAGCGTCGGTTGTTACAATAGATCGTTTCGGTCCATCCACATGAAAAACGTGATCGTGCTTGGTGCGCAGTGGGGCGATGAGGGCAAAGGCAAAGTCGTCGATCTGTTTTCCGAGAAGTTCGACATCGTGGCCCGTTACCAGGGCGGCCACAACGCGGGCCATACGGTGCGCATCGGCGAGCGCAAGATCGTCCTGAAGCTGGTCCCGACGGGCATCCTGCGGCCGGGCAAGCAGGCGGTGATCGGCAACGGGGTGGTGGTGGAGCCGGCGGCGCTGCTGGAAGAGATCGACGGCCTGGCGCGGCTCGGCATTGAGGTCCAGGGGCGGCTGTTCATCAGCAATCGGGCGCACGTGATCCTGCCGTTCCACCGCATGGCGGAGAAGCTGTCGGAGTCGCGCCCCGGCCGGGCCATCGGCACGACCTCGCGCGGGATCGGGCCCTGCTACGAGGACAAGATCGGGCGCCGCGGCGTCCGCATGGGCGACCTGGCCCAGGAGGAGACGTTCCGCGCGCTCTACGACGCGCTGGCTGAGGACAAGGAGATCCTGCGCGCCGCGTTCAGCCTGGGCGACCCGGTGGATTTCGCGCGGGCGCGCGATCAATACATCGAGTACGGGCGGCGGCTGGCGCCGATGGTGACGGACACCGCGGCGCTGTTGAATCGGGCCATGGCCGCCGGCCGGAGGGTTCTGTTCGAGGGCGCGCAAGGCACGATGCTCGACGTGGACCACGGCACCTACCCCTACGTGACGTCCTCGACCGCCTCGGCCGGCGGAGCCTCCCCCGGCGCCGGCGTGCCGCCTACGTGCATCGGCGCCGTGGTGGGAGTCTCCAAGGCCTACGCGACGCGGGTGGGCGGCGGGCCGTTCCCGACCGAGTCGCACGACGAGGCCGGCAACACGCTGCGCACGGTGGGTAACGAGTTCGGCGCGGTGACGGGGCGGCCGCGGCGCTGCGGCTGGTTCGACGTGCCGCTGCTGCGCTACACGGCCATGCTGAACGGCTTCGATAGCCTGGTCCTCACCAAGCTGGACGTGCTGGACGGCTTCGCCGAGATCCCGGTGGCGACCTCCTACCGCTTGCGCGGGCGGGAGACGATGGAGATGCCGGCGACAGCCAAGGCGATGGCCGAGCTCGAACCGGTCTACACCATGGCGCCCGGCTGGCAGGCGCCCACGGCCGGGCTGACGCGCTACGAGGACCTGCCCGCGCGCGCGAAAGACTACCTGGCGTTCCTCTCCGAGCAGGTGGGCGTCGAGATCGGATGCATCTCGACCGGCCCCGAGCGCACGCAGACGATCATCGTGCCGGGCTCGAAGCTCGAGCGAATTCTGGGTTGAGCCTTACTCAGCCTCCGCCGCGGAGACCGGGCACAGTGACAATGTGCCCCATTTTGGCCCCCCTCCCGGCTGCGGATGCGGCCCGGCTGCGGGCGACGCCCGGCCCGGACTAGCTGTTGCGTACCGACCACCGGCAAAGGCGGCGCTTCAAGTGCGGTGGAACCAGGGGTTGCAACCAACCCCTTGGCTGCCTTACTATAGGTAAGGAGAATATGCCCACCGCAACGCTGACCAGCAAGGGACAGATTACGATTCCGTCTTCCGTCCGGAGCCGCTTGGGTCTGAGGACCGGCGACCGCATCGCCTTCATTCTCGAGCCGGGCGGAGGCATCCGCCTAGCTGCACAACAGATCCCTTTTGAGGACCTGCGGGGCGTTTTTCGGCGCCCGGGAGAGAAGCCCGCGACCCTGAAGGTCATGGACAGAGGGATTGAGGCAGCCATCCGGTCGCGATGGAAGCGTACCCGGGCGCGGACCTAATGACAGGGATCGATACGAACGTCCTGGTTCGGTTTCTCGTCGCGGACGATCCGCGGCAGGCCGAGCGCGCGCATGCGTTCCTGGCGCGGTCACGATCCCACGGCGAAGTGGTTTACGTCTCCGCCGTCGTGCTGTGCGAGGCGGTGTGGGTTTTGCGCTCGGTATACCGGCAGCCCCGCTTGCGCATCCTGCAAGTGATGGAAACACTCCTCGGCACGGACGTCTTTCAGCTCGAAGCCGAGGATGCGGTTCGGGCCGCGATTCAATCCTGCCGGAAAGGGAAAGGCGATTTCGCCGACCACCTTATCGCCCAGATGAACCTGGCCAAGGGCTGCCGGGGCACCGTCACCTTCGACCGCTCGCTCGGCGGCGCGCCGGGCTTCACGCTTCTGTAACGGGGAAACCGTAGCAGGGAAACCGGCACGGGAAGCCGTGAAAGGATCGCGGCCCGTGCGGTTTCCCACGGCGGAGGCGGTCGAGGTGATGGTGGGAGCAGCCTCCGAGGGCGCTCTAACCGGGCAACCGGACCGCATTACTGCGGCAACCGTCTGGCAGGGCGAACGGCAGGCGCACGGCGATGAATGAACCCGGTTACCACCAGCGGCGAATCTTCGGTGCTTCTGCCACCTTGCGCGCAATCGAGTCCCTGACGTCCCGCATTTCAGGGTGTCGTCTGACAAAAACGTCCGGATCTGCCCTGCCGTACCAGTTGGACATCGCTCTCCAATACTCCCGGTCAATTTGCATCAGCGCCTTCCTGGCCCGGAAGGCATCGCCAAGGTCCCAGTCTTTCGATTGGAGGAACGCCGAGAGTTGGGCTACCCTGCGGCGATCTTCCTGGTCGAGCTGGGAGGTCAGTTTCTCCAAGTTCACCAGCGTGGAAGCCCGTTGTTCCCCCGCTGCCGTCATTCCTGAAGCCATCGCGGCGATGTGTGCGGCCTCGTCATTTAGGATCAGCCATGTGAATGTAGCCACGAAGAAGTACTCGCCAACGCTAGTCGCGGCTTCGTGCCATTTGTTGAACATCTCAACCTCGAGACCAGGGGAATTGTACCACTGCGTTATCCGGAGGACACCCTCCTCCCGGCTGCGGACGCGGCTCGGCTCTCGGTACCGGTTGCGAGCCCCCACAGGCCGGGCGCCATCGGTCTGCGAAACTACCAGACCTGTCAGCTCACCTCGGGGAAAAGGTGAAGATTCCTGCTGTCCCCCTGTTGATTCCGTCCGCTATGGGCTGGCTATTCGTCATCCTCCTCACCGCCCTCGACTGGAGGCAATTCCGGTTCAGGATCTGGCGTGTCTTCGGGAACGATTTGCTGTGCAGCGACCGACATGACAACACAGAGCAGAAGGTCTGCACCGTAGGTCTTGCCCTTATGTTCCTCCGGGATCTGCTCGGCACACGCGTCAGAGAACCCTTTTTCCATTGAAGCGACGAGTGCTTCCATGCGGCGCATCGCATCGCTCAAACACACGGAGACGCCACTTCGCTCGATGGTGATGAAATCAACCGGAAGGTGCCAGATTCGCCGCCCCGCGGGGTTTATGAGCGGTCGTGAACCCATCGGAATGCCTGGCATGAACGTGCATGCGGTGATCTCGTTCCTTTCAGGGTTCACAAGGCACCAACTCAGCGAACCAAGAACCGCCCAATCCTTGTCATCGACAACTCCGCCAATCTCTGTGTCGAGGTGCTGCACCGTGTGCCGCAACGTCGTGATGTTCTCAGTGCTGCCCATGAACAGGCGGAACTTCGGGTTTTTGTACTTGCCCTTGACTCCGGGCATTTTCTCCGCAAGCCCCCTCAGCCGGTGAAGGGAGTCCACGATTGACCACGCGTCGAGCATCACGGACACGCTTGAAGGCGTGTCCTTGTCCACGTCCTCCATCTTCTTCGTCATGAGCGGAAGCGTCTTCTGGAGGCGATGGTATGCCAACGCAGCCATCTCGACGCTGTATCTGATGGCCTCCATGAACAGTGCTTGGCGGCGGTCCAAAACGGACGGGATCTTGCGGAAGACAGAATCCTCGCCGATGATCATGGCTTCAGGGTACCGCCGCGCTCCCCTACTCCGGTATTTCGGGGACAGTTCTGACCCATGCCGCCCCAGGCGGCACCCGCGAGCATGAAAATGGCGCGGGAACGCCCTTGTGCAATCAATGGGTTGCGGGCATTTTCAAGAGAGGCTACGAAATCGCCAAAGTCAGCGGCGCAGGCATCGAGGTAGCAGATGGCGCTGGTCCGAGGGCCGGGCGACACGTCGCGGTGGGCGAGTTAATGATACTCCTGGATGGCCGCGTTCAGCTCGCAGATGGGCGCGGAGAGCCGCCCCGGCGGGTACCGCGAGAAGTCGCCCCGAAACAGCTCCGCGCCAGGTGTCGCGGCGGCCAGCAGTGCGATGGCCGAAAGGGTCTTTCTGATGGTCTCCAGGAATCGTACCGAACTACGAGACTAGGCCGAAAAGCGGGAGGGCGTTACCGTCCTTCCGAGACGCCTGAGGCGTGGCGGTTCGGTGTATCCCCCTACCTATTCAGAGTTGAATCTGAGATCATTGTCTGAAACTGGATCGAGAACGCGTCCACGCAGGAGACTTGAATGCCAGAGGACTTTGGTGGATGGGAGATCATTGAACGACTAGGCGCCGGTGCGCAAGGAGAGGTTCACCTGGTGCGCAACCCCGACCGCGTGCGAGAGCGCGGCGGGTGTCTCAAGGGAATCGAGGTCAGCATTACCTCGATGACCTCAACCTACCGCCCAGATGCCGCACAGTGGCTCTCGTTAGGAGGGGTGCTGTCAAAGGCCATCGTCGAATACGGCAGGCCCGAAAAGCCAGAGGAACTCGGGGCACTGAAGAGATTCAACATACGTCAGGATGATCCGAACGCTCAGAAAGCCATCCTGCGGTTCCACCGTGAGGTTGATGCGCTCAAGAGGCTTGCGCAGCCGGGCATCCTCAAGCTCTTGCGAGACAACCTGAATGGGCGCTGGATGATCACCGAATACCACCCAGGGAGCACCCTGGATGGACAGCGTGAGAAGTACGCCGGCAGGGCCCTGGCCGCGTTGGAGGCGTTCCGGCCGCTGGTCGCTTCGGTGGCGGCGTTGCAGGCTTACGGCATTGTTCACCGGGACATCAAGCCTGCGAACATCTTCATTGCCTCTGACGGCCGGCTCGTCCTCGGCGATTTCGGGATCCTCTATTTCGAAGATGAGCGGCGGGAGCGGCTTACTGATACGTTCGAGCGCGTTGGTGCCCGAGATTGGATGGCCCCCTGGGCGAACACGGGAGTGCGGATCGATGATGTCAAGCCGTCCTTCGATGTCTTCCCGCTGGGAAAGGTATTGTGGTCGATGGTCTCTGGGCTTCCTCAACTACCCTACTGGTACTATGATCGCGACCAGTACAACGTCGAAAAGCGGTTTCCCGACGAGCCCGCGATGCCGAACATCAATGGCCTTCTCAAGCGTTGCGTCGTGGAAAACGAACAGGATTGCCTGCCAACCGCAAAGGAACTGCTGGAGTGTGTGGATGACTCGCTGCGAACACTGCGCCGTGGCGGCCACCTCTCGGAGGAAGGGGGACCAGGATACTGTCAGATCTGCGGGAAGGGGCTATATCGTCGGCAGAGGGACCTAGAACAATTGAGCTTCGCCGGGAACCCCATATCTGTAAGTGTGTTCATATGTGAAAATTGCGGCCACGTAGAAGTCTTCCGCCAGCCCCGCACTTGAGCTTGCGCTGGAGGAAGCCCCGCTCACACACCGCCCGAATCCTTTCGCAGCCTCTCGGACTTTTGGCATGAGTCGGTCACCCCGCTACCTACCGCAAGCAGGAAACGGCTGGAAACAGGGGAAATGGGGACAGCAACGACTTACCCCATTTTTGCCCCCTCCCGGCTGCGGGCTCTCGGCACCGGTTGCGAGTCCCCGCGGGCCGGGAGACCTCGTTCCCAGCCCGACCTTGGGGTGGTCAGCTCGCGCGCCGGGTAATCCCACAGTCCGAACGGGCCGCTGCCATCCTGGAGGCGCGTAAGCATGACGCCGCCCAGGGGTGGGTCTTCCCGGCGCTGACGCGCTCCGGGCAAATCGAGAAGTCGAGTCTTAAGAAGCAGCACCTAAAGGCGTGCAGGGCCTCGAAGGTCGAGCGGTTTCCCCGCTACACCCTTCGCCACACCTACCTGACCCGGTGGGCCAGGATGATAGACCCCTGCACGCTGGCCTACCTGGCAGGGCACGGCGACTTCGCCACGACGAAGAGGTACGTGCACCCGCAGGTCGAGACTGTACGGAAGGCCATGACCATGGCGAGCGAACGCCTGCCGCGCGATGCAGCATGATAGTGGATCGGCGCATCGATACCCTTACCACTCTTGATCAGCCCCAGCCTTCGGAACGGGCCTCGGCAATACTCTGAGGCTCGTCCGATACACCGTATGCCCACCCTGCTCTGAGTAAAGCGAAAGCCATATCCGATATCGTCCTTTGGCATCGGGGGTCATCAATTGGAGTTCAATGCTTTCTCCAGGCTCTTCATAAAACAGGTCGATCCCTTCTGCCCGTAAGCACTTGACCCCACCCTTGCCGGGACCGACCTTCTCATCCGTCCTTTCGAGTATAGAGCCGTACCGGATTTTGATCGGCTCAAGAGGTGGGGCAACGTTCACATAGACCTTTGTGTTTGTGGCAGGCGGCCGGCCGTACCAGTGGCCGACGTTCTTTAGGTCGAACCTCAAGGTCGCAGGCTCCGAGGGAGACCACCGCCGTCTTCCATGAGCGCTGATCCGTATCTTCGGCCTGACTGTGAATTTCAGGATTATGAGAGTAAGCCAGGCGGTGAAGAACGTGAGTACTATTGATGAAAACTGGGAGACCGTCTGGAGGTCGAACCTTACGGGGAGCTCGTTCAATAAGTCCATCGCTGGGACTCCTTCGTTTGTTGCAGCGGGCCCTTTCGCTTACAGCACATGCGCAGATGCTCCGCAACAGGAGTTACACTACCGCCGAAAGAGTGCTTTAGCGACTGTCCGGCGGCCCTGTAATCTACTGTGCTGGGCATCTGTCAGGCTGCAAATCCCAGAAAGCTGACTTCCTTTTCGTAGAGCACTTGGTCTGAGTGGTAGTCCTTGAACTCGATCCGGGTGAGAAGCCCGTCGTGTGCATCGCGGCGCGGAGTGTTGCCAAGTGCGCGCGCGTTGTCAGCGCAAAAGCAGATGTATCCACTCGCTGTCTTCCTCGCGCCGAGATCCAAGGGAAACGTGAGGATTCTATGCCGATATGTATCGTGGGCTCTCTCCCACTCCATCACTGGCCGACTCTCTGGCGGGCAGTGAGCTTCAACGCCGACCGGCTCATAGAGCAGCCAGAGGGATGCTCCGATGCTCATGGAGTCTCGATACGAGTGATTGATAATCGTCACGTCCGGGACCAACAGGTAAAGATGGCCGTCGAACCTGCCGAACGAGGGAATGCCGTGAACCTGGAATTCGACCTCGCTTTCACGCCGCTGGCTGACCCATTCTCTGTACGATGCCTCTAGCAGGATGCAGAGCGTGATCGCCAGCAAGCCCAACACCCACACCCACCAGTTCCACTTTGGCAGCAGACCGATCGTCCTCCACTGGCTTTGAACGTCCGGCGGCAGGAAATTGTCCCGGAACGTTGCCGCGTTCGAAAAAACGGTCCAAATGACGACAGCAATCACCGACCACGGGTGGAAGAGCACCCTTTTCCAGTAGACGAGTCTGCGACGGATCGCCTTCAGCAGTCCCACAGGGCGATAAGATAGCACAGCTCGGCATTGCGTGAATGTCGCGGCACCGACCAGGGCACATTCTGGGCAAATCAACGAAAAACGGCCCGGAGCCGATGAGCCCCGAGCCGTCCTAAGCTGCAGATGAGAAGGGGGGAAAGGCTGGTCGGGACGAATGGATTCGAACCACCGACCTCCTGGTCCCGAACCCGGGGAGGGGCCTGTCTTGCGCTGTTGCGCAGCCGTATGCCGGCACCTCCACTGGTCACCCGTCGGTGTTTCGGGCCAACGGCTTACGGCTGCGGCATCTTGCGCAGCTTCGCTCTGCTCGGCCCGGCCTCAGTGCACCAGCATGGGACTCTTCTGGCAGCGGGGCTGGTCAGCTCGCGCGACGAAGTTCCTGACGGAGGACACGTCGTAGGGTGGCTTCGAGAGGCTCGCGAACCTGGTCCCTGTACTGGCGCAGAGCGGCATTGATCAGCGACTGATAGCTGCCC
>Ga0187886_1003419_pt1 | contig 11879 bp, 7 predicted proteins | sample June2016WEW_20_1_FD_133001 | JGI IMG/M metagenome (GOLD analysis project Ga0187886, IMG submission 133001) | Peatland microbial communities from SPRUCE experiment site at the Marcell Experimental Forest, Minnesota, USA - June2016WEW_20_150 | ecosystem: Environmental > Terrestrial > Soil >...
ACAACAAGCGCAAACGTAAAAACGCCTCCTCGCAATACATCGGCGTCTCTTACGACAAAAACTACAAACAATGGGTCGCGCAGATTAGCTACGATGGCAAACTCCACTGGCTCGGCCGCTTCAAAAACGAACAAGACGCCGCAAAAGCATACGATGAGGCCTCTAAAAAATACCACCTGGAATTTAAGAGATTGAATTTTCCGGAAACGTAAATATTTGCGCAAGCAGGAATTCATCTTGACTATCCTCCAAATCGCCTGATAAAATACCTTCACGCCTATTGGAGGATACTTCAGAATGGCAAAAAACGCTAAAGAATCGTTGTCCTTGGAAAAACTGGCAGGTATTCCGCCCGTCCTGCCCATTATCAGCGACCATCCTCTCGATACCGAATCCGCTGGCCGGGATAAATTCGACCTATGCTACCGCCTCGGCCCTATTTTTGACATCATTCGCCACCCTAAAACCGCTACGCCGACCACCATCGCTATTTATGGCGACTGGGGCGTGGGCAAGACCAGCGCTATGAAATGGCTGGAAGCCCTCATTAAAGAATGGAACGAACAACCTGACGGCCCTGACAAAACCACGGTTCATCCCGTCTGGTTCTACCCCTGGAAATATCACGACAAAGAGGATGTTTGGCGGGGTCTGATATCCGAGGTAATATTGGCAAGCATAAACGTTAAAGGCGCAGATTTACCGCGAATCGAGAAGGCAGCAAAACAATTTGGCTCATTCTTGGGAAGAAGTTTTTTACATGCATTAAGTGCAATCGATGAGAAGGCCGCTTCTGCGATTCAAGAAACAATAGAAGAATTCAACCGTGTAAATCACCCTGAAAAGGCATATCTGAATGTTTTTGAGAAAGAGCTTGAGAATTGGGTCAAGGACACGATGAAGGGCAACAATCGTATGGTAATTTTCGTAGATGATCTCGACCGCTGTATGCCGGAAATTGCCTTGCAAGTCCTTGAGGCACTCAAGCTGTATCTGAACATAAAAAAGCTTATTTTTGTCGTCGGCGTTGACAATAACGTGATAGAACCTCTAGTAAAATCTCATTATAAAGAGCTTGGATTAGATGAAACCATTAAAAGTGATAAGTACCTTTCAAAGATGTTCCAGACCGAAGTAACCGTCGGGCCAAGCGAGAAACAGGTTACCGATTACCTCGATAAGCAACTCGATGAAGTCGAATACTTCAAAGTTGAAAAAGGATATCTTACCAAGGGCGAGAAAACACTATTCAAAGAACTAATCAATAAATTCGCAGACCGAAATCCACGCGAAGTCAAACGGCTCATCAACAATGCTGTTATGGTAGGCGCGGGTGCGGAAATGTTGAAAAAGGCAGGTAGGAAGAAGCCCGCTTTGTCATTCAAACAAGGTCTTCAGGTCTTCTTCATTAGAAAAATAGTCGAGAACCCCAAGACCTACAATATGCTTCGTCTTGTCGGCAGTAACCTCGGCAATGATTTCTTCGCAAAATGGTCTAAAATTACCTGCGAAAACAAAAAGAAGAATCCAGATTTTCCGCTGAACATCCTACTTCCAGAGGATTATTTCCAGCAACTTGAACAAGCTATAGAGGAAAGTAATAAGGAGGGGTCGCTTGGAGAAGTTTCAGAAAAGATGATGAGACTTGCCAAGCTTGAAAAACCGCCAAATGTTCCAGGGCATTATTATGGATTGATTCAAGATAGGCGGTTTAGAAATCTGCTGCGACTTCTAGCAGATGAGGATATTGGCCGACTTATGCAAATCAAATTCTCATCCGAAATTGCTGAAATTACGCAAAAAGTCGAGCGAAGAATGTCTGATATTGATATAATACGACAAGCTATTGCTGATGGCCTTAACAAAGAAATTAATGAACTATTACCCGATGAAATATTTGGCACAAAAGAACTTGATTTGAGTAATCGCGGAATCAGAGATATAAATGAATTTAAATATTTAACAAATCTTACAGAATTGCAGCTAGGTCAAAATCAAATCGTTGACATTCGTCCTCTTAAAAATTTGACAAATTTGACTGCGCTATCACTTTGGGGAAACCGTATTTCTGATATTAGATCCCTAAAAGGATTGAAAAATTTAAGAGAATTATATCTTTGGGGAAACCAAATAGGTGATATAAGTGTCATAAAATACTTAGGCAATATAGAATATTTGGGGCTTGGTGAAAATCCATTTAACGATTTAAGTCCTTTGTATGGTCTTGCTAAACTTAAGAAGCTTAATATAAGGTATAGCACCAATATATCAGATAAGCAAATTTCTGAACTCCAGAAGGCATTGCCAAATCTGAAAATAGAAAGATAGTGGATTCGACTCCGCTCACCACAGGTCGGTTCGATTTTTTCTTCTCCGCCTCCCGCCGAATTTCGATTACCGGTACCGGTACAATTTGATTCGCTGGATATCGTATTTTTCAGCGGGGAGGCGCAGGTGTCTTCCCTGATGGTCCTGGTCGCCGTTTAGCCACATATCAACGACCCATTTGCCTTTGACGAAATGACCCTGTTGAATCCAGCCGATGCCCGCAGTCAATGGCGGCTCTCCCGGCGTGCCGGAACTCCGCCAAAGGCTTCGTGTCCCTTCGTGGTGAGTAGTCGGAAGACGCTTTCCACCGGTTTTCCACAAGCAGCATTTACACTGTGCATAAAGTGTGCGGCCAAAAAAATTTTCAGCCGTAAGACAAGTGCCCGCCGAGACATCGGACAAGTTGAAAAAAAATTGTCAAAAACCCTGTTGAAGCCGGCGTTTTGTTTTCCATAATTGCATTTGGTGTTCGTTATTCAGGGTTTGGTGTTCATTGATTCACAACTGCGAAATACGAACGACGAAATACGAGATACGAGCTGCGGCTTCCTGCGTATGGAAGCGCTTGGCATTATATACTTTTAGATTGGCTGCCTGGCTGGGGAGACAAAAAATGCAGGGTCTTGTCAGGGATGACTGCCGCACGGCGGACTCCGTCATTTGCGCCATCAACGACGCGATAGCGGAGAGAATCGGTCAGCAGAAGTTTCGAATATGGTTTAAGAATTCGACAAGATTGACTCTTACGGATGACCAATTGAAGGTGGGCGTTGCCAATCAGTTCATATCGACCTGGCTTGAAAGCCATTTTCAGGTCCAGGTGGCCGACGCGGCCAAAGCGGTCCTCGGGCGCGATTGCCGGCCGGTATTCGCCGTCGATTCGAAGCTTATTGGCGGCCAAAAATCCTTCACTTTTAATGAAAACATCATTCCTGCACCCGGTTCATCTGCTTTAACACCCAAAACCGCCCAATCATCTCAGTCCGCCTCCGCTTTAACTCTTGCGGCTGGGGTATCCGCTGGCCAAACCACCCAAACCAGGCCGGCTCAGGGGCGAAATCTTAAGCTTACGTTTGATGCCTTCGTCGTTGGCCGGTCTAATGAGCTGGCCTATAACGCCGCGAGGTCGATTGTTACAGATAAGCAGAGTCCTTTCAACCCGTTATTTATCCACGGAGGGTATGGCCTCGGCAAGACACATCTGTTGCAAGGGATTTGCAATGAGCTGCGCTCTTCCCGGCCGACTGCCACTTGGCAGTATATTTCGGCGGAGGATTTTGCTAATCAATTTGTGCTGGCCTTGAAGACCCGAAAGCTGGATGCATTTCGGCATCGTATGCGACAAACGGATTTGTTGGCAATTGACGATATTCACTTCCTGGCCAGCAAGCCATCAACTCAAGAAGAGTTTTTATATACGTTCAACACTTTGGATTTGGCTGGCAGGCAGGTGGTGCTGGCATCTGATGCGCACCCGCGGGAAATTACCCAGCTTTCTGAGAAATTGGTCAACCGGTTTGTGTCTGGAATGGTGGTCAGGATTGACACGCCGGATTTCAAGACGCGATGCGAGATTTGCAGGCGCTACGCGGGGATACTGAAAAAGAGTGTGCCGGAGGAGGTCATCAGCTACATAGCGGACAACCTCAAAAGGAGTATCCGCGAGCTGCAGGGGGGATTGCTGAAGGTTACGGCCTACGCGTCGCTTCAAAACGCGAAAATCGACCTGGCGACGGCCAGGGCGGCAATGGCGGAGCTTATCGAACGCGGCGAGCCGACGATGAATTTGTCGAATATCGAGTCGGCTGTTGCGGAATACTTCGGTATTACGGTCTCGGCGATTCACTCGTCGAAAAAGGACAAGACAGTCGCCCTGGCCAGGCATTTTTGTATGTTTTTGGCCCGGAAGCACACGCGAATGTCAAGTTCGGAAATCGGTCGATTATTAGGCGATAAAAACCACGCGACGGTCCTGGTCGGCAGTAAGAAAATCGAGGAACAAATCGCCCAAAACGCCCAGCTCAACTGGCAGGGGCCGACAGGCAACAGGGTATGCCAGGCAAAGGCCATCCTTGAACAGTTAGAGGGCAATATAAGATAGCGGATAGCGTATAGCGGGTAGCGGATAGTTACAGAAGATAGAAAGAAGAGCTTCGGAGGATAAAAAGCCCCGTTTTAAGGGCTAAACTGCGGGGGAAGGTTTCGGCCTTTCCCTTATCCCGCCCCGAAAGGCGGGACTTCGCTTTATCCCGCGGAGCGGGATAAAGCTACGCAAAATGAGGAAGGGCGACGTCGATTCCCTCGACGCCACCCTTCCTCATATTTTATCTTTTCAGAAGGAGAAGAGTTTTATTTTCTATAAGCAATACGAGGGGGGACGGGGCGGGTTCAAAAAATCTGAAAAAAATTTTGAATATTTTTACTACCCCCTGTCAACAACTTACAGGAGCAGGCAAAAGACACAAAAGCAACCACGGGCTACGAATTGACGTGGTGATAAGCTGGAAATTTGGGTTTGTCCTGGTGAGCCATTATCTCGCGATGAACATGGCAGTACGGCTCATGGTTATAGATACTCAGGATTCGCGTGCAGTTGGGAAACGAGCATTTTCTGTTTTCAGCCGAAGTTTTTTGCGTTTTACTCATTGTTACTCCTACAGGTAATTCACAAGACAAATATGAAAGGCCCCGTGAGGCGAGGCCTTTCTCTGGCGTTAAGTTAGATTTGTTTCGGAACTACGTTTGTCGCACAGGGTCCTTTTTTGCCCTGGCCTACCTCGTAATCGACCTTCTGTCCCTCGTCGAGGCCGGCATACCCGGCTGTTTTGATTTCCGAGTGGTGAACAAACAGGTCGGCCCCGCCGTCGTCGGCGGTGATAAACCCGTAACCTTTTTCGCCATTGAACCATTTCACTGTTCCTGAACTCACAATAATACTCCCTGGCCCTTACTTAAATCGGCCATAAATTGTAATGTGCCTCTCACATTTGTCGACGGAGGATACCCTTGAAAGGCGGAAAGATATGCTCTACATAGTAACTATTATACGCTGTATTCCCCCGTCCGCAACAAAAATAATAAAAATTTATTCAAAATTTCCAAAAACCGCGTTTTTTAACCGCAAAGGCATTAATAAATTTCACCACGAAGGACACGAAGCCTTTGGCGTAGTCTCGCTTTAGCGAGACAAACTTCGCGGATTTACAAAAAATTACTTCTTGACTGGCGCATTTACAGAGTTAAAATCATATCTGCTGGGGCTTCATTGTCCTTGAGGTTTTACGTTCGAATCGTGTAATTCTTTCCCGCGGATAAACTGGAGAGCTCATGCCAGATTTGATTACCGGCGTTGTTAAAAAGACGTCCAAAGGCGGTTTCGTTTTGCGAGACCCGGCCCGCTCGTTCAGGCCGGCCGGCCGTGAAGTGGTTATACCCTATGCACTGGTGAATAAATGCGGTCTTGTTGAAGGTGCGGCGGTCTCCGGTTCAACGCGCAGCGACAGGGGGCTTGTCCTGCTTGAAAATATTGAATCCGTCTGCGGCCTTACGGTCGAGGAATTCAAAAATCGCACCCCTTATCAGCAGCTTACCGCGGTGTCGCCCAATCAGCGGTTCGACCTTGAAAAATCCGGCGAGCTTTCGATGCGCATCGTTGACCTTATCGCTCCCCTCGGCAAAGGCACCCGCGGCCTCATCGTCTCGCCCCCAAAGGCCGGCAAAACAATCCTCCTTACCCAGCTCGCCAAAGCCATCCTCGCCGACGACCCCAAGGCACAGATTATCATTCTCCTCATCGACGAGCGACCCGAAGAAGTTACCCAGATAAAACGCGATGTTGTTGGCGCGACGGTTGTCGCGTCCTCAATCGACCACACAATCAACGAACATATCGAGCTGGCCGAAATCCTTCTGGCGTTTATTAAAATACAGCTTGAATGCGGTCGGGACATTGTCGTCCTTGTCGATTCCATAACCCGGATGGGGCGTGCGTTTAACCGCAAAGGCACAGGCACGGGCCGAATGATGTCCGGCGGCCTTGAGGCGGGCGTGCTCGAAATTCCTCGCCGGTTTCTCGGTATGGCCCGAAAAATCGAAAACGGCGGCTCGGTTACAATCATCGCTACCGCACTTATCGATACCGGCTCACGAATGGACCAGCTCATCTTCGAAGAATTCAAAGGCACAGGCAACAGCGAAATCATCCTCTCACGCTCGCTTGCCGAACAGCGTATTTTTCCCGCTATCGATATTCCCGCCTCCGGCACACGAATGGACGAGCAGCTCTGGGGCAAAGAAATAAGCAAAAAACTGGCCAACCTGCGCAGGGGATTGAGTAATCAAAAACCCGCCGACGCCATCAATACTCTCAGCGCCGCCCTGCGAAAATACCCCACAAACGCCGAACTCCTCAAAATCATACCCGTAGCGTAGCGAAGCGAAGTCCCCCGCGTCGCGTTATGCGGAGCCCCCGAAGGGGGCGAAGCAAAACGGCGGGGGGCGTGATTAAATATGCAATCGGCAATTATTTATCCTTTATCAACCAGCTCGTTAAAATAATTCGGCACTTTGGTTTCAAAGGTCATCTGTCTGCCGGTGGCGGGATGTTTGAAGGAAATCGATTTTGAATGAAGCGATAATCGCCTGAATACGTCTTTTGGTTTTCCGTATTTGCGGTCGCCCACGACGGGGTGCCCCTTATCGGCCAGGTGCACGCGGATTTGGTTCTTCCTGCCGGTCAAAAGATTGATTTCCAGCAAGCTGAACCGGCTGCTTTCTTTAAGCACCTTATAAGCGGTTTGTGCCAGTTTGCCCCTTGTGGTATCGGTTGTGGAATAGACGACGTATGCCTTGCTTTCGGCCAGGTATGAGGCAATCACATCCTCTTTTTTATTCAGTCGGCCATAGACCACGGCGATATATTTCTTTTCCGTGTCTTTCCACTGCGATTGCAGGCGGAATTTGGCCTCCTCGTTTTTCGCGAATACCAGAACGCCGGAGGTGAACTGGTCCAGCCGATGAACGATAAAAATCCGGTTTCGCGACTTTGCCTGGCCCCTGCGGACGTAATCGGTGAGGATATAGTAAGCCGTGCGGGTTTTATTGTTGTCCGTCGCAATGGTCAACAACCCCGCCGGCTTATCTACCACTAAGATATCCTCATCTTCGTAGATTATTTCCAGGCCATTGGGCAGATGTCTTTTCTTTGGCATAATGCGGGGAATTGTAACCACGGATTACACTGATTACACGGATTTTTTAGTCACCTCGCTCGCTAAGGTTCACGAGACTCCGCAATGCTACGCAGAGGACACCGAGAATATTTGACACAGTGATACACGATGGCTTCTTAGCGTTTGGCGGCGGATTTCTGGTCGACGTCGATGTAGGGTTTGCCCTGCTTATAAAAACCGAGATGTTTTTGGATAGTGTTTTTAAGCAGGTGATTATTAGCGTTATCAGCGAGATCGCCGGCTGTTCTGGCGGTCTCGACGGCATCATCGAACCTGCCGGCTGACGCAAGGGCTGCGGCGAGCGTGTCAAATACTCTTGGGTCCCTGGGGCTGGTATTACAGGCCCCTTGTGCAAGTCGAACCGCTTCAGAAGGATTACGGATATTAGGGTCCGGGTTTGTCGCGAGTATCCAGGCCAGATTATTTATAGAGTCATCCGCATCTGGTCGCATCTGGATAATCCGGCGTAATTGCTCCACGGCAACATCAGGTTTTCCGCTTAAAATCAGGGCAATCGCAAGGTCGTTGCAGGGTCTGATTTCATCAGGTTGAAGCTGAATAACCTTGTAATAGTGTTGGATTGCCTTGTCATATTTGCGATTCTTAGTATAAGCCGATGCCAAGCCATAGTGAGCCTTACAGTTATCGGGATTACTGTTAAGAAATTGAGTATAACGGTCAATAACCTGGTCGATTTTGCCCTGTTTTGCGATAGCATTCAAACCAGAATATATTACCTGATCCGGTCTTACGAACAGAGATAACGATATCGCCGAAATCAAAGTTCCCAGCCAGCCATAAAGAACGATTCGCAAAAGAAATAATTTTTTAGAACTTACCCAGCGGTCAAGCCAATCGAATCCGAATACGAAGATTAATCCTATCGGCAATATGGCACCAAGACCATAAAAAGCCTTTGCCTGGCCATAAAAAGGAAGCAATAGATTCATATATATTATGCTGTAAACTGCAGCAAAAAAAGAGCCCAGGAGTAACAGCCAGATTTTGTGATCTTTATATTTTATGATATTACCAATAGCGCCAATAGCGCCGACTATAATTAACAGGGTAGCGGGTATTGCGAGAATATAGACAGCAGACATATATTCATAATTCCAGGGCGGACTATAAATATGCTCGGTTCTGGAGCCAATAAAAGCGTCGCCCCAGAATGTAGAATAGATAGAATCAATCAAGGAATAAGTGCCTGCAAAAAAAGGTGCGGTAAATACTTTGCCGAATTGACAAAAATAGTTATATGTATGAAATCCCGGGTCCTGCCACCAGCAGGAGAAGCGGGAGTTCGGCAAGCAGTCCCAGTTTCCAACGAGAGCTTTGCTAAAATGCAGCCAGTTACGAACATAAAACCATCCTGATATAACTGCTATCAACAGAAACATAATGCCCAGGTTTAAGCCAATTTTTGTTATTGGATGTTTGTCTTCAGAGAGTAATTTATATAAAAGCACAAGAAATATTATCGGCAATATTGTTAATACTGTGAATTTTGCCAGAAGAGCCAGCCCTATAACCAGGCCAAGAGAGCAATAAAGCATTAAAGAACCGCGATCGCTGTAAAGTATTATAATTGTCGTTAATATGGCCAGACTCATCAGCAAGGCGCTAAGAGATTCATTGGAAAAATAGCTCGAGATATAAATATTCATTGGAATCATGGTCATAGCTATTACAGACAACGATTGCTTTGTATGACTGCCAGGGAAAACCCTGCGAGATGCGAAATATATGAGAATAATTTGACCGATACCGCAAAGAAATGGGACAACTTTTAACGACTCCAAGGCCTGGCTTGAAGAAAGGAACAGACGATTCAATGACACAATTACAGCAGAAACCAGATAAAACAAGGGCGGCTGATAAGATTCCCATCCCTGGTTTGCCAGTGGTATGGACTTATGAGCGATAATGTATTTGACGTAATCCAGATGGCCTTTAACATCATAACCGTGATCAGCGATTGGCATTTTGGGCGCATTGTTTATGAATCCTATTATCCAAAGCATGATGCAAATTATCAAAACACGCTTTGGGGTAAATGTTAAAAAACGCAGAAATCGGCGGGCACCTGGCCCGGGGTTTTTCTGTATATAATCAATCAACCAGAAAACCGTGGAGGAAATTATAAAAAACAAAATCAACATCGGAAGTTTTTTGCGAATTGCATCGAGCGGACTTATAAATTGTAAACTAATAGGGTGCAGAAAACCACCTTTGGCCAAACTAGCACTGACAGCAGTGCGACCCGAAATACAGGCCGTCCATGAAGTATCGGTTTTAATGTCGTTTTGCAAACCCTGACTATAAAGCCACAGAGCGGGCGGGCCAGATTTATTAACAACTTCAACGTTTATTATGTTTGTTCCTTCTTTGAGGAATTGTGATACCTTCCATATATGTACCCTCTTCCAGTTTATCCTGTCCAGAGAGTCATCCGAAAGCTGCCTATCATTAATCCACAGGCTATATTCTTTAAATCCTTTTATATACAGGTCCACGCTGGATGGTTTTGCTTTCAGCACGAAACTTTTGGTAAACCTTGTTGTAAGATTAAGCAAACCTTTATCTCTTGACGTAAGCTTCGCGGGAAAGGGATATACTATCCAATCGGCATTGGCATCTGTTTTTAAAAAGGGGATACGAGGGTCATGAATAGCTATTATTATTAGATATGAAAAAGATGCGACCACCATCAGGAGCATGAGAATCAACATCTTATTTGAATGTATTGTATTTTTAACCAGCATGAATATCCTATAAAAAACAATTATTATTTAACAGGATTTCGCCTGAATTACAACCTAATATAATACTTTACATACTTGGTGACGTTCCTAACTGCAAGTACAGGGTAAGAAAAGCTATGATATACAACCATAAAGCCATGTACTGCGAATATGATAGTAAGCCAGGTCAAGAAGCTCAAGCAATTAGAGGAAGAAAACAATAAACTAAAGCAAATAGTGGCTGAAAGGCACTGGAGTACGCAGTATTAAAACACTTTTGAGGCCAAAGTAGAAGCAAAGGCCAAGACAATAAGGAAGAGAGATATTTTATGACCCAACCACACGTTTTTTGTCGAAGATGTAGGACAGAAGACGGAAGGGAAGGATGTTAACGTTCGGTTTTGCGGTTTTCACGCCGGCGGTCTGATTCCTTCAAATATCGCTTGCGGAGCCGGATGGAATTGGGGCAAATCTCGACATACTCGTCTTCCTGAATATATTCCATCGCCACTTCCAGGGCCATTTTTCTGGCGGGTTTTATTCTTGCGGCGTCGTCTTTGCTGGCGGCCCGCATATTGGTCAGTTGTTTGAGTTTGACAGCGTTTACGGCGATGTCGTCTTCCTTACAGTGTTCGCCGACGATTTGGCCATCGTAAACCTGCTCGCCCGGCTCGACGAAAAAGTAGCCGCGGTCATAAAGTGCGTCTAATGCGTATGCGGTAACCGAGCCGGTGTTGGTGGCAATCATAACGCCTGCTTTTCGTCTCGGAATCGAGCCGCGCATCGGCTCATAACTTTCGAAAGAGTGGTGCATTACGGCCTTACCCTGGGTCGCGTTCATCATCCGGGCGTTGAGGCCGAAAAGCCCGCGCGATGGTATGTGAAATTCCATATGAATGAAGCCCGACGCCCCGGTCTTGGCGTCCATTTTAATCATTTCGCTTCTGCGGTCGCCCAATAAGCTCATCACCGCGCTTTGGGATTCGAGGGGGCAGTCGATAGCGAGTAATTCGATTGGCTCGTGCGGGACGCCGTCGATGGTCTTGACGATTACGCTGGGTTTGCCGACGCAGATTTCATAACCCTCGCGCCGCATATTTTCCAGCAGGATTCCCAGGTGCATAAGCCCCCGTCCCGAGACGCTGAATTCCTCGGCGGTTTGGCCTGGCGCGACGCGTAGCGCTACGTTACTCTGCAATTCCTTTTCAAGACGTTCGCCGATTTGCCTGCTTGTAACGTATTTGCCGTCCCTGCCCGCGAACGGGCCGTCGTTGACCCTGAAGGTCATCGTCATTGTCGGCTCATCGACCGGGATTGTGGCCAGCGCCGAAGGATTATCGGCGCAGGCGATTGTGTCGCCTATTTCGATGGGGTCAAGGCCCGATATCGCGCATATATCGCCTGCGTCAACTTCGTCGACCCGTTTTCTGCTAAGCCCGTTGAACTGATGAATTTGCATAACCTTCTGCAGGAGGTGGACGCCGTCTTTGGTAATGACGGTAACGTTTTGTGCCTCGTTTATATGGCCCGAAAATACCCTGCCTATGGCGATTCTGCCGACGTAATCTGAATACTC